>Ga0181538_10002626_pt1 | contig 18377 bp, 10 predicted proteins | sample PEATcosm2014_Bin_40_FD_119773 | JGI IMG/M metagenome (GOLD analysis project Ga0181538, IMG submission 119773) | Peatland microbial communities from MTU Mesocosm Facility, Houghton, MI, USA - PEATcosm2014_Bin23_30_metaG | ecosystem: Environmental > Terrestrial > Soil > Wetlands > Peat | place...
AGGTAGAATCGGACGCTGAAGGCGTCTCCATGGCGAAGTCATTCTGGTCGTTCAGTCCTTTACAGGCGGAGGCGTCGGCACCGGCGCAATCAGCGTCAGCGGAGGGCTGAACGAGAAATCGGGATCGACGTCGATGGGGATGTCGGTGGATTTCGCCAGGATCGCCGAAAGCTCCGGCGGCATCACGGCATACTTTTTGAACCACGCTTCGCTTCGCGCGCGATCGCCGGTGGCTTCCTGCTCGAGCAATTCCTTGGCGAGCGACGCGATCGCCGCAGGAATTTTGTCGAAGTCGATTTCGTAGACGCCGCCGAGTCCCGGCGCAGCGCGAACGGCGCCTTGCTCGAGCAAATAATTGAACTCCATCATCTCGCCCTGGCCGTGGGCTTCCGCAATCCCAAAACGTACCGAGCGGAAGATTCCCGCGACGTAGGACGCATAGAACATCTGTTCTTTTTCTTTCGGCAGCGCGCCATGGTCGATCAGCCACTTCAAGCCGAACATGCCGACGATATCCGCTTTTGATTCCTCGAGTGCCGAATATTGTGGGCCGATGGCCTCGCGAATATCGATTTGCCCTGCGGGAGTCCGCACGTAGACAGGGCCCAGGCCGTGCGCGATTTCGTGCATCATCGTCGTGTCGAGGTAGCCTTCGCCGGTGGCCAGCGACGCCTGGCTCTGGCGCATCACGCGCTGCGCGAGCGGCAGGATGATGAAGTTCACGCGCGCATCCATGAAATTCTTCCAGAAGATTTTCTTCGACCCTTTCTGTTCGTGCACGCGTGGATCGTTCGGCAGATTGTCGGCGACGGCCTGGTAGCCATGCAGCAAATCGCCCGCGCGATAGACGGCGTCCATCACCTCCATCGGCGATTGCTTTCCGCGCTTCGACGGCAAGTCTTCTGCGGAGAGCGGGAGCGCCTCCTGCAAGTCCGGGACGTACTTCTGGAAGACGGCCAGCTTCTGGCTTTCTTCTTCGTTGCGGATCATTACCGCCGCGCCGTAAGACGTTTTCACGCCGAGCAGGGAATCGAGATAGGTTTCATAAGGCGCGAAGACGATGTCGATCTTCGGATTATTCAAATCGAGCCAGGCGAGATCGCTCGAAAAATAATCGTCGTTCAGCAGAGCGGCGGCGCGCAGCCGAAGGAATTTCGCGAACGCGGGATCGTCATCGCTACTCAGGTCGGCGGCATCGCGCAAATCCTGGGCCATCAGGTCGAGAAAATCCTTGAAGGCTACGTGATACGGCACGGTTTCCAGGAACTCGTCTTTTCGCTGAACGATTGTGAATGGATCGTAGAGCAGCGCCTTCTGAGCCGGATGCGCGCCGACGTAGGCATCGAGTTGTTCGCGGGTCAGGTCCTCGGGGAAGAATCCGCGTCCGGGCGGCGCTGGCTGCACGCCAACAAACGGCTTGTCGTCATTCACCAGATCGAAGCGGCTGCCGTTGATTTTCAGGTATTCGCGCAGCAGCATATCTTGCGGGTCTTTGCTTTTCGCCAGCGAAACGTAAAGTTGCAGCCCCTCGGGGTCACTTTGCCGCCAGAAGATGCAATCGAGCAGACCGGCCGCGTCCACCAGCTTGATGACCATCCTCCGCTGGCTGTGCGTCAGGTCCTGCGAACGAAACGGAATCTTGATGCGCTTGAATTTCGCCACGCGCTGCGCAAGATCGGGAACCACATCGGTTTTCGATATGGTCAGCGGCGGCAGCGGCGGAAGCGTCGAGACGACCGGCGGAGCTTGGTCCGCCTTGGATTGTTGCGACGGCTTCGATTGCTGCGGCTTCGACTGCCGCGGGGCACCCGCCGCCGCAAGGGCAACGATTGCGGCGGCGATTGTTAGCCACATGGGGCGAAAGTAAGGCAAACGGAAAATGGTGTTTTTGTCTCGATTAGGAATTGTCATGTGATTTGTTTTCATGAGATTGGGGCGAATTTTGAATGTGGGGTCGTCGCGATTAGCCGCCACGGCGGCCAGGGCTTTTTTTTCGCCTCCTCGAAAAAGGAGGTAGAGGACGTAGATGAGGTAAAGGAGGTAAAGGAAAAGGCGCTGATTCTGCCCGCGAGAGGTACTAGGGCGAGCGTGCCCGGCGCAACAACGCCAGGGGCGGGTTTTTGGCGGTTAGAGGCGGTCGCCATTCTTTGTTTGCAATGATTTAGCATGGTTTCTAATAACGGCGTTTGGCGATTAGAACTTCTTCGCTACACAGCCTCCGTGTGCTTGTCTGCGTCCTCCTGGCCGAAAAGCAGCCATCTTAGTTCATAGCACAGAATCGGCGATCCGGCGGCGCCGCGTGCAATTTGCTTTGTATACGAAGCAAAATGCGAAAGCCGTTGTTGCGACGCCGGTTGCGGTAACCATCTTAGCTGGCGACGGGTTGTTTTCAAGGGGTCGGCGTAAGGAAATTCTTGTGTCGCGGGAATTGCCGTGCATCATGTCCTTTACGATCATTTCAGAAGGACACAGATTAGTACGATGAAGCTCTTAAGGACGGTGATTTGCATCGTCGGCGTAATGTTCACGGCCCTTTGGTTTTCGGGTGCAAGATCCGCGCCAGGGTGGGAACAGCAAAGCCCATTTCATGTCTACACAGTCTCCTCCAGTGGGTGGGGATACGGTGCGGCGGCATTCTCGCCCGATGACCGCCTGCTGGCCGTGATTGCCAGCAAGGGTTTCCAGGGGAAGGAAGGAACCGAGATAACCGAGGAGGTCCAGATTTGGGATTTCCGAAGCGGCAAGCTGGTCGCTGAGAAGGTTCTCTCGCGGCGGCCTCTATCGACGGTGACGCAGCAACATCCCGATCAGGGTCCTGGTTTGTACGGTTATACGCATTCCGGATCGGAGCTTCTTCTCTACCGTGACGGCCATCTGAAGCTGCTCGATGCCGCGACACTCGATCAAATTCGGGAAATCGACCTCGGCATGTCCAGTTGGCCCGAGTTTCCGCCAAGTTCGGCGAGTCATTCATTCCTGGATGAAGTGGCCATGGATAGAAACGGACAACGCGTTGCCGTATTGCTCGCGTGGGGTACCGGCGGCGGAGGGGAACTGCGAGTCTACAGCCTCAGCTCCGGAGACCTTATCAGAAAATGGGCTTACCAGGACCTGAGAGGAAAGAGTGACCGCAGTGAGGACTTTGGGGGCGCAGATATTTCTCCAGATGGCCGGCAAGTCGCCGTAAGTATTATTCCGTTCGGTTTCGGTGAAGGCGAGCTGCGTGCGTCAGAGCGCAACGTATTTGTGCTGAACGTTGACTCGGGTCACACCCTTGCGTCGATCAATACGGGTTATCCTGCCGGCGAGGTTCGCTTCGCTCCAGTTGATCCTCCATCGCTACTAACTGTTTCCGCTGATAACTTTGACAGAAGCCGCAGCCGCGAGGAAACCATCAAGGTGTGGGACCCGCAGAACGGAAAGCTGCTCAGCGAATTGGCAAGGCCGCCACAGGGAGTGCATTTTCAAGTGCAAGTTTCTTCCGATGGGCGCATCGCCATGGGATACACAGGCTTGGAAAGGTTCACGGGCCACTGGTGGCTATTGCAAGAGGAATATGGGTTCGTTGCTTACAACAGGTTCTCTCTGTGGGACCTAAGAACGGGGCAGATTGTTGTCTCATCTCCTGAGATTCCCTCCTCACAATCTCCCAGACACTTCCTGCTAAGCCCGAAGGGGGATGTTGTCTTGCTCTATCCTGAGTCGGCTGGTGGCCCGACCCTGACCTTTTATGAGTTCAAGTCAGGACCCGCGAACCAATAGATTTCATCGTCTTCAGTGGATCCCGTAGAAAAAGCAGATCCCTCTCTGCGCCGCGCCCGTCCCGGTAACGGCGACCGGGACGACAGGCAAACCGCGCGCGGCTCCGCTCGGGATGACAACGCTGCTTAGGTGGCGCTATTTTACAGCGGCCGTGTGTCGCAACTACGGCGCTGTCGACTTTCTTTTCCCACCCTTGCGGGCTGGACTAACTTTTGCTGCGCCTACGGCGCTTGGGAGAGGCTGGCCATCAGAGGCAGAAAGGCGGCGAGATCCTTCGCTGAGCTCAGAATGACGACTCAATCCGTCGTCACTTGACGGCGATGGTGCTGCGTTGGAGACGGGAGACGAGGGCTTGTGCGTTGTTTATCGCGTGCGTCTGAATCATGCCCGCTACCCTGTCACAAGCACCAGGGGTTTCAAGAACCAGTTCGACGGTTTACAAGCGACGGTGAGCGCCAGCGAGTGTGAAAGCGCGTGGATGCGGGGCCCAGGCTTCTTGATTTAATAGTTGAGCGACTCTAGAATCCGATGCAATGGCAGAGGCCACATCTCTGATTGGCCAGAGTGTCTCGCACTATCGCATCCTGGAAAAATTGGGCGGGGGCGGCATGGGTGTGGTCTACAAAGCCGAGGACCTGGAACTCGGCCGCTTCGTCGCTCTAAAGTTTCTGCCTCCTGATATTGCGCACGACGCGCAGACGCTCGAGCGGTTTCGCCGCGAAGCACGCGCGGCCTCCAGCCTGAACCATCCCAACATTTGCACGATCTACGAGATTGGCAGCGACAATGGCCGGCCGTTCATTGCCATGGAATTTCTGGATGGGAAGACGCTGAAGCACCGCATCGAGGCGAGCCCGCTTCCGCTGGACGAAGTGCTCGAGCTGGGGATCGAAGTTTCCGACGCGCTGGATGCTGCTCACTCCAGCGGCATCGTTCACCGAGACATAAAGCCGGCGAATTTGTTCGTGACGAGCAGAAAACATCTGAAGGTGCTCGATTTCGGACTCGCCAAGGTTTCAGCCGCGGCCGGAGCATCGAGCGAATCGGGAGCGCCCACCGTAGCTACAGATGCGCTTCTCACGAGTCCGGGAGCTACCGTCGGGACGATTGCGTACATGTCGCCGGAGCAGGCTCGCGGAGAAGAACTCGACGCGCGCAGCGACCTATTTTCTTTCGGCGCGGTTTTGTACGAGATGGCCTCGCGACGCGCGGCTTTTCCAGGTGCAACGACGGCGCTCGTGCTCGACGGGATTTTGAATCGCACGCCCGCGCCGCTTGCCAGTACAAACGCCGGTGCTGACCTCCCGGCGGAACTCGGCCGCATCGCGACGAAGGCTCTGGAGAAGGATCGCGCGCTCCGGTATCAAAGCGCCGCTGAGATCGGCAGCGATCTGCGAAGGCTGAAGCGCGACTCAGAATCCGGAAAATTGGCGTCGATCACACAGCAAACTTCCATCCCACAATCTGGCACTGCGAAAGCGGCGCCAACCGCCATGCGCAGCCGCGGGGCGCTGATCGCTTTTGTGGGCGCCCTGCTTGTGATTCCGCTGGCAGCCGTGGGCTATTTTTATTTTCATCGCGCGCCGAAACTGACCGACAAGGACACGATTGTCCTTGCCGATTTCGAAAACAAGACGGGCGATTCGGTGTTCGACAGCACGCTTCAGCAGGGACTGGCGGTGCAGCTCCAACAATCGCCGTTCCTGGTTCTTGTTTCGGACGAGGAGGTACAGCACACGCTGCAGCTGATGGGCCGGCCGGCGGATACGAGACTCACTTCTGCCGTGGCGCGAGAGGTTTGCCAGCGAACGGACAGCTCCGTCGTGCTGGAAGGCTCGATCGCGCAGCTTGGCTCGGAGTATTCCGTCATCGTCAAAGCGGTAGACTGCGCCACTGGGGAAACGGTAACCAGCACGGAGACTCAAGCTCCCGACAAGAGCCATGTACTCGAAGCGCTGGGCAAAGCTGCCTCGGAGATTCGAGAGAAGCTGGGCGAATCCATCGGCACAGTGAAGAAATTCGATACGCCGCTCGAGCAGGCCACAACCTCTTCGCTCGAGGCCCTGCAAGCCTATACGCTGGGGGAGAGAACTCTGACTGCCGGCGATTACGCGGAATCTATGCACATGTATCAGCGCGCCGTTCAGCTCGATCCGAACTTTGCGATGGCGTGGGCGCTCCTCGGCGTCGACTACAACAATTTGGGCGAGAACACGCTTGGGGCCCAGGCCACGGAAAAAGCGTACAGCCTGCGCCAACACGTCAGCGAACTCGAGAAGCTGAACCTTACGGCACACTACTACAACTTTGATATCGGCGACCTCGAGAAGGCCTTGCAGGCGTACGACCTCTGGGAGCAGACATATCCTCGCGACTGGGTTCCTTCGAACAACAAATCGGCCTTGTACGTTTATCTCGGGCAATACGACAGGGCGTTGGCTGAGGCACAGGATGCTAGGAGGCTTGCGCCCAGCACAGGCCTAACATATGAAACGCTCGTCGGCTCAGAAGTCTGCATGAACCAATTTGACGCCGCCCGAGCTGTTATCAAGGAAGCGCAGACCAAACGACTCGATTCGTCAAGTTTGCGGCTCATGGCGTACCAACCAGCCTTCGATGAAGGCGAGCCCGACACAATGGCAGCGCAAGTAGCATGGTCGAGAGGCAAGCCAGGACTGGAAGATGTTTTCACGGCTTACGAAGGCGACACGGCCGCATATTCGGGGCGACTCTCCCAAGCCCGCGAGCTTTCCGACCGCGCAATCCTTTCGGCGCGGCAAGCTGGCGAAAAAGAAGCGGCCGCGACGTATCAAGTTGCGGCAGCGGTGCGCGAGGTCCTGTTTGGCAATGTTGCGCAGGGGCGCGAGCAAGCCGCCGCCGCGCTGAAGGTCTCCAACGGGCGCGATGTGCAATATGGAGCGGCGCTGGCGTTCGCGTTTGGTGGCGACGCTTTGAAAGCGCAATCCCTCGCGGATGATCTGGCGAACCGCTTCCCCGACGATACGCTCGTGCACATGGACTATCTGCCGACGTTGCAGGCTCAACTGGCGTTGATTCACGGCGATCCTTCGAAAGCTATCGAATCGCTTCAGGTGGCCGCCCCGTACGAACTCGGCCAAATCGGGATTTCGTATTTCTTCGCGTCGGCATATCCAATCTATGCGCGCGGGCAAGCACTCTTGGCTGCCCACAAAGGCGCCGAGGCCGCGGCAGAGTTTCAGAAGATTCTCGATCACAAGGGAGTCGTGTTCAACGAACCGATTGGCGCGCTAGCGCACTTGGGCCTTGCGCGCGCGTATGCGATGCGGGGCGACACGGCAAAAGCGCGCGCGGCCTACCAGGATTTCCTCACACTGTGGAAGAACGCTGATCCTGATATTCCCATTTTCAAGCAGGCCAAAGCGGAATACGCAAAACTCTCTCAGTAGGTTGCGGCTATGAATTCCCAAAAAGACAGGAGCTGCAGCGTCAAAAACGCGGGCCGGACGCCCTTCGACGGACTCAGGACAAGCCGGCGCTACTAAAACCAACATCGTCACTTGGCAGCGACAGTTGATCGTTGGAGGCGGGTTGCCAGGGCCTCCTGCTCCTGCCGGATGGCGGCGGGGAGGCGGTCGCCGAATTTGGCGAAAAATTCGGCGGTGGCGCGGGATTCTTCGAGCCAGTCGGCGGGATCGACGCGCAGCAACTCGTCGAGCGCGCCGCGCGAAATCGAGAGGCCGTCGAGCGTGAGCGATTCGGGCGTGGGAACCAGGCCGATCGGCGTTTCGTTTGCGGCGGCGCGGCCTTCGATGCGGTCGAGCATCCACTTCAGCACTCGCACATTTTCACCGTACCCCGGCCAGAGGAATTTCCCGTTGGCATCTTTGCGGAACCAGTTCACGTGGAAAATTTTCGGCGCGTGCTTGATTTTCGGGCCCATCGCCAGCCAGTGGCCAAAGTAGTCGGCCATGTTGTAGCCGCAGAAGGGAAGCATGGCCATGGGATCGCGGCGCGTGACGCCGACGGCGCCCGTGGCGGCAGCGGTGGTTTCCGAGGCCATGGTCGCGCCGACGAAAACTCCGTGCTGCCAGTCGCGCGATTCGTAGACGAGCGGGGCGAGGCGCGCGCGGCGTCCGCCGAAAATGATTGCGGAGATGGGAACGCCGGCGGGGTCGTCCCAGTGCGGGGAAATCGAAGGCGACTGGCGAGCGGGAACGGTGTAGCGCGAGTTCGGATGCGCGGCTGGTCCCTTATCCGGCGACCACTTTTCGCCCTTCCAATCGATCAAGCCCGCGGGCGGAGGCGTGCCGATGCCTTCCCACCAAGGCTCGAGCGCCGGCGACACGGCCACATTGGTGAAAATCGCGTCGTGGCGCAGAGCAGCCATGACGTTGGGATTGGTCTGCATGTTGGTGCCGGGCGCGACGCCGAAGAAACCGGCCTCGGGATTGATGGCGCGCAGGGTGCCGTCGTTGGCGATGTGCATCCAGGCGATGTCGTCGCCAACGGTGAAAACGCGATAGCCCTCGGATTCCAGCACGGAAACCATCATGGCGAGATTCGTTTTGCCGCAGGCGCTGGGAAAAGCGGCGGCCATGTAAGTGACTTTTCCGGTGGGATCTTCGAGGCCGAGGATGAGCATGTGCTCGGCCATCCAGCCCTCGGAGCGCGCCATCCAACCCGCAATTCGCAGCGCAAAACATTTCTTGCCGAGCAGCGCGTTGCCGCCATAGCCCGAGCCGACGCTCCAAATTAATTTTTCTTCCGGGAAATGCATGACGAAGCGGCGTTCGGGATCGACTCCCGCCAACGCATGCAGACCGGGAACGAAATTGTCGGTCGAGCCAATGCGCTGGAGCGCAGCTTTGCCCATGCGCGACATGATCCGCATGCTGGCGACAACGTACCGGCTGTCTGTAATCTCGACTCCCAGACGGCTGTAGGGCGAATTTTCGGGTCCGAGGATGTAGGGCGCGACGTACATGGTGCGGCCCTTCATCGAATTTTCGAGGATGGGGCGAACTTTGGCTTTGGCGTCTTCGGGAGACATCCAGTTGTTGGTGGGACCGGCTTCGTCCTGTGTGCGCGTGCAGATGAAGGTGACGGATTCGCTGCGCGCAACGTCGTTCTGGTTGCGGCGGCCAAGGTAGCAGCGCGGGTAGGTGGAAGGATTGAGCTCGGTGAGAATGCCGTCGTGGAGCAGGCCGTTGATGTGGCCGCGATTCTCCTCTTCGGAACCGTCGCACCAGACGATATGGTCAGGGTTCGTCAGGCGCGCGGATTCTTCAACCCAATTTTCGAGTGGCGTGGACACCCAACCTCCGAAAGTCGATGCGGGAACGTCGCGTGGCGAAGCGGCCCGGGCGCGCCACGTTGGTGGCGCAGAGAGGCCGTTACGAAAAAAGTGTAGGGCAGGGGGCAGGGAATTGCAAGGCGCGGGGATTGGCCACAGAGGCACAGAGAGCAGGGAATTGCAAGACGGAGGGATTGGCCACAGTGGCACAGAGAGAGCGACAAGGGCCGTAAAACCTTGGAACCACAGATCCCGAAGCTTCGGGACAGATAAACACAGATGAAAGCAAAAGGCGGGAGCGGAAGAAAATGCCCAGCGCTAAAGCGCAGCATTCGAGCGAAGGCTTTTTTCCGAAGCGCTAAAGCGCTGGACCAAGTTCAGACGCAGGGTTTGCAAGTACAAACCCTGAGATCCTGCCCCTGCTGAAGCAGGGGGCTCCCACCGCAACCCCAGCTGCCACCCTCAGTCTTCGAGTGCGACCGAAGACAAGCTATTCCTGGCGGAGGGCTTGCATCGGGTCGACGCGCGTGGCGCGATGCGCGGGGATGTAGCAGGCGAGGAGAGCCGACGCCAGCAGGATCACAGCGACGGCGCTGAAGGCGGAAACGTCGATGGTGCCGACGTTGTAGAAGAGGCTATGCATCGCGCGGCCGACCAAGTAGGCGCCGCCGAAGCCCAACGCCAGGCCGATGAACGCGAGGATCATCCCTTCGCGCAAGATCAAACCCATCACGCGGCCGGTGCCCGCGCCGAGCGCCATCCGCAAGCCGATTTCGTGGGTGCGCTGCGCTACGGCGAAGGACATGACTCCATAGATTCCCAGCGCCGCGAGGAGCAGCGCTATGCCTGCGAAGCCGCCGAAAAGAAACGCCGAAAAGCGATCGCCAGACATGGATTCGTCGATGATCTGGTCCATCGTCTTGAGGTCCGAGAGAGGCAGATTCGGATCCATGGACTCGGCGATGTCGGCGATGCTCTTGCCCAGCGTGGCTGGGTCGCCGATGGCGCGGACGGCGATCGATGCTTGCGGCCAGGGACTCTGCCAGAAGGGGACGTCAATTTCGGGGAAGCCGTCACCCTTCGGGCCGCCGTTCTTCGTGTTGCGATAGACGCCAATAATCTGCCACGAGATGTAGGGACCGAGCTTGGTGACGCCGGGAATCAACTGCTCCACGTTGATGCGCTGCGTCAACGGATCGACGCCCGAGAAATACTTCTTCACGAAAGTTTCGTTCACGACGGCGACGTTCGCGCCGCCGGCGATGTCTTGTTCGCTGATGGCGCGTCCCTGATAGATAGTGATGCCGAAGGTCTGGAAATATTGCGGAGTCACCATGTTGAAGCCCGCGCCCGGGCGCTGCGAGGGATCGTCGACACTTTTCCCCGCGATTTCGAAGGGCATGCCGAAGTTCACGCCTTGTAGCGGCATCCCTTCGGAAGCGGAAACGGAGGTGACGCCGGGGAGCGCTTGCGTCTTCTCAATGAACTGGCGATAGAACGCGATGATTTGCTTGGAGTCGGTAAGGTGGCCGTCTGGAACCGGGAGGCCGAACGTGAGCAAGTGATCGGTGTGGAACCCGAAGTCGACGTGCGCAACGTTCCAGAGGCTGTGAATTGCCAGGCCGCCTCCCGCGAGCAAGCTGAGCGCGAGCGCGAACTCCGCCACGACGAGCGTGCGGCGCAAGCCATGCCGGCCGGCAGTGGATGCGGAGCGTCCGCCTTCCTTGAGTACTTCGTTCAAGTTCATGCGCGCCGCTTGCCAGGCTGGGGCGCAGCCGAAGAGCACGCCCGCGATCATGCTAGCGGCCACGGTGAATAGAAGGACGGGAAGGTTGAGGCGAAGGTCGGCTTCGGACGGCAGGGTGAACGGCGGCATCATGACGATGATGAGTTTGAGAAGTCCCCAGGCGAGAGCGACGCCCACGACGCAGCCAACTGCGGCCAGCGCAAGACTCTCGGCGAGGAATTGGCCGAACAGGCGCCCGCGAGAAGCGCCGAGGGATGCGCGGACAGCGACTTCCTTTTGGCGCGTGGTGGCGCGCGCGAGCAACAGGTTCGCAACGTTGGCGCATGCAATTAGAAGTACAAAACCGACTGCGCCCATCAGCAGCCAGAGGGCGCGAATCACGTCGCGATCCAGAAAATCGTTGTGGAGAGGCTCCACGGAGGCGCTCCAGCCCTTATCCGATTTCGGATAGACTTCGGCGAGGTGACGAGTGACGCGATCCATATCCGCGTTTGCCTGCGCCAGCGTGACTCCGGGTTTGAGGCGGCCCATCACGAGGAGCCAGTGGAAATCGTGATTGATTTGGTCCGGTTTGAAGGCCAATGGCAGGTCAATGACGTTCTGCAGACGATCGGCGGGACCAGGAGCGAGCACCCCGACAATCGTGTAAGGCTCGCCGTTCATTTGGACCTGCTTGCCGACGATGTTGAGATCGGCGCCGAAACGGCTCTTCCACAACTTGTTGCAGAGGATGGCTTCGTGATCCTTACCGACTTGGCCTTCTTCGGGCAGGAAATCGCGGCCCAGCAGGAAGCGGTGCCCCATCATGGCCTGAAAGCCGGGCGTTGCGGTCTGCGCCTCAACGCGCTCGGGTCGGCCTGAGGTGGCAAGGTTGACGCTTGCGCCGGACCAGGCGCCCATCTGCTGGAAGACGGTGTTGTCGCGCTGCCACTCCAGGAAGTTGCCCGCGGCGGTTACGTTGCGATTGCCCTGGATTTTGGACCAAACCATCATCAACTGCTCGGAATGAGGATAGGGCAGAGGCGCGAGCAAGGTGGCGTAGACGACGCTGAAGATGGCGGTATTGGCGCCGATACCCAAGGCGAGCGCGAGCACCGCCACCGATGCGAAGCCGGGATTCTTGACGAGGAGCCGAAAGCCGAACTTGATGTCACGCAAGAAGGTGGTCATCGATGCCTCGCTTCGCCGATTTGGAGTAGGTGATCACGCGGTGCGTGAGCTGCAATCTCACAGGTAATAAACGGTGCGTAGCGAGCAAATGTTCCACCAACTTGCTAACCCGCTACAAGTTGTAGCAGTAAAGGACTTATCGCCGCATTCCATTTGTGAGAGGCTTACGCGCTGGTCGAATTCGATGCCGTAGTGTTCGCATGCGAACAGCGCGAGGCGCGTGCGGGAGCTTCGGAGGCGGGTGTTATACTTCGCGAATGTACGCGCGAAAGCTGAAAGCGGAGATTGTGATTGCGGGCGAGCGGCGGGCCGCGCCGCTCGATTGGCTCGACAGTTTTTGCATGCGGAATTTCACGGGCTCGGCGGAGTTCGACGACACGCTGCCTGTTGCGGAGGGGCAGCTCGAGGCCGGATTGCGCGTCGATCCTGTACGGTTGGCGCAGGCGATGAGCCAGTGGTTCACGAAACGCGGGAAGGGCGATGGGAAGCCGGTGGTCGTGGAGATTCGCGAAGGGGCTTGACGCACTAAGTAGAACTTTGATCCTCGCGGTGTTCTCCTAAATTTGGGATGGGACGCATACGGAATCAAGTAGAGTGTGCCGCAAATAGAAGAGCCGGGCCGCTCTGCGCACGATTGGGGCGTTCCAGCGATCATCGCAAAAGGCCCGGCTCCTCACATCTGTTCGACGCGATGTCGCCGGGATTGTTAGCATCGCGGCAGGCGGACACCTCGGAGTGAAGAGGCTGCAGAAAAATTTAGAGCGGTGCCTCAGGGGTTAAAACCCCTGATCAAAAAGCGAGCCTCAATGTCGGAGCTGAAGCTCCGACCCCCTAAAAACCGAGTTCTTCCGAGGCTGTGAAGCCTAGGCTGAAACTAGCGGTGAATTTCTTCTTCTTCGGCGTCGCGCTGGCGGGAACGCTCCGCGCGGCGCGAGGCAATGCGGTCTTCAAAGGCCGTAAATCTGTGATCGGCGAGAGCGGCTCTGATTCGCGGCAGCGCAGCTTTCGTTGCTTCCGCGCCGGCGGCGACGAGCGCGGGCGTCTTCACAAATTCATCCCACAGAATGCTGTGAACGTCGGGCTCGATCAGGATGTCGGTGGCGTCGCGCCACGGCTGGTGCGAGTTGGATTGGATGATCGAGAAAGAGCGGCTGATGACTTCGATCGTATTGCGCGGCTTGTTGGCCAGCAGGCCGGGCTCGAGATGCACCGCGATGACCAGGTCCGCTCCCATGTCGCGGACGCAGACGGCCGGGACAGCCTCGGTGAGGAAGCCATCGACGAGCACGTGGTCGTCAATCTCGACGGGCAGAAAGAGCCCTGGATAGGCGCAGGACGCGCGCAACGCGGGCCCGATTTCGCCCTTCGTGAAATGAACTGACTCTCCGGCGAGCAGGTCCGTCGCCACGATTCCGAGCGGAGTCTTCATCTCGTCGAAGTTGTGCAACGGCGTGAAGCGGCGCACGAAATCTTCGAGGCGCTCGTTGGAGGCCATGCCCATTCGCGAGATGGTCCAGCGGCCGAAATCGCGAAAGCGCGTGGCGGAGCCCTGAAATTCCATCTCTTCGATGGTGCTTCCGCCCGCATAGGCGGTGGCGATCAGGGCGCCGACGCTTGTGCCGGCGATGTAGTCGATGGGGATGTCGTTTTCTTTCAGGACGCGCAGCACGCCCACATGGGCGATGCCGCGCGCGAAGCCGCCGCCGAGCGCGAGGCCCACGCGAGGCCGCGGTTCGTCGCCCGAATAGGCGAACGTGCGCAGACCTTTGACCGCGGTCCCAAGCCACTTGAATACGTTGCCCATGTGCCTCGTTTGCCGGGCAGGGTTGGCCTGCCGGTGCGGCGCGAACCCCGCGACCCCTTATAGAACACTGTAGCGCACTTCCGGTTGCGCGGCGTTTCGGAGTGCGACGGAGGGTTTGCAAGTGCAAACCCTGGGCCGAACGTCAGTTTCCGAATACTGGGTTGAGAAACAAGAGAGATCAAGAAATGAGGTGATTCTGTTTTCGGCTTTGGGAAGGTGGCTGCGTTTATCAAGCACTAGCTGCCGCGGGTCAGTGCTGACCCTGGCTTCGCGGTGACCAACAACAGTCAGTATTCGCTGATTCTGAAATCAAGTACCTCATCCTTTTTCAGCTCGTCGAGGTAGCCGATGATTGGAACGACATCGATATCGGGTTCACAATCTAGAGCGTACATTTTGCCATCCGCATTTTCGTATGACGCTCCCAGCCTGTTAATTTCGGCTAGCAACTCTTCTCTTCTTTCACAACCCTCTTCGAGCAAGTAAATGTGCACCGTACGGTGACCACTCCGTTTCACAACCGAGATGAAAGTCGGCCACTTGTCTTTGCTTTCAGCTACTGCTTTAACCCAATCACCCCAATTGATGTTGCGGGCATGCCATGGCGAACTGCGAATTTCGTAAACGTCACCACCAAGCGGAAATGCCCACAAGCGTTCGCCGCTGACCCCCATGTCTGACTCGGGTAGATCAACAACGACTTTCACAAGTTCCTCTGCTTGCTCATCCATCGATTCGAACTCGTCTTCTTGTACCTATTCAAAACCAAAGCATACAGACCCAACATTCCGAGCACTGGGGCAATAGTATCCAAGGTTTTCCTTGAAAGGCTACGAATCGTGGTTAAGACCAGAGGAGCGGTTGACCCCGCCGCGGCGGTTTGTCACTATGTCGCCGGGTGTTTGTGAAGCGCTGACCGGTGGCCTTCCTGGGTGAACTCGAATAATGAAACGCAAAATTGAAAAAGTGGCTGTGCTTGGTGCGGGAACTATGGGAGCGCGCATCGCCGCGCATCTTGCGAACGCGGGCATTCCCTGTTTTTTGCTCGATATCGTTCCGGCGGAAGTGAGTGCCGACGAAAAGAAGAAGGGGCTGACGCTGGAAAGCCCGGCGGTGCGCAATCGCATCGTGCTAGCGGGACTCGACGCGGCAAAGAAGTCGCGGCCTGCGGCGTTTTTCACGCCGGAGACGGCACGGCTGATAACTCCCGGAAATTTCGAAGACAATCTCGCGTGGTGCGGCCAGGTGGACTGGATCATCGAGGCCGTCGCCGAAAATCTGGAAATCAAAAGAAAACTCTTCGAGCGCGTCGAGGCCGTGCGCAAGCCGGGAACGATTGTCACGTCGAATACTTCGGGTTTGCCGATCCGGCTGATCGCCGAAGGGCGCTCCGAGGATTTTCAGCGGCACTGGGCCGGAACGCATTTTTTCAATCCGCCGCGCTACATGAAGCTTGTAGAGCTGATCCCGGGGCCGAAGACGCGCCCGGAAGTGCTGGAAGCGCTGGATGAGATCTGCGATTTGCGTCTTGGCAAAGGCGTGGTGGTGGCCAAGGACACGCCAAATTTCATCGCGAACCGCATCGGCACGTTTTCGGTACTCAACGTCATGCGGCAAATGCAGGCGCTGGACATGACGATCGAGGAAGTGGACGCATGCACGGGGCCTGCCATCGGACAGCCGAAGTCGGCGACGTTCCGGACGGCGGATATTGTGGGACTCGACGTGCTGGTCCACGTGGTGCGCAACATTTACGAAAACGTGCCGGACGACGAATCGCGCGAAATGTATCGCGTCCCGCCGCTGGTGGAAGAAATGATGAAGCGCGGCTGGCTCGGCGAAAAAACGGGCAGCGGTTTTTACAAGCGAGTGAAGAAGGACGGCGAATCGGAGATTCTCACGCTCGATTGGCACACGATGGAGTACCGGCCGCGGCAGAAGGCGAGGTTCGGGTCGATTGAGGCTGGCAAAGCAATCGAGGATACGCGCCAGCGTTTGCGCGCGCTGGTGGGGCCGGCGCTCGAAGGAAAGGGAGGCGACAAAGCGAATCGGCTGCTGTGGTCGACGCTGAGCGAGACGTGCCTGTATGCGGCGCGGCGCGCGCCGGAAATTGCAAATTCGATTGTGGACGTGGATCGCGCGATGCGCTGGGGATTCGCGTGGGAGCTTGGGCCGTTTGAAGTGTGGGACGCGATTGGCATCGAACGAATGGCGAATGCGCTAGAGCGCGAAGGCAAGACGCTGCCGCCGGTGGTGGGGAAGGTCCTCGCGTCGCCGCAGAAATCGTTCTATCAAACCGAGAAGGGCCGCACGAGCTATTTCGATCTTGGGGGCGGCGCGTTCAAGCCGGTGGAAGAGCCTGCCGGAATCATTATTTTGAAATCGCTCAAGGAGCGGTCAGGCGTGGTGCAGGAAAATTCTGGCGCGAGCCTGATTGACCTGGGCGACGGCGTGATCTGCTGCGAGTTTCACTCGAAGATGAACTCGATTGGCGGCGACCTGGTGGCGATGATTCACGCGGGAATCCAACGGTTGGGTTCCGAATTCGACGCCATGGTGATCGCGAACCAGGCGACGAATTTCTCCGTCGGCGCGAATTTGATGCTGTTGCTGATCAGCGCGCAGGAAGGCGAGTGGGACGATGTCAACATGGCCGTGCGGCAGTTCCAGCGCGTGAACATGGCCATCAAGTACGCGCCCGGCCCGGTCGTGGTGGCGCCGCAAGGTTTGGCGCTGGGCGGCGGATGCGAAATCAGTTTGCACGGCGCGCGAATTCACGCCGCCGCGGAAGCGTATATCGGGCTGGTGGAAACGGGCGTCGGCCTGATTCCCGCGGGCGGCGGAACGAAGGAAATGCTGATTCGCGCGAACGAGCACGCGGCGGGTGGCGAGGATCTGGATTTGTTCCACGCGCTGAAGCCGGTGTTCGAAAACATCGCGATGGCGAAGGTTTCGACGAGCGGCGAGGAAGCGAGGTCGCTCGGATACTTGCGGCCATCGGATTTGATTGCGATGAATCGAGACCGGCAGGTGGCCGACGCAAAGCAGACGGCGCTCGGGATGGTGCGCGCTGGTTATCACGCGCCGGCGCCGGCGCAGATTCGCGTGCTTGGCGAGGAATTTCTCGCGGGCGCGAAACTCGCGATTCACATGATGTTGCGCGGCGGTTACGCGAGCGAACACGACGCAGTGGTGGCGCGAAAGCTTGGGTACATTCTCGCGGGCGGCAGCATCACCGCGCCGCAGACGGTTCCGGAGCAGTATGTGCTCGATCTGGAGCGCGAAGCGTTCGTCAGCTTGTGCGGCGAGCGCAAAACGCAGGAACGCATCGCGCATACGCTGAAAACCGGCAAGCCACTGCGGAACTGATGAACTTCCTCCTCGCCAATTGCGACCGCACAGAGCGCTCTGATAGCATCCACTCATCTCACGTCCGGAGAGCTTCCGGTGCTCTGCTTTCACTGCGGCGCAGCCAATTTAGACGATGCTTTAGCGTGTGCGAACTGTGGGAGGCAAGTTGCCGCTCATAACCGTCCGGATTCGTCTCCTCCGGATTCGTCTCCGCGCAGGTACATGGCGGTCGGAGGTTGGCTAGCGTTCTTTATCGCCGCTCTGTTGGCTATTGGCCCGATCATCACTATTCCTTCCCTCCTGCGGGAGTTTCATTTATTGGAAGCCAGATCCGCGCTCTCTGAAGGGCGGTTTCTTGTCATCGCATTCGACTTTGCGGCGACTATTTTCTTACGGTTGTTCGGCGTCTACGCCGGAGTAAAACTGTGGAAACTCGCGCCGCGTGCAGTGCACATTGCGAAGCGTTACTTATTGTCTTGTGGAGTGTATTGGACCGGCGTTCTTTCGCTCACTACGGCCACGAGTGTGATGGGCTTGATCAGCGGGGCCGAAGCTTGGCGGCACGTTGAGCATACGGCTCTTGGCTTGTTTTCTGTGGCCCTTTGGTATTCGTACTTCGAAATGTCTGACCGTGTGGCGGCGACTTATCCTCATTCTCAGGTAACTGCAAAGCCTTCGTAGGCCTTCAGTCGGCTACCTGATGCAAAACATTGTTAGTCTGCCGGGGGCAACTTTTCCGTTCGAAACGTGTTCTTACAATGTGGGAAACCTGCGGCGGATTGCGCGAATCCAAATGTGTGCAGGTGACTTGAGTGCTTGCGGGAGATGTTCGAGGTTTCGGGGGAACTTATTTCCGCCTGCTGCGCAATAAAATAAGGCGATTGACGAAGGTACCACTCGGCAACTAGTCCTGGAGATGATGATGATTCGAAGCGGGAAACTGTTCATACTTTTACTGATGTTGGGTTTTATTGCGGCTGCGCCGTCGAAGGCGCAGACCGCGGGTGGTTCCGCAGGTGATGCGAGAACGAACACGATGGTGCCCGTTTACGACGTCACGAAAGAAGTGAAAGTTGAGGGCACGATTCAGAAGATCGATGACGCCGGGACGACCGGTCCGGTTGGCACCCACATTATGGTCCAGACGGCGCAAGGCGTGGTCGACGCGCATCTGGGATTCGGTGCCGCGAGCAAGCCGGAGTATCTCGGTATCGCGCAAGGACAGAGCGTGACCCTCACGGGAATGATGCAGAGCTTCGACGGCTCGA
>Ga0181538_10002627_pt1 | contig 18376 bp, 19 predicted proteins | sample PEATcosm2014_Bin_40_FD_119773 | JGI IMG/M metagenome (GOLD analysis project Ga0181538, IMG submission 119773) | Peatland microbial communities from MTU Mesocosm Facility, Houghton, MI, USA - PEATcosm2014_Bin23_30_metaG | ecosystem: Environmental > Terrestrial > Soil > Wetlands > Peat | place...
AACTGTTCCCGACACGCGAGATCGTGCCGATCTATTGCGGCGATCTAATCTGGGGATTTGGGGCGCTGCACTGCTTGACACAGCAGCAACCGGCAAGACGAAGCTCGCAGTTCGAAGCTCGCTGACCGTGGGAAGGTCTTAACCACTGGGGGCAGCGAGGAACACAGGGAACCATATTCATCATTTACACTTTTACCGGTGAACGCCGAGATCATTGCCGTTGGGTCTGAGTTGCTCACTCCCCATCGCCAGGACAGCAACTCGCTCTACCTCACTGAAAAACTGAATGAACTGGGGGTGGAGGTGCGCTTCAAGTGCATTGTGGGCGATGACGCCGAGGGGCTGGCCGCGGCCGCCAAACTTGCCATGCGGCGTTCGGACATCATCATTTTCACGGGCGGCCTCGGCCCCACCGAAGATGACTTGACGCGCGAAGCGGTGGCCGACGCGCTCGGGTTGAAACTGCAACGCGATCCCGAGATCATGGCCAAGCTCGAAGAGCGCTTTGCCAAGCGCGGATACAAGATGTCTCCAAACAACGCCAAGCAGGCCGACATTCTGTCCAGCGCCACGGCGTTGCCGAATTCGCTCGGGAGCGCGCCCGGCCAGTGGATCGGTGGAAAGTATGACGGCCAGGAGCGGATTCTGATGCTGCTCCCCGGCCCTCCGTACGAACTGAAGGCGCTGTTCGAAACCGAATGCATCCCGCGGCTGCGCGCCCGGATCCCGCTGCAGCACATTGCCACTCGCACGCTCAAGATAGCCATGATGCCGGAATCGCAAGTGGACGCGCGGGTCGCGCCCATCTACAACACTTACGACGACGTCGAGACTACGATTCTCGCGGGCGGGGGCGAGATTCAACTCCACCTGCGCTGCCGGAAAGACTCGCAAGCGGAGGCCGAGGCGCGCGTCGAAGAGCTCTCCGAAAAGATCGAGGACGAACTCGGCGACGCCATCTTCTCTCGCAAAGGTGAAACCATCGAGCAGATCGTCAGTTATCTGCTGCAGATGCGCAGCATGACATTGGCCGTGGCGGAATCTTGTACCGGCGGCATGCTGGCCGAGCGCATCACTTCGCTCAGCGGCAGCTCGCGCTATTTTCTGGGCGGTGCCGTAGTCTACTCGAACGCATTGAAAACGCAATTTGCCAATGTTCCGAAAGCGCTGCTCGACCAGCACGGAGCGGTGAGCCGCGAAGTAGCGGCATCTATGGCCGAAGGCATCCGCAAGCGCTGCGTGTCGAGCTATGGAGTCGGAATCACCGGAGTGGCCGGCCCAACGGGCGGAACCGAGCAGAAACCTGTAGGCCTGGTCTACATCGCACTCGCGGGAGAAGAGGGCACACAGGTGGTGGAGCGGAATTTCCCCGGCGACCGCAGGCGTATCCGCCAGTTCGCAACGCAACAGGCGCTGGAGATGATCCGACGGGCCCTGCTGTAGAGCGCTTATATTAAGTGTGGAGACGGGGCTTCGCCCCGTCCCCACACAACCAGAGAGATGCGAATATTCATTGGAATTGATCTTGACCCTGAGTTTCGCGCCCGCATCGCGCGTTTTCTTGAAGGCGTGCAGGGCTTCGCGCCCGATGCACGCTGGGTGCGGCCGGAGTCGCTGCATATCACGTTGAAGTTCATCGGAGAACAACCGATCGAACGGGTCGAGGCCATCACTGAGCGCTTGCGGCGGGTTGGGAGTAGCGCGTTTGAAATTCGCTCTGCGGGATACGGGTTCTTCCCTACCGCGAGGGCTGCGCGCGTATTCTGGATCGGAATCCAGGCCGGACCACAACTGACGGAAGTGGCCGAGAAGATCGATGTGGCCGTCGCCGAACTCGGCGTTCCGCGCGAGGACCGGCCTTTCAGCCCTCATCTAACTCTGGCACGCGCCGGAGGCAGATCGGGCTCGCCGAAATGGCGCAAAGGCGACGGCCCCAACGCAATCTTCGCGACGCTCGAAAAGAGGCTCGCTGCAATGGGCGAGCTTGATTTCGGCACCATGACGGCCCGTGAGTTTAATCTCTATCAGAGCCAGCTTTCGCCAGGGGGATCGAAGTATACGAAGCTGCAACGCTTTCCGATGCAGCGAGATTAGATAGACGAACATGAATCCCTACCTCATCGCCGCCGTTGTGAGCTATCTGCTGGGGTCGATCCCATTTGGCTACCTGCTGGTGCGGATTTTCACGGGCGACGATGTGCGCCTAAGCGGGAGCGGCAACATCGGCGCGACGAACGTGGCCCGTAAGTCGCCTGCGCTCGGGGTTGCTACTCTGCTTCTTGACGCCGCCAAGGGTTTGGCTGCGGTTCTAGTGGCGCGGGTGCTGTTCAGCGGGCCGCACCAGAAACTCATCATGACGACGGCGGCATTCTTCGCCGTGGTCGGCCATCTGTTTCCCGTCTGGCTCAAGTTCCGCGGCGGCAAGGGCGTGGCCACCAGCCTCGGAGCTTTTATCTTGCTCACGCCCAAATCCATTTTGTGCATGGTAGGGCTGTTTTTGCTCATCGCCGTCGCATTCCGCTATGTCTCGCTCGGGTCGGTTGCTGTGGCGGCGGCTTTTCCGCTGCTGGCGTGGGCCCTCCACGAATATGCGGATCCGCGACAACTTATTTTTATTGCGCTGGTTTCGGCACTGGTCATCTGGAAACACCGGCAGAACATCGGCCGACTCGCCGCCGGAACGGAAACAAAGCTAGGAAAAAAGGGAGAAAGAGAGCCAGAGACATTAGGAGCAACCCGCAGATGAGCCGCATTGCTATCATCGGCGCGGGCGCCTGGGGCACTGCACTGGCAATCGTCCTCGGACGTAAAGGGACTCGCCAAGTCAAGCACGATGTCAGGCTCTGGGCTAACGAACTGGAGGTTGCAGACAGCATCTCGAGAGAACGAATCAACGAACGCTTTCTGCCGGGCTTCATCCTGCCCGAATCGATTGAGGCGACCAGCGATCTCAGCACTGCGCTCGATGCCGCGGAGATCGTCGTCAGCGTTATGCCCTCGCAGCATTGTCGAGCTCTATTCGAACGCATGGCGCCGACGCTCCGCCCGGAAATACTTTTCGTCAGTTGCACCAAAGGACTGGAAGACGGAACGCTACTGCGCATGACGGAAGTGATCGCCGATGTCTTGCGCAGCCGCAAGTTCACTCCTCGCGTCGCGGCACTCAGCGGCCCGTCATTTGCCAAAGAGGTGGCGCGCGGCGATCCGACGGCTGTGACCGTGGCATCCGTCGACAAGGACGTGACACGCGCGGTGCAGCAGGCATTCAACGATTCCCGCTTTCGCGTCTATACCAACGACGACGTGATCGGCGTGGAGTTAGGAGGCGCGCTGAAGAACATCATCGCCATCGCAGCCGGCGTCTGCGATGGCCTCGGCCTCGGCCACAACTCGGTTGCGGCTCTCATCACGCGGGGTCTCGCCGAAGTGGCGCGCCTGGCCGTGGCGTGCGGTGGCCGCCTCGATACCATGTCTGGACTCGCCGGACTGGGCGATCTGGTCCTGACCTGTACCGGGGATCTCTCGCGCAACCGCAGCGTCGGCGTTGAACTGGGCAAGGGCCGCAAACTGCCGGATATCATCGCCGGCATGCGCGGCGCCGTCGCGGAGGGGGTTTTCACCACCAAAGCGGCGGTCGGTTTAGCCCACAAGAAAAATGTCGAGATGCCGATCACCGAACAGATGTTCGCCATCCTCGAAAACGGCAAGTCGCCGCAACAGGCCATCGAAGAACTGATGACGCGTGCGGCAAAGTCCGAAGCTTAGCAAGTGTTGCCATCCCAGCACCCATGCGGATGCGCTATGCTTTCCCCGCCACATCACCCCGCAATACCCGGAAGCGGAGTGAAAAACTCCCTCACCTTTTCTGCAATTTTTTTCCGTAGCGCAGTTGCAGGTTAGAGATCATAAGCCGGAAATAATAAGTCGTTGCAGCGCTCCTGTAAGAGGAGTAACATTGCGGCCCTGTTGAAAGTTACAACCTGACTCGCCTGCGCGCCGATGACACTCGTCCTTGTCGCTCGAGTTTTCCGCAAAGTTCACTCCGGAGGAAAAATGAATCAAATGAAAAAAGCAGTGCACCCAGAGACGGGTTCCCGGCGTTGGCCGGCGATTTGGCTGCATGTTGTGGTGGCGGCGTTAATCGCAGGCGTGGCGTTGCCGGCGAATGCAAGCGGAAGGTTGATCGCGCACAACACACCCAGCTATGTATTCACGGCAAAGAACCTCGGGACGGAGGACCCGTCGAAGACCATCGAGGTTAGTATCTGGCTGAACCCTCACAATCGGAGTGAACTCGATGCATTGGCCGAGCAACTCTACGACCGCACCTCTCCCAACTATCGTCACTTCCTGAGCCGGGCGCAATTTGCGGCGCGGTTTGCACCGACGGCGGAGGAGGCGAAAACGGTCGGGCAGTTCTTCGAAGCGCACAACTTCAAAGTGGTCAATGTTGGTCCAAATAACTTCTTCGTAAGGGCGCAAGGGACGGTGGGCGAAGTTGAGAGTGCGTTTCACGTACAGCTCAACAATTACCAGGTGCTGGGCAAAACCATTCGTGCCAATGACCGTGATCCGTACGTGGATGGGGCGGCCGCGCCGCTGGTGATGGGCATTTCCGGTCTGGACAACGGCCAGTATGAACACCCGCTGATGTCGCGGTCGGCGAGTCTCCCTCAAGGCAAAGGCGCTGCTGCCAAGACGAGTGCCGTCGGGGCCGGGGCCGACGACCTCGGCTACTCCAATACCTGCTTCGACGGCACCGTGACCCAGACGTATTCGAACAACGGCAACGGTTCGTTTCCGATCGGTACTTACAAAGGCAATTACCTGAATGCTTACAGCCTGACCAGCGCGGGTTGCGGCTACACACCGCCGATGATCCAGACCGCATACAATCTCACGGGGTTATACGCCGAAGGGTTTGACGGCACGGGCCAAACCATCGGGATCATCGACTGGTGCGGTTCGTTCACGATTCAGAACGATGCGAATGCGTTCTCGGCGCAGTTCGGACTGCCGGCGCTCACCTCGTCGAACTTCGCGATAACTTACATTCCGACGGCGAGCACGTGCGAGTCCGTTGATGCCGTAGAAATCAACATTGACGTCGAGTGGGCGCATGCGATAGCTCCCGGGGCCAACATCAACCTCATCGTTCCGCCTTCGGCCTCCTTTCAGGACGTCGACGAGGCCGAGTACACGGCGGTGAACTATGGCCTTGCGAACGTCATCAACGGCAGCTTTAATGCGGTGGAGTCTATGGTTCCTGCGAACATCCTGGCCACCGAAAACCTCATTCAGGAAGCGGCCGCGGTCGCCGGAATCTCGGCCAACTTCTCCTCGGGAGACGGGGGCGACTACACGGCCGATGGAATTCCTGCCACGGTCAGTGCGCCTGCGGACTCTCCCTGGGCCACGGCAGTGGGCGGCGTCACTCTGGCGCTGAATTCCGACAACTCGATCGCATGGCAGGCGGGGTGGGGAAACAATGAAACTCTACTGGCTGAGGAGGGGCTCGTCCTAGATCCACCTTTAGTCTACGGGTTCATCGGCGGCGCGGGCGGTGGCCCGAGCAACTGCGCTTTCCAGGATGACAGCGTCACCCCACCGACCTGTCTCGCGGGTTTCGCCAAGCCCTCGTACCAGAAGAAGCTGCCGGGCAAGTATCGCCAACTTCCGGACGTTTCCTGGCTGGCGGATCCCTACACTCCAGCCGTGATCGCGATAACGGTCCTGGGGCAGGTTCCGACGCTGCAATGGCAGGTGTGGGGGGGCACGAGCGTCTCTTGCCCGATGTTCTCCGCCCTGTGGGCGATTGCCAACCAGGAAGCGGGTGCGCCTCTCGGCCAAGCCGCTCCGTATCTGTATTCGCTGCCGGCGGGGGCTGTGTACGACATCGTTCCCTTTAGCTCCAAAAACAATGTAACCGCGTCGATTCAAGAATCGACCGGCACCAACAAGTACACGGCGGCGCAAGTGGCCGGGGTCTCATCGGGCAAGTTCATCAGTGCTATCTGGGACTACGCTGATTATGAAGACACTGCGTTTGCCATCTCATTCGGCACGGATTCCGGCCTGAAGACGGCTAAGGGCTGGGATAACGTAACCGGCGTGGGCACACCGAATGCTAAGGCGTTCGCCGATTCGTTCGCGCCTGCTAAGCAGTAAGACGCTTCCACGAAAAGAACGGGTTTCGACCTACTGGGAAAATCCAGAAGATGACCGGGATGTTCTCACGTTACTTTCGTACCGCCACATGGCACACTGGAGCCATTCACGAAGCTCTGGACAGAGCCTAAGTTGGAGTTGAGCAGCTTTCGGGGGAGGGCTACTTACGGGCGCCCCATGACTCTGACCAGTCTGGGGCGCTTTCGTTTGCTATGATGCCCGTTACGGACTTAATGTTCAGTCTCCAAGACCGCGGCCTCACACAGTGTATGCCAGGACCATTGTAGCGAGAGCGGCAGGTTGTAGTTAGACTAGCCCTCACGGAGGCCACAATGCCAACTCCTAAGGACGACCTGAAAGATCGCCTCTTCCGCTACCGCCAGATCAAGCTCAGCGTGGTCGGCAGGAAGTCTGGGAAGACAATCTCGATCCCTGTCTGGTTCGTTTTGGAAGGCCAGAAGCTCTACCTTCTGCCCGTGCAGGGCTCGGAAACCCAGTGGTACATGAACGTGCTTCAAAACCCGTCGATTCGAATTGATGCGCGGGGCGTTGGAGCGGAATTCCGGGCAACGCCAGTCACCGATGCAAAAGCTGTGAGGTCGGTGGTCGAGAGGTTCCGGGAGAAGTACGGGGCAAAGGACGTGAAGAAGTATTATGCGAAATTCGATGTTGCGGTTGTGGTGGAACTGAACTGAACCGAACTGGAATGTTCGTATAGCCCAACAGAGCCGCCGCGAGGCACCCAGGAGCCATTCCTTCGGCGGAAACCCTAACATAGGCTGGAACGTGCGCGGTAAACGGGAGCGCCCCAATGACTCTAACCGGAGTCTGGGGCGCTTTTCGTTTCTTAGCCGTGATGCCCGTCGCGGAAGCAAGGTGGGGAGGGTATGAAAAGTGAGACGGACGAACGAGCGCAGATGATCGCAATTCGTTATCGCCAACTCCTGTCCCGAAGAGTGGTGACGATCTCCTCGGTACTGGGTGCTCGCCCCATGCGTGTGCGGTATCATGATTCCCATGGAAGTCAGCACTATCCAGTCGTTTCTCGATTACTTCAGCAAAATCCGTGAGCGCACCATGCGGGTTGTCGCCTGTATTCCGCCCGACAAAATCGAATGGCGTGCGGCGGCAAACAAGTTCACGCTTGGCGACCTTGCCCGACACATTGCCGCAACCGAAAGAAACGTCTTTGCGGAGTGCGCGTGTGGCGGGCGTAATCGTTATGCCGGATGTGGACGAGAATTCGCAGAGGGCCGCGACGAGGTTGTGCGATTCATGGAGCGAATGCACAGCGAATCGATGAAAATGCTGACGCAGTTAAGCGACGGCCAATTGCAGCAGAAGTGCCAGTCGGCGGATGGAACTCCGATGACCACTTGGAAACTCTTGCGCTCGATGGTGGAGCATGAGGTTCACCATCGCGGCGAACTCTACGCATATCTCGGGGTGCTCGGTGTCAGTGTACCGCCGCTCTACGGCATTACCTCAGAACAATTACGGGAGATTGCGGGGCACAGCTTATAAAATAAAATGCTTTCGCTTGTTCGTGTACCAGGGTCTCTCGCGTCAACGTTTCTTGCGCTCAGGCTTCACCAAACGGTCTTTTTGAGATAGGCTTAGTCCGGCTTTCTTGAGGAGGACGCATGGCAGAGCACACCCCGGTCGAGATCGTGCGGCACGCCTCGATGTGGTCTATCGTGTGGGGCGTTTGGCTGATTGTTTTCGGCATGCTGGCTATCGGTTCGCCAATTCTCGCTGCCGTGGCGGTGAATGTGGTCATCGCTTGGCTGATCGTCTTGGCGGGCGTAGTCCACCTGTTCCTTGCCTTTCACGCTCATGGGGCTGGCAGCTTGATCTGGAAACTGCTAGTCGGGGTCGCGTATGTGTTATTCGGTGCATATCTGATCATGCATCCACTGCTCGGCGTAGTATCGCTCACTCTAGTGCTCGCATCGCTCTTTCTCATTGAAGGCATCTTGGACATCGTTCTGTTCTTCAGGACGCGCGCAGTGCGAGGATCAAGCTGGGTGCTGGTGGACGGAATCATTACGCTCTTATTGGGGCTGATGATCTACCTTCAGTGGCCGAGTAGTTCCGTGTGGGCGATAGGCATCTTGGTTGGCGTCAGCATGATCATCAGCGGCGCTACGCGAGTGATGCTGTCGTTGGCGGTACGCAAGGCGACCACGGCGGTGTCATAGCGACTGCAACCAGGGTGACCATCCAGACGGAAGGTTCATCGGCCCTCCTCAACCGTCGATTCCAGCGTCCGTCGGAGGTTGGTGTTCCGCCGATACGCGATTGTCTCCCAATCCGATCAAAAGGTTGCGGTCGAGAAACTTGAGCAGCAACGTCGCGAAAATTCTCGACAGGCCACTTTCGAAAACAGCCGTGATTTCAGCCATGATTCGGCCTCTAGCTCCCAGGCGGAAGCCGAAGCACACGAAGGTGGCCACGATTAGACGATCTCCGCTTGAGAATCGTTCAATGACGGAAGTGGGGGTCTGCTGTCACGCTCTGCTTCTCGAGGCGAGAGTATCCGCATCGTGATCATCATCGCTGGCAGTAAGTAGGCAAAGGTCACACAGACCCACATCAGTGCGCCGGCACACTGCTGATCTTGCAAGGGTAAAAAATCAAAGAGCCGGGGTGAAGACAGATAAGAGGGGTAAACAACTCGGCCGCAGAATACAAGAAATGCCGAAAGAATGTCGCAAGGTAATGTCGCAAAAAAGAGATACAAAGGCGTAGACCACCGAGGGCGTTGTTGCGCAGCTGACACGGGCTGGACGACCGGCCGCCAAAACAGGAGGCCGGCCAACATAAAAGATGCGTATTCCGCGTTATGCCACCAGTGGGATCGCATGGCCAACTGGAACGTGGCGGGAAGATGCCATCCGATCACAGTTGCCGTAGCCCAGAGCCAACAAAATACAGGATGCTTAAGAAGTCGTCCGAGTCTTTGCGCAGGCAAGTTGCGAAGAAGTAAGTCATGAAGACCATGACCAAAACTCGCTGGAAGTCCACGCAACAGAAGTAAACCTGGTGCTCCCGCTAGCAACAAAGGAGCTACTACCACCATCAACACCAGGTGATTGATCATGTGGACCGTGAGCAATTCATGATCAAGCGCAGAGAGCGGAGAACCCACGACCATCCAAAGGAAAAACAAGCCAAACATAAAAGCAGCAACCCGCCAAAGTGAAACCAAGTTCGGAGAATCACCTCGAAGACGGAACCAACCGCGCAAGTAAACCACCGCGACGAGCGCCAGAGCAAACGTGAGCGGCAGTGGAAGAGCCCACGGCTGATTGTGAGCGTGCAATTCGGACGACATGGTCAGGTCTATATTCACGGGCGGGGCGAGACCTCACCTGCTCCAAGAGCGACGGCGCGGGAGGCGTCCCGTGCCGGCACTTGTCCGGCCGGATGCAAAGTTTTGAGAAATGCCGCCAGCGCCGTTGTTTCCGCCGGATTCAGGTTTTTTCCGTAGGCTGGCATGTTGCCTCCACCCTGAATTACCTGACGGATAAGTTGATCCCCGTTGAGGCGCATCGCGACTCGGTCGAGTGCAGGCCCGCGTTTTCCTCCCTGTCCATCGAGTGAATGACAGTTGTGGCACTGCTTCGCCTGGAATACGAGCGAGCCCCGGCGCTCGAGAGCCGTCCGACCATCGAGATATTGGGAAGGAATCGGCAGGCTGCTCCAGGCGTCCATGACCGGGCTCCACGGAGCACTTTTGCCCAGATGTGTCAACGTACCCAGAACGACCGCGACGAGCAACATCGTCAGGACCGCGATTGGTCTTCGCTTCCAACTCTTCTCACCCTCGCCCGCAACGAAGGGCAGCGCCAGCAGCACGACGATCGCAATCGCAGGACCGATCAATAATATAGGCGTCTCCGCGGACGGCGGCAAAAAGGACAGCAGCGCATACAGCCAGCGGAAGAAAAAATCGGGATGCGGAGCGGTCTGAATAATCGTCGGGTCCGGCTGCCCGCCAGGACCGAAAGGCCCAAAGTGAGCGGCGCAAACGGCGATTGAAAGCAGTATGAAACCGGAGAACACGATGTCCTTCCACACTGCGTACGGCACAAAGGCCACGCCGTCTTTGTTCGTCAGCTCGTGATACTCCTCAAGGTACGTGGCGCGACGCACGATCCGTCCCGGCATGGGCCATTCGTTGATTCCCAGCTTCAACACCATGAGCAAATGCACGCCGACGAAAGCGATGAGGAGTCCCGGGACAACAAATACGTGCAGCGCGAAAAAGCGCGAAAGCGTCGCGCCAGCGATGATCGGGCCGCCCAGCAGGAGATTGACGGCCCACGGCCCAACCACGGGAACGCGGCTCGTGATCGAGGCCCCGATCCCCAACCCCCAATAAGCATCCTGGTCGAATCGCAATACCTGGCCGGTAAACGCCATGCCGAGCGTTACGAGAAGAAGCAGCACTCCCACAACCCAGGTAAGCTCCCTCGGAAACTTGTACGCGCCAAAAAGAAAAACCTGCAGCATGTGGATCAATACAATTGCAACCATAAAATTCGAGCCCCAGCCATGCAAAGCTCGAATGAACCAGCCCAGAGAAATCGTGTGATTGAGAATCTGCAGGCTGTTCCACGCTTCTCCGGCGGAAGGCACGTAGATGAGCGCCAGCAGAATTCCGGTAACGATCTGCAGGATGAAGACGGTCAGTGCAGCGCTGCCGAACACATAGAACCAGCTCGCGGTTTCGCGCGGGACGGAGTGCGTCGCCGTTTCGCGAATGGGTTTGCCGAGCCCCAGCCTTAGTTCGAACCAGGCGCCGACTTCTTCGATCAGGCGCATGTCGTCTTCTCTCCAGCCTTCTTTGCCACTGGCTGACCGGGCGTCGGCATTTCGCCGGCTTTGATGAACAGGTTTCCGTTTTCAACCTTGTACCTGTATTGAAATAATCCGCGTTCCGGTGGCCCCGAGGCGCGCGATCCGTCCTGGTAATAAGCGCCGCCGTGGCAGGGACACAAAAAGAGACTCGACTGGGCAAACCAGCGAACCGGGCATCCCAGGTGCGCACAATTTATGGCAAAGACCTGGAAGTTTCGACCGTCCACATTTCGAACCCAGCAGGCGATATCGTCAGTTTGCCCGTCCCAGGGATCGACCACGGGATTCCGGTACGTGGCGAGGCGAGTCTGGCCCGCGGGAAACTTTTCCAACTCGCCGAGAGAGAGCCACGAATCGTATCTGCCTTTCTTTTCCCGGATCACAGGCGATAGAAGGTAGCGCACAATCGGGACCGCCAGAGCCGTGCCGATAATGCCATTAAAAAACAATCCGAGCTTTACGAGGAACGCCCGCCTTGAAGTATCATTTTCTACGCTCATCGAATTCCTCCTGTCGCTCGATCCGTGCTCGAATTCGGATACGGCTGGCCCGGGAATGCGGGCCGCTGCGCCGCCAGCCAGGCCACGACATCAGAGATTTCCTGGTCCGACATGGGTCGCCCCGGCAGGTCACCACGCCAATCAGGCGCACCGAGGGCGGGACGTCCAAGAATCACGTTCGTTCGAAGATCCTGGTCGCTCACCAGCGCGAGGTAGGAGCCGTCGACGATCGACCCAGCCTTTCCCCCGCTGCCATCAGCCCCGTGACAGGACGAGCAATAGGTCCGATAGACGTCGGCGCCACGTCTTGGATCGCCCGCGGACTGCGCCGCATACGATGGAGGAATTGCGCCTCCGAGCGTGACCGGCTTGGCCCACAAACGGATGCCCTGCACGAGCGCGTCCATCTGCTTGTCGGTAAGCATTCCACCCGCACTTTGCGCGAAGGCCGCCATCGGCGTGCCCCTCACTCCGTTTGCCGCAGTGCGGCGAATCGCGGCATCGTCCGCAATTGCAAGGAACACGGGATCAGCCAGAGCAATCGCCGCTCCGCCCTTGCCGCCCGGACCGTGACATCCGGCGCAGTTCTTTGCGTAGAGGACATTGAAATCCACGATCTGGTTGGGCGGAGATACCGGCGGCTCGGCTCCCGAGCGGACGGGAAAGTTGCCGCACCCGGCACAAACCAGAAGCGCGATACTGGCGAGACTGAACAGAATCGCGCCCTTGTTCATGGCCGCTAGTTCTCCTTGTTCTTCTCGTCTATTGCTCCCGGGGCTTCCATCCCGGCACGGACGGCGAATGGCAGGTACTGCCAGGTTCGTACGCGCTCCTGTCGCGAAACCACGATGCCTGCGACCAAGCCGAAGCCGATCTGCGAAATGACAACCCACAACCAGTCGATGCGCTGGTTGAGCACGGGATCAACCGCTTCCAGCACGCTGTGGATCACGCCGGACCACAGAATCGGCGCGAAAACACCTCCTAGAAGAATCGGCCGTCGCGGAAACATCGGAAGCGTCGCGCCATACAAAAGTCCGACCAGCACAGAACAGAGCAAATGGAGGACGGTGGCAACGATCAGGGAGTCCCAATGGAAGGCAGCGATTTCCGACACGCTGGATCGCTCCGAAAAAAATCCTGCCGACAACAGGTTGATCGGATACCACATGCCGTGGCCACTGATCACTCCATACATCACGGCCAGCGCCGCCATGGCTACGCTTCCTGCCAACCCTCCCTTGACGCCCGCGGAAATCGGATAAATCTCCAGAGGCAATCGCGCCCGGTGCGGTTCCTTTGTCATCCAATCGACGCGGGCCACTTGCGGACGGCTGGTAGCAACCGGTGCCACGCTCTCCGCTACCGCGATGGATTCATGCTTCTCATGCGGCAACACCTCGCGAAACCACCCCACACAACCGCCGACTGCCAGGATTGCCCCAAGAAGGCTGACCGCGCCGCTCGTGACCAGTCCCGTAAATAGCAACGCGACTCCCAACGCGAGCACAATCGGCCAGGCAGTCGGCGCAGGTAGTTCGACCATGGCCGTAAACTGCTCTCTCGTCTGAGCTGGCGCTTCCAGCATTCCCGGTGCCATCTGCGCTCCCTTTCTAGCGTCCTATGACGTAAACCACTGTGAATACCACGACCCACACTATGTCCACGAAGTGCCAGTAGAGAGACAACACATCGACACGCTCAGCGTGCTCCTGGCTTACATTTCCAGAAAGAGTGAATACCATAACTGCGACCAGGCACATAAGTCCGACGATGACGTGAAACCCGTGCAGACCAACCAGAGTAGTAGGTCGTTCCGAACAAGTTAGTGCTGATGGTCACTCCGGCCCGGTAGATTAGCCGGTGCCACTCGCTGGCCGTCCCGTAAAGAAACGTGGCCCCGAGCACAATCGTCGCGAACAGCCACGTTCCGAACTTGCGGCTCTTTCCGTTGCGAAGAGCTCTGACCGCTTGGTGAATTGTCAGACTGCTGGAGAGCAAGCAGAGGCTGTAGAAAATCGGCGCGTCGAGCACGTCCCTAGGCTGCGGTCCCACGGGATTCTTACCGACATAGAACAGGTAGGCCACGACAAAAATAGTGAAGATCGCAGACTCGGCGGCGATCAGGCAGAACATGGCCACGCGCCCGCGCCCGGGAATCACCCAATTCGGCTCCGGTACGGCCATCTCCGGTACGGTCATTGACGTGGCATTCACCGCAATTTCTCCTATTCGTATTTCCAGTCCGGATCTTCCGGATGCTTAAGGTCCCAAAGCGGTCGGCGGCTTCTAACCGTTGGAATCGTGCCGAAGTTATAGGCCGGCGGCGGTGAACTCGTGGACCATTCCAGAGTCCAGGCATCCCACGGATCGCTGCCGGCAGTCTCGCCTCGGAAGTACGACCACAGCAGGTTGTAGACGAAAACCAGAACGCCCAAAGCCTGAAACACAACTCCGACAGTTACGATAAGATTCCACGTATCCCAGCCGCGTCCAGGTTCATAGGTGTAGATTCTCCGCGGCATCCCCAGCAGTCCGGGGATATGCATAAAATCAAACGTCAGGTGAAATCCAATCAGGAACAACCAGAAGTGCCATCGGCCCAGGGTTTCGTTGTACATCTTTCCCGACATCTTCGGGAACCAGTAGTAGAAGGCGCCAAACAACGCGAAGAGGATTCCCCCCACGATGACATAGTGAAAGTGCGCGACTACGAAGTACGAACCTGAGAGGTGCCAATTGAAGGGCGCGGAGCTCAGCATGATTCCGGTCAGACCCGCGATCAGGAATTGAAACAGAAATCCAATTGCGAACAGCATCGGTGTCTTGAACAGGATCTTTCCACCCCACATCGTAGCCAGCCAGTTGAAGATTTTGATCCCGGTGGGAACAGAAATTGCCATTGTCGTGAGTACGAAGAAGGTATTGCCCTGTGCGCTCATGCCCACGGTGAACATGTGGTGAGCCCAAACCGACATACTCAAGAACCCGATCGCCACCGTAGCCGCCACCATGATCGGGTAGCCGAATATTGCCTTCCGCGAAAATACCGGAACAATTTCGGAGATGAAAGCGAACGCGGGAATATTACGAGGACGTAGACCTCGGGATGGCCGAAGATCCAGAAGAAGTGCATCCAGATCACCGCCGAACCCCCGGCCTGCGTGTCAAAGAAGTGTCCGCCCAGATAGCGGTCAATCATCAGCATGATTTGCGCGGCGGTGAGCGGGCTGACGGCGAGCAGCACCAAACCGGCCATGACCAGATTGAGCCAGGCGAGCAGCGGCATCTTTCCGAGCGTCATTCCGGGGCAGCGCATGGAGACGATGGTGGCAGCGATGTTGATCGCGGTACCAATGCTGCCGAACCCGGAAATCAGCAGGCTTAACGTCCAGAAATCGGTGCTGTGCCCGGGAGAGAATGCCAGCGCGGTCAGCGGCGCATAGGCAAACCAGCCCACGTCAGGAGCATTCCCGGCACCATAGAGACCATTCGCTCCCAGGAGGCTGAAATAAAGGAGAAGCCCTCCGAACGCCGTGAGCCAAAAACTGAAAGCATTCAACCGCGGGAAAGCCATGTCCCGTGCGCCGATCATCAGAGGAAGCAAATAGTTTGCGAATCCGAACACCAGAGGCATCGCTACGAAGAAAATCATCGTGGTGCCATGCATGGTGAACATCCGGTTGAAGACCTGAGGCGGAACGAAATTGTTGTGCGGACGAATCAGCTGAATGCGCATCACCGTCGCCTCGATTCCACCGATCACGAGAAAAATCAGGGCATAGACGATGTACATGATGCTCAGCCGCTTGTGATCGACGGTCGTAATCCATTCGTGCAGTTGATCCACGAAGGGACGCGAAAGGCGTTCGCTCCTCGGCCATGCGATGGCGTCAGTCGACATCAGGCTCTCCTCAGCGTGTGCAAGAACGTGTTCAACGAAGTGTCTCCAGATAAGCGGTCAACGCGTCCAGGTCCCGATCGTTCAACTGCATTGCGGGCATCAGCGATCCGGGCTTGATGGCGTCGGGGTTTCGAATCCACAGTCGGAGATTTTCTGGATTGTTCGCCGCGGCTCCGGCGGCAATTGTGTCTCGGCTCATCAGGTGAGTCAGATCCGGGCCGAAGCGGCCATTCGCCACCGTGCCCGTCACCGTGTGGCAGTTGATGCAGGCAGTGGTTTCGAATATGTGCTGCCCACCGAGGCAGCATCACTGAGATGTGCCGGTTCGCGTTGCTCTTCGATCCAACGCGCGAAATCCTCGTGCGACTGCACATAGACGCGCAACAGCATCTTGGCGTGCTGGGTTCCGCAATACTGAGCGCACTGGCCCAGGTAAAGCCCTGTCTCGTGCGGGTCGACCCACGTGTTGTTCGGATGGTTGGGGATCAGGTCGGTCTTGCAGGCCAGGCGTGGCACCCAGAAACTGTGGTCCGTATCAGCCGAGAGCAGTTCGATGTGTGTTGGGGTCGGGTTCGCGGGGTCGCTTACCGGAACATGCAATTCATTCGCGGTGACAACCTTCAACCCAGGGTAGCGATACTCCCACCAGAACTGATGACCGATAGCAACCACTTCGATTGTGTTGCTCGGCAGAGCATGGTTCTGTACGGTCGCAATGACGCGAGCCGTTGCCATGAACAAGGCAACCACAATAAGAACAGGGATGACAGTCCACGCGAGTTCCACTTGATTGCTGCCGTAAACCTGAGGAGGTTCCCGTCCGTCGTCATCCGTCCTCTTCCTGAACTTCACCACGCTGTAGACCAGCAAGCTGGCGACGACCACGAATATCGCGGCTGTCACGGCAAGTACAAACAAAGAGAGACCAAAGATGGAATCGGCTGGAGTGGAGGCGGGTGCGAAGATGTTCGTCGGACTCACACGCTGCGAACCAGCTCCGAACGCAGCGGCTCGCGCGGCGCATAGTCCTCCGAATCCACTTCCAACGACGATGACTTTTGATCGCTTGCTCATACGCCGTCTCGTTCTCACTCCTTACTTTGCTCGCGTTTATCTCTTCCTCGGTCGAAGTAACACAACCATCGATCTCGGAGCCACTAAGTAACTCGTCCTCTCCAGAGTCACGCCCCGGTCCGAGAAATCGCCCGAAGACTCGTCCGAGAAATCGTTGGGACCGGGCAAAGCAGTATCCACGATTTTTTTCCACTCCCGCGCAGCGCCCTCCTGGATATGGAACTCCAGTTCCTCCCAGTACCCGTTGATCATCACGTAGATATCGTCATCGTTTTGAGAGGCGCCGTGCAGGCAGAATGCCAGGCTGTGAGAGTCGTTTGACAAATCGACCGTCGAACCCGTTCCATACCAGGAGATATCTTCCCGCCAGAACCTGCTGCGGCCCAGGCTAGGATGATTTTTGCGGAATGCAATCATGCATTTGAAGAAACGGAAAATGTCCTCATTAGCCCGCAGTTGGCTCCAGTCCAGCCATCCCGTTTCGTTGTCCTGGTTGTAAGGATTGTTGTTGCCGAACTGTGTGTTCAGAAATTCATCGCCCGCTCGAAACATCGGTGTCCCGTTCGACAGCATCAGCAAACAGCAGAAATTCTTAACCTGCTTCCGGCGCAGCGCGAGCACCGCCGATGGAGCTCCTTCTTCTCCCTCGTGCCCACAGTTCCAACTGTAGTTGTCGTCCGTACCGTCCTGGTTGTTATGACCGTTCGCCCAGTTGCGCTTATGGTCGTAGGAGACGAGATCGTAAAGCGTGAAGCCGTCGTGCGAGGTCACATAGTTCACACTCTGGAATGCGTGATAGGCGTCGGCGCGGCTGTCGGGGAAAAAGTCATCGCTGCCATAAATACGCCGCATCAGGTCAGGAACCATCCCTGAGTCACTCTTCACAAAGCGGCGAATGTCGTCGCGAAACCGGCCATTCCACTGCCGCCAGGATATTCCCGGGAACCCACGGCCGAGCTGAAAAGCGCCCGTGTCCCAAGGCTCGGCAATCAGATACAGGCGGCTCAGTTCCGGATCTGCCGCAATTTCACTGAAGATGGGAGCGTCTCCCCAGTTGAGAGCGCCATCCGCGTTGCGGCTGAATATCGACGCCAGATCAAAGCGGAATCCGTCGATGTTCATTTCCTGATTCCAAAAACGCAGGCTGTCCAGCACCATTTTGCGCACGTGTCCCTGGCCGAAATTTAGGGTATTGCCGGTGCCGGAGTAGTTGGCATAGGGATTCGCCGGGTCGGAGGACAGCATGTAATAACCTGCGCTGTCGAGACCCTTGTAGCTGTAGATTGGTCCCCGGTGGTCGCCCTCGCAGGTGTGGTTGTAGACCACGTCGAGCACCACACGAATACCAGCCTGATGAAAAGCCTTCACCATGTTTCTAAATTCAATATGCTGCTCATCGTCGTCGCGAGAGCTCGCATACTGTGCATGGGGCGCAAAGAAATTCAAAGGCATGTAACCCCAGTAGTCGCCTTCTTGCGGATCGCGCTGAAAAATCGGCATCAGTTCTACAATCGTGATCCCGAGTTCTTTCAGATATGGGATTTTTTCCACAAGACCGGCATACGTGCCGGCACGAGATGGATCTATGCCCGAGTTGGGGTTCTTCGTGAAGCCCTTCACGTGAAGTTCGTAAATAATTGCGTCCGACTCGAGTTGCAGCGACCGGTCCCCCGCCCAATCAAATATCGGGTGACAACCGCTTAGCGCTCCCAAAGGCGCCCGGCCCGCGTTTGGTCCCTCACGCATCGCCAGTTCGCGATCGAAACCGGGAGGGAAGAAAACGCATTTCGCATACGGGTCGAGGAGGACCTTTTGCGGGTCAAAACTATGCAGTTGAGGAACGGTCTGGCCCGATACGGAGTAT
>Ga0181538_10002629_pt1 | contig 18362 bp, 13 predicted proteins | sample PEATcosm2014_Bin_40_FD_119773 | JGI IMG/M metagenome (GOLD analysis project Ga0181538, IMG submission 119773) | Peatland microbial communities from MTU Mesocosm Facility, Houghton, MI, USA - PEATcosm2014_Bin23_30_metaG | ecosystem: Environmental > Terrestrial > Soil > Wetlands > Peat | place...
CGCTTCGTAACCGAGCAAATTGGGGCAACACCAATGCCAATGGCTCTACAACCGAGGCAACTATAAAATTAGATGAATCTATGTTCGGTGCTCACCGTCATATCGATACGCGCTTAAAGATGACATTGCGTGAACTCTGGATGTCATTCGATTTGGGCAGAACGCTTGGACTTACCTTTACTCACAACCATACCTTCAAATTGGGTATATTCCCGTTCAAACTTGGTCGTGGTATATCGTTGGGTGAGGCATATGCTGTCGGGCCGAGCTACCTTGGTTTCTATAGCGAAGCGGTCATTGACCAGTTCGCGCCAGGTGCGGAGATCTATGGTGATCTTATCCCAGATGTGTTGACGTATGACTTTTATGTCTCAATCGTTGAGAATCTCGCAACAAGTCTTGCCGAAGTTACGGCGCCAACGCAGAAACAAGAATATGGCAGAAGATTATGCCCAGAGCGTGGATTTGGGGTTATTAACTTCATCACCGCTGGCCGATTCTTCTGGACTGCATTCAGAAATGATCTGGGCACCTGCGTTGTAGAGCCATACATTCTTTATAACAATGCGCCTGAACAAACCGTGGAATTCCGTGGTGATTCAAACAGCAAGTTGGCAACCATTGGTCTATCTACAGACTTTAAAGGTGATCGCGTTGAGTTTGGCTTTGAATGGGCAACCAATATGGGACGTCAAAAGGTAAAAGGCTGGGATCGTAACCTTATTCAGATCACAAACTCAAATGCAGCACTGGTTGAAATTAACAATCATGTTGCAAATCAAGATAAAACAAAAATTCCATTCGATCCGAGCTCGAGCGCTGGTAAAGAAGCGCAGCAAACAATTCTGACCACGGACCAAGATGAAGCTAAAAATGGCACTTTGATCGGTACTGTAGAAGATGGATTTGGCGGGCTGACTGGACCAGTCGATTTATACAACGGCAAAAACCGATTCAGAAACCCATATAACAACACCTATGAAGGCTGGATGTTTATTACCGATGGTGCGTTATGGCTTCACAATAAAGATATTCGTCTTGCGGCTATGGCGGGCGTTGCATCGGGTGATGATAACCCTAACTTCATTACTAAAGATGGTAATTATCGTGGGTTTATTGGCTTACAAGAAATCTATACTGGCGATCGCGTACTGAGCGCATTCTTGCTTGGTGGTGCTGGTAAAATCAAGCGATTCTTGGGTGTTCCAAATATAAATAGTGTTGAAGTTGGGCCGAGCGATGCCCCGATTCCTACAACCATATCTGGCTTTAATAACATCGTGTTGGTTGGTGCTAGTATGAAGTGGGAGCCGAAAAATGCAGGCCGACGGTTCAAAATTCATCCAAACATCATTGCATACTGGCAAGAATATCCAACTCGTAAATTTGATATTGCATCTCGCTTAGATGCCGCACATCCAGCAAGTACATATCTAGGTACTGAAATCAACACATTCTCCGAATTCTGCTATAACGATGCGTTGAAATTCTTCTTCATATGGTCAGTGTTTGTTCCGGGAACACATTTCACCCACATTAAAGGCAAGCCAACTACGAAAGAACAAGTCAAAGCGCTTGAAACTTTTGTAAAGAAGGGCCATCCAGTTGAAAGAATTCCAAATATCAGCGATGATATGGCGTTTACGTTGAACCTTGGGCTTGAATTCAAATTCTAAGTAACGCAGTAGAGGATATTTGTGCTGCAATAAGCGTTATATAACAATAGTGTGACTCTAATATCTTAGTAGGAAAAAGCATGCGTCAGTTTGAGCGAACCGTTCCGTGTGGGTTGGTTGACCACACTCTTTTAGGAAAAACCATTCACTTATCCGGCTGGGTTCACCGTCGCCGGGATCATGGCAATCTTATCTTTATCGATTTGCGTGATCGTACTGGTATCATGCAATTGGTCTTCAACCCAGAGGTATCTTCTGAGGCCCATAAGCAAGCCCATGCGCTGCGTTCAGAATTCGTTATTTCAGTGACAGGCAAAGTGGTTGAACGATCGGGAGAAACAGTCAATAAAGAACTGGCTACTGGTCGTTATGAAATGCAAATCACCGCATTGATTGTTGAAAATAAGGCAAAAGGATTGCCGTTTTCTATCGAAGATCAGGATCTTCACATTGATGAAGAGTTGCGTTTGAAATATCGCTATCTCGATTTACGTCGTCCGATTATGCAGCATCGTTTTGCATTGAGGCATGACATCACTTTTGCAATGCGTGAATTCTTGAACCAAGAAAAATTTTATGAAATTGAAACCCCTATTTTGACTAAGGTGACGCCAGAAGGTGCGCGAAGTTTTCTAACGCCATCACGAATCAGTCTTGGTGATTTTTATGCGCTTTCTCAATCACCGCAATTATATAAGCAGCTTTTAATGTCTGCTGGCATGGAAAAATATTACCAGGTTGCGCGCTGCTTTAGAGACGAGGATTTAAGAGCTGATCGGCAGCCTGAATTCACGCAACTTGATATTGAAATGTCGTTTATTAACGAACACAACATTCAAGATCTTATCGAGCGATTACTTGCGCATCTTTGGAAAAAGGTTCGCAATGAGGAGTTGCCATTGCCCCTTCCTCGCATGACGTATCAAGACGCAATGCACAAATATGGCTCAGATAAGCCGGATATCAGATTTGAATTACCAATTCATGATCTTACATCGCTTTTCACCTCAACAGATCTTAAATTTTTGCGCACCGTATTAGATGAAGGCGGCAAGATTGGTGCATTGCATGTTCGCCATGAATTTACTCGCTCAGAAGTGGATGGTTGGGTGCCGCAGGCGCAAAAAATGGGGGCAAAAGGGTTGCTCTGGATACGGTTTAAAGATGGTCAAATTGATTCGCCCGTTGCGAAATTCTTGCCAGAAAATTTTTTAGAACAAGTGAAAAAACTCATTCCGCATGCAGATGAAAAGAGCGTGCTATTCTTGGTTGCGGGTAAATATAAAGAAGCCTGGACAACGCTTGGCCGCCTGCGCATAGCGATGGCACACTCGTTGAATATGATTCCGCACGATCAGTTCAAATTCTTATGGGTCACCGATTTCCCATTGTTAGAATATAACGAAGAATTTAAACGCTGGGATTCGGTACATCATCCCTTCACTCAACCTCAAGCAGGATGGGAATCATGCAATCCTGCTGATATGAAGGCGCGTGCGTATGACGTTGTGTTGAATGGTATTGAATTGGGTGGTGGTTCTATTCGAATTCATAATCGCGAGATGCAGCAAAAAGTGTTTGATTTCCTTGGATTGAGCAATGAGCAAGCGCAGCAAAAGTTTGGTTTCTTGCTTGAAGCGCTCGAGCTTGGTTTCCCGCCGCATGGTGGCATTGCCCTTGGTTTAGATCGCTTTGTAATGTTGCTGACTGGTGCGGATTCAATTCGCGAAGTTATCGCATTCCCTAAGACGCAACGCGGTCATGATCCGATGATGGATGCGCCAACTAAAGTTGAAGATGCGCAGCTTAAGGATTATGCGCTGAAGTTTGTACCGCCGAAAAAAGATTAATTTCTTGCTTGATATAAAAGAAAAAGCCGACCATATCCACGGGTCGGCTTTTTACTTATTCTTTCATCATAACTTTATATTCAGCAGGGTAATTTTGCTTAAATAAATTTTTTAAAGACTCCAGTCTTTCTGTGTATCCCTGGGTTGAATCATCTTCTTTAAGGCCAAACTTTTCAAGTTTTTCTGTTTGCAAAGCGTAAACTTCATAATCACTAAAGACAGTGATGAATACCCATTTATTTTCTAAAAGCTCTTGGTCACTTAGTCTTGCGTAAATATTAGTTTTCCCTTCATTAGTCATATTTTTTTCGCTGTTCCATGCATCATATATAAGAAGAGCTTTCTTTTTTTCTTGGTCGTTAGTCCGTTGAAAGGATGCTTTATTGGGGTATTTTTTGAGTATTTTATCTAATGCTTTACCATAAACAGGAGCGCCTCGCAGGATATCTTTTTTAAAAGAAGAGCCAGGTTTGTGGTATTCGTAAATTGAATGGTACACCCAGAGATAAGGATCTGCCACATCGTTGTTCATGGCGAACGCCGAGGAAACAAGTGTCATTAATGTGATAACATTCATGCATCGTAAAAAACTCATATGAGGCTCCTTTTTTTGTGAAATTATATGATAACCTAAATAAAACCTAATGAAGAGTGATTGAGTATGTCAACAACATGCATAGCTATGCGGCATTATACTTGGTATATAGAAAATATGAGTATTACTTCTTGAATAAAAGAAGTGTAATTTGAGAAAATGGTAGGGACCAGGATCTGAAATTAAAAAAATCAAAAAAGGAAAGTATATGAAAATAACCAGCGTATCCGCGAGGGAAATTTTTGACTCTCAAGGTTTTCCAACCATTGAATGTGAAATCGTTCTTGAAGATAGCGTCCCCGTGGTTGCTTCGGTGCCTACCGGCACATCCCGTTCTCCGTTTGAAGCGTTTGATTTGCGCGATAACGATAGTAATCGCCTGATGGGCCGTGGCGTTCAAAAGGCCATTCAGATTATAGAGGGTGAATTAGCACCATTATTGGTTGGGCGAAAGCCGGACGTAGTTGAATTTGATCTTAAGATGATTGAAATGGATGGCACTCCCGATAAATCGCGATTTGGCGGGAACACCATGATAGCGGTGAGCATGGCATTGTGCAAAGCCCAGGCGTATGCGCACGAATTGCATGTCTATGAATTGATCGCGCAGTTATGTGATTTTGAATCGGTCAGTTTGCCGTTTCCTATGTTTAATATCATTAATGGCGGCGTGCACGCAAATACCGGTCTTCAAATACAAGAATTTATGATCGTGCCAACAGGCGCATCAAGTTTCAGAACCTCGCTTGAGCTCGCAACGATAGTTTTTCACACGCTTGGTGATTTGCTTAAAAAGCAAGGTAAATTGCTTGGAATAGGTGCCGAGGGGGGTTATGCCGTGTCATTCTCTCATGAACGAGAAGCGCTTGATATAATCATGGAAGCAATTAATTTTTCGGGCGTTGATAAAGAAGGCGATTTTGTATTGGCGCTTGATGTGGCTTCATCTCAATTTTATGATTCACGCAAGAAAGTTTATAACTGGCATGATAAAGTGATTTCTTCCCAAGAATTGATGCAAGAATATGTCTCTCTTGCTTCCCATTATCCGCTCTACTCTCTTGAAGATGCTTTTGGATTCGATGATTATGAAGCATGGCATATGTTGACCGAAACGCTCGGTGAAAAGTTACAAATTGTGGGCGATGATATCTTTGCCACCAATGCCAATCGCATTGCGCAGGCGATGGAAAAAGGCCTTGCTAATGCCGCGATTATTAAGCCAAATCAAATTGGGACGGTGATTGAAACGTTGCAAGCGATAAAGCTTTGCAAAGAACATGGATTTAACACCATTATATCTCATCGCTCTTGCGAGACGAATGATACGTTTATTGTTGATCTTGCGGTTGGGACCAGTGCTGGACAGATAAAAGCGGGTGGCTGCTCACGCGGTGAGCGCATGGCTAAATATAATGAAATGTTGCGCATTGAAGATAATCTTGTGCTTGGCGTGTTTGAGTTAAAGTAATACGAAATCGCTTTGAGAAAGCCAATATCCACATCACGATTTAATTAGTGAATCGTCCTCCCCCCGCCTACACTTTTACTTCGAAGTTTTTACTTCACGATGTGTTTTGCTACGCCGGGCTGCGCCGTTTCGTCCTGCCTGTCGAAGAATCAAAAATCTCTCGATCGTCTTTGCGAGGACGAAATACGACATCCGCTGTAAAGCGGTGTTGTATGAGGACGTGGCAATCCAGGAATATTTCGTAAAAAGTCCTAAAGATGATTCTTGTGTTCGTAGTCCTGAGTCTGTCGAAGGGTCGTACCAAATCGGAGGTAACCCCAACGTAGAGTGTCCCATTCTTTCTATTACTAACGATATATACCGCTGGTGTTTTAATAATAACTTTTACAATGACTTCTTGATTTAATTGCCCTGGATTGCCACGTCCTCATACAACACCGCCTCACAGCGGGTGTCGTATTTCGTCCTCGCAAAGACGATCAGGGATCATAAAACTTATAGCAGGTATATGATGAAAAAACGGTGAAGCGCACCAATATGGCGGACTTCACCTAATATTAATTTCCTAAGTCGAGTTCGCGTTAACGTCTTAAAAAGCTCGAACTAAAGTAGCGGATTATCTTCCGATGCTAAGATTTTCTGTAGTTGATCCCGGAGCAGATTTTTATCCATTTTTTTCACGTCCACTTTGGCCATAGTGATATTTTCTTGCTGAGGCTTATCATGATCGCCAGATTGCGGTGATGCAGCTTTAGGCGTGATATTTTCTTTATCCGGTTGCGCAGCACATACTTTTTGAGATGCAGTATTTGTTGTAGGGTTAGTCACGGCCTTTTGAGCGTCTGGATTCTTATCTTTTTCCGGTACATTACCCAATACAAAGCGTTTTGATGGTTTAGCCGCATTTTCTACATTTTCAGCTTTCGCTTCTTTAACCGTTGCAGATTCCACGTCAATAATGCTCTTATATCTATTCGTATTGACTTCCCGCTTGAACTCATCCTGACCTACAAAATCATTGATTTCTTCTTGCGAGTTATGAACTCGCTTGAAGAAGAATCGCGTTACCGGATCTTGCAATGAGTCAAAGAGCTCAGCTTCGTTAGAGTACTTTTTGGTGATATTGACGTAATCTTTCGTATATTGGCTGAGGCCCCCGCGCAATCGAGGTTCAATAATAGTTGGCGCGATGAAGATGGTAAGGTTGGTATCAACTCTGGTTGTACTTCTAAATTTAGTAAGCCAGCCAAGAATTGGTATTTTAGAAAGAATTGGAGTTCCATTTAAACTATCATCAACTTCATGATCAACGAGTCCGCCGAGAGCCAAAATTTGTCCATTCTTGAGCACGGCTTTTGTTTCGACATAGCGCTCAAGACGCGCGTTAGATGCGTTGCCGGGAATAAAATCTGAGATCTTAACTTTGACTTCTAGGTTCACCGCATCGTCTTTGCCGCCCGGTATTTCTCCCGTAAATATGCGAGGCTTGATATTCAATTCATAAATAGCACCAATATCTTTGAGTTTAACAACGGTTGTACCACCACCACTACCAACGGTTTGGTCGTTAATAAGGCGGGTTTGACCAATTTTTACATATGCCTCGGTGTTGTGAGTGGCTATCAAGTGAGGGTTAGCAATTACCTTGGTATATGAGAAAAGATCAAGCATTTGTAAAATTGCCCAAGTGCTCGGTACAAAGCCATTTGCTCCGGCAGTGCCATTATCGAATGCAAGTACGGTTGCGCCAGGAGTAAGGTAGGAAGGTACAGGATCTGGGGGGGCAATAGTTCCATCTGGCACGTCAGCCATGAGGTCGCCTGCAAGTGATGAAGCGAGCGTTGCAACAGCGGGATTGTTCCCTGACACTGGGTTAACAATGACGCTCGGCCCGATTTGCGCAGATTGTATATTCACGCCTTCAGGGAAATTGAGTTCATTAGGATTGGCTGCAATAGAACCAAGGCTTTTTACATCATTGAGGGCCAAGTTTGCGATCAACACCTCAATAATAACTTGTGGCTGCACTTGATCGAGCTGCTCAATAAGCGATTTGATACGCACCCAATCATCGTTACGGCATGCGATAATCAGATTGTTATTGCCAAAATATGCTGCCTTACTACCCTCGGTGGGGACGTCTGTTGCAATAATAATTTTATCAAACACGCGTTCTTGTGTTTTGGGATTGATCGGGCCTTTGGTTGCATCAGTTGATTGCCCTGAGGAAGTTTCAGTTTTAAGTACCTTTTTGAGTACACCTGCTATTTTATTGGCATCCATGTATTGAAGTTTATAGACATGCAGAATTGATTTGCCCGATTCAAGCTCAACATCAATATATTTGGTGATGAAATCTTTAACGCGGTCAATTGCGGCTTGGCTACCAATAATGATCAATGAGTTTGTTCGTGGCACCGCATACGTACGAACATTTTTGGGGAAGTATGTAGCATCAGAAACCTGTTTTTTGGTATCAAATTTATACGCCTCTTTATCTGCTTTTAATAACTTATCAAAGAGCGTCTTAACATCAGCTGGATTCGTATTATGTAATTGCATGACCGAAAATGTTTCTTTCAAGGAGGTTCCATCGAGTTGCGTTACAATCTCCATGATCGCCTTAATATTATTCGCTTTATCGCTCATGATAAGCCCATTGCTGACTGGATCAGGAATAACATTTTTTGGATCGGATAGCATATCGGCCAATATCTTTGATAGATCAGTATTATTGAAATCTTGCATAGAATTGCCGATTTTTAAATTCGTTAAATAGTAGATGTATCGAATGCGTTCATCAGAATCGGGGATTTTTTCGGGAGGCACTCCGATAAAGAGCGGCAATGGTTCTCGTATGATATTGTTATTATTTTCAACTTTTACAATGCTCCATTGAGAGTCTTTTTCAATTAATGCATAACCAGCAAGATCCAGCAGGGTATACAATTTTTCCCATGCTTGATCGAGCGTCAATGGATCATCAAGATACATAGTGATACGTGAAGTGAGAGGTGTTTTAAGCGGGAAAACAATATTTATTTCTTTTTTTGCGGCAAGGCGGTGCACAATGTCGACGAGCTCTTCATTATCAAACTGGAAGTAAATATGTTCTTGTTGTTTAGCGTGTATAAAGGATGCGCTTACTAAGAGCACGCTTATACATAAGAGAAATTTTTTAATGAAGAAGTTCATGATGCCCCCGGAATTTCAGTTAAGAGTGTGCCTATAACGAGCATAATATTAAGCTTTGCGGGCGTACTTTGCGTGCGGGTTATATCAATTGATTTGGTATATATTCGCTTGACAGCTTCGATCGCTTCAAGAAGTTCACATACTTGCTTCATATCAATATTTTCAAAGCGTGTTGAGAGCGTGTATTCTCTATATTTGCCGCTTAATAGGACAGTATCACCTGGCGTCGGCTCTCCAGCAGGCTGGAGATTCAAAGCAGTACATATTTTTTTGAATTCGTGAGGAAGACTGAAGCTGGTATCTTCTTTGAGCAATTTAAGCACCTCAGCTTCTTGGTTTTTAAGCAGTGTTTCACGTTCAAAAAGCTTGCGCATTTCAGAACGCTTGGTATTGAGCTCTGTAATCTGATCATTTAAATCGGCAACGGCACTGTAATAGTAATAAGAAATTCCACCAACAATAAGCAGTGTCCCCAGTAAAAAACCGACCATGTAGGCAAGAAACGTTTTTTCATCAAGTTGCGCAATATGGATTTTTATATTTTCTAAAAATTGCATGATTAACGCCCTCCAGCTTTATTGAGGGGAATCTTTATATTAATTGCCTGGAAGTTTTGCTTCTGGAGGTCTTGTTGGCGGCCAGTGTATTTAAAGCACTGTGCCGTTTCTAACGCGTCGACGAGCGCTCTGAGTTGATCGTCACCGGGCACTGAGCCTTCAAGCGTCAGTGTATTTTCGGCGATTTGTAATCGATTGAGTGTCAGCTCGAGAGCGTCTTTATGTAGAATTTTAGTTAATTCGGCAAGATATTCTAAGAATGATTTTTTATGGCCGCCAGAGAAGGCAAACATCACTTTTTCTCGTTGTTCAACATCAGATTTTGCCTTACTGATCAGATCATCTAATTCAGCGCCTTCTTCCTCGGTAATTTTAAAGCGATCAGTTATTTCTTTTGAAAGCTCTTCGGTTGAGCGTGAAATCTCAAGATGGAGCGATGAAAGTTCATAGACGGTATAACCAATAAGCCCAAAAATCAATATACAGCTGAGCATGCCGGCCATTACCAATTGCTTCATAAGGAGCGAAGCTTTAGAGCTCGTGAATTCTTTTTTGCGTAAATTGAATGATGATGGATCATTAAAATTCAATGCACTTGCAAGGCTCATAATGCAATTTTGCGCAATAATACCATTTTGTTTGGTGACGATGTTTTTCTGGTGCGTAACTTGATTAATATCGATTTTATCGCAGCGGGTGCCCGTTTTTTCAGTAATGAATGAAGTGAGGCCATGAATCTCAGATCCCGCGCCAAATAAAAGAATGGTATCAATCTTATGGTCTGCTTGTACGGTAAATGAATTGAGGGTGAATGCAATATCTTGCCAGAAGGTATCCAATGCTTCTCGGAGTGATTGGGTAAATGAACGATCATCATGATTAAAACCGTGCCGCATGAGCTGTTCCATTACCGCGCTTGGCTGCATACCAAGAGAATCGCTCATCAGTTTAACTTGGGTAATAATACCTTTGGGTAACGTGCGGACTATGCGCAGAGCGCCATTATATATGTATCCGATACGAGTGGTATGAGATTCAATATCGATAAGTACCTGCGCGCCTTGTGCTTCTTTTTGGCTCGCTATTTTACGATAGAGTGCATAAAGATCAAAGAAATCAATTGATATGATATCCGGATCAAGATTAGCGGCCTGCAAGAGCTGTAGATGATTTGCGATATATTCTTTGGGCACAGCGGCTACCAAAACAAGAGATTTCTGTTCTTCGGGAATGATCTTGGTGATGATGCCATCTACAATTGCGTCGTGTGCCGAAAATGGCAATAATGGCTCGATTTCATATTCAAGAACCATTTTTATCTTTTCTATTTCGGTAAAAGGCAAGGTTAATTCTTTGACTACCGCTATAGAACTTGGGATCGTGCTGCGCAATAAATCATAATGATTGAGTTGCGGTTTAAGATTCTTCAGTGCGTTAATAACGCGCTCTTCATACGTTGTATTATTACCTATCTCAAGAGCATCATTAATACATTTCTCGATGGTGATAGAGGTATCTTTTACGTAAATCTGACTGGCGCTGACATAGGTGCGCGCGACATCAATTCCCACGACGCGCTGTGGGATAATATAACGGCTTCCAATATGACGAGGAAGGAATAATTCTCGAATCATGATAGCGCCTCATCCATATTTGAGTCATCCATAAAGGTTGAAAGCGAAGGCCGAGTTCTTTGCGGTGAACGTTTTAATGTTTTCTTTGGGGCAGTTTTTTCAGGTGCTTGCACTTCTACGGACGCCGCTGGCGTCACTTCCTGCACGGGAGGATTAAGCACAGCCACTTCTGTTGTCGCAGGAAGAGTATTTTTTTGATTGCTCATAGGAGCATCGTCATCATCCTTTTCTCTTTGCGTAAATGGATTGCGAGACGAGCGCTTACGAGCCTTTTGATTTTTCTTAGGACGCTCTTTTTCACCTTTTTGCAGCATAGTATTAGGATTTGGCGTTTGCTCATTAACATCTTTTTGGCGATTAAACATGAAGTTTTCCATAATGCGCTCTGTAGAATCAGTTTTTTGTTCAAAGAAGAACTTATTCACTGGATCACTGCTGATGGTTGGATTGATCATTTCAGCAAGAGAAGTGTGATATGCAAGAATACGATTCTTGGTAAATTTATCAGCCTCGTAGGTTGATTGAGGAGGGAGTATGCGTGCGCACATTAACACCAGAAGGTTATTACGCTGTTGCGCGTCTTCTCTATTTTTAAAGAGCCAGCCAAGAATTGGAATTTTACCCAGAATTGGGGTTTGGCTCATATTGAGTTGGGCGCTATTTTGAATTAAACCACCGAGCGCAAGCACTTCCCCATTGGAGACTACAGTCTCAGTTTCCAATGTTTTGGTATTTACGGTCGCACTGGTGTAGTTTGTGGCATCAGCAAATTGGTCTACCGTGATCTTGAGTTTAAGCACAATCATACCGTCAGAGTTAATTTGAGGGGTAACATCAAGAATAACGTTTGCTGCCTTATCATCTTGAGAGTTCACTGGTTGTGGGCTTGAGGCAACAACCGTTGCAACGGTGACACGGCGAGTCTGGCCGACGGTCACTTTAGCATTTGTCTTATTGGTGGCAACCAGGAACGGCGTTGCGATAATTTGTGTGTTAGATACTGTTTGTAATGCTTGAATCAAGCCCCAAACGCCATAGGCATCCTTGCCTAAAGATACCACGGTACTACCTGTTGGCGCTCCAATTGCCAGATTAATTAAGTTAGCAAGGAGCCTGTTAGCGCCCGATTCAGCTCCCGGGACTCCGGCTGGTGCAACTTGTACTCCTGCGGTACCATAAAGCCCTGATGTTGCATACTTAACGGTGTTGCCAAGTAACCCATCAGTGCCGCCAGGAGATTTACTGCGTAGTTGTGCCCCTAATTGTTTGTTATCGTTAATGCTGACGCTTAACAGCAAAGCCTCAATAGCAATTTGTGGTTGCTGTTCATCGAGCTTATCTAAAATTTCTTTTACCATGAGATAATCTTCCTCATCTCCTTCGATGATAAGGCGATTAGATGTTGGCTCAGCAGTAAAGGTCATTTTCTTAATATATTTATCTTCACCGCGTACCCCACCACTTTTTCCTGCTTCAGTATCCTGACTATAGTTGGTTACATCTTTCATGATTGCCGCAATTTGCTCGGCATCGGCATAGCGTAAATTGTGAACGCGGATTGGCGGATATGGCGCGGTTACATCGATATCGACATGTTTGATCACGAACTCTTCGACTTTGCGTATTGCATCTTCGGTGCCCAGCAAGATAAGCGCATTGGTTCTTGGATAGTCAAAGATACGCAACCGATCAGTTTCAGGGAAATAGGCAGTAGTTTGTTGTTTGCGCGGGAATAAGCGTGATGCTACGCCCTCATCGCTTGCATTAGTGAGTTTTTCATACAACTCTTTTACATCTTTAGCATCGGCACGTTTTAACTTAAGCACCGACATTGCTTGGGGCATTGCGACGCGATCAAGTTCGGTGATAATCTCCATCAAGCTTACGATGTTATATGCCTTATCGGTGATCATAATTGCTTGCAAATCGGTCAATTGCACGGGTGCTCCGGCTGCAGAAGAACGGAGTTGGTCTACGATAGGAAATATCGTATTAATGCTTGTATTTTGCACGAAATAGACATACCGAATTATTTGATCATTGGTTGGTAACTTACTCGGATCAATGCCGATATACGCAGGGATTGGGGCTTTTACCGAGGAGCCACTTGGAATTTGTACAACACGATAAATATTTGGTTTTGATTCCGTGGTGAGCGTGAAACCAGACATTTCCAGGAAGGTTAGGAAAAGATTCCATGCGGCTTTTTTGGTGAGAGGCTTGTGGGTCTTGAATGAAAGCTTATTACCTTTCAATGCTTTTTTATCAGTAAGCATCGGAGAGATCATATCATCGGTAATGAACACAACATCATAGAGTGATGAGATTTGCTTGAGGAGATTATCGATATCCGCATCTTCAAAATAGAATTCTACCGTTTCTTCGTCATTGTCTTCGAGTGCGCTTGCGGGAGCAGCAGCGCGGTGGAGCTTTGCGGGAGCGGTATTATGAGTAATTTCTGCAGCAGGATTTTCAATCTTGGGAAGGTCTACTTGTGTAGCAAGAGGCTGAGCTTTGGCGGTCGGCGTTGCCTGAGGAATGACAGGCTGCGGAGTAATGTTGACATCGCCATGATCGACGTAGTTCAGCGCGGCATTAATATACGCGCAAACACAGAGCATGATAATGAATTTTCGGAACATGCGTGTGTAGTTATTTGTCATACGTTTACTCATTTATTGAAGAAGGTGATTGGTTTTGTGGAGCTCTTCCTCTTTCTAACATATTTTGACGTTCTCGATCTCTAATATCTTTCAGTGTTGGTGCGAAAGTATGGCGGCTTTCAAGGGCCTTAATTTCTTCTGCGGTCAGCTCTTCATTTGGGCTTGGGGGTTGTGCATGTTCCCCAGCCCCTTGAGCCGGCCTCTCAGCAGGTTTTTTGGTATCGCTCAACATGTAGGTTAAAGTGACATCTTTATCTTGGCGCTTGAGCACTATTTTAAATGTTTCTTTCGCGTTCATAGTTATAATTTTCTTATAGATATTCATGCGTTGTTCGGTATCGGTTGGTGCAATGTCATCCACACTCATAATAATATCGCCTGCTTTGAAGCCGAGTGCTCTGCCGAGCGTATTTTCATCTACGTTACCGATGCGGCAACCAACACTCTTACCCTTTTGGTATACCGTAATCAAATCGAGCAAGTCGATACATTGAGCAAGATTTTTCACGCGATCCACGAAAAGCATGGTGTGAATGATATAGGTGGTGTCATTCGCCTGTTCGATGATGTTGCTCCATGAGCTATGGACGGCATATACAGGATCGAGCTCGGCATCTTTATGGCGTAAATAAAGAACTTCTTGCTGTCCGCCTGCGCGCAAGAATATGACTTTGTTGCTTAATATTTTAATCAGACGTGCATCTTCGATAAGATCTTCCACTTTGTAAAGCTGTTCCTTGCTGGTGCCATTATCCGCGATGATAGCGCGGTTTTTGCGATCATCATTGGTAACAATAATAATGCCTTTAAGCGTAATATTCAACGGATCGGTGAATTTTGGCTCTGGAATTTCAGGAATTGGGACGGTAGCTGGTTCAGGCGCTGGAGGCGGCTCGGTTGGAGCGAGCGCTTGTTGAGGCTCTTCCACTTTTGGAACATACGATCCGAAAAGATCTTTTGTATAGATGTCTTGTATGTTGATTTTTTCTGATGGTTTGAGTATCGTCTTTTTATGATCTGATGGTTTAATTTCTTCTCGTTCAGGAACTTCAACCTGAGCAACAAACGTAAATCCCGCCGCAATAATGAGGAGCAACAGGAGAGCGCTGTTTAAAATCCAAAGCGGATGTCTCATTCAGAGTTCCTTTATGTTACATTGTTATTTCACAATACTCTCCTTGCCTTGAACTTGTCAAGCTTGAGCCCTGCTCAATGAGTATGCAAAATACGCAACGTTTTTTATACCATCATGGCGCTTCAACAGCGCTCAGAATTTTTTGAATTATATAATCAGTTTGAATGTTTTCAGCTTCCGCTTGATACGTTAATAAAATGCGGTGCCGTAAGATGGCTGGGCAGACTGCTTTGACGTCATCCGGCGTTACAAAATTGCGTTGCTTTAGGAACGCGTATGCGCGCGAGGCGTGATAGAGCGCGAGCGTAGCCCGCGGCGAAACACCATATTGAATGAGCGGCGCCAACTCTTTAAGGCCGTATGATATTGGGGTGCGCGTTGCAAAGACGATATTCACGATATATTGGGTGATCTTATCATCCACGTACATCTGCTGTATCAGTTGCTGTGCCTTGAGGATGTCTTCTTTGGTCAACACGTTAAAGAGCGTGTGCGTGGTCAGTGATTTTTTAATAATTTGTTCTTCATCTTTGATGTTCGGGTATCCAATCAAAAGCTTGAACATAAAGCGGTCAACTTGCGCTTCTGGCAGCCGGTAGGTGCCTTCTTGTTCGAGCGGGTTTTGGGTAGCAAATACCAAGAATGGTTCTTCGAGTTTGAATGTTTCAGAGCCGATAGTCACTTGCTGTTCTTGCATTGCCTCAAGCAGCGCTGACTGCACTTTTGCCGGCGCGCGGTTGATTTCATCAGCAAGAATCAAGTTTGCAAAGATGGGGCCTTTTTTGGTTTCAAATTCATGGGTCTTTGGATTATAGATGAGCGTACCAATGACGTCGGCTGGTAATAAATCAGGCGTGAATTGAATGCGGTTAAACGCGAGGCCGAGCGCCTTGGTGACCGCCTTGATCATGGATGTTTTTGCAACGCCGGGCACACCTTCTAAGAGAATGTGGCCATTGCAGAGGATCGCGATGGAGATAAACCGAATGACCTCTTCTTGGCCAACTATAACTTTACTGACTTCTTTGTGGAGGCCCTGAAAGCGCGAACTTTCTTCGCGGATTGCTTCAAGTGGGGCAATGTGCGTGGTAGTCTCTATCATACCTATGACCTTTCATTCGTACCGAAACTTCTTTTAGATGATTGTAAAGTCTGCATAAATTTTATCAATAATGTGTTAATCTTACAACTCAGAAAACCAAATACTATAAAGGAAAACTATGATTCTATCGGGAAAAGAGATCCAACGGCGCCTCGATCAAGACATTATCATCACCCCCTTCAATCCTGCCCAGCTCGGGCCCAATAGTTATAACCTTCGTCTGCATGAAGAGTTAATGGTATATGATGAGTCAGAATTGGATATGAAAAAGAATCACAAGACCAAAAAAATCATCATTCCTGAAGAAGGCTTGCTCTTGCAGCCGGGCGTTTTATATCTAGGCAGAACGGTAGAATATACGCGTACCGATAATTGCGTGCCGATGCTTGAAGGCCGCTCTTCAATTGGCCGACTTGGCATGTTTATTCACATTACCGCAGGATTTGGCGATGTCGGCTTTAGCGGTTACTGGACGCTTGAAATCTCATGCATTCAACCCGTTCGCATTTATGCAAACGTACAAGTTTGCCAAATTTTCTATCATACTCTTGAAGGTGAATTTGTCCGTTATCACAGCAGCAAATACCAGCATAATAAAGGCGTTCAAGCCAGCATGCTGTATAAAGATTTTGGCACGCCAGATACTACACTATAACCAAAGGAACCTCATGAAACGTATATTTTTAGCGCTTATGCTTTTGCCGCTTTCTAGTTCTGCGATGTACGAAGAAAGTGTTGTGAGCGGTAGTGGTTCTGATCAAAAAAAAGAGAAGGCTCAAACATTGTTCTTCCTTGATTCTGATGATGAAGATATGAAATATCAAACGGTAGCCTTTAGAGCGCTTATGAGAGAGAGAAAAGCAGCAAGGCGCACCGGCACTCTTTCCGACATGCCCAAGGCTATGGATAGCAAAGAATAATTAATTTAATAATTTGAATGAAAGGAATCTTATGAAACGTATATTTTTAGTACTCATGCTTATGCCTCTTTCGAGCTTTGCTATGGAGAAAAAAGATGAGCGTATTGTTGCAATATCGCTTACGCGAGATGGCGAAGGAGAAAGAAAAGTAGTCTCACTTTCTCCGGATGGGCAGGAGATTAAAACAAAGTTTCCCATGTTTAGCCGTGATCTAAAGAGTAAGTATGAATATACGGTAGCGCTTTCGCTGCTTAACTTAAAAAATAAGCATGCAACTATTAAAAGCTATCTATCGAAAGAGCAGCTATTGACAGAAAAAGAATCCGCTGCAATCTTTACAGAAACTATAAAAATCGATGAAAAAGCACTTCCGGTAAATCAGCGAAATGTCATGGAATTCAAATATCTAAGCGATATGACGGTTTTAAAGGATGATAAAACAGAAGTATATCCAGTAACGCTAGGATTAGTTATTCTTGATTTTCCTGCGCTTCCTAATCCAAAATTATAGTCCTTTGTGACTGCTCCTTTAATCAGAAAGCTTGGAATAAATAAAAAAGCGCATCCGGAAAGGATGCGCTTTTCATTCTCGCTATTGATAGATCATCTTATTTCAATGGTAAATTGTGAAAGGATTTCAGTACGGGATTTGGTGTTATCATCAACATATTGATCAAATTCTTGTTGGCTGATCTCGCCATTTTTTTGTTTTTTCGACATTTCGTTGAGATCTACATCAAGCTGCCTCAATTGAGCGCTTAACTGTTCATTTTTAGTTTGCGGTTTATTTGTTGATGCTGGGGCTCGTCCCAACGTCACTCCTAAGAGTGCTTTTGCTTCGTTAACAGCGTTCTTTCTCGCTTCATAGCGTTGTTTTAGAGACTGTTGTTGTCCTGGAACTGATTTTTTTAATGCATCTCTGTATTCATCATCTATAGCTTCATATTCATTATCAAGTTCTTTCCAAACCTGTAATTTTTCTTCTGGTGTGGAGGCGGATTGTGCTCTATTTAATTGATCAGCGGCCTGCGCTTTGTCTTCTTCCGTCATTGCCTCAGAGGTTTGCATCTCTGCTTCTGGCGCGGCAGCTACTTTTTCCTTGTCTGCAATAACTTCCGCTACTAATTTTTGCTTTTCCGCCTCTTGAGCCTTTGCAAGCGCCGCCTGTTTAGCAGCAAGCTCTGCTTGTGATTTTTGTGCTGCGGCTGCTTCTTGTACAGCAAGTTCTGCCTTTCTTCGTGTCAGTGTTGCTTGTGTGTGTCCTGCGGCTTTGATATTGCCATGCTTTTTAAGTTTTTGGATATCCGCTTCTACATGTTTAAAATCTTGATCAGTTTGAGCTTTTTCAGCGCGGGCTTTAATCATATCCACTTCTTTGCGATCAAGCTTTTGGTTAAAGGGATTTGGCAGAGCCAATACTGACGATCCATAACCCACGAGGGCTACAATAGCTATTAATTTTAGTATCTTCATAGTTTTACTCCTTTTTAGTCACGCCATAGCCTCTTGAGCGACGGCGGATTATGAAGATTATCATTACTTACAATACTAGTCTAAAGAAAAA
>Ga0181538_10002633_pt1 | contig 18340 bp, 16 predicted proteins | sample PEATcosm2014_Bin_40_FD_119773 | JGI IMG/M metagenome (GOLD analysis project Ga0181538, IMG submission 119773) | Peatland microbial communities from MTU Mesocosm Facility, Houghton, MI, USA - PEATcosm2014_Bin23_30_metaG | ecosystem: Environmental > Terrestrial > Soil > Wetlands > Peat | place...
GATTTCATCGAAAAACAGTATTCCATCGCCGCCCGGGGAACCGCCGGCACGGATGCGGAAACCGTTCTGGACAAGATGCTGAAGGGAACTGGCGCGGGTTTCGACCCGATCCAGATCGACAGCATCGAGGTCATTCCGCAGGCCGCGATCGCCGCCAACGGCACGAACTACGTCACGTTCAAGGTCTACAACCGGAAAAGCGACGGCTCCGGGACGGATGTCATTGCGTCCCTGACCACCGCTTCCGTGTCGCAGGCCGCGTACGTGCCGTTCACGCTCACGCTCGATGCTTCGAAGGCCGCGCCGAAGAGAAACGACGTGCTGACCTTCTCCATCGAACATGCGGCCGGTGGCGTGGCGACGCCGCAGCTGGCCGTTCGCATCCGGATCCGCGAGTAGTCGACGTCGCGGGTCCGCTGCTTTTGGCGTTACCATGAGGTGGCGTGTAACTACACAGCCTGAAAGGTTTTCGAATGGCGAAACAGGGAAATTCGACGGTCATTCCTGAAGCGGTACCGGAGCGGACGAAACTGCCGCAACCGACGCGGCATATCGAGCCGCCCCTCGCTCCAGGCACGAAAAACACGAATGCGGAGCCCGATACTTCACAGCAGGTGCGACCCCGGCAGGTTTCCGGTGTGACGGAGGGAGGCGCGGAATTCCGGGGAGAGGTCCCCGCTCCAGCTTTCAGCCGGTCGATCGCAGAGCAACTCGCGGAAGGCGCCGCGGCCAACGATACTCCGTTGCCACCGGCACAACCACCCGCGGGCATTACGACTACAGCCAGTTTGATGGGTGACCCGCACGATATTCAGCCGCGGTTCACCGACCCAAGGCAAGCGCCGCCTCCTCCCCGCCCCGTTGGGGACGGCCGGACCAAGATCCAGGTCGGCCCGGTGGATGAAGCCATGGTTTCGGAAGAGACGGTGCACAAGGTTCGTCCCAAGTTCACGGGCAGCCGGTTCATCGGCCCTTACCGTTACTACTTCACCAAGGACGTTACGTGCGAGGTTCCCAAAAGCGTACGGGACGCCCTATTGCGGGAAGACCTGATTTATCCGTACTTCGGCGACTAATCGGAATGTCACAGTGGCGACACTATCAGCTTTGCGTGAGACGCTTCGAGGTCAGATGGGCGATGTGGCCCGCCTGTCTCATGAGAAGCGGTTCGACACGGATGTCCTGAACGAAGCCCTGTTCGAGGCCTTGCGCCAGCACAACAAGAACCTCCGGTGGGCCAATATTCCGGAGGAGCAGGAGCAATTGATCCTGCTGCTGGCCAAGGCCCGCATCGCCAGGGACAAAGCGCTCGAGTACGCCCTCGACGTCCGAGTCCAGACCGGCGCGCAGTTCAGCCAGGAGAAGACCAACCAGGCGCAGATCTTAACGTTGATCGCCAACGATCTGCACGATGAGTACGAGTACCAGAAGACCCGCATCGAGGCGCAGGACAGCGTATCCGGCGATATCTATGTGGGCAACCTGGTGCGCGATAGCAGGCTGATTCACGCTAAGGTCCCGGTCCAATTGGCACCGCCGCCCCCGAAACCCAAACTTGCCGGCGTTCGCTATATCTACTACGCGAACCCGATGGTCAACATCCCGTCCGATACAGGCGGGATGCAGCCCTTGCAGACGCCCTGCGGCCGCATCGCATTCTCATGGGAGCGGCTGGAATCCGGCGATCTTGCTTACCTTCGTTTTTACGCCTCGCAGAATCCGCGCAGCCCGCTGGAGACCTGGCAGGTGGTCCGCACGATCTACGACTATTACTCCGACACGCTGGCGTTCGAACGCGTGAGCGGGCCGTGGATCTCCACCGGCGAAGCGCAAATGTCCCGCCAGGAGGTGTGGGTCGATTTCAACCTGGTTCCGACCGGCACCTGGTATTTCATCCTGGCAGCCGTCAACTGGAACATGCTGGCCACCATGAGCGATCGCTTGCAATTGCAGATTTCGAACTACTGCGATCTCCAGGTGGACACGATGATTTTTGGAGCGTAGCCCATGCCGAAGAAACGAGTGCGCGGCGAGTTGTCGGAATACCCCAAAAGGCGAGCATCCCGCGGTGGCGGTACCTCCGATCAGAAAGACGAGCGTGAAAGACGAGAGCGCGCCAAGTCTCGCGAGCAGGCCTTGAAAAGCTACGATGAAGCGGAGAAACATGGCAGCCATCGGTGGTCGGAGCAGGACAATTTCATCCTCGGCCAGGCGGGCTTGAAATTCGGCCACGCTGGCCCTGGTAGAGCGTAGGAGCGTAATCCATGCCGAAGAAAGCCAAGAAGCATAAGAAGTCCGTCGAGGAGACGGAGAAGTCTACGGACAAGGCGGAGTCGAAAACGGAAGCCAAGTCCGAAGACAAGATGCACGAAAAACGCGCCGAAAAGCGCAAAGAGAAGCGCAAGGCGCATACCACCAAGACCGGCGACCGGGAGGAGAAACGCTCCAGCCAGGATTCCAGTATCGTAGGCGGGACCAACCAGCGCTCCAGCCAGGATTCGAAAATCTTGGGAGTCGGCGTCGGAATGCCGGGAGGGCACGCCGGGCGCGGTCAATCGATCTGATGTTCACGGCCATCAAAGTTTCGCTGAGCATGGACGCCGTCCTCAAGCGGCTGGACCGGTTTAAGGATCTGCGCCGGCTTCAGCCGCTTGTGAAGTCTTCGGCCAGCGTGCTTTTGAAGGTGTACCGGAAGCACACGCCGGTTGCCAAGGATCTGAACCAGCCGACGCCGGGAAAACTGCGCGCCGGGTGGGAATCCAAGGTGGAGGTGGACGACCCCAAACAGCGATTGCTGATCCAGATCAGCAACCTGGACCCGCGCGCTCCCAAGGTGTGGCCGATCCTGTTGAAAGGTTCGAAGCGCCATCCGATCGCGGCGGTGCGCGGCAAGCTGCTGGCTTTCCGGCTGCGGAATGGGGAACTGTTCGTAGGACCCCATGTGCTCCATCCCGGCACCAAGCCGGCCATCGACGCGGTGCGCCTGAACCGCGATGTGCAGTCCGAAGTCATCCAGCTGCGGAAGCGGGTACTCGAAGCGCTGAAGAGCGAGAAACCCGTCTTGGGAACGTAATGCCGAAATCGGTACGCACGCAAATCATCGAAGCGATGGAGGCCGGCCTGTGGAAGATCAAGGCGGGCCAGGCGGTCCCGAATCTCGCCACCGGTTCGAACCACAAGTTCCTGTCCACGGTGCGCAGCGTGAACCGGGCCATGTTCAGCGTCAACGAGGACAAGTATCCGGCCCTGTTCCTGGTCGACCCCGCGGAGAGCGGCCGTCACATGATGGCGGACATCCTGCAGCAGACGATGAAGATCAACGTCGCCGGCGCCATCAAGGTCAACAAGAAGGACGGGACGGGTTCGAACCCCTACAAGAACGCCGTGGAGAAGCTGGACGACCTGGTGGACGATACCCGGGCTCTGCTGGTCTCCGATCCGACGTGGGGCGGCCTGGCGCGGCGATCGCGCATTCCAGAGCTGTCGGCCGACGCCTCCACGGACGATACGAGCGTGGCGTTCGGCGCGCTGTACGAAGTCGACTACATCGAAGTCGTGGACGACGGTTCCGACTCCGCGGTGGAGCTGCCCACACCGCTTCCGGCCGATTCCGTCGAGAACTTGCCGGCGACAACGCAGCCTTGGGGGTTGTCCATCATCAATGCCCTGTTCAACGCTTTCCTCACGATCCCTGGTATCGTTTGGGTGGAGAAGGCGAAGAACTGGCCGATTCCCCTGGAACAGATTTCGGCCAGATACACGCCCGGTGTCTGGTTCAAAGACGTCACGGAGTCCTATCAGTATCAAGCTTCCAGAGACACGAAGAAGTTCCTGTACGTGACGGGGCAGTTGCTGGCGGTGGATACGAATCTGGCCACGTTCACTACCACGATTGACACTTGGGTGGCCGCATTGAAGAATTGTTTAGGGACGTACGCAGATTTAGGAGGACGCGTGGCTACTGTGGACATTACGGCGATCCGGCCCGAAAGGTCCGAATACCCCGTGGTGGTCATCGAGTTAGATCTGACGATCATGTACGTGCAGTCGTTCCTGATCAGTTGACGAAGGAGAAGAAGAATGAATAATCTCGTAACTGCGATCGCGCGGGAAACTGAACTCTTCGTTGGTCTGGAATACACGCCTGGCGTACAAGTTCTTCCCACCGATGCTGCAATGAATCTGGTCCTCGCCGCTGGCGCGGGATCAGTCCAACAGATGATGCGGCAGATGGACGATCCGCAATATCGCAACACGCTGTCCAAGCTGGACCCGATCATCACAGCTTTCGACGTCGGCAAGTGGAACTTCCCGACGCTCATCAAGACGGTGGCCGGCGCGGGCACTCCCGCACCACCGGAGATCGATCCCCTGCTTCAGGCGCTGTTCGGCCTGCCTTCGGATCTGACGCAAACGGCGTGGTTCGGCAACAACACGCGCGCCTACCTGCTGAAGCCGGTTTCGCCGGCGGGCACGGTTTACCCGTCCTTCTCGTTGTGGTCCAAGGTGGGGCACATGATGTACTACGTGTGCGGCGCCACGTGCAACGTCGGGGAGTTCACGATCGCCGGCAACGATCTGTGCAAGATCGCCTGGTCCGGTGAGTTCATGCGCCACGGCTTCTGTGGTACCGATGCCGTCGCCGCTGCGGACACCGGATCCGGGACGTCGCTGATCATTGAAGACGCCCGCAAGTATTTCCTGGCGAACAGCGCCGACCAGTTCATGATCCAGTTCCTCGACTACTTCACTGGCCAGCCCACAGGGGTTACGGCGACGGTGACGTCGATCAATTACGACACGAACACGCTCACTCTGCTGGCGGGTGTCGCGCGTAATGGCGGAGATCTGGTATGCCCGTATCTCCCCACCGGCACGGAATTGGGAACCCCGCTGTACGGCAAGTACGGTGTGGCCCGCCTCGGCGGAACCATTTCGAGCAAGCTCCTCGCAGGCCTGCCCACGACCCCTTACATCGTGCAGTCGGCGCGCATGACGTTCACCAACAACCTCCGGTACCATCCCGACCTGAAGGACAACCAGGCGTACCCGACCGAATACACGGCGCCCGCCGCCCGCACCTGCGAAGGCGAAATCACGGTGTTCGCGTATCGGGACCTGCCCACCTTCATGTACAAGGCCCTGCGGGATCCGCTGTATCAGGACTACCTGATCATCCCGATGCAGGATCGCAACGCTTCCGCGGGCCGCATCGCGGAGATTCACTGCCCGCGCGTCGAATGGGGAACCCCCAACGTCGGCGGCGAGGATGAAAAGACCGCGACAATTCCGTTCAAGTCGACAGCCAGCCCGTCGTACAACGACGAAGCTGCGGTCGTCTACGCATCGGCGCCGTCCAGCATCGTGTCGTCTTCGACCACGACGACTTCGCACAGCTAACGAGACAACCCCTTAACACGGGCCGGGGCTTCGCAAGGGCAAGTGCCCGGCAAAAGCCAAGTAATCTTGGGCCGGGAGGAGGATAGGCCTTCTCCCGGCCGGTCGTGTCGTTACAATGGCTCTGGAGGTTGTTTCCGTGTCGGATCAGAATACGATTAAGCTCGCCGATCTCATCGACCTGACGCGCCCGGATCAGGAGGGCGTGTGGGTTCAGTTTCAGGACACGACGTTTTACGTTCGAGTCACTTACTACGGCAAGCCTCAAATGAACAAGATGTTCGAGGCCGCCAAGACTACCAAGTTGAACACCCGGACTCTCCAGGAAGTCGAGGAGATGGACAAGGCCAAGTTCCGGAAGCTCTACGCGCGGAAGATCATCCAGGAGTGGAAGGGTCTCACGGTCGCGGTTCTGCGCACGATGGTTCCGCTCAAAATCGGCGCCAGCGTGCCGGACGACATGGAGCTCCCTTGCACCGATGAGCACAAGGAAATGCTCATCGAGCAAAGCCTGGTGTTCGATCAGTGGCTCGCCTCGATCACGCAAAAGGTGGAGACGTTCAACGAGAAGAAGAAGGAGGAAGAGCTAAAAAACTGACCAAGTTCGCCCGTTGGCAGAAACAGGGCGGACTGGAGAAGACGTGCAAGGTCTGCCATGAGATTTTCGACCAGTGCAAGGCGCAGATTATTCAGGTGGGCATCGACGTTGTCGGTGAGAGCATGGAGTTCCGGCGGTGCAGCGATTGCCCCGCGACGGATCTCCTGCCAGGAAACGTTCCAGCGTGGGAAACTTACGCCCGCTGCTGGAATCAGGTCATCACGATCGGGAACAGCTTTGACGGGTCAGAGACGATCATCGGGTTGCAGCTCGACTCGGTGTACCGGGTGATGGAAAGCATGGATATTCCGCGGGAACAGCATACGGATGTCATCGACAAGGTGAACCTGATCCACGGAATTATTTTCCCGATCGAGAAGAGGAGACACGATGGCCCCGACGACTCCCACCCCTGGCAGCGGCGGCGCGGGCGGTAACGCCAACACGATTCAGTTGACGATCGCCATCGACGCGAAGACCGGCTTGCTCACCATTCAGCAGGTGACCACCGGCGTCAAGAAGATGGGGACGGAGACCGCCACGGCGGGCGAGGCTGCGCAACATGCCGGCGACCGCGCCCGCTCCTCTTCCGATGGTTGGCTCAAACTGTACGCGCAGACCGAACTGGTGGCCCGCGGCCTGCACATGATGGAAGGGTTTCTGAAGGACACCCTGGTCGCGTCCACCCTGGTGGCGGCGCGTACCGAAGTCCTCAATACGACCTTGGCGATCACCGCCAAGAACATGAACTACACCACCGGCGCCGCGCAGGCGCAGGTCGACGCGATCCGCAAGATGAATATCACCCATCAGGACGCGATCAACCTGACGTTGGGCTTCATGCGGGCGCAGTTGGACCTTGCCAAAGCAACGAACCTCGCCCGGGCCGCGCAGGAATTCGCCGTCATCACCGGCGAGAATTCGTCGGCCGTCGCCAGCCATCTGACGGAAGCCATCCAGACGCAGAACGTGTGGATGCTCCGGCAGTACGGCATGGTGGTGTACCTCGACCAGGTCCTGGAGCAGTACGCCAACCGGCTGAACCGCACCGCCGACTCGCTCTCCACCACGGAGCGCAGCCAGGCGATGCTGAATTACATTCTGGCGCAGAGCGGCAAGATCACCGGTGCGTATATCGCGTCCATGGACGACGCCGGCAAGAAGATGACTTCGCTGGTCCGCGTCTTCCAGGATGCGCGCGAACACATCGGCGAACGGTTCCTTCCGCTCTTGGGCAAGGTGGTGGACACGCTCTACAACTTGGGCGAGTCCATCTCTAGACTGCCCGGCTGGTTTATCGACGTGGTCGGCGCCATCACCTTGTTCATTACCGCGGCCGGCGCTTTGACAGTGGCGATCATGGGTATCGCCAAGGCATGGTCGCTCGTCCGGGCCGCGGCTCTCGCCGCCGCCGGCGCGGAAGCTGCTGCCGGATCCACCGGCGCAGTCAGCGGCATCCTGGCGCTCATTGCCGCGCAGCCGGAAATCGCCATCATCGTCGGGCTGCTGGCCGCTGGCGCCGCCATCTATGCCGTGTGGGGAGCGCGCGCGGAAAACCATTACAAGTCCGTGGTAGCCGCTTCCGATGCACTGGCCGGCCAGGTTGCGCAGATGGAGAACGTGAAGAAGGAGTATGCCGACATCAACACGCTGCAGCAAAAAGCGTTAGCCGGCGACGTCACGCAACGGGAGCTGCACGCCTACCAGAGCCTGACGACGGAGCAGAACAAGCAGCTGGCCATCTTGGATAGGAAGATCGAGGCGCAGAATCGCATGAACGCCCTCGAGGAGAATGCCAAGGCTGTCGGCTTGGAACTGATCAAGATTTCGACCGATAACCAGGGAGTGACGCACCGGGTTATCGATCTGCAGAAGCTCAACGACTTGGAGGTGAAACAGAAGCAGGATTTGCTCACCGAACAACACGAAATGGAGGACATCGTCAAACAGCGGCGGGACACCGTGGCGCTGATCGTGAAGCAGATCGAGCACTACAAGGAATGGGCCCAACTGCATCAGTTGGACAAGACGGACCAGGCCGCCTACAACGACGGTCTCCACAAGGGCAACGAGGAGTGGTACAAGGCCAACAAAGAATTGCAGCAGGCTGCGCAGGAGTTGGACGTCATCAAGTCCAAGGCGACCGGCTTACAACTGCTTCCGCTCACGCTCACGCAAACGGTGAACAGCCTGCAAACCGCGTTGGGGTTGTACCAGCAAATGCAGACCGCGCAGCTGCAAGGCGTGAAGAACCTCGACGGCGCGCGCCAGATGGTGGGCAACCTGGTGACCGGCACTTCGCAGCTGGTCGACAACGTGAAGAACGCCGTCCAGGCGACTCTGGAGCAGCAGCGCGCCAACAAGAACCTGACGGACGACGAAAAGGCGCGCCTGGCGCTCATGGAGCAGGCCGGGCCCAAGATCGTGCAGGTATTCGAGGATGCGTACGCCAAGAACGAGAAGGCCATCAACGGCGCCAAAACGCAGATGGGCCAGTTGACCGCCGCCGCCGATGCCGCGGCCGAGGCGATCGCCAAGGGCGGGAAGGACCTGGTGAGCTTCACCAAGGATGCGAACACGCCCATGAGCGAGCTGGTGCAGAGCGTCCTCGGCCTCCAGGTGGGGCTGAAGCAGAACGCTCAGCAATTGCTGGTGATGAACGCCAACGCGGCCGCTGCCATCCCGCAATTGCAGCAGAGGGTTGCACAGGCGCAAGACCAGACGATCGCCGCGCAGGAGACGCAAGCCAAGCTGCAGACGGAGATCAACGAGAAGCTGAAGGACTCGATGGTCTCGCAATTCGCGGTTTCCACCACGAACAAGTCCCTGGTGCCCGTGTATAAGCAGCTGCTCGAACTCGCGATCCAGACGGAAGAGAAGCACGCCAAGGAAGTTCGCGATCGCCAGCAAATCCTGGAACTCGCGCAACTGCAATTGGGCGTCGAACAGGCCGTGGCCGAGGCGTTCGGTAATACCGCGCAGCAGCAGGAAGAGATCCTGAAAAGGCAAACGCAGATTCAGGAAACGGAACTCCGGACGCGCCTCGATAAGGAGCATGGGCTCACGGAAGCGCTGGAGAAGCTGTGGGACGCGTATTACCTCCGGCTGTACGCGGTGTGGAAGCGCCAGCAGGACCTAATGCGCCAGCAGGAGTTGGAGGACGTCCGCACCCGGCAGCAAACGCTCGAAGCCAATCAGCCGGAAGCCGGCGCCACGGATGCGCAAATCAAGGCGATGGAGGACTTGCATCGCAGGGAAGGAGAACTGGCACTCGAACAGTACCAGAAGACCGAGGAGTTCATCAACCTGGAGAAGACCGATTCGGTCAAGGCGTGGCAATACCTTCACGACAAGCGCGAGCAGCTCGATGCGGATAACGCCGCGTTTGCGCGCAACCTGGAGAATCAGACGGCGGACCTGCGCATGCAGATCGCCGATCGCGTGGCCACGTTCATGGGCCAGATCCATGACAAGAACAACAAGGCTGGCCAGATCGATCTCCAGACGCAGCATCAGATTCGCGCCGTGCAGATGGAAATCACGCAACTGGCGCGCCTGGACACCAACATCGCCGCCCACAAGGACGAGATCCTGGAGAAGATCACCGCCGAGCTTCTGAAGCAGGCGGCGCTGCAAAAGCAGGAACAGGCCCTAGAAAACGCCAAGACCATCGTCCAGAACCCGGCCTCTTCGCACCAGCAGGTGGCGGACGCCATCAAGGTCGAAACGGATGCCTGGAAGCAGGCCCGGGAGCAGCTGCAGGCGGCGCAGGACGCCTACGACGGCACCGCCGAATCCGCGCAAAGGCTGGTCACCGCCATGCAGAAGGTCGCGGATACCACGATCACCATGAGCGACGTGTTCAAGGCGTGGTTGAACGGCGTTCCGGTCGACAAGATGGCGGCTCTCCAGGCCGGCCTCAATGAAATCGGGACCGCGGCAACGCAGGCTTTCGCGGCTCTCGGATCCGGCCAGAGCGTAAAAAGCGTTTTCAAGAAGATGATCGCCGGCGAGCTGCAAGAGATGTCGCAGTACGCCATGCAAAAGTCCATCTTCCACGCCATGGCGGGCGCTGCCGACCTTGCCACCCCGTACACGGCGCCGATGGCCACGGGTGAGTTCATTTCGGCCGGCTTGTGGGCAGCGGCCGCGGCAGCATTGGGGATCGCGGGTGGCGCTCTTTCCGGAGGCGGTGGTGCTGGCGGCAGCGGAGGAGCCGGATCCAAAGGCTCCACGGTGCAGACTCCGGAGCCGGTGGCCACCAGGACCGCGATGGAAGACCAGATCATCAAGCTGAACGGCAACCTGGTCGTGAACAATCGCGTGGTGCAGTATGCCGGCTCGCAGTACAACCAGTTGGGCGCGACCATGTTCCAGTTGACGCACTCCATCAACATGCTGGCGAACTCGAACGATAATGCCGCCAAGAATATGTCCGATACCTTGGCGAACCAGTTGGCGCAGGCCACGCAAGGAGGATTCCAGTCCGTCCAGATGGCCAATCTGATCACCGGCCTGAACTCGTTTGTGAATCTCACGGACAAGAAACAATCGACGGATTCCGGAGTCCTGCAAGGCATCAACGTCTCGCTGCTCGAAACAAAAAGCATCTTGCAGGAGAACGCCTCCAACATGCGCAGCCTGCCTACCGCGATCGCCGACAACCTGTCCAGCAACCTGAACAGCGTGCAGAAGGTGCAGGACGATCGCAGTACGACCATGATCGACATCGCTCGCCGGCAATTGATCGAGTTGCAGAAGGCCAACGACAAGGACCCGATGGTGGCCGTCGACGCTTCTACGTACCTGGACGGCAATGCTCTAAGCAGCCTGGCTACCAATGGGTTTGTGAAGAACTTGTCCACCTATTCGCGCGCGGTCACTTCCGCGGCCGCATCGGGCTTGGGCCTGAATTCCAGCCGCCAGCAGATGGCGCGCAGTCTGCGGAATGGAGGCGTGTAATGGCCGACCATCCGAACTTCGAGAAGGCTGCCGCGTTTCTCGGAGCGCACGGCTACGAATGGGACCATGAGGAATCGGTGGGCCACGTCTTCGCCAGAAACGCCGGCGACGATTGGGTGCATGTCACCAAGACCGGCAAGATCCGGACCCCCAAGCATTTACCCGACCATCACCAGGCGCATTTCCTCGCCCGGTCGCATAACGCCAGCATCGAGCCCATCACCGGCGCGCATGGGAAGAAGGGCGGCCACGCCGGCAAAGGGAGAAGTTACTGATGGCCACGCCCGCCTGTCCGGCGCCTACTGCGTCGGTCTCCTCCTATCAGTTGTTGCCGCAGACCGTCTCGCTCAGCATCGATTCGCTGTTCGCGCACATGGATTACAGCTTCACGCGCAAAGTGCGGTGGGTCACCGTGGTGCAGCGCTTCAAGGATCAGTCCTTCGAGATCATGCCCAACCAGGTGATTCCGATGTACGAATTCACCGTGCGCATGGACCGCTGGACTCCCAACGACGCCACCGCCCTGGAATCCTTTGTGGACAGCGTGAATGGATCGGCGTATCCGTTCCACTTCACGGCGCCGGACGACGGCCTGGTGTATAACGTCCGGTTCAAAGAGGACGAGCAAGGCTACACGGTTCCCAATGCCGCCGTGCGCACGGGCGAGCTCACTTTCGAATCGGTGGGTGACATCAACAATTCGATCGACAACGATGCCGCCTATCCGGTGTACGTGGAAGACATCACGACTACAAGCACCACGTCCAGCAGCTCCACCAGCAGCACGTCTACGATGACAACTTCGCCCACCATTCCGGCCCTGGTCGCGCATTTGTTTGCGCCTTTAGGCTTCAGCGGCGGTACCACAGGTTCGCTCAACACCTTGTCGGCGAATTTTATAGTCATGGCCCTGACGTGGCAAGGTTCGATCGTGCCCACGGTTTCCGATTCGCTCGGGAACACCTGGACTAAGCTCGCGACCTTCAGCGTGAACGAGGGCGGAGTCGCGCAAAACTTTGCGTTCTGGTACGCCAAGAATCCCACGGTCGGCGCCGCTCACTCGTTTACCGCGGAACCGATATCGGGCGGCATCCAGGTGGGCGGCGCCTACATCGGCATGATCGTGGAAGCCTTTTCCGGCATGGCGATCGTCAGTCCGCTCAGCGGCGGCCCGATCGCTTCTTCCGCGGCCGGCGTCTTGACCATGCAGGCCGGCAGCCTCACGCCCTCCGGAGGCGCCGCGCAGCTGGTGATCGCGGCCGTGCTCTCCGCCTTGACCAGCGGCGTGTACACCATCGACTCGGGATTCGCGATCGTCGACTACTCGCCTTTGCAGGCGGGCATCTGCGATGGTTCCGCCATGGCGTTTCTGGTACAGTCAGCGGCAGCGGCCGTCAATCCTACGTGGACGTTCAAGTGGGCGGAGGATGTCGTCGCCATGATAGTTTCGTTCTCGGGCGGGTAAGGAGCTTTTACGTCAGACGTTCTTTTTGGAGAGACAGTGCCCGTGTACGAACCGGTGGGCGTGTTTCCGTTCGATCCGGACCGGAATTTCAAACGCGGCCGGAAATGGGAAACGAAAGTACACGCGTTTTCCCCGATCGTGGAACAGCGCTTCCAGATGGTGACGAATCCGCTCATCTCGTTCGAGATCGGATTTTCCGCCCTGAAGGGGAACCTTGCCGACAACACCACCAAGCCCGGCATCTTGTGGCAGTTCTTCAACGCCTGCCAGGGACAGGCCGTTTCGTTCTGGTATTACGATCCTGTGCCGTGGAGCACGATGCCGGAACCGTATCGCGACAACCCCGCCTCCCGGTTGACGCACCCGGAACAGTCCACGATGGGCCGGTATATCGCGCTCTTCGAAGAAGACACCATGAGCGCCGAACTGTTCGAATATAAGCTGTTGAAATCGTTGTTGAAAATCGAGGGGTTTCCAGGATGAATCCGTTCCCCTCGACCGCGTATGCCAATGCGATCAAGAGCCGGACCTGCATGCCGGTTCCACTTGTGGATATCCTGCTGGTCGACGGTTCCACGGGTTTTATCAGCAATCGCCGCGTGGACCTGTCGGGCGTGGGCGGGCAAGTATACTTGCCTCGGCTGGTGAAGTGGGGTCCCATCACCGCCAACATCGACGGTTCCACGTCCGACGCCACGTTCACGCTGTCGAACGTCGATCGCGTCCTGGAGCTCGCCGCGCGCGATCACATGTTCCAGCGCGGCGTGGTCATCTTCCAGATGTACATGCCCATTGTGGTGGCGAACGGCGGCACGCTGGCGGAGGCCATCCAAACGCTATGGGTGGGGTACATCGACAAGACGCCCTACGACGAGCAGACGTTCGCCCTCAATTGCAAGGACGGCTTGTACGACATGACGCTGCCGATCCCGCGCCGGCGCTGGTCGATCAGCTGCGATCTGGATTACGACGACGGTCTGTATTGTCCGTACTCCGGCTTCGGCTACACCGGCGCCGGCAGTGGGCCTCGCGTGGCTGTCTCCGACCTGGCGGGTATCCAGACAGAGTGCGCTTCCGACTTTGGGCCCGACATCAGCACCGTGGAGGCGATCGGCGCCGAAGGAAAAGATGCTTTCGCCGGCCTCACGGTGTGCGACAAAACGTTCGGCGACAATTTCGGCGACAATGGATGCAAGCAGCACGGCATGGCGCGGTTCTTCGGCGGGCTGCGCTATGTCACCGCATGGGCCACCGGATACCAGGGCGGGAATTTTCTCACCCGGGCTTTCGGTGGCGGCGATCCGTACACGTCCTACTCCGCGATCAATTCCACGATCGTGAACCAGGCCGTGCCCATGATTTGGGCCGGCATCGCCACCGGCTTTACCTGCACCCCCACGACTTTGACCTGGCGACCGGAAGCGCAGTACTCCGCCGCGGAGTGCGTAGTGTCGGAAGGCCCCATCGGAGAAGATCCCGCCGCCACCACCGATTTAGGCCAGCAGGGCATCACCGATGTGATGTTGAACAGCACGGAGCCCACGAACGGCCAGTTTCCGCTGGTCCGTGGTTTCGGCGTGGCGCGATCGAGCGGCCGTATCGGCGAGCCCTACGTGTGGACCGAAATCGAAGGCGACATGCAGAATACGGACGAGCCCGGCGATCCGGACGTGTATGTGTCCGCCCGGGCGGGATTCTTCTGCCGCGTGTCCGATTCCAGCGCCGGCATCAACAGTCCGGACGCCAGCCAGTCCACAGGCTCTTCGTCGACCCCGCAAATGTACGCCAACCTAGTGAGCGGACGCCGCGTGTGGCAGTATTCGGATCCCAATACCCGCACGTACGGTACCTCCGGCAATCCAGCGTGGATCATTTTGGATATGGTGTTGGAGGCGTTCAACATCAAGTACGCGATCGTGGCGCGCCATCAATCCGCCGTCGATCTCCAGACGTTCATCGACCTCGCCACCTATTGCGACCAGCAGGTGAACGGTCTCGAAGGCGACCTGGTGACTCGCTACCAGTTCGCCGGCACGCTCACGGACCTGTCTCCGGCGATGGATCAGATCGATTCCGCGCTGCGCGACTGCCACGCCTTCCGGTTTTTCCGCAACGGTCTGCTGGCGGTCCGCGCCTTCAGCGCCTGCCAGGATGCCCTAGTCCGGCCGGCCTTCCAAGAGTTCGTGAACATCAAGCACAATTCGTTTAAGCCGACGATCCCCACGCCCTCTTACAACGAGCTCGATCTGAATTTTGCCGATCACGATTTCGATTTCCAGCAGAACCTAGCCACGGTGTATTCGATCGATTACCAGTCCTTGATCGGGATCAACGGCCACCCGTTCAAGATGTCGCAGTCGTACAACCTGTTGGGCACCTGCTTTACCGAACAAGCGGCGCGCCTTGGGCTACGCATGTTGCGGCACGAGTTGGGAGGCACCAGCCAGGTACAGTGGGCGCAAGAGCGCGAGGCCGAATTGGACAGCACCGTCATGATGGCGGAGCTCGAAGTCGGCGACATCACCTACGTGGCGCATACGCTCATGCCCAACGGCGGCGATTGGGTCCGCATCCTGGAATGGACAGTCAACGACGACTGGAGCATGCACTTCAAGGTGGAGTCCTGGCGGTCCAGCGAGTACGACGACATCCTGGCGAACGATCCCTATGTCTCGCTCGCCAAGTTCCCGTTCAACAAGTTCCTCCGCGGCTCGAAGGGTATCGTCTATCCGCCATTGGGCGCGCTCTCATGGGCCGCGTCCAATCCTCTGGTGTTCAAGCCCGACGTGGGCGTACAGCTGAACTGGCAGAACTACACCGATCCGGGCGTGTTGAAGTTCCTGGCCGGAGTGCAAATTTTCCGCACCAAGGGCCAGTTCTTGGGCGCCGGTGGGTTCCTCCAGGCCGCCTGCGACGATGCCGTCACGGCGTTGACGGTGGACACCACCTACCCGGACTTCGACACCAGCACAGAGAACGGCCGCAATGTGTACCAGTGCGGCCAGGAGCAAATGATAGTCACCGGATACGGCGCCGGCACGCTCACGGTGGAGCGCGGCGCCAATGGAACGACGCCCGAAAGCCACCAGCGCTACGATCAGATTTTCCACGTTTCGTTGTACGACCAGGCTCCGCATTCCAAGAACGTGCAGGCCCTGGTGAGCTCGACGTCGTACATCGATCCTTTATCCACGGACCTGGTTCAGCCGGAAACGACCACCACCACGTCCACAACTACAACCAGCAGCACAACCACGTCGACGACGACGTCGACAACGACAACCTGATGCCTGTACGCGCCGGCGAAAATTGGACCTATTGGCTGGTACCCGTCAACCTGTCGGGTATTCCAGGGCAAAAATCTTTGCCTCAGTCCATCCAGGTGCCTTGGGTGAATCTCGTGTGGCAGCCGCACCAGGTGCAAGCTCCGTCGACGGATGCCGTGTGGCCGAACGAATGGAACTTCGACCTCTCGCAGATCTACACACCGGACGCGAGCGGCAACGCGGACGCCACCTTGACGGTACCCGGCGCGCAGCCGGTGAATACGATCCTGAATTGCCTGCCACCCATCCTCGACGAGCAGAGCATTACGCAGAGCTCCACGGGCGGGAATTTGCCGGGCGGCATCACTGTGTACGTGAGCGTGGCCGGTATCAACGGCAGCAATCAGCTCACGCCGACGAGCCAGATCGTGGCGATCGCCATTCCGTCCGGGACGGACACGAACCAGATCAGCTTCAACGTCCTGTGGCCGGCTGCGACGTTGGTGCTCCTCGCGCAGTACGCCATTTTCACCTGCACGTCTCCCGATCTGGCATGCGCCGCGCAGGTGGAGGCCATCGGCGGTTCCTACGAGAGCTACACCCTGGCGGCCGCGCTGCCGCGATCTACCTGGTCTCCGCCCGATTTGAACAACAAGGGCGTCCGCATCAAGGTCAAGAAATGCATCCACGGCGGCGTCGCCGGCGTCCGCATCGATTCCGTTGTAGGGCATGTCCTCAATTGCGAGGAAGCGATCGACGTTCTCGGAACGGATAATTGGGCGGGCCGCAAGCTCATCTGCATCGGGCGCTACAACGGCGATGCTCCTTTCGTCAGTTACGACTGCACGGTGTTCAATCCAGCCACCGGCGCGTTCACTACGGCGCAAGATCCGTCCGCCCTCGAGGCTGGCGATGCACTCGTAGTAGCATTCCAGCAGGACGGCGGCTCGAACGCCACCAATCCGCTGGTGCTCACCGATTCCGGGCTCCTGCAGGCGGAGAGCGGCCACACCGGTCTGGATCCGGATGAGGAACTCGGGCAGCAGGTCCGCGTCATCGCCGGGCTCAACCGCGGTCAGACCCGCAAGGTTGTGAGCGCCACGCACACGTCCTGGACGCTCGACAGCGAATTGCTGGTGGACGCCACTTCCATTTGGATCGTAGAAGCTGCTTCGTGGCTGGACAGTTCCGACTCCGTGCAAATCAACGCGCGCTACGATACCGTGGCGCAACTGGTGATTGACACCAAGAATTTTCTGGACGAGTCCGTGGTGGTGATGGGTTTCACCATCGACGTGAACGGGGTCGAGTCCGGAGAAGCCGATGCGCCACTGCGCATGGCGTACGTCTATGGCGACGCCTACGCGCAGGCTTTCGTCACGGACGCGGTTTACAACGTGCAGACGACCGATCATGTTCTCACGTTCCAGGGCACGAACCAGCAGGTATACTTGCCGCCGTCCGCCACGATCCGCCGCTATCCGCGGTACCTGATTCACGGCGGCGCCGGCACGTTGACGGTGTACGCCACCGCGGGTGATACCGTGGAAGGCCATAGCAGCGTTACAATGCAGCCGGGCGATCGCATTACGCTGATGCCGAGCTCCTAATGTCAAACTGGACGATCGTAGGCGGTACCGGAACAGGAATCGCGGCCGGAACGGGCGGGACGACCCCGACGCCGGCGGCCGCGTTGTCGAACAAGGCGACGTTCTTCGCTGGATTTGGAAACCCGATCCTGCCCGGGACCGATTTTGGGCCGCGCGTCATCGTATCCAAGCCATCGACGCCGTCCAGCCTGCTGGCATTTCTGAAAAACCCGCCTGCGGCAGGTAGCTTCACGTTCGACATCCTGCTGTCCGTCGACGGCGGGATCACCTGGAACTCGATCCTGAACAATCCGATCTCGATGACCGCGAGCGGACCGATCACATCCTCCGACTTCGCGCCGACGTCGGGATTCGCCGTGGGCAACCTGCTGCGCCTGGATGTGTACTCCACCGGCGTCGGGCCCGGCTTCTCGAACGGCTTCCAGTGCGTGCTGGTGATGAGTACGATCACGCCGCCGACCTTCGATCGTGCCACGTTCAACTTCGGCATGCTGTCGGCTCCGCCCGTGGGGAAAGACTTCGGCGGGTACTACATCGTCGCCAACCCCACCGTGCCGGAAGTCTGCTACCTGGTGGTGAAAAATCCGCCTCCTGCGGCCGTGACTCTCGATCTCCAGGTGCAGCGCAAGGGATTGGGAGCCTGGTCCTCGATTTTCCCTAGCGGCGGCCAGGCTGTTGTTCCTGCCGGTTTGGTGGGCACAATGGAGACTGGCGACTTCGTTTCGAACATTGGATTTTCGCCCGGTGACCTGATCCGCCCCTTTATCGTGAGCGGTCCTCCGGCCACTGGAATGAGCTACAGTTTTGTTTTGGAGTTGGAGGTAGTCACTTCATGAGCGTCATATATTCCGGTCTGACGATTATCAACACCACGCTGGATGGCAGTTCACAGACAGCGCTGAATACCGCACTCGCCGCCGCGCTGGTGTCCGCAGGCTGGACGGTGATTGTGGACGGGAGCTCGACCGGGATCTGGCGGCTGCGCAGTGCCGCTACACCTTCCGGTCTGCAGGGTGACGTATGGCTCTGGAACCAGACAAGC
>Ga0181538_10002634_pt1 | contig 18335 bp, 16 predicted proteins | sample PEATcosm2014_Bin_40_FD_119773 | JGI IMG/M metagenome (GOLD analysis project Ga0181538, IMG submission 119773) | Peatland microbial communities from MTU Mesocosm Facility, Houghton, MI, USA - PEATcosm2014_Bin23_30_metaG | ecosystem: Environmental > Terrestrial > Soil > Wetlands > Peat | place...
GTCATGGTCTTCTCTTCCTTGATGATCTTCTCGGAAGATTGAATGAAGGCCACGAGCCTGTCCACCGACATGCGGGTATTCTGGCCCATGGCGGCCATTGCCAACGCGAGAAAACAGGCCAGGGCTCGACAGCACATATATTGGTATTTTCGCACGCTACTGTTTCTTGCAAGGAGCGGCGTCCTTGTTCCTGGGGTCTTTGCAATCCACCGGCGGCTGCTCTTTCAGATCGTTGGGCGGCGTGAAATCCTTCGGGATATCGAACGTGATGGACGATCCCACCTCGTACTTGCGATAAAAATCGAACCGGTTGTCGTTCTTCGACATGCCGTCCGGCCCATCCAGCCTGACTTCGCCGTTGTAAGGCAGTAGAAAGCTCCGTCCGGCGATGTCGACGGACTTGTAATCGAGAATGGTTTCGGCGCGCTGGACGGGAAAATCCACGGGTATGTCTTCGGCCTTCGAGGTCAGCCGCGTCACCGCATGCGGCGGATCGGCATCGATGAAAACTTCTCCCGAGTACGCGGTAATGCGCTCAATCTTGTTCTCCCCTGTGCCTATGCGATACTGCGAGCGGTCCCGCGAGACGCTATAGCTAAACACCATCGTGCGGCGGGTGCGCAGCGTGGCCCATCGCGCCCATTCGAAACGCGCCTGGGTGGCGGGGTCGAAGAGCATGCGAAGCGCGGTTTCGAAATCGCCGCGGGAAGTTGCTCCGCCCAGTTTTTCGTAATCGGTGCTCACCGGCCGGCTGCCACTCAAAATCGGTTCCTTCTTTTCCTGGTGCTGGAAATAAGTGATTTTGCTGGTGATGGTATCCAGCAGGCGGAACGAGGGTTCGTTCCCGCTGCGTCCGCCATGATTGGGCGCAATATAACGCTGCTCGATTTCGAGGCAGATGAAATCCGGCAGGCTGTTATCGTAATTGGCCACGTATTCGCGCACTTCGTCGAGGATCTTGCCCTGTTCGATGGAGGAGGGCGGGGGAGGAGGGACGTAGACCTCGGGTTTCTCGATGACCGCCGCTCTCAGGTCTTTCGACTGGTCCGCCAGCCGCTGTAGGGCCTTGACAGTCAGGGGTCCGGCGCCATCGCCCTGCAGGTCTTCGATCGCCGACATGTCGAGCTTTTCCGAAAGCCGGATCGAAGCCAGAGAGAGGGCCAATTCTTTGTCCGTGCCTCTCTTTTGCTTGATCATCTCGACCTGGCTCTTGACGAACTCGATGAGCTTCTGGACAGTGATGGTCTGCTGGCCCATCGACAGGAGGGCGAACGCCAAAAGACAGACCGGAATGCGGCGGTGCATACTGCCATTTTCCCATGCATGCGGAATCGGCGGTCTGTGAGGCGCCGGCACGGGTGTGAATCCGGCGGATTGACCAGACGGCGGCATTGCGCTATGAGTAAAGTCGTAGGTAATGCTCAGGACGGCCCTCTGCGTCGCGGCGCTGACCGCTTCCTTACCGGCGCAATCCATCATTCCCGCCAAAGCGGGCCTGGTTTCCTATGCCGGGGAGGCCTACATCGACGGCCGGCAGGTCGAGATCTCGACCACCCATTTTTCCGCCATGAATGACAACGCGTTGCTGCGCACCGGCGTGGGGCGCGCCGAAGTCCTGCTCGGCCCGTGTTCGGCGATGTGGGTGGAGGAGCAAAGTGCCCTGCGCATGGTCTCCAGCGCGTTGAGCGACGTTCGCCTGATTGTGCTCCGTGGTTCCGTGATTATTGCTACCGGCGAGATGATGAAAGGAACGAAGGTAACCGTACTGGTGGCGGCGGCGGTGGCGCCGCTGGAGGCCAAAGGCGCCTATCGTTTCGATGCGGATCCCGCCCGCGTGAAGGTGTTAGGCGGCAAGACGGCCGTGCAGTGGGCAGACCGGGTGATTCCGCTCAATACCGGCCATCTGATTCTCTTCGACGCCTGGGCGCTGCCCTCCAGGTTCGACAGGCACAGCCCGGACGCCTTCGAAAACTGGAGCATCGGGCGCGCCGAATATCTGGAGGACCTGTCGGGCCGGCAGACGAGGGAAGGCCGGGGACCTGCCGAACCGGACATCGCCTACAGACGCGGCGCGAGCGGCGTCAACTCCGGAACGATACCGCCCATACCGCAGTCTGCGACAGTCCCGCCCGCGGCGGCATGCAGTGTGAGCGGCTGGTAAGTAAGGGTCTCGCCCTACTACTCTGAGACCGTATGATTTTTCAACAACTTACGGATGCGCTGCAACGCGGTCTTTTTTCGTCAAATCTGGCCCAGCCAGAGGCCCCGCTGAGCCGCGACCGCGAGGGAGCGGTGCTTTTTGTGTCCGCTCGATGAAAAGGCACCACTCCCTCCCGGTCATGGCTCATCAATTCTTCACAGCTTCCGACGGAGCGGTGCCTTTACTTGATTTCCAGAATGTCCTTTTCCTTGGCTTTCGCCGCCGCGTCGATCTTGGCGATGTAGCCGTCGGTCATTTTCTGGATGTCGTCGTGCGCCTTCTTGTCTTCGTCTTCGGTGATTTTCTTGTCTTTCAGCAGCTTCTTCGAAGCTTCATTGCCCTCGCGCCGGACATTGCGTAACGCCACGCGATGATGCTCGGCGGCGGCGTGCAGTTTCTTCACCAGCTCCTTGCGGCGCTCCTCCGTGAGGGGCGGAATCGGCAGGCGGATCAGTTTCCCGTCATTTGCCGGATTCAGGCCGAGGTCTGACGTCCGGATGGCCTTCTCGATCGGGCCGATCTGCGACACATCCCACGGCTGTATGGTAATCAGCGACGGTTCCGGCACGTGCAGGTTGGCGACCTGATTGAGGGGCGTGGGAGTGCCGTAGTAATCCACGCGAATATGGTCCAAAATCGACAGGTTGGCGCGTCCCGTGCGGATCGCAGCCATCTCGTGCTGCAGATCTCCGAGAGCTTTCTCCATGCGCGTCTTCAGCTGAGCTTCCACGTCCTTGATCGAATTGTATGTAGGACCGCTGATTGTTGCCGGCTGTTGTTCGGTTTTCATTCGAGTATCTCCTAGTGAATCACCGTGCCTACGGATTCACCCATCGACATTCGCATTATAGCCCGTTGGGCCCTTTGGAAGTCCTTTCCATTCATAAACAAACACCCTAGCATGTTTGGCAGGTTCGGCAGAAACGGGGAAAGCGGCGAGCGGACGGCCTGCAGCGGCCGCCTCCTCGGAGCCTTTGGGCACGATTTCTCAGCTTCCCGCGGGGCATTTCGTCAAAATGGCCTTGCACGCGCAGGCAGCGCCGATTGCGGGAGTGCCCCCGGGCGGACCGTTTATCCTTGTCTGGGGCACGGGGTCCTATCGGAAGAGCGACGCATATTTTTCGATTGTTCCTGTGGCGCAATTTGAAACCGGCCGGGGAACACTCTACTTCAGCGGCTTCAATCCCGTAAACGAACCGCAGTGGAGCGAGAAGGAAACCGACGCCAAAGCCATCGTCCAGAATGGCACGATGGGCGGTCTTTCTGTGACGTGGTGCAAAGATCTGGGCCTATGGCTCATGACATACGATAGCCGTCCACCCGCCGCAGCCGGAATTGAGTTTTCCTACTCGAAAACGACGTGGGGGCCGTGGAGCGAGCCTCAGATCATTTTCAACGCAGTGCGAGATGGTGCCGCCGGCAAGTTCATCCACCTTCCTGGCTCAAACCTCTTAATGGGCAATATCGGAAGCCATTTTGGAGGACATCAAAGCAAACACCAAAAATGGCTGTAGTTTATGTTGGGGGCCTGGATCAAGTTAGTCTGGGTAGTAGCCCTCGCGAGCGCGGATTTGATGGCCTTTAGCCGTGGAAAGGACGACCTTGATCGCATGCCATCCGTGGTCGTCACTGGCGCGTGGCTGGAAGGCCAGCAGGTAGCCGTGCATCAAATCGTCCGACACCTTCTGGAAGACGGGGGCGATATCGCTCAGCCTGCGGACTACGAAAGGCCTTCCGCCTGTGGAGCGCGCCATGTTTGCGAGCTGATCGAGTAACTGCAGGCTATCTAGAGCCTCCCCTTCGGCGATGGTGTAAATGGGGACGCCGCAGGTCTTGGCGCGCTGAATGACGTCGTCGGCGGTCAGCATGCTGGAATTGTCGTCGCCGTCGGTGAAGACGATAATAACTTTCTTCCCGGGGCGGTCGGCGAGGTCATGGTTCACACGCAATAGGGCGTCGTAGAGTGCGGTGGATCCTGTGGCGTGGGCCCGGAGGACGGCGCGTTTGGCGGAAATCTTGTCGGCGGTGAAAGGCTGTAATTCGGCCACCTGATCGTTGAAGCCATAGACCGCGACGGTATCGCCCGGGCGCAATTCATCCAGCAATCGAAGCGCGGCGGACTTGAGGGAAGGCAGGGCGGCTTCCATGCTGCCGGTGGTATCGAACAGGAGCGCCACGGACACACTCGCCGTGTGGTTTTCGAACGCGGTAATAGCCTGCGAATGACCGCCGTCGACGATGGAGAATTCTTTGGCTGTCAGGTCGTCGACGTAACGGCCGTGGCTGTCTGTGACGGTGGCATAGACTTCGACGAGGTTGCTGCTGGCGCGGAAAAGAGTTTCGGTGGGAGCAGGAACCGTCGACGCTACGAATGCCACCGGACCGGGAGGCTCGCCGGCCGCTGGCGGCCCGCTTGCCAGACTTTCATTAACCGGCGAACCGACCTCGCGGCGATTGAGCACCTGGGTAATATCGCCGAAGCGCGCGAAGCCGCCGGCCAGCTTGGTCCCTGGTGAGTGGTTCGATGGGATCAAGGAGGAATCGACGAAAAGGCCCGAAGTCTTGTCGCTGGGCGCCAGCAGAAAGTTGTGCTTTGCCAGCAGGCGGCGGTCTTCCGCGACCAGCAGGAATTGAGGATCGAGTACCGCGGCGTAGACCAGTCCGCTGAGAGCGGCGAGCGCGCTGCGAGCTTCGGGGGGATTGTCCAAAGAGCGCAAGGCGGGAACGTGCTGGAGTTCTTTGACACGCTCGAAAGCCTCGCGCCGCGTGCCGCTCAAGCGCAGCAGACGCGCCGGCACAGCCTCGTCCAGGTCATCGGCGCCGCCGGCCATGGCGCGCAGAACCGAGATCGATTGGGCAGATGGATCGTCGGCCCGGATGATTTCACAAGCCTGCCGGAAAGCCTGAGCGGCCTGTGCGGAATCCAGCGACCGGGCCTGGCTCGCGAGCACGATCAGTTCGACCAGCGAATGCCAGTCGCCCAGGATGGCCTGACGGTCGCTCGCGAGTTTGCCGGCCTGTTCCGTGAAGGATGCCAGCGCCTCGAATTCGGGGGCGCCGAGGCCGGGCAATTTTTCCAGGTAAGGGAACAGAAAGCGCCACTCGTCGCGATGACGTACCAGGACGGCGACCGATTCCGCGTCGAGCGGCGCGCCGCGCCGATTCTCCAGCCGGACTAGAGTGACCAGAGACTGGAGCGATGGCAGGCGCAGCAGGAGTTCCCAGTCGCTGGCGGCCGCGGGGCCCCAGGACTGCCGACTGCCCGGGAAGACGACTTTACCGGAAGAGTCCAGGTGCAGATCCTGGAGGATGGCGGCCTGCCAACGATCCTCCTTACGGATGAAGTAGGTCCCCGCGAGGGAATCGCGATACCACTTGTAGAACGCCTCGATACGGGACGTGGGGCCGGTGAAGAATTGTTGATGTGAGGCGTCGGCGTGCGCCAGATCGTAATAGAAGCTGAGCATACGGCCCTGGTCCTTGTCGAACAATGCGCGGAAAAAGAGCCCGGGGTTGTCGGGGCTGGCGCCCACCAGGTTGGCCCACACACGGCCCGCTTTGGCGCCGCCCGGAACCATTACACGGCCCTCCGAAAGGGTGAGGGCGCTGCCGAATTCGGCCACCAGGGGAGCGTACTTGACAATCAGGTTGGCGAGCCCAACGGATGAAACCACGGCGCCGGCCGCGTCCGGTTCCATGGCGCTCAGGCCGGCATACACGCGGGCATAGCGCGCATCGCGGATGAAAGCCTCGGCCGGGCCGCCGGAGAATTCCGGCACACCCTTGAGGAGGACGCTCCACGCCGTGCCGCCAACCAAACGGGCAGTCTCGATGGGGATCTCGAACTGGAACGGGCGGCGGTCTTCGATCGCCGACCGCATATCGAGTTCATCCATCCTCAAGGCGGCGGGGAAGCGCTGGCGGAGTCCGTCGATGGCTTGGCCGCCGGGTTCAGCGGAATAAGTATCACCGCTGGATGTGAGTTTCCAGCCCAGCAAGCCCAAAATGCGCTCAGTGAGGCGTCGATGTTCATCGGTATCCACAGCCAACCGCACGAGGATGTGGCCGGAATTGCGTTCGCCGAGTTGTTCCAACTCGTTGACCGCGGCGACGAAAGCGTTGATGGCTGGGGCGGCATTCAGCGTCCTGTTTTCGACGCCCGGTTCGCTGGAGGCGATGGCGCGGCAATATTGCAGGAAAAAGTCGCGGTACGACGGCGTTTCCTGAAGGCCTGCTATGGCAGCGAAGGCCTTCAGCCCTCCAGGCACGGGAGCTTCCCCTACGGATGGCGGACGCAGGTCCTCGGAGGTGACCTCGTCGGCAAGGTCGGCCACGGGTTGCTTGCCGAGGTTGGCCAGCCGCTTGGACACCACGTTGAAATCGGTGGAGTGCGGATGCTGCGCGAGGTAGGTGCGCATATGGGCGGCGGCCAGGTCCAGTTCGTGGCGGGCTTCGTAGACCAAACCCAGGATGTACTCGGCGCGCGGAAAGTCCTGGTGTTTATCGAGGAGGGCCAGTTCATTGAGGCGCGCGAGGGCGCCATCGAAATCCTGCAACTGGTAGCGTGCCACGGCACTCAGAAGGTAGGCTTCCAGGAAGGTGTGTTTGGAGTCGGCTCGGATGAGGGTTTCGGAAATCTTGGAAGCGGCATCCCAATCCTTGAGTTCGGAATCGGCGGTGGCGAGTTCGAGATATGGCGCCAGGGGTTTTGGGTCGAGTACCATGGCACGCTCGAAGGCGACGCGGGCTTCGCCCGGCTTATCGCGACGCTCGCAGGCATGACCGAGCGCGACCCAGGCGGGCGCGAACTTGGGAGCGGCTTCCACGACGGCGCGCAGAGGAGCTTCGGCGGCCGCCCAATCGTTGGTATCGATGTACTTGATGGCGAGGGCCCAGGGCTTGGCGGCGGCGCGGGGCACGCCGGGGCCGTTGGCGACGTCGAGCACAATGCCGGGAGCGGCGCGCGAGAGCACGATATTTGGAAAGCGCGGCATCATGGTGATCCGGCGATCGGTGAGATCGATCCTGGTAGAGACGTAGCCGTGTGCAACGGCCTGGAGAACGCAGGAAAGCAGGCTGTTGGTGCCAGAGTAGAGGAAACCGAAATCGGTGATGTCCAGGCGCACGAAGTAATCGCCGGTCTTGGGAGATACCGTCGCTTCCACTATCACGTGGTCCATGCCCTGACAGGTACGTTGGATGCTCACGGGGATGCCTGGCGGAGAGCCATCCTCCATGACGACCTTGCCGCGAAAGATGACTATGTCAGCGGCGGCGGGGCGGACAGAGAGGATGAAGTACAGCATTACCAGCAGAGTGGGGCGCCGTGAGGAGGCCATGGAATATAGAAGTCGGAGCAACATCGTGATTTAGGCCAGCATAGCAGGGAACGGGAGTTTGGGGGCCCGGGGACCAGGGAGCTACACCGCGACGGAAGTGGAACGATACGCGGCAATATCGGTAGTGAACTTCCCAGTCGCGCCCGGCCGGGCTAGAATGGCTTGAGCAATGACCAACCGAGAGTTCAGGGACTACCTTCGCCAGAAGTGGCTGGGGTACACGCGTTTACAGCGACACCAAGCAGGCACGTCCGCATAGCCCACGTTCGCCCGCCCGCCTCCGGCTGCGGCAGGCTTTTTAGCTCTGCGAGTCACATCTCACCTCGCCACATGGTTCAGCCGATTACCTACCGTGGGGGAGATCCCCGTTCGGTTGAAACTCGGATTTCTCTCGACAGGCGGACACCGCTACTTCTTCTGATAGTCCGGATACGTCGGCCGCTTGAATTGCTGCGCCGGATTGGCGGCCAGTTCCTGCATGACCACTTCGATGGCTTTTTCGAGCTGCGGATCGTGGCCCCGCCGCACCGCCGCGGGGTCGAGCACCACTTCGATATCGGGCGCGACGCCGTGATTCTCGACGTCTTGCGTTCCATTCGGATTCCACACCGCAATGCTCGGGGCCATTACCGCACCGCCATCCATGAGGGGCGGATAGCCGTTCAAGCCCACCAAACCGCCCCACGTTCGCTCGCCCACCAGCTTGCCTACTCCCGCGCGATGGAAGTACCACGGCATGGCATCGCCGCCCGAGCCGGCGAATTCATTGATGATCATTACCTTCGGTCCGAAAATCGCGCCTTGCGGCTGCACCATGTCGGCGCCGTCGCGGGCGCTGACCAGGCTCATCGGCTTGCGCTGGAGATATTCGATGATATCGGTGGCGAGCGCGCCGCCGTGATTGAAACGCTCGTCGACGATCAGCGCCTCCTTGTCCACCTGCGCGAAGAAGTAGCGCATGAAGCTGGTGTAGCCGCCGAAGGAAGTGTCGGGCATGTAGACGTAGGCAACGCGGCCATTCGTGGCCTCATCCACTCTGCGCCGGTTGGCTTCGATCCATTCGAGGTGCCGCAGGCCGAATTCATCGGCGACGGGAACCGCTTTCACCTCGCGCGCGCCCGCTCCCGATGGATCTGTGCCCACCCGCAGCAGCACCGTCTTGCCAGCCGTTTCTTCGAAAAAGCTGTAAATGTTGTCGGTGGCTCGAAGCTCGCGGCCGTTCACCGCCAGCAGATAATCGCCCGTGGTCACATTGACGCCCGGCTGTGTCAGCGGCGCCTTCGTGTCCGGATTCCAATTCTCGCCGTTATAGATGTGGACAAAGCGGTAGCGGCCGTTCTCGATTTTGTAATCCGCCCCCAGCAGCCCCGTGGACAGATGCTTGACTTCCGGCTTGTCGCCGCCTCCCAGAAACATGTGGCCAACCGTCAGGTTCCCGAGCATCTCGCTGAACAGGTAGTTGAGGTCGTCGCGCGATGCCAGGCCGGACAGGTAGACGGCATAGCGCTCCTCAGCGGTGGCGAGATCGAGCCCGTGGTAATGCGGATCGTAGAAGAAATCGCGCTCGATCCGCCACACCTCGCGGAACATCTGCTTCCATTCCGCGGCCGGGTCGACTTTCACCTCCAACGCGTCGGTCTTCAGCGCCTTTTCGTTGCCCGGTTTAGCGGGCGGACCGTCGGGAGCGTCCGAAGGCGGCGCGGGCGCATCCCCAATGGTCCACTTGTCGCCCTGTTTATAAAGCAGCTTTTCGCCGGTTGCCGAAATCTGGAAATGGCCGACGCCGCTCAGCACGGTATCCGCCTTGCGCTTGTTCAAATCGAAGCGGTAAATGGTCATTGCGAACGGCCCCGGCGTTCGCGGCGGAGGAGCTTCGGCAACGTACACCACCCCGGCCTTCCCGGCGCCGATACCGATGTACCGGCGGGCCGGCATCGGCAGCGCCAGAATGCGCTGGCCGATATTATCGAGGTCGATTTTCACTTCCACCTTTTCGGCGGCCTTGTCCTTGTCATCCTTCTTCGGCTCGTCCTTCTTGGCCTCGTCCTTCTTCTTTTCGTCGTCGCTCTCGGGCGCGAACGGAGAAGCTTCCGTCTTGGACAGCACTACCACGTACACTGTCGCCGTGACCGGCCGCGAAAAACCTTCGATATCGGGTTCCATCGCCGCGCCCGAGTTGGTGCTGGCCGTGAAATACAGGTACTTGCCGCCCTTGTCGAATTCGGGGTTCTCGGCGTCGCTCAGACCGTCGGTAATCTGCGTAGTCTTGCCGCTCGCCAGCGAATACAGATAAATCGCCTGCATGTGACTCTTGAGGGTCTTCGAATAAGCCAGCCACTGGCTGTCGGGCGACCATGCGGGCGCCAGACCATCGCCGTTGTAGTAATAATCGGTTCTCGATCAACACCGGTTTCTTCGGTTCGATGTCGACATAGAAGAGGTGGTTATGGTTGTCCAGGTATGCGATCTTCTTGTTGTCCGGCGACCATCGCGGAACTGAATAGAACGCCTTGTCTCCCAGCGGAATCTTCTTCGCTTCCCCGGAACCATCCTGGTTGCGGATGTGCAAGGCGTATTCGCCCGATTCATCTGACAAGTATGCGATGCTCTGGCCGTCGGGCGACCAGCGCGGCTCGCGCTCCATCACCCCCGTGGTCTGCGTCAGGTTACGTGGATCGCCTTTTTCCGCCGGAACGGTGATGATCTCGCCGCGCGCTTCAAACACCGCCCGCACTCCATTCGGCGAGATGTCGGCGTTCTCGAGCCGCTTGGCCACGTTAACGTAATGCGAGCGCAGTTCTGGCAGGTCGCCCGCCAAAGTGACCTGCACGTCGCTAATGCGGCCGCTTTTCAGGTCGTACAAATGCAGCGAACCGAACTGCTCGTAAAGAATCGCGCCCGGCCCTGCCGTGGCCGACTTGAAATCCAGGCCGCGGTTCTCGATCGCCCGCGCGACCTTCTTGGTGTGGGTGTCGTAATAGAACAGCGTGACGGGCCCTTCGCGGTCGGAGAGGAAATAGATGCGGTCGCCCACCCACATCGGGTCGAAATCGTTGGAATTCTCGCGCGGAATCGGCACGATACTCGAATCCTCCAGGTTGGCGATCCAGATCTTACGGGTCTGCCCGCCGCGATATCTTTTCCAGGCTTCCTGCCATTGGAACAGAGGCACGTACGCGATATGTGTTCCGTCCGGCGAGTACGAACCTTCTTCCGCGATGGGCAGCGGCAACTCCTCCGGCAATCCGCCTCCTTCCAACGGAATGGTGTACAGCCGGTTGCCGTCGTTGGGCACGGCGCGGTGGGAGCGGAACAGGATACGCTTGCCGTCGGGCGTCCAACCGACAGCGACGTCCGCGCCCGGATGGTAAGTGAGACGCTTCGGCACGCCGCCGGCCGCGGGAATGGTAAAGACATCCACGTTGCCGTCGTACTCGCCTGTGAAGGCGATGGTCGATCCGTCCGGCGAGAAGACGGCGGACGTTTCCATGCCGGGCCCGGCGGTAAGACGCTTCGCTTCGCCGCCTTCGCGCGGCACGCTCCACAAATCACCCGCATAGGTGAACACGATTTGCGACTTACTCAAGGCCGGGTTGCGCAGGAGCAAATGACCAGTCTGCGCGGCGGCCAACGAGGCCGAAATCAGAAGCAGGCTAACGAGTGGGCGCATGATCTATCAGTGTACGCCCGCACTGTGATGCGCGTGGCGGCATTTTGGCGGAAATTCACGTATGGCGATGGCAACGGACCACGACAGTACCGGTATTACGACCTATTCCTCCGGGATCAACTGCCTTGAGAATCCCAGTTCCTTGAGCCTGCGGTACGATGCCAACACGGTTCCCGGAATTTCCTGGGGCGCCGACCAGCCGCGCTTTCCATAAACCCACAGCCGTTGAAGGTCGCCCAGCATGATGTTGATGACCTTGTCGGGCTGAAGCTCATCAGTGAAATATTCGTCGAGCGTCATTTCGGGCGATACGATGGTCGCCTGGATTTCCGGCCATGCTATGGGCAGAGCGGCAAAGACGCGACGCTGTACGAAGGGTTTCGAAGCGATCAAAACTGTCGCAGGGTGCAGGTTACTCTGATCCAGAAGTTCGCGCACGAAACGCAGGTTCTCGGATGTATTGGTGGAACGGGTCTCCAGGAGAATCCGATCGCGAGGTACTCCGCGCGCTTCGGCCACGTCAGCGAACATTTCGGCTTCGGTCTTGTCCCAGCCGGTGCTCAGCAAGTCGCCCAGATGCGCCAGCCCACCGGTGCAGATCAGCCTTGGACCAAAGCCACGCAGATAGAGATCCGCCGCAAATTCAGCCACCCGCAGATCGTTGGTGCCCAGAGCGAGGATCACATCGGCGGGATGAGGTTCTTGCCCCAGTTGCGAATACTCCCAGATAATGCGAGCGTGGGCGAATGCTTCATCGGTGACCATTGGAGAATTCTCAGCGTCCCGGCGCGACGAATTGCCGCAGATATGCACGTGCCTGGATGAGCGCGGCCGTGCGGCCCTCCAGACTACCTTCGTACGCGCGATTCTCGACTTCGACGCAGACCGGGCGCTCAATGAAAAAAAGGCTCATATCCTAAACCGTTCAGGAGCGCGGATACTTCCGGCTCAGCCAAGTAGAATCCGAAACGCCACTGCGTGTTCGCCTGGCCATTGTTGCGGCGACTCGATATGCAGCCCGTCGTCGGCGAGCTTCCACTTCAGGGGGGCATGCGAGCCCAGCAGCTCGACGCGCGCAATCGTGCGGTGTTCCAGCCGGCGCGACGGCGCGAGCGCCTTGATGTGTGTCTCGCGCGGATTCCAACCCATCGCGAAGGCGTAGAGTCTGTCGCCCTTGGTTGTGAAACGAATGTCCTCGCCGGCGAGGTCGACACGTTGGTTCTCGTTGAAGTGCTCAGCCGTGCCGGCGAAGCCGCTGCCAGGCGGGGTTTTTCGGATACCCGGGCCTTCCCCGAATATCTTCCACGGCCGCGTCGCATAGATCGCCTCCGAGTTCACCTTCATCCACGCCGTGATAGACGCGACTATCTTCAACTCGGCATCGTCCGGCATGCCGCTGGCGGGCAGCGGAATGTTGAGCAGCAGATTGCCGTTGCGGCTGACGATATCGACCAGCAGGTCGATCACCGTCTTGGGCCGCTTGTAAACCGCCTCACGATTGTAGTGCCAGTCGCCGATGCAGGTGTCGGTCTGGAAGGTTTGCGGCTCGATGTCGTCGACCACGCCCCGCTCAACGTCGAGTACGCAGGTGCCGGAAGCGCACTCGCTGCGGCGCTTCCCCGTGTAGACGACGTCCAATTGCCCGGAACGCCGGCGCAGGCTCTGGTTGTAGTAGTGCGCCACCAGGCTCCGTCCCCAACGGCCGAAGGGAATGCCGCCATCTTCATAGTAGAGATCGGGCTGGTGCTGATCGATCAGATCCTGCGCGCGTAAGAACCACTCGCGCTTCCAATCCTCCGGCTCATTGCCCTGCTCGGCCCAGGCCTCGCGCGCCGGCGCATGCGGCGGGAAGTAGAGATCGCGATTGGCCGGGTCGTTGCCGTCATAGGGAATGCCCGCGTAGGGGCCATGCTTATCCGCACGCTTGTTGGTCTCCCACCAGTTATAGCTGCCCCAGACGTGCTCGCTGACGCCGAAGCGGAGACCCTCGGCGCGCGCGGCCTCGCGCCACTCGCCCACGATGTCGCGCCTTGGTCCCATCTTCACCGCGTTCCATCGGCGGTTACGGGAATTCCAAAGATCGAAGTTGTCGCAGTGGACGCCCATGCTGACGAAGTACTTCGCGCCGGCCTCGCGGTACAGGCGCACGAGGGCTTTTGGGTCGAAAAGCTCGGCCTTCCACAGCGGAATGGTGTCCTTGTATCCAAACTTCGAGGGATGGCCGTAGGTTTTCAGATGGTATTGGTACTGGCGGCTGCCTTCCATGTACATGTTGCGGGCGTACCAGTCACCGGTCCCAATGGCGGAGGTAGGTCCCCAGTGCGCCCAGATTCCGAACTTGGCATCACGAAACCATTGTGGACTGGTGTAAGCATTCAGCGAATCACCGTCGGCTTGAAAAGGACCCTTGGCAATTTCAACATCGACGATCGACTGCGCCCCACCAGGGCGGGACGCAAAGCCGGCTGCCCCCACCAACCCCAGAGCTGTCCTTCTTGAGATTCTCATTTTGGATCCCTTTCTTTCCAATGCTGTCAGTAAGGCCGGCCATCAGAACCGCGCAGGACTGAAATAGTGTTGGCCGGCCCACCGAGCCTCTAATTTGACCATGGAAACCGTCCGGCGGAATCTCAAGCTAGCATAGTACCAGTGGCAGGCATCGCGAACACCCCATCGGTTCCCGTTCAGCAGAGAATCCCCGGTGTCGCGGTTGGCATTCTCGCGGCAGTGTCCGTATCGCACCTGGTCAACGATATCCTGCAGTCGTTAATCCCTGCCGTCTATCCCATTCTCAAGGTGAGTTACCACCTGGATTTCGCCCAGATCGGGCTCATCACCCTGGTGGGGCAACTGACCGCCTCCCTGCTGCAGCCCCTGGTGGGCCTGTATGCGGACCGCCACCCGGTCTATTTCGCGCTGCCCTTAGGCATGTGCTCGAGCATCGCCGGTCTGATCCTGCTGTCGATTGCGCCGGGCTTTAGCGCGATTCTGCTATCGGTGGGGCTGGTAGGTGTTGGTTCAGCGGTATTCCATCCGGAAGCCTCGCGCATCGCGCGCATGGCATCGGGCGGGCGGCACGGTTTCGCGCAAGCGCTGTTCGCGCTCGGCGGCAGCGGTGGGTCGTCGCTAGGACCGCTGCTCGCGGCCTTTATCGTGCTTCCCCAGGGCCAACGCAGCATCGCCTGGTTTTCTGTTGGAGCGCTGATCGCGATGCTACTGCTGGCGCGAGTCAGCGCCTGGTACAAAGTGCAGAGCGCTATACGCGGCACACGGCCCACGCCGCCGAGATCCGTGCACGCGAGCTCCGGTCGACGCGTCGGCTGGGCGATGGCTGTGCTGATGGCGCTCACGTTTTCGAAGTTCTTCTACCTGGCCAGCCTCACCAACTATTACACGTTCTTTCTCATCGGCAAGTTCCACGTCTCCGTGGAAAACGCGCAGGTCCATCTGTTTGTCTTCCTGGCGGCGGTCGCCACGGGAGGGCTGGTAGGCGGCCCGCTGGGCGACCGCATTGGCCGCAAGTACATCATCTGGGGCTCCATTCTTGGCGTGCTGCCGTTCACTCTTTTCCTGCCCTATGCCAATCTGTTTTGGACGGGCGTGCTCAGCGTGATTATCGGACTGGTGCTGGCCTCCGCCTTTACCGCGATTCTGGTATACGCGCAAGATCTGGTGCCCGGAAAGGTTGGCACTATCTCGGGCTTGTTTTATGGATTGGCGTTCGGGATGGGCGGTATCGCAGCGGCCGTACTGGGCATGCTGGCCGATGTTACGAGCATAGACTTCGTTTATCGCGTCTGCGCTTTCCTGCCGGCCATTGGCCTGCTGGCAGTGTTCCTTCCCGCGATCAGCCCGGCCGAAGCACGCTCCGGCAGATAGAGTTCATTGGCTACCCGTCGCCGCGCTGCCCGGCGCGAGGTCAGCTCAACGGTCGAAAGGAGAAAAGTCGCGCACCTGGCCATCCGGTGTCTCGGATTAGAGAGCCCGGCAGGCGGCCACCATCAGGGGGTGGCGCACCCTCGAACTTACCGGCAAGGTTACGTCGGCGAGTAGAAGATCAATTGGATTGGCTTGGTTGTTGAAAGGGCCGAAACGCTTCCTCTGCACTGGTAGCTTCGACAAGATTGTATAGCTTCAGCATGTGCCGCAATAGCTTCATTACAAGCGGTTCATCCTCCAGCACGAGAACCGTTTTCACGCCACAATTCATCTGGTGAACGCTTTCAAATAAGAACGATCACGCTAACACTTCAAGGCGTCGGCTCCTTTATCGAGCCTGCCAAACGGGCCGTCGAGAACGGGGCCTCCGTTTGGTCAGGCCGATGGTCGTGTTGATGCAGACCGCCCGAAATAGATCCTCTTCTGGTGATCCATTACGAAAGCATCTCGCCAGCCACAATTTGTAGGCGAGTGCCGAGTTTTGTTCCGCTTCAGCCGTCTTGGCTTGGGACATTCGCATTGTGTCACATCCCCTTTTCGAGTGCAGTTGCCATCACGCTTTCAAGAACACGGCGTGATGAAAAACGGAGTTGGTTGTGGGCCTTTGGGCCGCACAACGATCAACTGTTAAAGGGTAGTTCACTACAAAAGACCGACAATTCGCATCGTCCAAATCTCGGTCCCTCCACGGTAAAGTGCTTGAATAGTTCTTCAGGCAGGGGAAGAGGACCACTGCTCCTCTTCGGCGGTATGAAGGAATCGACAGTATCCCTAGTTGGATAAATTGTAGGATAAGTCAACACCGAAGTCAAGCGAGAACTTGAATCACTTTCCCTGGACGGATAGATGTGTACGCAGGGGGTAGCGCTTCGGGGAACTGCGCAATTTATCCAGGTCTGCAGACCGGCAAGTCCGTCCCTTTCGGTCACCCGCACGCCTTCGACGCCCCAACCAGCCCCTGGTTGACAACAATAAAGAGAGTAGAATACCCGTATGCCCGACAACCAAGTAGCTTACCAGTGTGAATGCGGAAAGCGCTGGAGCATGACGGCCGAAGACGCCACCATCAACAAAACGATGAAATGTAAGTGCGGGAGAACCATTGTTGTACACAATGGGTTTATCTATAGCACGAAGAAGGTGGCGGATAAGGCTTAGGCTTCGTGAACGACAATCCAGAGGCAATTTCTGCTATGACCGTTCACGAGAAATTCGTTGAGGATATGCGTGCCGCCGGAATCGTCACGGCACCTTACCGTGGTCGGTTCTTTTGGGAAGGCCCCGCCGCCCATTCCGATCAACAGAATGGTCCAACACTTCAGGACATCATCAAGAAAACGGCAGTTCCCCTTCAGTGGGATGCGCTGAATTCAAATTACATCGTGTACCCCGTTGGCCAAGCCGCGGCACGATGGAAGGATGCCGGGGCCGATTCAGAAAATGATGAAGTTGAACGGGACGGTTACAAGGACGCCTACGCTGCCAAAACTCCCAAAGGCGGTGACGAAGAAGACGAAGATTGAAACATTTCGATCCGGCAAGACCGCCATTCCCATTTGATGTGCAAGTCGAACTGCGCTCTTGGTGTGGCGCCACATGCTAAAGTTAGGAATGGAAATCGAAGCGAAGACCATTTCTGCCCTTTGGACCCGCCTGACGTACCGAGGGAGAGTCCTAGTGTTTCACCTTGGAAATGTTCCGATGGCGCATCTTGCCTGGGATGACTTAGATGATCGGCAAAGAGGAATAATCCTGAATGTGGGTAACATCGTCGGCCTGGACCATTCCCGACTGCCAGATCCCAGATCGTTTTCTTAAATAACGCCGTGGGCGAAGCGGATTGTTGATCCACGGTTGTTGATCCACGGAAATGCTGGAGACTGCCCGGATTGTAACTGGACAGGCCCGTCCCGACCGGGCGATGCAGATTACGAAGCGAATGACGCCGGAAACGACCGGGCATAGACAGGCACTAAAGCCAGTCTGGATCGTAGTCGCTTCACGTTTTCCTCGATCTGCAGGCGGTCCTCCTGGTTGAGACCGGAAATTCTCGGCAACAGCGCCGTCGCCGTGGCCAACGCTTTCTGAGCCTTGGCGAACAGCGGAGAGTTCCTGGTCGTCGCTGCGTCCACCAGGGCGAGACCCGCAGTGAGTTCCCTCTGGACCAGGACGAGCAAATCGTGATCGGTTCTGGCCCGCAGTGCTACGAGTTTTCGGGTACGGTCGCCCATCTGGTCCTCCTTGACGGCATCCGATTGGCCGTCCAATTCGCGTGCATCAATGGCTCACCAGGACAATACGCAAGATGGTCGCCAGGAGTTCGCCAAAAGTGTGCTTCATCTTCTTATTCTGTATGACGGCGGAAGCGGGCGATGGTTAGCTCGTGGTTCACCATCGGTGGCGTTATCGGGAGAACGCTTGCGGAGATTACGCCGAATTCACGGTTTTGCAGTCGGAAGATGCCAACGTTTGGTCACCGTCGTGGCGCAGAATCAAATGCTCTCTCACCGATGCTTTTTGTTAAATGAGCGGTTCTGCATCAGCGCCAGGGCGAAATTCAGTACGGCTCCATGTCGGGGGATTCTGTCAGTTCTCGTGAGCCTTCCTCTTGGTGATTTCGTTGATGGGGATTTGTTTGATGGGATCGCTGTCGGCCATGATGGTGGATCCGCCTTTTAGATGGCGATCACCTTCCAATCTGTGGGCGTAGCAAGTAATGAGTGAACAGGCCTGCAAAGATCAGGTTCCCGATGCCGAACACAAACAGCACCTGCGCCGAAAGGCTCGACGTGAGAAAACCGAATAGGCTAATGGCAAATGCCCAATACTTGAGTACCGTTCCACAGACAAGCAATGGACGGTTCTCCCGGTAATTGCGGAAGACCGCAATGTACGCAGCCCCGAACAGCAGGGCCGTGCCACCAACAAACATCCGAAACAGTCCCGGACCAGAGTCGTTGAAATAGATCAGAGGGGCGACGAGCCGAAAAAGGAATAGGATCGTCAAGCCACCGCTGATGTTATAGATGGCCGCAAGAATTAGTGTGATCTTCATGTCACCAGTCTAGTCTACAGTCTAGTGTGCAGGAAATAGCTGGACAGATCCAAACCGAGCCCCAGAGATCGGCGTTAATCGGTGTTCATCAGCGGCCATACAGCTCTTGGAGACTCCTGCCGATCCATTCTA
>Ga0181538_10002635_pt1 | contig 18331 bp, 18 predicted proteins | sample PEATcosm2014_Bin_40_FD_119773 | JGI IMG/M metagenome (GOLD analysis project Ga0181538, IMG submission 119773) | Peatland microbial communities from MTU Mesocosm Facility, Houghton, MI, USA - PEATcosm2014_Bin23_30_metaG | ecosystem: Environmental > Terrestrial > Soil > Wetlands > Peat | place...
TAAGCGCCCTCGCCAAAGGGTGGATTGAATAATTCGTAATCCGGAGCATCCGGCAAGTCCTCAACGGCAGCTGCAACGCGGGGAAATGACAGGGAAACTGAAACCGTCCTTTTTTCAAGCGCGTGACGTAACCTGATAACCAGCGCCCAAGTTAGGGCACCGGGCACTTGTCCACCCGCGATTACCAGCCAGGGGAACCAATAGTTGGTGAAGTAACTCAAGGAAATCGCACTGGCCGCCACCAGCAAAGCCGCCACCACTGCGACCGCACACGCCACCGGCAGCCGCAACCGGCACAATCCGCCGCCCAGCAATAATCCGCTGGCCACCAGCACTATTGCCTCCAGCCACCAGGCTGGCTGCCGTAACCAATCGCCATTCGTCAGATTCAAAAAGGTGGTGAGCAGGATTTCCGCGCCCCCGACGGATTCACCGGTCCAGCGTGAGTACGGAGTGCGAAATTTGTCCGTTTCGTCATCAGGCAGCGATGTTTTCGGCGCCGTGCCGATGAATACGATCTGACCGCGGAAATAATTTGCCGGTCGGTCCAGCGCGAACCGGTAACTCAATCTGGCCGCTGCGCCATCGCGACCGTAGTAACGCAACCACCGTTCCTGTGGGGTTTCGCTCAACTGCGCCCCTGCAAGTTGCGCGGCGACCCAAGGCAGACTCGGATATGGCCCCGGAGATGGAAACGGCCAATGTCGGCGCACAATCAAGTCGAGGTCCGGATCCAGCCAGGCAACGCCCCAATTGGTTCCGGCGGCGCTGAGAAAAGGTTCGGACGGCGGTGTTGGCTGCGCTCCGGCCAGCCTCGGGATTGTTACTTGTGCCTGCTCGGCCATCAACACGATGCGTTGTTGCCGCCGCATCGCCCCGGCCAGGGCTTCATCCTGTGTTGGGTGCGGCTGCTGGAAGAAGGAGTCGAACACCACAAGGGCGCACCCATCATCTGCCAGCCGGTTCAACAACCGGGCGTGCAATGCGCGGTCCCACGGTTGTCCGCGGAACTGATGAAATTGATCGAATGCCTCATTGTCCATCAGAATCAAGGTCACCCGGTTCGTTACCGCGCGCGCTTCAAAGCGGAACAAATAATCGTAGCTGGCGTTCACCCAGAATTCGCCCAGCGGCATCTTCCACAACATAAAGCCGCAGAACACCGCCAACGCCGCACCCAGCGCGGATTTGAAAAATTCATGTTGTCCGATGGCTTTGATCTTCACCGCTGATTGAGTTTAGGAAAAAACGGCAAGAAATCAGCGATTTTTCACATCCGTTGCTGAACAAGGGAAAACTGACGCTCGGCGGCCAGGCAGTTCCGTCTCTTCAACATAATAATTCAGCCAGAATGTCTGAAAGATTGGCCTGGATGTCGCGTATTGCCCAATGTTCGCCTGATAAGAGCAAAACTGCTGTGCAGATTCTAGGGGCGTTGTCGGGCGCAGGGAGAACGACAGCAAAAACCATAAAAACCTATGAATAAATACATTCCTTATATCATCACGCTGGCAGCCAGCACCGGACTCCTTGCAATTGCAGTAAACACCACTCGTGCCCAGTTGGCCGATTCCATTGATCAGTCTGCGTTTCCGACGATAACGGCCCAACCCGTGGACCAATACGTTTGGGCGGGATCAAATGCCACCTTCAGCGTGCAGGCAAACAATGCCGATGGCTATCAATGGCTGTCCAACGGAGTCCCCGTTGATGGCCAAACCAACAGCAGTCTCACCATTGCCAATGTGGGGATCAGCGATGTGGGATTATACTCATGCAATGTTTCCCAGAATGGCGGAGATGCAGTGCCAACCCGCGCGGCCAGTTTGAGTGTTGTTGCGGCCAGTTCAAGTGATGTGACTGCTAGCGGCGCTCTCGGTGGCGGGCCGATCGTCGTGTTCGGCACTCCAATTCTCAGCAGCGGTTCGCAGGGTAGTTGCCCGGGACCGTATGTGGGAGTCGTCGCCTACACCAAAACGATTTCCCAAGGCTGGGGTTGGACGCCCATTGCCGGCGCCACAGTCCTTACGGCTGCCGACGGCTCCGGCCGGACCGACACCAAAGTCGAATACGTCGGTCTCTATGGCGATTCCGGGTGCAATCAAACCACGGTTACCATTCCATATCCTACATACAGCCCGGCTTACAGGTTCACGATCTATTTCACCAACAACGTCCCGACGAATGCTTATCCGTTAATGCTGACGGGATTTAATCCATAGAATGTGTCCGAAAATTTGAAGACGCGCGGGCGCATGTAGTCAATATCGGCGCGGGGGAAGAATAGTTATTTTCAATCGGCTTGCAAGTTCGCGTCGCCGCCAATTGTGGTGGGTCGTGCCATGAAGTTGGCCAATTCTGTTGCAAAATCCGTGTTAGAAATTCAACTGCAGGCGCAGATCCAGGGTGCGCGAACGCGGAAGTTCGTTGTAAAGGTTGAGTGGGTTTAAACTGTAATTTTGATCCGTGATGTTGAGCAGGCCGAGCATGACTTGGGCTTTTCGATGCAGAAAACGGTAACCGACAAATGCGTTGAATTGCCAGAGGTCAGCGCCCGGCTCACCGGGGGTGTATCCGCTGTTGCTTTGAGCGTACCAATGGGCCTCTTCCTGGGCAAAGAAGCCGGAGGGATGATTGTAAATCAAGAGCAAATCCACCTCGTTTAGAACTGCCTTCAGACGTTGTCTCGGTTGAAAATTATTAAAGAAAATGCCATCTGGCACATCAGTAAAGTTTTCGTTTAACACGGCCTGGCTCAGGCTGTCACGCGCGGTCAATGACCATCGCTCGCCCACCAACTGGCTGGCCGTGAATAGAAGCGATTGCTCCGTATAATCCAGATGCTCGCCAAGTCCGGACGGAACAGGAAATGGCAGCGATAATGGAAAATAATCGAATGCTCCGACCGTCTGATCCGCGTCGGAATTCAACAGTTGACCTGAAACACCAAGGTAGGTTCTCGTAGGAAGCTTTTGTTCCAGCGAAAACCCAAATGTTTCAAATTTCGCCCCGGGAACCGGCCCGACAACCGATTCCGGAATGATGCTCCGATAGTTTTGAATAAAACCTGCCACCTGCGAAGGCTCGATTTGATAACTTTGATCCAGGCTCGCGCCGGCCAGCGAACGCGTGTAAGCGAAGCGGAATGTGGTGTCATCCAGCGGCCTCCAAATCAGGCCCGCCTTGGGGGAAAGCTGATCCACGGTCTGATGGGTTCCGGAAATAGGAGCGGTCGAGAAATTTTCAGGAAAGGTCAACCAGTCATAGGTCAGCCCCCCAATCAATTGCAGGGGGTTGAAAATCTGCCATTGATGATAACCATACACGGAAATGCGTTTGAACAAGGAAGAAACATCCTGCTGCGCGGCATTGGTCGGCGCTTCCGGAAACACGGTGCCGACCAATGCGGATGGCGTGTTTTGGAGGTTGTAAGTATCGAAATTGCCGTATTGAAGCCGTGTGCCGAGGATGGTGTTATGGACCGGTGTCTGCCAGATTTGTTGCAGTTCTCCTGAATAAATTGTCAAATCATTCTCATATTGTTCATGCATCGTAAGGCCCTGTACTCCGGTTATTGTTGCAAATGGCTCGAACGCAAGCAAGGTCGGCCCGGTCGGATTGATCACTGAAAGCGAATCTTCCAGCCGCGCGGCAAAAAAGAGCGTGTGAACACCGGGACTCCATTCGTGGTGGTAGCCCAGCTCCACATTCGGGTTTTGCTCTTCACTCACGCGAGCGTCCGGGTTTGCCATGTTTTGGTTGTAATATTGGTATAAATCCCCGCTGTCCGCCTTGTACTGTGTGACCTGCAAATAAACGGTGTCCTGCGGTGTGAATTGGTATTTGAGCGTCGCGGACAATTGCCGTTGTTCGATGTCATCGTTCACCCGCTGACCCGGGTCGATACGGTAGAATCCCTCAACGTCATAGCCGAAGTTTTCGAAGGTGCCGAATTGCGCGCCTGACTGCGTCCAAGCTCCGCGGCTCAGATATTCCGTGCTCGAAACAACCCCGAGCCGATCGCGCTCGAAGAGTGGGGAGTATTCCTGTTGGGAAATTGTGGGCGACATGGTGCCGGCGCTCACCGGTGCCAGCAAATTCGCCAGCAAATACTCGCTTTCGCTGGGGGTCTCATAACGGAGATTGATCTCATTTGGATCGCTGAGTCCATAGTAACTGTTTGCCAGGAATAGGTGCGCCGAGTAATTCGCGTAATCGTAGTTCACCGCGCGGGATGCTTCGCGCACGGCCACGTCATTCATGCCATCGTCCTGATATATCGCAGCCAGGTTGGCGTCGCGCACCGCGCGGTCCTGGTCCAGCAATAATTGCGAGCGATAAACACTCCGGTTGTCGTTCAACTCCTGCGATTTTTCCAGATCCCGGATCGCGTCGTTGATCTGGTTGTTTTGCTGGTTGAGCAGCGCCGAATAAAGCCACGCCGTCGGGTCGTTGGGATCCAGTTTTTTTGCGAGTTGAAGCTCCTTGGCGGCGCGTGGGTAATCGCCCGCGTCTGTGTAAGCCTTGCCCAGATAACTCCGCAATTCGGCACGCTGCGGCTCAAGCGCTGCGGCCACCAGCAGGTCTTCATGTCCGCCCTTGATGTCGCCCCGGCGGATGCGGCAAAGACCGCGCCCCAGCCACGCGTTGCCGAGGGCGGAGTTCACCGTAAGCGCCCGGTCGAACCAGCCGATGGCTTCGCCGGTGCGATTTTTCGCTGCGAGCAGGAATCCCTTCAACGCGAGCGCCTGGGCATTGCGCGGCGCAAGGGCAAGACTTTTGTCCAGGGCGTCAAGCGCAGGACCAGTATGACCGAAACTGAATTCCAATTCCGCCACCCGCTCCAAAGCAAAACCGAAATCTGGCGAGTTGGTCACGGCCTGCCTGGCGGAATCCAGCGCGGCTGGCAATGAACTTCCGGGGATGGCGCGCGATTGTTCATAGTAGGAATTCGCCAAAAATTCCGTGGCCAATTGCGGTCGGACCACCGCCGGATTCGGCTGTCGCTTCACGGCGCAGATGAGCTGGCGCAGGGCCGCCGCGATCCGTTGCGGGCGGCTGGAGGCATCGGCGACGGACAACGAAGCAAGCGCCGATTCGGCCGGTTCAACCTGTCCGACGCCCAATAGCAGGCCGGCATGATAAACCTGCTCGGCGTCAGAGCCGGGCTGCCGCGCGACCGGATATTTGGCCAGCGCAACCAGCAAATCACCCGAGCGATATGCCTGTAGGGATTCGCCGAGCACTTTTTGTTGTTCCGGTGTGAACGGCAAATCGTTCAGATCAATGACCGCCGGATAATAAAAGCACCATTGCAGGACGTTATTGGCAATGAAACCCGCGGTGCGAACGGGCGCTTTGCCCGGCTCGACGGCGGCTTGCTGGCCATTGGTCAGCAGAAGCGTTGCCTGTTCGTTGCCAAATCGGACTTGGCCGTCAATCACGGACATGTTCGCCAGCTCCGTGTCCTTCCTGGGCTCGACTGCCAAGACAAATTCCGTGCCTTCCACTCCGGCGACGGCGCCGCGGGTGATGATCCGGATGCGTCCCGGTTCGTCACGATGAAAAAATGAGATGATGCCCCGGAACAAATGCAGTCCGCATTGCGCATCGGATGAATTTGGCGGCAGCACCTCAACTTCCGTCAAAGCGCCGAAAGACACAATGCTCCGGTCAGACCAAAGGAATGCAATCCGGCTGTTGACGCCGGTGCGCAACCGGTCGAATGGGTGGAGGATTTGGTTGGCTTGCGCAGGCACCCAGGTGGTGGCGGTGCCGGGAGCGACCTCCGCCGTACCTTGCAGTTCCACAATCCGGATTTCATTCGTGGCTGCGCCACCGGCGAACGTCTGCGCAAAAGACACCCCGATGCAAGCCGAGAACCCGCAAAAAATCGCGGCCATTAACAGGTCGCGACCGGTTTTAGGAAGCCAATTCAAGCATTTTAATCCCTTCATGCACCTGATTGATGAACAATAATAAATCAAGCATGTAACGCCTTTTCTTTCAACACTTTTCGGATGGCGGTGTATTTTATTGCCAAAAGCAATACCGGACCACATTACTTGTTTAATGGCCGAGCCGATGGATGAATTGATTCCGACGCGCGCAACCCTGATCCAACGCCTCAAAGACTGGCAGGATCAGTCGAGTTGGCAGGATTTTTTTGACACGTACTGGAAACTCATCTATGGAACCGCGATCAAGAGCGGCTTGACTGCGACCGAAGCGCAGGATGTTGTACAAGAAACAATGATCTCGGTCGCCAAGCACATGCCCTCCTTCAAATATGACCCGACGATTGGCTCTTTCAAAACATGGCTCTTGAACATGACCCGGTGGCGTATCTCGGACCAGCTCCGCAAGCGCGGGCCTTTCGTTGCCTGCCATTCACCTTTCGAAGATACTACTACCGGCACCCGCACAGTGGACAAAGTGGTTGATCCGACGAGCCAGGATTTGGACGCGCTGTGGAATGTTGAATGGGAAAAGAATCTGCTTGATTCTGCAATTGCAAAAATTAAACGCCAGCTTGACCCACAAAAGTTTCAAATCTTCGACTTATATGTGAACAAAGAATGGACTCCCGAAAAGGTGGCCGCAGCCTTCGGTATTTCGGTTGGTCAGGTTTATCTGGCCAAATATCGGACGATGGATTTAATAAAAAAAGAAGTCAAAAGATTGGAGAGGGAAGTGAGTTGACTGGTTGCATCACCGGGCATGACCAGATCGGCCAGCAGTAAATCAATTAGCGGGCCGTTCCTCTTCCAAATGTTCAGAGTTTCCAGACAGTCGGACGCCTCCCAAATTTGATAGCCGGGCCCTTCCAAAACAATCCGCATAGGGATCGGAGCTGGTATAAATGTCATCGTGAAGCCTTTAGCAATGTTTCATCGGTTTTCCCGCGTTCATGCAAGAAAGCGATAAGCAACTTCGGTTACATTGTTCTTAGTCCACCACAGCCAATACTTTGGTTACGTTCGCAAACTCGGAATCCTTCAAAAAGAGTTCTTTCTTTTGAACATTGAGAAATTCGGTTCTGCGACTGGCTATCTTCAGCTAACCGCGTGCAAGCAAGCCAGCAACGCCTCGAATTTCGCCTGACCACCAGTCAATTTGCTGTCGCTGACGGTTGGCGTTGCTGCCAACTGATTTGGTCACGCTGTCGGCGATTTGGCCCGGTTATTTCCCTCGTTTATCTCGTCTGTTAAGCCATTTACGTGGATTTTGCTTATTTTTTGAAAGATTTTAGTTTTGCTGCGTATTGAATGTGGGGTCTCCCAGGCCTCTAAAATCAACTATGAATAATAAACAACTCAATAAATTGAGCATGTATCTGGCCGTCGAGGGAATTTGCGACGCCAACAAGGCTGTTTGGCAAGAATTGTCGGCATTTGTGGCGACCTATAGCGACCTCCAAACGCGTGTCATCAACATCCAAACGCTTTCGCAAAGCCAAACGCATGACACCCGCGGCATTGCCAAGGACAAAGTCACCGGCCAATTGAGCAATGAGTTTGACGCAGCGGATGAAGCTATTACCGAACTGGACGATCTGCTCGGCCAATTGGGTGATGCGAAATTCGTGGGCGATTACAACAACGCGCGAATCGTCGTGGACACCAGCGCCAGCCACACCAGCCCGGCGCCGGCTCCTGCGCCGCAGGCGAAACCACAAAAGCAAACAGCGGTGACAAAACAACTTACTAAAAACCATTAACTCGGCGGCCTTTCCAGCGCTGCGGGGGAGGCCGTTTTAACTTGAAACCAGACATTCCAATTGTGTTTTGCCTATGCGTTTTAAGCCTGATTTTGTCGGGTTGTTCTTGGACTGATACCGGCGGCACACACCGCCTTATCGTTGGCGTGGGTTTTGGAGTCATCACTACGACCAATCGCCCCGGTGTGGAGGTGCGGGATTCCCGCGTGCTCGGCGGAGAAATCGGCCCCGAAGGTGTCGGCGTTGGCTGGATGCAACACCACCAGGTCACCATTGATCCGGCACTGGCCTCCAACGTCGTAGTGTCCGTGAAGGCAAATCCCTTTGCGCTGACCGTGAAAAACTTTGACCCCTATTCAGTAAACACCAACATCCAACAAAATCCAATTATGGAAAGGGAAACCGCCAAATGAAAAAAAATCACAATGGGAATATGGCATTAAAGCCGTTCGTTACAGCCACTGTGCTTGTCTTGCTTGGCACAGGCTGCTCAACCATCGTGCGCGAAAACATCATCTCCTCCATAGACACGGGAGTCGGCGCCACAGTGGCGGAGAATAAACAGACCCAGATGTATGAACTCAAGGCCGGCTACATTCGCAGCCAGTTCTACTCAATTCCCACCGGTAAACTGGTTGAAAACACCAATTCCAGCACGGCGCTCGTGACTTCCACCAACGGCACCGTCACGAACGCTCAGATCAGCAATGCCGCCAACATCACGCCGCAAGTGGTCAGTGGCATCAAGGAACATTCCGGCTTGGGCGACCTCGTGCTCGGCATGGATGTCTCGGAAAATTTTGCGGTGGGCGATGTGGCGGTCAACAGCCAGGCGGCTGTCGCAATGTATATTGCCAACGCGGCCAACACAAATAACGCTGCGGCTGCTGCCAAAGCTGTTGAAACGCCATCACAGAAAGCACAAGACGCAATACAAGCAATTCCCGCTGTAAATCCGACGAATTCTCCCGCTGTTGGTTTACCAGGCGTTCCGACTATTAATTCGACCAACCGATCAACTAGCCATTAACCCAAAGATAAAAGCCTATGCAAACCAAACTTGTTCGCATTGACCTTACCAACATTCCGGCACCAACCACAGCAAACCCGAATCCTCTGGAAGCGCTGATTAACAGCGCCTCTGTAAATGCGGGGCTCCCGCTCGTTTCCACATTCGTTTATGGAACCGACCTTGTGCTGGTATTTCAAAAATAACCGTCAACCAGGAAACCATCCAAAATTATGAAACCAATATCCTTTCTCCAGGACAACAGCGGCGGCTTGTCTGCCACTCGTCTTGCGTTTTTGTTGTGGGCCGTTGGTGTGCTGATCGTGTGGATTTATTCAAGCATCCAACAGGACAAACTTGCGGAGATAGACAGAACCGTCGTCACCGTCCTCGGAATCTTGATGACCGGCAAGACCGTACAACGGTTTGGCGAGAAATCGGACACGTCTGGCGACGATTCGACGGGGCAAGGTGACAAAGTCAAAAAATCTCTGGGCACAATCCCTCCGCATCAGTGATCCGGACCAAAACGGCTGGGTTTGTGCGGCTGTTGCAGAGAGTAATCGCATCAATTCAAGACCACGTAGAAGATCGGCCAATTTGATTGGCCGGAAAAAGAAAGGACAAATTGAATGACGCGGAACAAACTCCGCAAGATGCGGAAATGAAGCAAAAGATGAAACTGTACGCGCTTTATCTGAAAGACCTGCAAACCATGGGAACCAGACAGGAGCACATACGGAAATATTACATCACCCTCATCACGGCCATCTTCACCATCCTTTCGCTGGGAGGAAGCACATTGATGTTTTCGATGACGCCCGCCCTCATCGTGCTCGTCTCCATTTTTGGCGACTTGCTCTGCGGGGTGTGGCTGTTGCACATGATAAGCTACCGCACGCTGTTTGAGGCCAAGTTCAGGGTGTTGAAAGATATGGAAAACAATGGCAAACTGCCCTTCCATCCATTCACAAGTGAAACCACAGAAAAGGCCTTCTCGAAATCATGGCATTTTCAAATGACCTGGATTGATATAATCATCGCGGCGCTCTTCATCGGTCTTTTCATCACCCTGCCGTTTTTGACGCGGGCGGCACCGGCAGTGCCGCACTGAATTCCGATATGCGGGGCGGATCGAAAACGTGAAAAAACGCAAGCCACGCGAAATCATCAGCCGCCAAAAGGCGCAAAGGGCGCAAAACCGGGGCTGCTGAACCCTCAGCCCTCAGCCCTCAACTAACTATAATCCGATCACTTTGACGAAATCCGTCAATTTCTTGCCGGTATAGAAATTGATCCAATTGCCGGTCGCGTCCAGATAGGCCAGACAACTGTGTTGCTTGCACTGAACCCATACCAGGTCCGGGTAATTTGGAATCGGCCCGGCGGTTTGGACATTCTTAAAGTGAAATCTGACTCGATTTCTCATTGCAACGGCGACACCTTAACACGCCTGCGGGATCCATGCCAGCAAAGTGACGCCTAAATCAACTTCGTCTGCGTCCCTGAAACTCGTCGGGGGGAAATCTTCGTGCCCGCGCCATTGAGATTGTCGGCGAAAAAGAGACGGTGCCTTAAACCAGTTTAATTTGTCCAAGCTTATGCTGTTTGCACGATCGATTCCTGTTCATATTCCTCAACAGTCGGAATATGCTCCTGACCATTAAGAAATGATGTAAATGCTGCCAAGCGTATCAAGGCAAACAACCGCAACGACAGCGTGATTGGCGGCGATGAAGAGGGTGGCGAATGTGAAGGCGGCGGCATGGTCGGGCTTCCTGTTGCCAATGCTTGGACGAGTTGCAGCAGGGCCGCCACAGTCTGGATGTAGCGGCACACCGCTTGGCTTCGGGTTTCGCTTGCACCACCGCCACCACCACCGGTTGGTTTTGAGCCACCGCCCAAAGGGCCTTCGGGTGGCCGGCAGAAGAATCTCTCCAGCAGCCTGAATTTTTCTGCAAAGTCCTCCACGCTGACCGCTTCATCCAGCATCTGTTCATGGACCGCCCGTGTTTCAGTGATAATCTCGTTGATTCGCTTGCTGTTAAAATAACCTTGCTGGATAAGCACGCCGCGCGCGACAAGGAGAAACTCCCGCAGTTGCTCCGGGCTTTGAAAGACCGCGAACTCCTCGTGTTGGGACACATAATCACGCAACCTCAAGGCAATCCCTTTTGTGCCGATGGAACTTATCGCAAGCGTTTCTTCAATGAAGATTTCAGCCTTGCGATTTAGCTTGGTCAAAAAAAGGCAGACTTTCTTTAACGCTTCCCCGATGTATTTAATCCGCTCATCAGGGTCGCTGGCGGTTAAAGCTGAACCTACCAGTTCATCTATTTGATCCAAGAATGCTTTCATAGGTCACTTCCATCCACTTCTCTGCTTAACCTTTACGTTGCGCTCTGGCAAATGGATTCATTTGCGGCTGCGTTTCCACGCGCACTCTGGAATTGAATGGCGGATCCAAATAAACGAGGTCAACGCTGGCGTCAGGAAAAGTCTTCGCATCCCGCAGCGACTTCAGATTGTCGCCAAAAAGGAGCCGGTTCATTACGATTTGGTTTAACAAACGATCGGGCAAACAGCTAGAAGATTCCTCCAGGGAATTATTCCGCAAAACGAACCCAAAACCACCTGGAATACTCATCCGTTCCCTCTCCGCTATCCGGAGAATACAAAGCTATAAATAACGCTTCCGCATCATCATCAACCACCTCAAAAGTCACAGGATATGAGGAACCGGGGGTTTTAGTCGGAGTGAATCTAAGCAATTGTGTATTCACACTAACATTCTCTGAGTCAAATTGTCGCCCAGTAACGGAAAACTGGGTTTCTTTAAATTTTGTCACGGCTTTAGGCCAAAACGTTCGATATTCCCATGAGAATGCAGTATTATTTGTCGGCATAGCATGCCATTGCCCTCTAATATCTCGATCTGAAATTGAAACATTAGTTGAGACAGCCCAGCGCTGAAGATCATTTGTAAATGTGCTCCATGGCATCTCCAAATGCAAATCAAGCTTGCCCAATTTGGTATCATTGCCTGGTCGCTCCCAATTTGGATTCCTATATATGGTCACAAGATGAGATTGAATGTTCGAACGCAATATCTTGATGACAAATACACCCACGTGTGTAGGTTTCCCATCTGATTCTGGTAAATAGTGATCAAACTGAAACCATAGATGCATTTGTTTTCGTTTGACAAGGTTCAGCGAAGAGGGCTTCAACAACAAGAAGATGCCGGCCTTATTAGCGTTAGTCCTGGTCGTCACAGAAGGAAGCACGGCCAAAGATCCATAGCCAGTTTCAAAAAATGTTCTGCGGGACACAATCTCGTGCGGTTCAGTGCTTTTTATTTGGTTGGTTTGTGCCTGGCACGCCAACTCGCCCTGAACCAGAATTGCTGCCACAATTCCACATAGGAATAGCCGACGTCCAAAGGATGAGAACGATTGTGCCATGATAAGGATAATACCATTCGAGCGACCCAAATTGCTGGCCGCCAACGCTAAAAACCCATACCAAAAATGAAATCGACGTGAGCCAGATTTGTGAGGTGTTTTTAATTCTGAGCGCATATATCAAGTAGAATGGAAGAATAATTAGTTGTATAGCAATGACAGTGAAGTAAATCGTTGAATCAACATCTTGATTTGAGTCGAGAATACCCTTTATGGCAATATAACCACTTACCCATTCCGCCGGGACAAGCTTTAAGAGGCGATCAGCATATGTGCTATCTTGTTTTATTTGACGAGCCATTGTATTTCAAATTCTGTTTTTAGAATAAGATGTAATCTCTCGATTCAAAAACAACAGCCGAAACAACATGGCACTTTGAAGCCCGGATTTTCCAACTGTTGGCTGAATACGCCCATTTCCGAACTGTGTTGAGAATTTTTTAAAACGCGGCCTCCGTTTCCGAAGGCCGCCATGATTTCGCACGGCTTGGTTTCGGGTCAGGGATTTTTAATTGGCGCGAACCTGACCGCACCCAAGCCTTGATCCACCGAACGGTCGAAGATGGTGAAGTAGTTGTTCATCAAGGGCAGGCCGAGGATGGACTGGCCTTTCATATCACCACCATCGCCGAAGAGCACTGCGGTGGCGTAGCCTTTCTCGGGTGCATTCACCTGCCAGTAGGTGGCTGGTGGGACCGTCAACTGGACGCCGTCGCCGGCATCGCCTTCGAGCACAAATGTGAGCGTCGGCCAGTTGGCCAGGTTCAGGCTGCTGACTGGGACATATCCGCTGCGCATCGCGTGAGCCAGTGTCTTGTCGTCCGCTTTCGAAAGCTGGCTGACGATGGCATTGAACAGGCCTTGGTCCAACGTCAGACTGTTCGTGCCGCTGTCCACGATGGAGTTGGACACATTGCCACTGCTTTTGGTCGGCGGGGGGACCATGATGGGCGCGCTTTTACCGACGATGACGGCCTTGAGGTTGGTGTTGTAATAGTCATCGGCCACCACGCGGACGTTCTGGAATGCCCCGGTGTAGAGGTCGGTGCTTTCCTCACCACCGCCGAGGATGAGAAACCCGTTGTTCAAAGGGTCCGTGGCCGGCTTGGCGGTGGCGAGGCTGATCATGGAACGGCGGGTGTAAAAGGCGAATTTATTGCCGACCACCCCCACGTCCTCAAGCTGCGTGAAGTAAGGCTCAAGATAAGTGATCCGGCCGGCCTGAATCTGGTTGTAGTTGAATGTGGGCGGCAGCGTCGGCCCCGGCATGGTGAACGCGTTGTTCAACCGGGTGTAAGCCAGTCCGAGGATGCCGTCGGAATTGCGAAACATATTTGACGACTCCTGATACGCGACGGCCACATTGGCCTTGGGCAGGACGGCGGCCTCAGCGCCTGTTCCCATGCCAATGGCGGTCTGCACGACGGCGCCGATCCAGTTGCTGCCGTCACCGTAGCCGACTTCCTGGGCGATGTTGGTGGCTTTCGCGTCACTGTCTTTGGTCGGGTCGTATTTTTTGCCGTCCACGGCGAGTGTGCTGCTGCCGGTGTCGAGAATGACATTGGCCGGTTTCTTTTTGCTGCCGACAAAGATGGTGCCTGTGTAGTCACCATCCATGAAGACGTTGGTGATGGGTATTCTAATCGTGCTGCTCATAGTTCCTTGTTCGTTTTTGGTTGGTTGTGTTTTTTGGTGAAGGCAAGATTTCATCTTGCCTCCAAATTGATGGCGGCGATGTCAGCTAAATGTTTGCCTGCAAGACGGCGTCTATCTTGTCCGCCAAGGCGCTGAAGCCCGCGTTACCCGGGTGCAATTCGTTGGCCCAGTCGGCTTCGGACCGCAACGTGCCGGTGAGGTCCACATGGAAAAGTTTTCCAGCATACGCCGGTTGGGCTGCGAGACCATTAAGCATGGCGTTCAGAGAATCTATGAATTTTGCAGTGATGTCGTGACGCAACTGCAAATCAGCGGGGCTGTTGTTCGGATAATTTTTCTGGTTGAACGTCGGGTCAAACCACGGGCCGACTTTCCAGCCCAGAAATGAAATAACGCCGCGCCCATCCGGAAAGGGGTAATCGTAGCCATGCGTGAAGATGGGCATCCTGGTGATCCTGGCGTCCGCCGCCGCCTGCAACGCCGTGTCAATCAGGTATTGGTAGGCGGTCTTGAACGTGCCGTTGACGACGCCATCGAGAACCTCTTGATTGATGGCCGAGAGGCCGGATTTGGAATTATTGATGAAGGAGAAAAATTCATCACCCGCAATGTCGTTGCCACCGGCGGACAGCAGCAATGCCTGCGGTTTGTCCTGCTGGATGCGATTAACGAGTTCGGCGATGCGCGAGGGATCGTCCGATTGGAGCGGGCCAAAGGGCAAGCCAAACATCTCGCGCGGCACCGGGCCGTAAGCCTCGTCGTTTAGAGTGGAACCGGCCACGGCGATATTGGTGATGGTATGCCCGTGATTGGTGTGCAGGCAGTCAATCAAATCCGTGCCGGGCGGATAGTCAAACCACGAATCGCCTTGCGCGAGGAGGTTGAAGGTTCTTTTGCCCGGAGTTGCTGCGAGCATGGCGCGCAAAGGCGCCGCCTGCACGCCGCGTTGGGCCGCGGCCACGGTGGTATAACCGTGCACGGCCTGGCGCGCAGTATGCACTTGATCAAGCAGGTTCTGCTTCCGGCCAATTTCCACCTTGATGTCGGCCAACGATCTATTTTCGGTTTTCATAATGGTTCTGTTTCATTTTATATTTTGACGCTTGTTAAGACGATGCGCCCAGCGATGCAAAAGCTCCGCGCAGACGAACCTAACCGTGAATGAATTATGTATCGTTCACTTTTACATCGCGTCCATATCCAGGCATCGCTCAATGACCGAGCGATTTAATTAACTCGTCAGTCTGAGCCTCACCAACGGCAGCCACCGTTTCTTGGGCGGATGGATTGTGTCCTTGTGCAGCAAGAACGGCTTGATATCTGGAAAGTCCACGGCTGACTGCCGTTTCATAAGTTTGCTTGGCTCCGGCATCCTCAAAGACCCACGCTATATTATTACGCGCCTCCGCTGACACGACTGTGGGCGGAGTGTTGGTTTCAAATTTAATGTTGGAAGGCGGATACAATATCGCCACCGGCCGCTTGGTGTTGGTAAGGAGAAGTGTTTGCATAGCCGCTTGCTGAGCCGCAGATTTCGCCTGTTCCACCGCAGCAGTCTGTGTTTTGCGCAGGACAGCGCCGCCAAAACTACACACCGCCCCGAATATCATGACGAAAATCAAGAAGCGAACCAATATCGGCGCATCTTTGAAAAAGAGAAATGCCAGAACCCCTGTAACCAGAATGAGCAATGCCAGAATCCCCAACGGACTGGTAGCGGCGGCGCGAATAATATCCGCAGCGTATTGAAAAAAACTTTCCATAGGCTGATGTGTTGTGTTTTTATGTTTTCGAAATAAAATTCAATGGTCACGTGTTGATGATGGCATCTATAATTGCCCATGAAGCAATGACGCTGGCCGCGCTGGTGAAGACGCCGTAATCGCTGTAAATCTTGTCCGACAGATCGCCGGCGGTCTTGATGTTATTGGTCGGATTTGGAATCTGCGGATCGGAGGCGTTTCTGATGGCAAACCATTTGGTATTGAGATAGCCCTGCATCACATTGCCAACCATCGCGTCGCCCATGTCGCAGGCGAGGCCCAAGCCTTGCAGTTTGTATGTATCCTGCGAGTCATCAAACGCGAAGAAATCGGTGGTGACAATGGCATCCGTGGCCGCCGACCAGATTTTCGGAACCGCACGCGGATTATATTCGTGTATGCGCGCGGCGTTGACACTGGTGAGCGCCGGAGTAATGGCCGTCAACGTCTTGGCGGGCACAGGCGTGGTTTTGTAACTGTCAGCGTTCCACGGATACTTTGTCTTGTCCGCGAACTGTTCCTTGCCCGGGAGTTTCGGGCAGTAAAACTTCGTCAATCCGGCAATGACAACGTCACCCAAGGCGATCTTTGTGCCAATCCCGCCGCCGGTGCCGGTGGTGATGAAGATTTTCGGTTGTATTGTCTGCACCAGTTCATTGATGAGTTTTTGGAACGGCACGGCCGGGCCATCGTGATCCAGATGCAGGCCAGATTTGAACAACAGCACCTTGGCCTTGCCAATCTTGCAGGGAAAATAAAGGCCGAGACTGTGATAATAGCGCGCCATGTCGGATTTGGTGTCGTTGAACGGAGCATCGCCACCAGTGACCAGCGGAATGTAAGTAGCGATTTTATGCCGATACTCATACCATGCCGACGTTGGATAGCCCGGCGTGAACAACGTCGCCAGCGCCGCCGCCTCTGCCGAGGTGTAAGTGACGACAACGGCATCGAAACCTTTAAACTTGGTCAGATCATCCGTTTCCGCTGGTGCGGCTTTTAGGGGCGCAGGCGTTGGTTTGCTGGCAGCAGGCCAAGGAACCGGACTCGGAAGACGGTCGCTCGCTTTGGCCACGAGCGCCGCTCTGACACCTGCGGTTTTGAATCGTTCCTGCGGTTGTTCCGGATTAAAGTTTAGACGCAGATCAGTTGTATCAATCTTATTTGCCATAGTATTTGTGCGGTTGGTGTTTTTTTGTTTGTCCTTTGCAACCTAAATTGATTCCCCAACCCTGCCGTCTGCCTGTCACGCTAACCAGCCAGCCAAGTTACAATCGGGAAAAACCTTGTTGAAACCCCGAAGTTGATACGTGGCAACCGGGCCAATCTTTCAAAATGTTGGTAAAGAGTTGTCGGTCAACCTCTCACTGTATCAATACCGTCTCCTTGCAAATTTACGAGCCATGGAGCCAGGTTGGTATCAGCCAGAAGCGTACCACGGAAACCATGACGTATTTTAGGCGATTCCGAAGAATAATGCGTTATCGCGCGCGGACATTTGTTATCTGGCGCGGACGTGCTTCTGCCGGAGTTGAAGATTTTTCTGGCCGTCAATCCAAGCCAGAAAATCCGTCGGTGAAATGCCATATTGGAGTTTGAATTCCCGCGAGAAATGGGAAACCTGCTTGAAACCGAGTTGAAAGGCAACAGCTTTTACTATTCGAACCTTCTTCAGCATCCGGCCCGCACGGACCAACCGCTGCTCGTTCAACCAATCCTGCGGGCTGCGGCCAAAACAAGCGTGCGTATAACGCCGTAATTGCCGCGCGGAGACTTCCAGTTTTTTTGACAAGACGGGCGCGCTGTAGGTTGATTTCTCAGCCATTTTAAGCCACCGTTGAATATTAGTAGGAAGGGCTGACCGCGCCATAACCCCATTGGTTGTTCGTCAGTACTCTCCACTTGTCTGATACGCAGAAAAGAGGCCAACCTTTCAATATTTTGATCGTTCCCTATTGTGCTACAAAATTGTTCAACACGTTGTCGTGGCATTCCGCGCCAAGGTGATCAGCAGCTTTGTAACAACAGCAAGAACTGTTGAGGCTGATGCCGATAGATACGCCACAACACAGTTCGTTGTGGTCGAGCCGTAGTGTCGTTTTCGGTCACGTCATAAAGTTTCTGTTTCTTTTTGCATTAAATGCCATGTTACAAAACAGGAAATCCGACTTTCACTTCAAGGCAAATCAGGCGCAGGTGTTGCCCTTAAACAGGGCGCGGCCGACTGCAATGGTTAGTTGCAGCGGCCGTCGCCCGATTTGAATGGCTTTCCTGCGCAATTACTACTGGACGATGATCATATCCCAGTATGCCAAGCTCGGCACAGTGAATAAGACATAGTTTCCACCTCCGTCGGAACTTTGGGTGAAACTTAGGCTTTGGGCCGTTCCATTGTTAATATCTGGCGACGACACTTTCACGCTGGTGGGCGCGGTGCTGCCGTAGTAGTACTTGGCCGAGAAGTTCGTCTGTGCGGTGGGTACCGGGTAGCTGCCATTCACATCCTGCCAGTCGATATTGGTCTCGCCGGTCAGATTGATCAGGTTCAGCATACTCACCCCATTTCTCACTTTACAAAAGGCCCAAACCTCTCCATTGGTCGCCGAACCAGAAGACGGGATGCTAGTCCAGATAATGTTCCCGCTGTTAGCAAACCCGCCATAGAGGTAGGTCTGGTTAGTGTAGATAAAGTTGTAGTAATTCGTCAGCGTATTTGCCA
>Ga0181538_10002640_pt1 | contig 18316 bp, 20 predicted proteins | sample PEATcosm2014_Bin_40_FD_119773 | JGI IMG/M metagenome (GOLD analysis project Ga0181538, IMG submission 119773) | Peatland microbial communities from MTU Mesocosm Facility, Houghton, MI, USA - PEATcosm2014_Bin23_30_metaG | ecosystem: Environmental > Terrestrial > Soil > Wetlands > Peat | place...
CTAAAAGGCCGGTCGGAAAATGTCGGAAATCACAATGAATTGCCGGATGATCCTGGTGGCTTGGGACGCGATTCACCCTCATAATCCCGAGCGTACTATCCGGGTGCGTCCCGAGATGTTCAGAGAAATCCATCTCTTTTCAGGCCCTGTTTCAGGCCCTCGAATTGAACAGGAAAATATTTTCTCCGTACAAATAAGCGCTTAGAGCGCGAATGCGGTGCCCAGCCGTCCCACCAATAAAAACAATTACTTGCGTGATGCGCTACCCGCAAAAACCGTCCGTACGGAAATCTGTACGGAAATTTTTTGGGTCTTGGTCTTATATTCAACCGGGGGACGAAATTCGCCATGTTGGCGGCGACCTCTGGGCGGTATGCTGGCCGTTGATTGACTTCTTGAGCTGATAGAGCGCTTCGGCCTTCGTCGCTGCGAAGATGCCTATAGGACCGCGCCGTCAATCATGCATAGGCGCGAATTGCTGCGCCGCACACTGCGCATAAAATTCTGATGAGTAAATCGGTTTTAGAGGAGTGGGTTCAAATCGCGGGCCCGCTTCGCCCGCTTCGCCCGCTTCGCCCGCTTCGCTAATTTCCGCTGTCAACGGACATTACAGGCTGGCTATCACCAGCGTTACGCCGCCTTGCGGAGCGCGATTGACACTTTGAGCCCCACGCGCCCCGTGAGATCGAATAACGCATCCAGACTGAATTTGTCGATCTTGCCGCGCAGTAGATCGTTCAGGCGCGGTTGCGTCAGACCCAATCGATCCGCGGCGACTTTCTGAGACAGATTCCAATTCTTAACAGTCTTCTGCAGCACTCGCATTAGCTGAGATCGAGCCTTCATGCTAGCAGCCTCGCTCTGTGAGTCCTCGATCGCGTCCCATACACTCGCGAAAGTCTTCATGATGATTTCCTCATTGCCAGTACTTCTTTATAGCGATCCTTGGCTAATGTCAGATCCGTGCGGGCCGTCGCTCGCGTTTTCTTCTGGAACACGTGCAGCACATACACCGCTTCGGAAAATTTCGCCACATACATCAACCGGAATGCGCCCGACTCATCGCGAACGCGAATTTCGCAGACGCCACTTCCGACGGAAGACATTGGTTTCCAGTCGTCCGGATCTTCGCCATTCTGCACCTTGTTCAATTGAAAGCCGGTCTCGCGCCGCGCAGCTTGCGGAAAATCGCGCAAATCGTCCAACGATGTACCCACGAACGTTACCGGCTTCGGGTCGGGTTTCTTCACATTGTCATTATATCAAGATCGATATAATTCGCAAATGAATCGGGTTTAATCGGAATCCAGAACGACAGCGATCAGCGCTGGACCCGGCGACTATTCTGGTTCATCTCTCTATGCTGCCGGTGTCGCGGCATTCGGGATCATCACCGCTTCACTTCGGTGGGTCCTCCGTGCGTTTCGATGATGGTACCGCCGAGCAGGTGATGATGAGTTGTCGACCATGCTGCACTGCAAGGTGCGCATAATATCGAAGTAAGACGCGTAGCGGTGCATCATCCGTTCAATCAACATGTGCCCTGTCCGATTCCGACAAAGTCTGGTCTTATTGCCACGCCAAATCGTAATAATAGAGTACAAAGAAGGTGGGCTCATCCGTCTTAGCTAACATGGCCGCTCATTTCTTTCCCACGAGTCGAGATCCCGTGAGTGCCCTCCACGTTGGGCCTTCTGGGGCGCGTGAGGCCGAGCAGTCGGGCGCGCGCGCCGCGGAAATTGCGCAACTCTTTCGCGATCACAATCGTGCGCTGGTGATGTTTTTGACGTCGCGGTTGAAGGACATGCAGGCGGCGCGAGAAGTCGCGCAAGAAGCCTATGTCCGTGTGCTGCAGTTGGAGTCGCCCGGTGCCATCAGCTTTCTCCGCTCATATTTGTTTAAGGTCGCAGCCAATCTTGCGATTGACCGCCTGCGCAGCCAACAATTCCGGGCGCGCTTGGACCCCGTCGAATCCTTGGAGAATTTTCTCGATGAGGCGACGCCTGAACGAACGGCCATCGCGCGCGAGGAACTCGCCTTGCTGGGGTCCGTGATCGCAGAGCTTCCAATGAAGTACCAAGAAGCCTTTTACCGGCACCGCGTCGACGACGAATCCTTCGAGGACATTGCGCGCCGCATGGGACTCAAGGATCGCATGGTGCGCCGTTACGTGACCTACACACTGATTTATTTGCGGCTGCGTCGTGAAGGGTTCGACGCGGGCGAGGCGTGGCGACGGGTGCACTCATGAACGACATGACCCATGCCGATACGATGACTCTCACACGCTACCGCGAAGCCGCCGAGTGGCTACTGCGCCTCAACGAGGCCGATGCGTCGGAAGCGGAAATTGACCAGTGGCTGCGTTGGTGTCAAGCGGACGCCGAGAATCTCGTTGCTTTCGAAAAATTGCAACAGGATTGGCAGGACACGGCCGGATTCAAGAGCGCCCCCGAATTGCTGCCCAATCCGCATGCTGACGCGGCTCACCGCCGCCGTCCCCGTTTGTCATTCGCCGCGCTGCGCGCATCGCACGCCTTTCCGTGGGCCGCGGCAGCGTGCTTAGTGGTTGCGGTCGCGCTGGGATATCAGTCCTTTCGTAGCGGCCCGGTTCATGAGGTGCTCGTCGCCACCAAACAAGAACCCGCCACCTTGCCGGATGGCTCCTCGCTATTGCTGAGCGCTAAAGCGGTCGCGGATGTGGACTTCTCCGGTGTCATTCGCGATATCGTCTTGCGTCCCGACGGCGAAGCCTTCATCAAAGTCCATCACGACAAGGCGCGGCCCTTCACCGTGCGCGCGGGGGCCCTGACGGTGACGGCCGTGGGTACAGCGTTTGACGTACGGCGCGAAGCCGATCGCGTCACCGTGACAGTGGAGGAAGGCACCATTGTGGCAGCGGCAGTGGGTATCAAGAGTCCGACGCAGTGGCGCGTCGGCGCCGGCTACCAATTCACTTATTCGGAAGATTTAAGGACCGCCGTGGTGTCGCGCGTCGATACCGTCAGCGCGCTGCGCTGGCGCGAAGGGGAGCTGGCCTATGACGATGCGCCGCTCGCATCAGTCATTGCCGACATCAATCGCTATTCCACGGTGAATGTGACGGTTCGCGATCCCAAGCTGTTGCGCCTGCATTTTACCGGCACGGTATTTGTCGGATCGATCGATGACTGGGTCAATGCCCTCGAAGCGAAGTATCCGCTGAAAGCCAGCCTATCGAGCACCGGCGACATCGCGATTGACTCCCCGGTCGCCGTCGGCGCCGCACCTTAGTTACCGCCCGACTCACGCGCATGCCGACGCGATTGTTGCGTCACTCTCATCGCGACAACAACCCCACGCATGCATGACACGTGCATGATGATCACAATACAAAATCATTGTACTCATCCGTCTAAGCATTCAAACGATCAACAATAGGGCGCATTGGACGACTCATCGGGGGTGCGATACATGGAATTCAGGGGTTATCACCGGATGAGGCGGTGGGGTGCAATGCAGGGCGTTGCCTTGCTCGTCATCCTCGTCACCGCAGCGCCTGCCTGGGCCGTCGATCTGACCCAGCAAGTCAGCTTCAGCATTCCGCCACAAAGGCTCGCCACGGCGCTTCTTGAGTTCTCCCATCAAGCCCGAGTGCAAATCGTCGTCGGTCCCGAAGTGGGGGAGCGAAAAACCGCCGGCGTCAGCGGCGTGCATTCGATCGGCGATGCGTTGAGCACGCTCTTGGACGGCTCCTCACTGAGCTTTAAGGTGATCAACGGCACCTCCATTACTGTCGGCAGTGCAGCGGTTCTACATCAACAGTCTGAAAGGGTGGCCGCAGTGACCGGCGACACCGGTAGTCGCGATATCGCCAGCGGCGATCCCGCGGTGGCTCGAGCCAGTTCGACGGCGCTTATCGCCGCTTCCGATTCCGGCGGTCCCGCGCTCGAGGAAATCATCGTCACCGCAAGACGTCGCGAGGAGAGCATCAACTCCGTGCCGGTCGCGATCACGGCGCTCACCGGAGCGGAATTGCGAAGCAAGGATATTGAGACGGCGGCCGACCTGCAAAATTACATCCCTTCGCTCAGCGTCTCGAGTAGTGGTCCAACTCGCGATGATTACACCTTTGCAATCCGCGGTATGGGACCGACGGGCGGCTCGGGGCCTGGGGCAGTGTTGGGCGGTGGTGGCACAGGCGTCGTGGCCTATTTTGCGGAAGTTCCTACCACCGCCGCAGGGCCCGGGTTGTTCTACGATCTCGCGAACGTTCAAGTCGCAGCGGGGCCTCAGGGTACGCTCTTCGGGAAGAATACCACCGGTGGAGTCGTCCTATTTGTGCCGCAAAAGCCGACCAACGATTTTGAAGGATCCATTGAAGCGGGTGGCGGGAACTACGACATGAAGAGTGCCACCGCGGTACTGAATGTACCCATAGTGGACGATCGCCTTCTGGTTCGCTTCTCCGCTCAAATGCAACAAAGAGAAGGATTTACGATTGATCGCGGTCCGTTCTACCCGGGCAAGGACTACGACAATAGAGATTTCTTGGCCGGACGCCTCAGCGTGATATTCCGTCCGACTGACAGTTTGGAGAACTATACGATCGTCAGCGCACTCCATAGCGAGGAGCATGGAGACGGATTTGTGCTCTCTGCGGTCAATCCAGCCGGCCCTTTCGCCGCGGAGTTGCTGCCTATCCTCGCGCAACAACAAGCGGCCGGCGTTCGGTCGACGTCCTTGTCCGACGACGAGATCGACAAACGTGACAATTACGGGATCATCAATACGACGCGCTGGTCGGTCAACGAGGCCATACAGTTAAAGAACATATTCAGCTACCAGGTACAGAAATGGCGAAATTCTGAGGATATCGATGGAAGCCCTCTCGTGTTGGACGACCTGGTGTCTCCTGGCGCGAATGCATGGCATACCCAAGTGGGGACATATACCGAAGAGCCACAGGTGCAGGGCACCGCGCTAGCCGGCAATTTAAAATGGACGGCTGGAGCTTATTACGAAGATGGCCGCAATATCGCGCCTCAGCCATACGAGGTCGAAGTGGCCGAAGGCAATTTCATCATTCAGCAGATCAATCAGACCAACTCGGAGCGCAGCCGCGGATTGTACGGTCAGACCACGCTCGACTTGGGCACGTTATCGGGGGCTCTCGCAAACTTGAACCTTACGACTGGGTACCGTTATACGTGGGATAATTATTCGTATGGCATTCAATCCGATAGTCCGAGCCTGGGTGATGCTTGTCTCACCTCATCGGGCACATACCCGCAATCGTCGTGTATCTTCGACAGCTCAGGGGCGAGCAGCGGAGATTCTTGGACCATCGGTTTGGACTATAAACTCGACGCGGGACCACTTCTATACATCAGGTCGAGTAAGGGATACGTCCCTGGGGGGTTCAATCCATCCTTCGGTTTCACACCGGGCGGTGTATCCACTCCTCAGTTCCGCTTCGCGCCCGAATCGGCGATTGATGTCGAAGTGGGCGTGAAATCCGAGTTTACGGTGTCGGGTGCACCGGCCCAGGTCGATGCCGATGTCTTTCATACCGATTTCAAGGATATTCAGCGTCTAGTATCGGAGACGCTGCCCGGCGGCGTGGAGTCTAACTTCACCGCTAACGCGTCCGCAGCCGTCATCGAGGGTTTCGAGTTTCAAGGAAGCGTAATGCCGGTGAGGAACTGGAAACTTGCCGCGTCCTACTCGTACAACTATGGCAAATACACAGAGATCAATCCTGCGGCTGCGCCGTCGCTGGTCGGCATCCCGTTTGCCTACTTGCCCGCTAGTAAGGTGAGCGTCAGCACGTCGTATACGCTGCCGCTCGACGCGGCGAGCGGTAAAGTCGATATCGCAGCAGCCTATTCCTATCAGTCACGATTTTTCGATGCGCCAGCAGTTCAGCCACTGGACTACATATCAGCATACGGACTGCTGAATGTTAGGTTGGAATGGAACGACATTATGCGATCTTCTTTTGACGCGTCGTTCTTTATGTCCAACGTAGCGAACAAGGTGTATCGCGTCGGTCAATACAGTGGCTACGTTGCCGATGGCTACATCACGTCGTTCTATGGCGAGCCGCGCATGTTCGGCGCTCAGCTGCGGTATCGATTTGGCGCGCAGAAATAAACGAGACGGGTAAGAAGCCCGACGTTATTACGCCTCCGCGCGACGCTGGATACCGGGTCCCAAACGAATAGGTCGGACGTAAAGCGATGAAGTCAATTATTGCGATGGTTGCGTTGCTTGGCGCTGTGAGTGTGGCGCCGGGGCAGGAGGAGAGCGTTCGGCCGGTCGTGGTCATGGACCCCGACGGGACCGAGCACATCTCAGGACTCATCGTGCCGCCCTCTACCTACTGCAGCCCGCAGGCTCAAGAGATTTGGGTGGGGAACGTTAGGTCGGCGCCCGGGCCGGGGTTGAGCGAGGGCGCCACAGAAGCTCGGGCGTACTACGGGAAGTACAACGATGCCCTCGTCGCCCGAATGAAAGTGCTGTATCCAGTGGACATCCAAAGCAAGACGCTGGGTGGGGTCCGCGTTGAGATTGTTAGTCCCCGGCGAGGTGTGCTTCCTCGCAACCGGCGCCGCGTCCTAGTGAACTTGCATGGGGGCGCCTTTGCGTGGGGAGAGGGTAGCGGCGGCGAAGCAGAGTCCATACCGATCGCGAGTGTCGGGCGAATCGAGGTGCTCACGGTGGCCTATCGCGAGGGGCCCGAGTACTCGTTCCCCGCGGCGAGTGAGGATGTGGCCTCCGTCTACCGAGCCTTGCTGAAAAATCACAGGCCGCAGGACATCGGCATCTACGGTTGTTCCGCTGGGGGCATCCTCACTGCGGAAGCCGTGGCCTGGTTCGACAAGGTAGGGCTGCCACAACCGGCAGCGGTCGGGATGTTTTGTGGCGCGGCAGGTCGGATGAGCGGCGATTCACTGCACATAGCGCCGGCGCTGATGGGTGGGGTGATTCCGGAACATCATGAGATGGCGTGGCCCTATTTCTCTCAAGCGCACGTCAACGAGAATGATCCGCTGGTATATCCGATCAACTCACCGGAATTGCTGGCCAAGTTTCCGCCGTCGCTACTCATCACGGGTTCCAGAGATTTCGCGATGAGTTCTCTGTTCCAAACTCAACGCGAGCTCGTAAAGCGAGGCGTCGAGGTTGAGCTTCATGTCTGGGATGGCGTGCCGCACTCTTTCTTTACGAACCCGGACCTGCCGGAATCGAAGGAGGTCTATGACGTGATAGTGAGGTTCTTTGATCGACATCTGGGGCAGTATGCCAGCCGCGCACCCGGCCAATCAGGAAAGCAAAACGGAGAGTGACGAAGCCGCGAATCACGAACAGAGGTGCGATTCCTCCGGGCCACTCGACCAACTCAGCAATTGTGAGACACGACAGTTGGATAAGCTCTACTGGAGTTATCTGGAGACCCGTGACCGGTTCAAGCTGCCGTGGCCCCCACAAGGGGTGGCGCACCCAACGGTTTGACTACGCATGATCGGCGAAAGCGCTCTGGGGAGCCCATTGCGGGAAATCTGCACGATGGGTTCTGAGCGGGGGGACGAGTACAAGAGGCCATGCTCCCTCGGTGAGGGCACTGGCTCGAAAGCGCCAGACAACAGCGCGGCTCCGCAATGGGCTACCGCTTCGAGGCTCGTCCCTACCCACCAGCAAGACCATCGGGCGATCAAGCGCCGCTGCGCGCCGATGCTCGCCCTCAAGTCCTTTCGCACGGCCGCCATTACGCTCGCGGGCGTGGAGCTTGCGCATCGCATTCGGAAGCGCCAGTTCTCATTCGGCCGTGGCGGACCGCGCCGGTTTTCCTCTTTTAAGCAGCTATGGGCCCGCGCATTGGCGTGCGATGACGCCGAGTCCGATAGGGTTAAGGCCAAGTCGCTGACATTCAGCCGCCACTGCACCAGAACTCAGGTGCTGGCATGCTGACCGAAACCGAAGTGCATGCCATCAGGTCGGTGCGCTATTCACGAAAGTTCTCGGATGGCGGCGGACTGTACCTGCTGGTGACTCCAAGAGGTGGGCGGTGCTGGCGGTATGCCTACCGCTTTGCGCGGAAGTATAAGACGCTCGCCTTGGGAGTCTATCCCGACGTTTCTCTCGATCGAGCCAGGTCACGTCACGGGTTTGCTCGCAACTTACTCGCCCTTGGATTCGATCCGTCGGCGTTGAAGGCTGCAGTCGGAAAGCACACGTTCACGGCGACAATGCGGGAGTGGGAGACAGCACCGTGTCACAATCTTGCAGAGAGCTGTGAGCCAGACGGTCCAAGAAATTGTCGCGCGATACGCCGAGCACTCTGCACACTCGTGCCGCCGGATGGCGCCCACCATGGGTCATGATGAGCGCACGAGCCATTTTTTAGAGAACAGACCAAGCCTGTGAAACAGACGCGCGAGGGCGCACCGTGCGAGTGGCAGGATCAGGCCGCTTGCGCGCTCAGCCGCATGCCGAATGCACCGACGATCTTCGTCACGGTCTCGAAGCTCGGATTTCCGCTGGGAGAGAGAGCCTTGTAAAGGCCGGCCCGGGTGATGCCGGTGTCCTTTGAGAGCTTCATCATGCCGCGCGCTCGAGCGACAACGCCGAGCGTATGAATCAGCATCTGCCGATCCACGGGCTCTTCGAATACCGCCTCAAGGTAGTTTTTGATATCCGCTTCGGTCTTCAGGTAATCCGCCGAATCGTAGGGCGCCACCTTGATCTTTCGGCGTTTGCTCTTGGATGCCATGGTCACTCCTTCCTGGCCGGCTTTTTGGCCGGCGGGTTCAATTCTCTCCACATCGCGTGTGCGTTCTTTGATGTCCGCGTCCTGGCTGCCCTTGTCGCTACCGCACAGCAACAGGTAGACCGTCTTGCCGGCTCGCGCGTAGTAAACGCGGTAGCCAGGGCCGAAATCGATGCGCAGTTCGCTCAAGCCCTCGCCGATCAGTCCAACATCGCCGGGGTTGCCATTGGCCAACCGGTCGATACGCGCCTGAATCTTCGTGCGGCCCTTCGAATCCTTCAGTCCTTTAAGCCACCCATCAAATGCATCCGTGCGCTTCACATCGAACATGGATGCACTGTATACCATAGGAGGCAGTGTGTAAACTGCAGTATACGCGACAGGCGTCGCAGAACGAGGGCGTAACAGCAAATCTGGCGCCTGATTCTCAAGGCGAAAAGTGAGAATGCCAGTCGCCGGATAGTGGCATCGAATGATTGTAGAAGGGCGGGGTACCTGACTACTTTGGTGTCATGAAACAGCTAAGCGGAATTACCGGCGCGCTTGATGTCCAACAACGTCCGGCGACAGCCAACGATTTGAGGGGGCAGAAGTGGGGGCATCCTCAAGGACCGAGAAATCAAGTAGCTGTGAAATCAGGGGCTTAGACCGGAAGTTCGGTGGTCTGCCGTTCCCAATTGGTGCTCGCATTGAGCCATCGAATGGATGCAAAAGAGGCACGGCGCGTCGTGCGACGAGAAGCTCGAAATGGTTGCCGGACGATGCCCGCTCAAAGGAAGTTTCCGACCGGAGACGCGCATCCCAAAGGCGCTTTTGCGGAACGGGGCAGTCGCTCACGACCGTGAGGGTGAGCCTTGCGGCGTCCTTGGTGACAGAGGTAAGCGGCATAATCATTTTCCTTTCGGTAGAAGAACATCGTCGAGCTGCGCCATGCGCTGGCGCCAAATCGATTCGAAGCATTCGAGGACCTCGCCAGCGCGCTGGAGCCGCGCGTAGTTGGTGGAGACCAGTTGCTCGCGGCCGTTTGCACGCTTCTGAATGAGACAAGCGCGCTCGAGCATGGCGACGTGCTTTTGCACGGCGGCGAAGCTCATATCGTACCGCGCAGCAAGATCGGACACCGACGGCGTTTCCGTGAGCGTCCTAAGCAAGCGAGTGATAACACGCCTTGTCCGTTTGGTTCGAGTCCCGCGCCAGCGCCGATGCTTGCGGTGAATCTTGTTCCAATTCGGTCGCAACTCGCGGTCGTGCCCTCGGCGCCAACTCTACGAGTTGCGTATTTCAAAGTTACTTCCCGCGCACAGTCCCCGCGCGGTCCTCCCGCCCTCATCTAGTTCGACAGACTGCCTTCGGAAGTTGCCGCAAATTTGAGCGACCTTTCGTGCTTTGTCGTGGCCTCTATTATCTCAGTCGCCGGCAATCTTCCCGGGCTTTCGCGGTATTGGTCGAAGAATTGCGTTATCGCCGCTAGGATTGCTTGCGACGACTTGTCCGCGTTTTAAACAGACCAGTCGGTACCCGTTTCCAAGCGTTTTTAGCGTTGCGTCGCCACAGTTAAGGTATGCGGTGCCGGTTTGTGCAGCCGCCTCAGCGGCTCCCGCTGTTTCGCTTTTGCTGGTAAAATTAGCGTCCAAGAATATTCCGCCCTGGGAGATGCGCTTGAGCTCCGGCAAGCGAAGTACACGAACGCTCATGGCCAGCATCATGCTGGTCGCGTTTGCGTCGCGCATGCTCATTCCGCCAGGATTCATGCCGGCAAGCGGCCGGCCGTTCTTGATGGAGATCTGCTGGGAGGACCTTTCCACCGACATGCTCACGCATGTCGAGCCTCCAGACGCAGACTCCGTGTCCATGGAGTCCATGGGCATGGACCCCATGCCCGCGCACTTCACGTCCCAGCGCGGTCCCCTGCAGGCAGCGCACCACCACTCCGGAAGTCCCTTACAAAGCGAACATTGCGTGTTCGGCACCGCCTGCGGTGCCGGGCCGATCCCTCACCTGCCGCTGCCGAGCGATTTCTCATCCGCCCCGCAGCTTCGCGCGGTCGCCTTCGCGTTGATCGCGGTCCCTGTCCGCGTCGTTCATCTCCCACCGCCCCGAGCACCGCCGGTTCGGCTGATCTGACCTCCATCGGCTGAGCTCGTGCCAGCCACAATCTCGAGCGCGCACCGCAAATGGCGTGCGCTCGTCCATACGTTTGCAGGGCTTCGCCCAGAAGGCGGACCCGAGGAGTTTTCACGTGATGGATCGCATCAAAGCGCTGGCAGCGCGCGCGCGCCGCCGGCCCCGAACTTATCTGGTCACCTTCGGGGCGGCAGTCCTCGTGCTTCTCATGTTCCTCCTTCCGGCGCGTGGTTGGGCCGCGGCCTACGGCAGCGTGAGCGGCATCGTCCGGGACGACGGCGACCGGCCGGTTGCGGGAGCGAAGGTGGTGCTCGAGTCCGCCACGCACGCGATCGTGGAGCGACAGACGGACTCGACCGGCCGCTTCGATTTTCCGAACATGGCGATTGGCCAGTACATGCTCACCATCTCGCAGCGCGACTTCGCCTCTGTCAGCCAGGCGGTCACGGTGAAGGCGGGATATTTTCCGTTCGCGAACATCGTGCTGACACCTCCTTCGGAACTCGCTGAGGTGAGGGTGACAGCGAGGCGGCTGCCGGTCGTCGCCTCGATCACCCCGATTACGATGGTGAGCCAGGAGGACGTCGAGAACACCCCGGGAGCGACCAACGTCAACAGCCTCGCCATGATTACCGATTACGTTCCCGGGGCCTACCAAGCCCATGACATGCTGCACATACGTGGCGGCCATCAGACGAACTGGCTGATCGACGGGGTCGAGATTCCGAACACCAACATCGCGGAGAATCTCGGCCCTGCATTGAATCCTCAGGACGTGCAGACTCTGGGCATCGAGCGGGGTGGTTACCTGGCGGACGAGGGTGACCGCACCTACGGCATCTTCAACGTGATCCCGAAGAGCGGCTTCAGCAGCGAAACCCAAGCCACGCTCGACGTCACGGCGGGAAACTTCGGCCAGACCAACGACTACTTCAGCGTCGCGAGCCATACGGACGATTTCGCGTACTATGCGAGCGTCGAGGGCAATCGCAGCGATCTCGGCTTGCAGACCCCCGTCTCTCAGGTGATCCATGACGCGACGCACGGGTACGGTGCGTTCACCAACCTCCAGTACAAGCCGAGCGAGCAAGATACGGTGAGCCTCGTCGCCCAGTTGCGGCAGGACGTTTACCAGATACCGGACTGCACCGCTCCGCTCCCCGACGACCCGGGCTGCGTCGGGCAGTTCGGCGATGTGCAGGGTGAGGCGGATAATTTCGCGGAGCTGTCCTGGGCGCACACCTTCACGAACAACGCGGTACTCACGAGCTCGCTTCTCTATCACTTCGACCGGGCGGATTATGACGGAGGCGCCGGCGACTATCCGACCATCACCACCTATCACCACAGCTCGCAGTACGAGGGCGCCGAAGAGCAGCTGAAGTGGGACATCAGCCGCAATCATCTGGATATCGGTGTCTTCGGCTTCGCCCAGCAGGATCAGGCTGACTTCAATCTGGCATTCACCGACAACAGCTCGCCAACGCTCAGCGAGTTGGAGAGCCCCACCGGCAAGCTCATCACCGCCTGGCTGCAGGATACCTTCGAACTCACACACTGGCTCAATCTGTCCGCGGGCGTGCGCCAGTCACACTTCCAGAGCAGTTTCACCGAGAACGCGACCGACCCGCGGCTCGGCGCGACCATCCAACTGCCGCGGCTGGACTGGGTGCTGAGCGCCTTCTGGGGCAAGTACTACCAGGCCCCGCCGCTCGAGACGCTCTCGGGGCCCTTGGTCGCCTATGCGACCGTGAATGACACCGCCTTCCTGCCGCTGCACGGAGAGCGCGACACGGAGCGCCTGTTCGGCGTGACAATCCCCGTGAAGGGCTGGAGTATCGAGGCGGACTACTTCGTCACCGAGTCGACCAACTTCTTCGATCACAACCCGCTCGGCGAATCCGACATCTACCTGCCGATCACGGACCAGGGGGCACTCATCGAGGGGCGCGAGCTCACCGTGCGCTCACCCGCCTTCTGGCCGTACGGACAGGTGCACCTCGCCTACTCGAACCAGACGGCGGAGTGCTTCGGGTCGATCACCGGAGGTCTCGTGGTCCCCGGCACGGAATGCGGCAGTCCCCCCATCGGGCTCGACCACGATCAGCGCAATACGCTCAATCTTGGATACAACGGGAAGCTGCCGCTTGGGTTCTTCGTCGGTTCCAACCTGTCGGTCAATTCGGGACTGTCCAACGGCTTCGCACCGCCGACGCATCTGACGAGCTACACTGTGCTCGACCTGACCGCGGGCCGCAACATCAGCCGTGATCTGTCGGTGTCGATCACGGCTCTGAACCTCGCCAACAAGCACCTACTCACCGACAACAGCCTGACCTTCGGCGGCGTCCACTGGAACAATCCGTTCCAGATCTACGCCGAGCTGTGCTACAGGTTTCACTATTAGCAATCTTCGCGGAGCTGAAGTCTCAGACCCAAATGGACTACATCCCCAGCAGACGTAGCAACGGCGGCCTGGTTGGTGGGCCGCCGGCACTAAGTCACTTTGTTTGCGGTCGATGCGACCATGGCGGGACTGCGGTTGAAAGATTAAAGATAGGGATTTACATCGGTTAGTTCGAATGGCGATAGGCTGCGAATCCGGTGCCCTACGCAACTCGGCAAGCTCGCAGTCTCGCCGTTCTAGCAAACGACGTGACTCTTGGTGTGCGCAATTATAATGATCTACGAGCGCCGCGAGCTTGGCTAGCTGCTTCGGTTCGACAACGGGCACCCCGTGCAAGTTATCTCTAACAGTGCGAACTGCCCGGCCAGACTAAGATAAGCATCGGGACTGGACGAAGAGGAAGCCGAAGAGGTAGAGGGAAGCGGTGAGGGACGGCGTATCGAAGATGTGTCATGACCACGCAGTGTCGAAAGTTTAGACAATCGCCGCCAAACACACGTCTCTGGCACAATTCGCTCAACCCAAATTCAGCACAGGCGTGGCATTCGTGTGGGCATTAGACTTGGATAAGACACAATCCGAACCAGGCCACTGATGAAAGAGGGGCGCAGATGATCTGGATTGTTATTATTATCGGAGTGGTCATAGCGTTTCTGGCCGGTTCGTTCTACCAGAGTGGCGCGCTAAGCCAAGGGCCCGGCGCGCTCATCACGATCGTCGGGATGGTTGTGTTTGATCTTGCGATCTACCTGGCCGAACGCGTCGCCCAGACGACTGGCCCGGCTCGGGGAGGCGCTCGATGAGGGGACTGCGAGGCTTCGCATCGGGCTGTTTACTCGGCGGCGTGTCGAAGGCTATTTTCGCGGACGCGCGGCTAGGCTCATGCTTGAATCGGCAGGCAAAGGACAACCTGCCAGCGTCGTCGCTCAACTGGCCTGCTCGTCGACGTTCCGTTTCAGGTTTTACGGAACAACAGCGGCTATCCGGATCGGCACAGCGAGAAACAGTTTTCAGCTCGACGACGCACAAATTGATCGCGAGTTTATTTTTTGTCAGTCAGGATCCGGATCGTGCCAGAAACTGGTTGCTCAAACCGGAAAACAAGGAAAAGGTTTTGACGATGCTGGGCCGAGGGCGGGGGAGTAGTCCCGTATTGAGACAGGGGTTTCTTACGTGGAACATCAGCAGGTTTTTTAACGCATTGAGTTACCGCGAGTTTGATTCCGGACACCGTTTCAAGAAGAAAGACACATCGAGGATTGCGGAACTGGAGCGCACCGCAGCCCGCGAAGCCCTGGATGGCCTGACTCAACTTGTGGCATCGTTGGAAAAGGGCGCCTGAGTCAAGTGCTGGCGTCAACAAGAGGCATGAAGCGAAGCCGCATTAACGGCGTACGAAGTTGAGTTCGAAAACCGTTTCCTTCCCGTTCTCGGTCTTGGTCCATGTTTCAGAGTAGTGATCGTGGTCGGATATCGTCATGATCACGTGCCGCATATGGGCCGCTGCTTTGCTGTGCAGGTTGGTTGCGCTCGCGAAGCCGAAATCGAGTTTATCCGGCACTGCGACGAGTCGTGGCGTCTGAAGCCGCACCTGGTGGCCGTCGGGAGTCATCGCGCAGAAATGCGTCAACAGAATGGTATCGGCATTTAACGTGTAAACAGACAGTTCATTGTCCGTCGGCGTGCCGATGGTTTCTTCGATCGCCGCGCCGTTGGAAACTACGCGGACACTACTGGTCAGTTTTCCGAAACCAGGGAGATCGGCATCCCACTCGCCGGCGAGCGACTTCAGTCGCTTGTAAACCTCGGGGGCGCCGGCAAACGAGGTCGCCGGGTGTGCTACCAGCGCTGCCAGGACGAAGACGATCGCTATCCGCATGCTAACAGCCTACCAAAAGACCGCGCCCGAGTCGTTCCGAACGTGAACTGCAGCAGATCCAAAATAATGAGTGGCAAGGGGAATCGGTTTGCGACGGTAAGCATTGCGTTGGATCGGGCCTCGGCACGAAAGGGCGGGCGCCGCTTCCGCGGCGCGGCGGGTTCGCGCCAAGAGAGCTTGTCCGTGGGCATGGATTTGTCCACTCTAAGACCGGCACCGCGATTCTTGGAGCGGTGACGAGACTCCCTAGAGCAGCCCTCTTTCTGCGAAGCTCCTCGTGTCGCCGCCGGCGACGATTACGTGACCGAGTACTCCGATGTCGACGAGACTCAGCGCAGCTTTGACGCGCTGGGTAATTAGTTCGTCGGCGTGGCTGGGTTCTGCGACGCCGCTCCGGTGCTTGTGGGCCAGTATGACGGCTGCGGCGTTGTGCTTAAGTGCTTCTTTGACGACTTCGCACGGGTGGACGATGGCGCCGTCGATGGCCCATGCGGGGTGGAAGACGCCGGCGAGTGCCACCCGGCGACGCTTCGTAAGAGGTTGCGCCTCGGAGGGCTCAATAATTCTCGAGGCCATGTCGGCATCTGCGTACTCTTGCGCGGAATCGGCGTCGTTTCTACAAAACCTCTTCTCATCGGAATGAGTCGGCACTCGGGCGTCACGACGTGCTTTATGAATGCTCGCGGAGGTTTGATGCACCTATCCCGACGAGAGGTTCTATAATTTGAGTTGACGCGTGACGATCGGCGGCCCTTTGTGATATCGGGTATTGAAATTGTGCTCGCAGTTGCTTTAAACGCGGGGATCGTCCTAGAAACGGTGGAAGTAAGAGCTATGATCGGCTGAAATCTTGCTTGCGTCGCCGCGCTGAATCCGGGACTTTCGGCATGAATTGCACTGGAAGACCGCCTAGGAGCACGCCCATATGGTATGCAGAATCTGCTGGGTGAGTGGGCGAGTGCAAGGCGTCTTCTACCGTGGCAGCGCGCAGCGACGGGCCCGCGAGCTCGGGGTCACCGGGTACGCCTACAATCTCGCCGACGGCCGCGTCGAGGTACTTGTCTGCGGCGAAGCGTCTCAAGTCGAGACTTTCATCGCTTGGCTCTGGATCGGGCCCGCGGCCGCTTCTGTCACCGGAGTGGAAATCGCAGAGCACGAACCCGCGGAGAGGCCATCCGCGTTCAGAATCGCCTAGCGCTCCCGGCGCCATCAAAAGCAAAACGACAGCGGCCGCCGGCAGCGGCTAATCGACGCTGTAACCACGTCCTTCCAGACAGGAGGCCATGGCCCGCTGGTAGTCGGGTCCGTTGGATCCGAGACCCACTTCATCGGACGCCCACTTCTCGCACTCGAGCTTGTCGGTACGTTGATGTTCCGCGCTCTGCCCGTGGCTCGGGTATATGAACATGCGATTGCCTTGCGAACTCATGGGCGCCGGCGAATTTGTGGCCGTGTCCTGAGGGGGCTGCGGGGCACCCGCATAGGCGCTGGGGGCAACATTCGCGGGGGGCGCGTCGGGTCCCGCTGCGGCACCGCTCGGATCCGCGACGGGCGGGGGATCGCTGGCTACGTAGCCGTTGTAATCGGGACTCCAGGTGTAATACAGGTCATTGGCGTAGTAATACGGAATCCCCGCATACCAGTATGTGGCATAGGCCAGCGGCAGCACCGGTAAGAACCAGGCAAAACCTGCGCCATAGTAGGCGCGCGGCCACCAGCCGCCGCGCCGATAACCGCCGCCCCAGTAAGCGCCCGTCGAATGGAAGTGGAAGGCTCCGTCGGCGCCACGAGATCCGCCGACATGCCCCGCATAGGCGGACGCATAACCTCCATATCCGCGCGCCGCGCCACCGTAGCCCCGGGCCGCCCCTCCATACCGACGTGCGCCCCCGGAATAATGAGCCGCCGAGGCAAAATGACCGCCGCCACTCGGGCGTCCGGCCGAGGCATGACCCACGCCCCCGACATGCGCGCCGGCGGCGTGCCCAGCCCCGGCGTGAGCGCCGCCGCCGTGTCCGCCGCCGCCCGCCCGCGCCTGCGCCGCCCAAGGCGCCGCCGCGAGCATGCACCCGAAGACCGCGACCGCAACAGACAATGCTCTCTTCACGCCTCTATTCTACTCCAAGGAGGCCAAGTGCCATGAATGTCAGATCAATTGACGCCATAGAGAGAGCGTCTGACTAACTATGATCGGCGGGATGGCGAAGTGGTGGCGGATGAGGTGGAAAGGATTCTAATTTGAGAAGGGATCGCTTTGCCTACTACACCTTTATGGTTAGCGGTCGGTCTGGCAATTCAATTGACATCCTCAAATGTTGCGCCCAGACACCCCGTGCCTTCCATGACTTCTCTGACAACCTGGGATACAACCATGACAACCGCCCATCCTCGAAGCCTAAAGACATGCGACTCTTCAGGAATCTTTGATTGATCAATTGTTAGCCTCGTTACCATTCGGTATTGTCCAGTCCTTTCGGGCTGTTGATCGAGGCCAGTCCACTTGACGTACTCCGATCTCTTCTCGTCAAGACAGTCGACGCTTCGAAGACAGTGAGGAATTGCGAAGGCACGATTCGAAGGCGCGCCGTCAATCTTGATCGGAAGCATCTGGATATCACGCCCCGTCACCAATGCTAATGCGGTTTCCAATTCGTCATTGAGCGAGAGCTATTGATGCTGAAGTTGACGACTTTGTCGGGCGCCTCGTGTAGCAGGAACCCTAGAAACCAGGGTGAGTCGTTCGGCGCCAGGTAATCGTTAAAAATCTCACTGTGGGTCCCGCATCGAACGGGCATCAGTTTCGATTCGAAGATTGGCTGTCCTACATGCGCGCTCAGGCTTGGGGCAATCCGAATGTCTCGACCGATCCAGTATTGTCTGTATTTTTTGTACTCCTCGGCGTCTACTCGAAAGAACTCGTCTCGCAATATGGTTGCGGTCGATGGGTTCACACACAGGAGCATGACGGCAGCGCCAGACACCAGGTCCGCAATTCCCAACATTGCATTGCGCCACGCTGTCGGATCCAAAACGCCGGCGTAAAGATCGTCAATAATCGGTGGAATTCTGGCGTCGGCGTACATCGCTTCCACTATTTTGGATTCAATGGCCTCCGGGCGGAGCCGCCTGCATCACCTAATTATAGCCGCGCCGC
>Ga0181538_10002643_pt1 | contig 18315 bp, 18 predicted proteins | sample PEATcosm2014_Bin_40_FD_119773 | JGI IMG/M metagenome (GOLD analysis project Ga0181538, IMG submission 119773) | Peatland microbial communities from MTU Mesocosm Facility, Houghton, MI, USA - PEATcosm2014_Bin23_30_metaG | ecosystem: Environmental > Terrestrial > Soil > Wetlands > Peat | place...
GGCTAATCCTCGAAGTTGGTTGACTGACGATAAGACGCCCTTCCTCTTGGCAATTCTCCTGGGGGGACTTGCATGGTGTGTCGACCATGTGGCCGGTCGAGCGACAGAACTGCCCATCGTTGAATACGCGCATTACGACATTTCCAAGTTGGAGGGAACCGTTGAGTTTCGCCCCTTGTGTACCCAGAGTGCCAAGATGCACCCTCATGCGTATCTCGTGCGCAATATCTCAGCACGTCATGAATTCAAGGACCTTAGCCTCTATTTTTATAATCAGACGAATTCGCCCATCACTGAAGCGCGGTGGATTGACCGGCCACCTGGACTGGCCGAACAAGCCACCAGCCCATGTAACCCAGACGCGACTTCTCGCGCAATAACATTGCAGCTTAAAGAGCTTCAATGGGGTTGGAATGGCATTGCATTGGTTTGGACCAACACACCACAAGCGCCTTTGCTTCTCTATCGAGCACCCAAAGATGTCGCGCCATCGGTTAGCGGCGCCTCTTCCGATGCGCCGCCTGTTCTTTTAGTGCAGGCGAATTTTACGACCTGGGTCATTCGCAATGAATTCAATATTTATTACGCATTGATTTCATTCTTCCTAATTCTCATTTTGATATTCGTAGGTGCCTATGTACTTCGCCCCTAACTCCTGTATCCCGTGTGTGGCGGTGGCCATCTTCCTTGTCGCAGAAAGTGCCATGGCCGAAAAACAAGTGCTTGTTGTTGACCCGCGCGGTCAAGCAGTACCGAGTGACATCGTAAGAATGGCTCCATCGCCCGAAACGCCACTTGGCCGAACTGATGCGGCTGGTAAACTTGTGTTGGCTAAAGAATGTGCCGCCGGGTCTGTACTCCGCGCGGAACCATCCGCCGAATACGTCACCCACGGCTCCACCTGCTCAGGTCAGGGTCTCTTTGTCAAAATCGAGGTTACTCCAATCGTGGTCTTAACCAATTTGGAAGGCAATTTGGAGTCAGCACAGAGGGCTGGCAATCAAGCGGCTATTGCCCAAATTGCCGGCGAGCTTGCGGAACGCACAAGGTTCAAAGACGCGGATAAGTCTCTCCACTACAAAAACGTGGCGGCAGTCGCACTCGCAAATACTTACGCACCGGCCTTGCACGAAAAAACTATCTTTACTGGTATCGAGGTGGGGCAGATAAAATGGAATCCGGAGCAGACGATAGTCTGGGCCGACATCTGCGACAGTAAATCCAAGCTCCTCAAATGCAGTGGCAACGACAAAGACGGTGGCGTGAAAATCCAATTTACTCAAAAGCTGGAAGGCGCTGTCGAGCAAGACCCCGCAGCGCCCCCCATCAAAACATTGCATACAGAAAAAAATGGTTGGCTGAAAAAGTATTCCGGTCAGCAAACCAGCGAGTTTCTCTACTATTCGGTTGATTCAAAGAAGTTGGCAAATTGGGAATTGCCCGATGTGCCTACGGGCTGAGATGAGTTACGACAGCTCGAACGATTTGACTCACCGTTTCGCCTTGGTCGATTTGCGAACATTCCAACCAAGACCCCCCCGAAAATCCCCGAAAGCGCCGATTTCGGGAAATCCCAGGCCCGAAAATCCCCGGTCCCCCTATATGGGGCCGGGAGATTTCGGGGGTGAACTTCGCGGGACTTGGAACTGTGACTAAGCGCAATACCAAAACTGTCAACGCCGCATCTGACTCGCCGAGCAACCGTCTAGCAGTTCAGGGCGAACCCGGGAACTCCGAAGCGGCCGCCTTGGCGAGAACAGCGCTGCGACCAACCGTTCAGGCCGGAATTACAGCAACCAAGCTGCTGGCGCCCTCCTTCCCCGAACCGGACCTAGGCGAGTTAATAAAATGCCTGTTGGAAAACGTTGCGGCGACGGCCAAAGGCGACCTGTCGCGGGCTGAGGCTATGTTGGTATCGCAAGCCCAAACGCTCGACCTACTGTTTCACAAGCTCACACGGCAGGCCGTGCACAATATCGGCTCTTATCCTGAAACCGTCGCTCTGTACATGAAGCTCGCGCTTCGAGCGCAGAGCCAATGCCGAGCGGTAGCCGAAACGCTACACGAGATGAAGTACCCTCGGCCGGTGGCATTCTTTCAACAAGCCAACATTGCGAATGGCCCTCAACAAGTGAACAACGGTGGCGCTGCTGCGCCCCAAGCCTCGCGCGTGGGAGAAAATCAGAATCGGCCGAACGAACTATTGGAGGGTATTGGCAATGGCGAACGGCTGGACGGCAAAGCGACGCAATCAACAGCGGCAAGCCATACGCAGATGGCGACCCTGGGAGAAATCGACGGGACCACGGTCAACAGCGGGCAAGGCGGTATCAAGCCGTAACGCATGGAAAGGCAGCCAGCGTTTGATGTTGCGCACATTGGCACGTCTGCTAAAGGGGACCTGAAAACCAGCTTCGTTCGACAATAACTACCCGAGAGTCATGAAGAAGGCGATAACTAGGGCGAGAAAGGCGATGCCTACCTTCTTCTTCCAGCCCGGCACAGTTGCAATCAGTATCAGTGCGACCGAGGCAAAGACCCAAGCCATTTCGAAGCCTCCCTTTTGTAGCCTCTCTTTCTGTCAGCAATCGGCGTTCAACTAGTTCTGCATATCGTAGACGTCACTTTCTACGAGCATTTTAAATTGACCGCCTTTCACTAGAATCACCGCATCGGGCCGATACGCGTATTGATAGCCGTAGCCCGTACACTTGAGGGCTTGATTACCTTCAAAAATGATGACTCGACCGTATTGGCAACCCTTAAAGTCGGTGCCACTGCTCCCGTCACTATCGCGCCAACCGACAATCGTGAGCACCCCGACGATTGTGTAGCCCACGTACTGGCGCAGCGTGGATTCCACACCCGCAAAGGCGCCCAGACAGGGAAGGAATAGCACCAAAGCGAGGATTACCGAAATCCGAGCGCGGACGGCCGATGTTATCCGTTGCATCAGGCAATCTCCGTCGTGGTCAATTTCGAACGGGCAGCAGGCCAGTATGTCCGCGCACAAAACATTTGGTATTGTGAATTGTAGGGCTGGCTGCGCACCGAGACGCACGTCGGTTAAGACGGCCCGAATCCTAAAAGAATTTGGTTACACAGCGCTTACATGACACCCCGAACAATCAGGGAAATCAAACGCTCGTCAATGCAACTTTTTGATTTGATTGGTAGCGGGGGTAGGATTTGAACCTACGACCTTCGGGTTATGAGCCCGACGAGCTGCCAGACTGCTCCACCCCGCACCGGAGAGAGCCGAGCATTGTACCGATGACCCCAGTTAATGCAAGCGGGCTGCCTGAACCTGTTAAGGGAACGCCTGTTTGCAAAGAACCAGCAGCGACGCCGGCACGAGCCCCAGACCTAAAGCCAGCAGCGCGTTGAGGCTCAGCATCGTGCGCATCAAGCCCGACCCGTCAAGGAGTTCGACGTCGACAGCCTCGTCGAAATACATCAATTTGAGAATGCGCAAGTAGTAGTAAGCGCCGACCACCGAGAACAACACCGCGACGACGGCAAGCCACAAATACCCGACGCCGAGCACCGCCTGGATGACGCCAAGCTTTGCATAGAAACCGATGAACGGCGGCACACCTGCGAGGCTGAACATGAAGATCGCCATCATGCCCGCGAACCAAGGGCTGCGCGCGTTCAGGCCCTTGAAGTCGTCAAGCGTGTCGGCCTCGAAGCCCTGACGCGACAACAGCACGATCATGCCGAAGGCACCGGTCGCAACGATCACGTAGGTGATCGTGTAGAACATCGCCGCCTGGTAGCCCTGCGCGGTACCGGCCAAAATGCCCATCAGTATGAATCCGACGTGCGAGATCGTCGAATAGGCAAGCATGCGCTTCAAGTTGGTCTGCGCGATCGCAACCACGTTACCGATCGCCATCGATAGCACCGCGAGAACGATCAGCATCTGGCTCCAATCCGGCTCGGAGGACGCCAGGCCCTCGGACAGCAATCGCATCGTCAATGCGAACGCGGCGATCTTCGGAGCAGAGCCGATGAATATCGTGACGCAGGTGGGAGCGCCTTCGTACACGTCCGGAATCCACATGTGAAACGGCACCGCGCCGAATTTGAATCCGATCCCGACGATGATGAACGCGATCCCGAACAGCACACCGACGTTGCCCGCAAGACCGCCGTGCAAGGCCACGGCAATCTCATTGAGCTGCAGGCTGCCGGTGACGCCGTAGATGATCGACATTCCGTACAACAGGGTCCCGGACGCAAGCGATCCCAGCACGAAGAACTTGATCGCCGCTTCCGCCGCCGTTCCCGACTCGCGGTCGAATGCGACCATCGTGTAGAGGCACAGGGACATCAGCTCTAGACCCAGATACAGCGTTAGTAGGCTCGCGGCGGACAGCAGTACCAGAATGCCGAGCGTCGCGAACAGCCCGAGCACGAAGTATTCCCCCTTGAGTATCGCCCGCCGCCGCAAATACTCGGTCGAATAGGTGAAGACCACAGCGACGGTCAGCAGCGCGACGACCTTTAGCACTTGCGCCATGCGGTCCAATTCGAACATGTCGCCCAGCACCAGCACGCGCGTCGTAAAAGGCTGCACAGCGACCAACGTAGCCGTCACCAACAGGGTAAGCACCGAGATCACGCCGATCCAGCGGCGCTGCGCCTCGGCGATCAGGAGATCGAGCAACAGGATCACGCACGCGGCGGACCCCAGAAAGATCTCCGGTCTCGCGTAAATGAGACCTGCGGTGTAGTCGGCGCTATTGAATGGACTCATGAGTGAACCTTAAGGGCCTATCTTCGAGACCAACAATTGCTCCGCCAAGTGCTGCATCGTCGCGCGCATGACATCCAGCAGGGGCGCCGGCCAAATACCGACCAGCAGCACCGCCGCAGCGAGCGCGCCGAGCACCAGAAACTCCCTGGCGTCGATATCCGACAACGCGGCGACCTGGTCGTTGGCGACAGCGCCGAATATGACGCGTTTGACGAGCCACAGCGTGTAGGCCGCACCAAGCACCAAGGTCGTACCCGCGAGGAATGCGTACCAGATGTTCGCCTTGAACGATGCGAGGATGACGAGGAATTCACCGACGAATCCGGAGGTACCGGGCAGGCCGGCGTTCGCGAGCGCGAACAGCACCATGAGCACCGCAAACTTGGGCATGGTGTTCACGACTCCACCATACGCACTGATTTCACGGCTGTGCACGCGGTCGTACATGACGCCCACACAGAGGAACATTGCGGCGGACACCAGGCCGTGTGAAATCATCTGCACCATGGCGCCGTCCAAGCCCATCTCGATACCGGTCGTCCGCCCCGAATGGGCGGCGATCTGAAATCCGACGAAGGCTCCGAGCGTGACGAATCCCATATGCGCGATCGACGAATAGGCGATCAGCTTCTTCATGTCGCGCTGCGCCAGCGCGACGAAACCAATATAGACCACGGCGATCAGGGACAGGCTGATCATGAGCCAGTCCAGCTCCCGGCTGGCGTCGGGTGTAATCGGCAAGGAGAGCCGCAAGAAGCCGAAGCCGCCCATTTTTAGCATGATCGCGGCCAGCACGACCGAGCCTCCGGTCGGCGCTTCGACGTGCGCGTCCGGCAACCACGTGTGCACGGGCCACATCGGCACCTTGACCGCGAACGCCGCAAGGAAGGCGAGAAAAATGAACGTCTGTTCCGTCATCGTCAGCGGCAATCGCTGCAACAAGAGCAGATCGTAGCTGCCCGACTTCAAGTACAGGTAGATCAGGGCGACGAGCATCAACACGGAGCCCAAGAATGTATACAGAAAGAATTTTATGGTCGCATAGACGCGCCGCGGGCCGCCCCAGACTCCGATGATGATGAACATCGGAATCAACATGACTTCCCAAAAGACATAAAAAAGCAGCCCGTCGAGCGCCGCGAACACGCCGATCATCGACCCTTCCAAAATCAGAAATGCCGCAAAATATTGTGAAACCCGCTTCTCTATGCTGCCCCAGCCCGCGATGACGACCAGGACCGTCGTGAACGACGTCAGCAGGATCAGCGGCATCGATATACCGTCGACTCCCACGTAGTACTGCGAGTTGAGCGTCGGGATCCAGGCCGCGCGTTCGACGAACTGCATGGTCGCGACGGCGCCATTGAAACTCGCATACAAGGGGATGCTCAAAAGCAGAGTCAGCGCGGCAACCAGCAGCGAGGCCCATCTCGCGGCAGCGGCCCGATCATTCCCGAAGCCGAGTACGGCGGCCCCACCGACGATGGGGAGGGCAATCAGCACGGAAATCAGGTGTCCACCGAACATCAGGTTCGCCATAGCAGCCACAACAACAGCGATGCGAGCCCGAGGAACATCCCGAACGCATAGTGGTATAGATAACCGGACTGCGCATAGCGGATCACCGACGAGAACCAGCGGACCACGCGTGCGCTGCCGTTGACCGCGCCCCCGTCTATCACGACCTCGTCGCCGTACCTCCACAAAACATTGCCCGTGATGCGCGCACCGGCGGCCAGGACATGTTCATTGAACCAGTCGAAGCCGAATTTATTCACCAATACCCGGTACAACACATTGAACTTCCGTTGTGCCGAGTCAGCGAGTTCCGGCTTCTTCAAGAAGAAGACATAGGCCGTCAGCACGCCCGCCCCCGCCAGCCAGACCGGCAAGGACAGGAATGCGCGGCCGATGAAGGAAAGCTGATCGCCGAACTCCTCGCCGACCGGTCCCAATACGTCGTGCGCGGGCAGCACCTGGATCGCGCCCGCGAAGAAATCGCCGAACAACATCGGTTTGATCGTGAACCACCCGGCGAGCGCCGAAGGAATTGCCAACAACACCAGAGGAAGCGTAATCGTCCACGGACTCTCGTGCAGGTGCTCGCGCGTATGGTGGTCCATGCGCTCCTCGCCGTGGAAGGTCATGAAGAACATGCGGAACGTGTACAAGGCGGTCACGAACACGCCCGCCACGACGCAAACATAGGCGTACTCGGCGCCCACCCGGTGCGAGCCGTGCACCGCCTCGATCAGCGCGTCCTTGGAAAAGAATCCCGAGCTCCCGGGGAATCCGATCAATGCGAGAGCGCCGATCAGACAAGTCCAATAAGTGATCGGAAGATACTTCTTCAAGCCGCCCATCTTGCGCATGTCCTGTTCATGGTGCATGGCCACGATGACGGAGCCCGCGGCCAAGAACAGCAAGGCCTTGAAGAACGCATGGGTCATCAGGTGAAAGATTCCGGCGCCGTATGCCGAGACGCCCAGCGCCACGGTCATATAGCCGAGCTGCGACAAAGTCGAATACGCCACGACGCGCTTGATGTCGTTGTTGACTATGCCCAAAAGTCCCATGAAAAACGCCGTAGTCGCACCGATGACGAGCACGGTCGACAGCGCCGTTTCCGACAGCTCGAACAGCGGCGACATGCGCGCGACCATGAATATACCCGCCGTCACCATCGTCGCCGCGTGGATCAAAGCGGAGATCGGCGTCGGGCCCTCCATCGAGTCGGGCAGCCAAACGTGCAGCGGAACCTGGGCCGATTTGCCCATGGCGCCGATGAACAGCGCGATGCAAGTGAAGGTGATCGCCGACCACTCGACCGTGCCGCCGATGTGGATCTGCATGCCGGAGAATCGGTCCGCATGGGCGAAAACGGTCGCGTAATCCAGCGATCCCGTGTAGTAGAGCACGGCGGCGATGCCGAGCACGAAGCCGAAATCGCCGACGCGGTTTACGATGAATGCTTTGAGGTTGGCGGCGATCGCGGTCGGGCGCGTATACCAGAAACCGATCAACAGATAGGAAACGAGGCCAACCGCTTCCCAGCCGAAGAACAGCTGCAGGAAATTGTTGGCCATTACGAGCATCAGCATCGAGAACGTGAACAGCGAAATGTAGCTGAAGAAGCGCTGATAGCCGGGATCATCGTCCATGTATCCGACGGTGTAGATGTGTACCGCCAGCGACACGAACGTGACGACGACCATCATCATCGCCGACAGATGATCGATTAAGAATCCGATTTCCAGCTTCAACCCGTCGCTGACCAGCCAGGTGTACACGGCGCCGTTATAACTCGGCATGCCCTCGAACAGAATTTTCTCGAGCACATAAACCGACAGCGCAAACGACAACGCGACGCCGGCGATCGCAATCGTGTGCGCGCCGGTGCGCCCCACGACACGCCCGCCGAGTCCGGCGATGATCGACGCGACCAGCGGCGCGAGGGCAATGGTGAGGTAAATCTGTTCCATGAAAATCTTCGCCCCTCAACCTTGCAGCGTGTCGAGATCTTCGACGTTGATGCTGCGCCGCCCGCGGAACAGCGCGACCAGAATTGCCAGACCGATGGCCGCTTCGGCCGCCGCCACCGCCAAAATGAAGAACACGAATACCTGGCCGTTGATGTCGCCCAGAAATCTCGAGAACGCGATAAAGTTGAAATTCACCGCGAGCAACATCAATTCGATGCACATCAGCAATATGATGATGTTCCTGCGGTTCAAGAACACCCCGGCAACGGCGATCGCAAACAGCACACCGGAGAGGATCAACACCTGCGTAAGGCTGATCATGGGCGCTTCTCCGCTTCCATCTTGACGACTCGGACGCGGTCCTTCGCGCGCACGGCGACCTGATTCGAGACATCCTGGAATTTGCCGTCCTTGCGCCTGCGCAGCGTGAGCACGATCGCAGCTACGCTCGCTACCAATAAAATGACCGCAGCGAGCTGCGCAGGGTATGCGTACCGCGTAAATAGCGCCGTCCCCAGCACGCGCGTGTTGGAATAATCGCCGGGGAGCGGCGGCGCGGAGCGCAGCGCGAATCCGCCGAGATGCTTGACGACGATCACGTTGATCATCGCGAACATCACGAATCCGGCGACGCCCATGGCCAGCATCCAATTGCCGGCAAGGCCGCGGCGAAACTCCTCGACGTTGATGTCGAGCATCATGACGACGAACAGAAACAGCACCATCACGGCGCCGACATAGACGAGCACCAGGACGATGCCGAGAAACTCCGCGTCGAGCAACAGCCAGATCACCGCGCTATTGAAGAAGCATAAAATCAGCAGCAGCGCCGAATGCACCGGATTCTTCGCCAGAATCACTCCCAGCGCCGACGCGACGAGTACCGCGGACAAGATGAAAAATAGAATTGTCGGAAACATCAGCGATACCGCGCATCGGCGGCGCGATCGGCCGCGATGATGGCCTCGTAGCGCTCGCCCACGGCAAGCAGCTTGTCCTTGTTCATGATGTTCTCGCCGCGGTTCTCCATGTGATATTCGAGCAACCGCGTTTCGACGATCGCATCCACGGGACATGCTTCTTCGCAGAAGCCGCAATAAATGCACTTGAACAAATCGATGTCGTAACGCGTCGTGCGGCGCGTGCCGTCGTCGCTGACATCCGACTCGATCGTGATCGCGAGCGCGGGACAAACCGCCTCGCACAATTTGCAGGCGATGCAACGCTCCTCGCCGTTCGGGTAGCGGCGCAGCGCGTGCAGGCCGCGAAAACGCGAACTCTGCGGAGTCTTTTCCTCGGGATAATTGATCGTGGTCTTGATGCGAAACAGGCTCTTGAGCGTGAGCCACATGCCTTGCAGCAGCTCCCACAGGAAGAACGTCTTGAAGAAGCTGCGGATTGCTTGCATTAGTGAACCCTGCCCCACGGACCAACGCGGCAATACAACATCACGCCTTCGACCAGCAGCCAGACCAAGGTCACGGGAATCAGAACCTTCCAGCCCAGGCGCATGATTTGGTCATATCGATAGCGCGGAAAGGTCGCGCGCAACCAAAGGAAAACGAACATCCAAAAAAAAGTTTTCAGCCCGAACCAGAAGAAGCTCGGAGCCGCAAGCCACGCGTCACTCGGCAAATAGCCGTCCAGCGGCGAGAGCCAGCCACCGAAGAAAAAAACCGACGTCAACGCCGAGATGAGGATCATGTTGACGTATTCGGCGATGAAGAACAGCGCGAAGGCCATCCCCGAGTAATCGACGTGAAACCCGGCGACGATCTCCGACTCCCCTTCGGCAACGTCGAACGGCGCGCGATTGGTCTCGGCCAATCCCGAGATGAAATAGACGATCAGCAGGGGAAACAGCCAGAACCAATTCCAGCTGAGCGGGCCGCCCTGCTGGGCCTGAACGATCGCTCCCATGTTCAGGCTGCCTGCGGCCATCAGCACGCCGACCATCGCGAAACCCATCGCGATTTCATAGGCGACGATCTGCGCCGCCGAGCGCATCGCGCCCAAAAACGCATATTTCGAATTGGAGGCCCAGCCGGAGAGGATGACGCCGTAAACGCCCATCGAGGTCAGCGCCAAGACATACAACAAGCCGGCGTCGATGTCTGCGAAGGTACGCTCCGGCGCAAACGGAATCACGGCCCAAATCGCCAGGGCCGGCACCAATGCCAGAAACGGCGCCACCAGAAACAGGAATTTGTTCGCATCGGCCGGGATCACGATCTCTTTGAACAGCAGCTTGACGACGTCGGCAAACGGTTGCCCTAGGCCCGGAACCCAAAACAGGTTGACGCGATTCGGTCCGCGCCGCGATTGCATCCAGCCGATGACCTTGCGCTCGGCGAGCGTGTAGAACGCCATGATCAGGATGATGCCGATCATGACCATGAGGATCTGCACGGCCGTCAACAGCGGCGTGGACCAATACACGGTGATCAGATCGGACAACCAATCCCGCAATGGGCTCCACTGCCACATGATCAGAGCACGGTGCGGGCAGCCTGCCCGTCCTTGGTCTTGGCCAATGCGCCGGAGCCGCGCACCAACATGTCGCCCTGGTACGGCGGTAGGTCGACCCACACGCCCGCGGTCTCCGCCGCTCCCGGGGCGCGCGCCGCGATAGCCGCAGCCGCGAGCCTGCCGCGCGTATCGGTCGATGCCGCCTCGACGCAGCTCTTCTTCAAATCCTCGAGCACCTCCTCGGCGCTCGCATAGTCGAAGTGCGGCAAGTTCAGCAAATTCGCCAGCACTCGCAAAACCTTCCATCCCGGGCGGCTCTCGCCGGGCGGCTTGGCGGCGCCCTGCCAGGATTGCCACCGGCCCTCTGCATTGACGAAAGTCCCCGCGGTCTCCGCAAACGAGCCGATCGGCAACACGACATGCGCACGCGATTTCAAAGATTCCGGAAGGTGCGTGGTCAGCGCGACGACGAGGTCCGCGCTCGACAGCGCGTCCACATCGCCGGCGAGGTCGACCACGGGATCGATGCCGCCGAACAAGACATAGGCCTTGAGCCGTGCCGCCAGCATCCCCGGCGCCGGCAATCCCGTCGCGGCCGCCGTCACGCCACCCGCGCTGCGATGCGGCACCGCGCCGGCGAGGTACGCACCGGCGGCATTAGCCCCTTCGGTCATCAATCCCAAGCTGGCCGAGCAAATCTCGGCCAAAATCGCACCCAGCGACTGCAGCTCGGCATAGGCCGGGTGGCGCTGCGCCAGGGTTCCCAGCAGAACCGCGCGCCGCTCGCCCGCCAGCAGCGCGGCCGCGATTGCGCGGTGGGTGTCGCGGACTTCTGCCTGCGGCACCGTGACGGGCAGTTGCGCGCCGCTCGCCGCGGCGGCGGCGCGCACGACCGCGGCGAATTCACGCACCAAATCATCCCGGGCAATGCCATAGGCCGCAACCGGAAATAAATAATCGTAGCGACGCGGATTGAGGAAGGCCACTCGAGCGCCGCCCTTGACGGCGGCCTTGCGAATGCGATGCGCGAGCAACGGCATTTCACGGCGCAGATCGGAGCCGACGATCAGGACTCCCTGTAACCGTTCAATCTCGGCGATCGCGAGCCCAAGACCGGGCTGAGTGCCTTCGCATTCTTGCGCGCGGAAATCGAGTCGGCGCAAACGGTGATCGACATTGGCCGAGTCCAGACCGCGCGCGATACGCGCCAGCAGGTAAAACTCCTCGAACGTGGACGACGGAGCCGCCAGGAAACCGGCCGCGGCGCCCCCAAATTTCCCGTGCACCGCGAGCAGCGCTTCGGCGGCCGCGGCGAGCGCAACCCCCCAATCGACGACCGTCAGCGCACCGTCGACGCGCAGCATCGGCTGCGTGACTCGTTCCGGCGAATACATGCCTTCGAAGCCAAAGCGATCGCGATCGGCGATCCAGGTTTCGTTGATCGACTCGTTTTCACGCGGCACGATACGCATGACGCGGCCGCGCAAGACATGCGCATATAGATTGGTGCCGAATGCGTCGTGCGGAGAAATCAAGGCGTGCTGCGTCATCTCCCAGGCGCGCGCGTGATAGCGAAACGGCTTGTTGTTGAGCGCGCCAACGGGGCACAAATCGATGATATTGGCCGACAACTCGTGATCGACGCTGTGCTCGACATAGGTCGTGATGAGCATGTCTTCGCCGCGGCCGGAGGCCCCGAGTTGCGGATATCCCTGGATTTCCTGACCGAAGCGCACACAGCGCGTGCAATGGATGCAGCGGGTCATGTCGGTGGAAACCAGCGGCCCCAAACTCATGTCCTTGACGACGCGCTTGCGCTCGGCGAAGCGGGATATGTCGCGCCCGTAGCCGACGGCTTGATCCTGCAGCTCGCACTCGCCGCCTTGATCGCAGATCGGGCAATCGAGCGGATGGTTGATCAGCAAGAATTCCATCGTCGCCTTCTGCGCGGCAATCGCGCGCGGCGACTTGGTGTACACCTTCATGCCTTCCGCGACCGGCGTCGCGCACGCCGGCAGCGGCTTCGGCACCTTCTCCACCTCGACCAGGCACATGCGGCAATTCGCAGCGACGCTGAGCTTCTTGTGGTAGCAGAAGCGCGGGATATAGATGTCCGCAGGGTCCGTGACCTGCATGATCATCTGACCCTTGCGGGCTTTGAGCGGCACGCCGTTGACTTCGATGTTGACCAGGTCGTCGCTCATTGCACTCTCTTCACGCCGCCGCCGCTTGAGCCGCGACGATCGAGCGGCCTTGATGCTCGATCATGTACTGAAACTCATGGCGAAAATGCTTCACGAAACTTTGCACGGGCCACGCCGCGGCATCGCCGAGCGCGCAAATCGTGTGACCCTCGATCCGATTGGCAACATCGACGAGCATCGTCAAGTCCTCGCTGCGGCCCTGCCCCGCCAGAATGCGCTTGAGCACGCGATCGAGCCAACCCGTGCCTTCGCGGCACGGCGTGCACTGACCGCAGGATTCGGACATGTAGAAACGCGACAAGCGCTCGAGCGTGCGCACCATGCAGGTCGACTCGTCCATGACGATCATCGCGCCGGTGCCGATCGAGGAACCGGCCTTCTTCAAGGAATCGTAGTCCATGTCGATGTCCTGAATCGCGGCGGCCGGCAGGACGTTGACCGAGGAGCCGCCCGGTATGACCGCCTTGAGTTTGCGGCCCTTCCAGACGCCGCCGGCGAGCGCCAACAGGTCCTTGAAGGGAACACCCAAGGGCAGTTCGAAATTGCCCGGATTCGTCACATGGCCGGATACCGAGAAAATCGCGGTGCCGCCCGAATTCGGCGGGCCTAAGCCCGCGAACCACGTGCCGCCCTTGCGCATTATCGTCGGGACCGAGGCAATGCTCTGCGTATTGTTGATCGTCGTCGGCCTGCCATAAAGTCCGAAGCCCGCCGGAAACGGGGGTTTGAAGCGCGGCCTCCCGGGCTTGCCTTCGAGCGACTCCAGGAGCGCGGTCTCCTCGCCGCAGATATAGGCGCCCGCGCCGACGAACGTATGCAAATCGAAATCTATGCCGGAACCGAGAATATTCTTGCCGAGCAGCCCCGCCGCGTAGGCCTCGGCGAGCGCCGCTTCGAATCGCGGGATGGGCTCGGCGAGAAATTCACCGCGTATATAGTTGTAGCCGACGGTCGCGGTCATCGCATATCCGCCGATCGCCATGCCTTCGATGACCGAGTGCGGGTTGTATCGCAGGATATCCCGGTCGTGGCAGGTTCCGGGCTCGGACTCGTCGGAATTGCAGACGAAATATTTCTGCACCGGTGAAGTGCGGGGCATAAAGCCCCATTTGACGCCCATCGGAAATGCCGCTCCGCCGCGCCCGCGCAAACCGGACAACTTGATTTCTTCGATGATGTTCTCGCGCGGCGTCTTCTCGCGCAGGATTTTCTCCCAGGCCTGATAGCCGCCGAAGCCGCGATACGAGTCCAGCGTCCAGGACCGCTCGTGCCCCAAGGCTTCGAACACGCAAAGGTTCTGCTCGATGGCCATCAGTAGCTCCGCGCCGTCATTTCAATTCGTCCAATATTCGATCGATCTTCGCCGGCGTGAGGTCCTCGTGATAGACGTGATCGACCATCATCATCGGCGCGCCGACGCAGGCCGCAAGGCACTCCTCCTCGCATTTCAAGAAAATGCGTCCATCGGGCGTGCTCTCGCCGGTCTTGATGCCGAGCTTGGCTTCGACATAGGCGACGACCTCCTCAGCACCGCGCAGCATGCACGAAATGTTCGTGCAGACCGACACGTGGTGACGCCCCACGCTGTGGGTTTCGAACATCGAATAGAAGCTCGCGACTTCGTAAACCTGTATCGGCGCGAGCCCCAGATACGCCGCGATCCCGTCCATGATCGGCACGGTCAGAAACCCATTGTTCTCATGCTGTGCGAAGTGCAAGGCCGCGATCACCGCGGAACGTTTGCGGCCCTCGGGAAATTTCGCGACCCACCGGTCGATCTCCTCGCGCAGATGCGCGGATAACTGCGTGCCCGCCGGCCCATCGGCCCCGATCGATTGATCGGCGCTCATCGGTCGACCTCGCCGAAGACGATATCCTGCGTGCCGATCACCGCAACCACGTCGGCCAGCATGTGGCCCCGCACCATCTCGTCGAGCGAGGCGAGGTGCGCGAAGCCGGGCGCGCGCACTTTCAATCGATAGGGCTTGTTCGCTCCGTCGGACACCAAATACACGCCAAGCTCTCCCTTCGGCGCCTCGACCGCCGCGTAGACTTCACCCGCAGGCACGCTGTAGCCTTCGGTCATCAATTTAAAATGGTGGATCAGCGATTCCATGTCGCCTTTCATTTCCTCGCGGCGCGGCGGACGCACCTTGCGGTCATCGATCATGACCGGACCGGGATTCGCCTTGAGCCACTGGACGCATTGTTCGATGATCCGATTCGACTGGCGCAGCTCCTCGACGCGCACCAGATACCGAGCGTAGCAGTCGCCGCCGACACCCACGGGAATGTCGAAATCCACCTGGCCGTATACTTCGTAAGGCTGATTCTTGCGCAAATCCCATTCGAACCCGGAACCGCGCAGCATGGGTCCCGAGAATCCCAGCTGCAACGCGCGTTCGGGACTCACGACGCCGACGTCGACCGTGCGCTGCTTCCATATCCGGTTGTCGGTGAGCAGAGTTTCGTATTCGTCGATGCATGCCGGAAAGCGCCGCGCGAAGTCCTCGATGAAATCCAGCAGGCTGCCGCTGCGCCGCTCGTTCAATCGGTCGACGTCCTTCTTGCTGCGCCAGTCGTTGTAATGATACTGCGGCATCGACTCCGGCAAATCGCGATATACCCCGCCCGGACGATAATACGTCGCGTGCATGCGCGTGCCGGACACGGCCTCGTAACAATCCATGAGATCTTCGCGTTCGCGAAAACAAAATAAGAACACCGTCATCGCACCGAGGTCGATCCCATGTGCGCCCAGCCACATCAAATGATTGAGGATCCGAGTGATCTCGTCGAACATCACGCGAATGTATTGCGCACGCAGCGGAGGCTCAATCCTCAGCAATCTCTCGATCGCCAGCACGTACGCGTGTTCGTTGCACATCATGGAGACGTAATCGAGCCGGTCCATGTAGCCGATCGACTGATTGAAAGGCTTGCTCTCGGCGAGTTTCTCCGTTCCCCGATGCAATAGGCCGATATGCGGGTCGGCCTTCTGAATGACCTCGCCGTCCATCTCCAATACCAATCGCAACACGCCGTGAGCCGCCGGATGCTGTGGACCGAAATTCATCGTGAAATTGCGAATCTCAGACATTGGGTTTGCCTGTCGGCGCCGCGGCGCTCGCATTGGTGAGCTGCGCATCGTAGCGGTTGTCGTCGCGAATCACTTTCGGCACGAGAATACGCGGTTCGATCGTGACCGGCTCGTAAACGACGCGGCCCTTCTCCGGGTCGTAGCGAACCTCGACATTCCCGGACAGCGGGAAATCCTTGCGGAACGGATGGCCGATGAACCCGTAATCGGTCAGTATGCGCCGCAGATCCGGATGTCCCCGAAAGAGGATTCCGAATAGATCGAAAACTTCACGCTCGAACCAATCGGCCGATGCCCAGATGCCGGTCACAGAATCCACGATCGGTTCCGCGTCGTCGGGACAGAACACGCGCAGCCGCACGCGCTGATTGAGTGACACCGACAACAAATGATAGATCACCGCGTAGCGCCGGCCTGCGGCCGGCTTGCTCGGAATGGAATCATCGATCGACTCGCTGGCCTCGCCGATTCGCGATACGCCGCGACTGAACCCCGATGAACTCGCCGCCACGGTCGTCCATTCGGCGCGCCCGTACTCCAGATAGTCGACGCCGCATACATCCATGCACATCTCGAACTTCAACTCCGGCGCATCGCGCAGGAATGCCGCAATCTTGAGCAGGCGCTCGGGCGCCAATTCATAGGTCAACTCGCCGCTGTGACCCGGCACGGCCGTGAGCTGATCGGCGAGTACGCGCGCGAACACCTGCTCGAGTTGCTCGCAGCGAGTGAGTCCCGCGACCGCTGCAGGAGCGCCAGCCTCCGGCGGTGTCGAATTGCCCGGGATCATCGGACGAAGGCCTTGTTGCGCCTGATCTTGCTCTGTAATTGGATGATGCCGTAGAGCAATGCCTCGGCCGTCGGCGGGCAACCGGGCACATAGACGTCGACCGGCACGATGCGATCGCAACCGCGCACGACCGCATATGAATAATGATAGTAGCCGCCGCCGTTCGCGCAGGAACCCATCGAAATCACCCATCTTGGTTCCGACATTTGGTCGTAGACCTTGCGCAATGCGGGCGCCATTTTATTGACGAGAGTGCCGGCGACGATCATGACATCGGACTGGCGCGGGCTCGGACGGAACACGATACCAAAACGATCGAGATCGTAGCGCGCCGCACCCGCCTGCATCATTTCGACCGCGCAGCAGGCGAGGCCGAAGGTCATCGGCCACAGCGAGCCGGTGCGCGCCCAATTGACGAGTTTGTCGACCGTCGTGACCTCGAAACCCGGCGCCGCACTGGCGCCCGCCGAAACGGCATCTAATCCCATTCCAACGCCCCCTTTTTATAGTCGTAGATCAAGGCAACGACCAAAATCGAGGCGAAAATCAACATCCCCACGAGTCCGAATGTGCCGGTGCGCCCGAGCGAGACGGCCCACGGAAAAAAGAAGGCGATCTCCAGATCGAAGACGATGAATATGATCGCCACCAAGTAATAGCGCACGTCGAAACGCATGCGCGTGTCCTCGAAGGCCTCAAAGCCGCACTCGTAGGGGGAGAGCTTCTCGGGGTATGGGCGGCGGGGGCCGGCGATCCAGCCAATAGTAAATAGCGCTAAGCCAAGTACGGTGGCAAGCCCCAAGAAGATCAATATAGGCAGATAGTGTCGCAACATGATCCGCGCATTATTTTTTGCGGTTAATCTTCCGACGTTTAGTTAAGTCGCTATTGTATCAGGCGCGCCGCTTCGCGTATCGCAAGAGATGGTGCCGACGGCCGGAGTCGAACCGGCACAGGTTGCCCCACTAGCCCCTCAAACTAGCGCGTCTACCAATTTCGCCACGTCGGCTCTTTAATCATCTCTTGCAAGCGGTCACTCTATACCCAGCGATCGATCAGGGCCGGTTCGCCGGCGCCGGCGGCGGCGTCGAAACCGGCGTCGCCGGCGCGCTCTGTACCGGCGTCGATGATGTCGGCGTCGACGGCGGCGGCGTCGATGGCGGCGGCGTCACGGGCGTCGCAGTCGTCGTCTCGGCCTGCGCCGCACGCTCCAGCAACGTCGCCGGCACGGCGCTCGCCTGAGTGCCAACGTAAGCGAGAGTCAAACTCGTTACGAAAAACAGCGCCGCGAACACGGCCGTCAATCGCGAAAACAGCGTGCTAGTACCGCGCGCGCCGAATACCGTCCCGGATGCGCCCGAGCCGAAGCCAGCGCCCGCCTCCGCGCCCTTGCCCCGCTGCAGCAGCACGAGCATGACGATCATGAATGCCAGCAACACGTGAAACGCTAAAATGAAACCACGCAACATAAGAAAGCTCTCAATAGCGAGCGGCTGCAGCCGCGCAGA
>Ga0181538_10002648_pt1 | contig 18261 bp, 16 predicted proteins | sample PEATcosm2014_Bin_40_FD_119773 | JGI IMG/M metagenome (GOLD analysis project Ga0181538, IMG submission 119773) | Peatland microbial communities from MTU Mesocosm Facility, Houghton, MI, USA - PEATcosm2014_Bin23_30_metaG | ecosystem: Environmental > Terrestrial > Soil > Wetlands > Peat | place...
CATTCAGGCTTTGGCCGACGTAAATCGTCTGCGTTGGTGGAACGGTCAGAGTCGGTGACGCTACCAGCGAAATGTCATCCACATACCAGCCGGCGGCAGTACCTGAGCCGCCGGAAGTAAAATTAAAAGCCGTCTGCACCATCTGGCCGGCATAAGCACTCAAATCCAGGGAGACATTGGTCCAAATGCCACCGGTGTTCCCGTTGAGATAAGTCGGTGATAGTTGTTTCCAAGTGCTGCCGTCGGTCGTGATTTCAACAAAGCCCAGCGCATTGTTGAAATTATACCAGTGCCAGAAGTGCAGAGCCGGGCTGTTCGAAGGAACGGCAAATGGCGGACTGATCAATCTTGAATCCACGTTATTTGCGTAATTACCCGCCAAAACTGTCGCTGCGCAGTTGGTGCCGGAATGGGCGCGTAATCCGACGGCATTGGTGGCAGGGCCTGTGGTCGGCTTGCCGATTTCCCACGTTCCAAAATCCACTGCCCAATCGTTCGTGACGGATTCAAAACTTTCCGGATCATTCAAGACCGGCGAATTCGTAACCACGGCAACATCGTCCACATACCAGCCTTGGGCGTTGCCGCAACAGCCACCGGAGGTGAAGTGGAAGGCAATTTGCACGCTTTGACCGGCAAAGGCGCTTAGGTCAATAGACGGACGCGACCAGACACCGCCGCTGGTGATGGTCTCATAAGTCGGTGAGATCTGATTCCAACTGCCGCCGTTGTTGGTGCTGATTTCGACATAGCCCAATGCGTTTGCATAATTGAACCAGTGCCAGAAACGCAAACGGGGGAATTGATTGGTGGCAGGCACGACCAGGGATTGGAGGCCATTGTAATTGGTGCAGATGAGCCGGGCGTCAGAATTGTAGGCATAATTTTGACTCGAGGCGCAATTGGTTCCGGAATGGGTGCGGAACCCGGCGGCATTGGTTGCGGGACCGGCGGTCGGCGAACCAATCCGCCAGACGCTATTGGTGGTCCAGCGGCTGGGGCCATTAGTTTCAAAACCATCCGACCAAAAGACGGTCTCCGCGTGGCCCACATCCTCCAACAGCAAAAGCGCCGCACACAAACAAAAAAATCTGTTTCCGGAACGGTTCATCCTTTTACTCCATTTTATTCCACATAACCTGTCAGCTCATTGCGGATTGAGCGGCGCGACGGTGTTGGTATTCAACGGCGTGACTGGTGGCGGAGTATTGAAAAAGCCTTCGTCCTGGTTCTGGGGCTTGGGCGAATCCGTTGACGGGGCATTGTAAAAGCCGCCGTTTTGGCCTTCGCCCCTGGTGCGTCTCAGTTCCGTCTTGCGCTCGGCTTCAGTCAGTTTCTTTTCGTAGGCGGCATCTTCCGCCGACGCTGCGGAAACGCCCGGCAACCGTTGCTCTTCTTTAATGGTGTTCAAAGCGGCGATTTCAGGCGTCTTCAAAACGGTCGGGCGCATGAGGACGATAAGTTCCTGCCGGTCTTTGGTGTCGTTGCGACTGGTGAAGAGATTGCCGAGTATGGGAATGTCTTGCAAAAACGGAACGCCGGATTTGCTCGTGGATTTGTCCGCGCGGATGAAGCCGCCGAGGATGATTGTGTCGCGGTCTTTCACGGCGATTTCGGACGACAGCGTGCGCTTGTCGGTGTTCGGCACCGAGTTGCCATCAATGGTGGTGTATCCGTTGATATCATCAATCTCCTGATTGATGTCCATCACCACCAGGCCGTCGGGATTGATGAACGGTGTGACGTCCAGTTCGACACCGACTGACAATTGGGAATAGGAAGAATTATTGCCGTAAACGCTGCCGCCGTAAGTGGTGTTGTTGACATAAGGCACAGTGCTGCCGACGAAAAACTGCGCGGGCTTGGCCTGAGAAGTCTGGATGCGCGGACGCTGAATGACCGTCGCCGCGCTGTCGGATTCAAGCGCCGACATCGCCACGTCCCAAGTCGGTCCGATGCTGCCGAAGTAACTGAGGCCACTGCCAAGATTGTTGCCAAAAACCGCATTCGAGCCGGCTGAAGAAGTTACCGTAGAACTAATACTGCTGAATAACCCGTTGGTTTGCAGACCATTCGTCGTCACGGTCTGAAGAAAATGCATGAACGTTTGGCCGTTGTTCATGCCGCCGCCGCCAAGGACATTGCCACCTAAAGATGCTGGATTCTGTGCCACTGAAACACCGAAGTTGAAAGTGTGGCCCAATGACACGTCCATGATGACCGCCTCGATGAGCACTTGTGAAAGCAACACGTCCAGCTTGCTGATAATGGTCTTGATTGTGGCCATGTCCTGGCGCGTGGCAAAAACGAGCAACGCGTTGCTCCGCTGGTCGGCAATGATTTTGGTCTGGCCAAAAAGCTGGATTTGGTCCTGCTGACCGCCGCCGGCGCCGGCGCCGGTGCGGTTGATGATGGACTGCAACCGCGATTGAAAAGTGTTCCCCGCCGGCGGCGTGCCGCCGGGATTGGCCTGCCCGCCAAATGCGCCGCCCGAATAGGCGCCGCCCATTCCGGCAGTGCCCGTCGCGCCGCCAGATCGCCCGCCTACGCCGCTGATAGGCGCGGCTGCGGTCGAACCGCCAATGCTTACTGTGCCATTGCCGCTGCCGCCCAGGCTACCCAAGGCACTGGCAATATCCCCGGCCATCGCGTATTTGATGGGGATGACTTCCGAGATGTATTCCGCCGGCACGCTCACGTCAATCTGGTCAACCATTTCCAGCATCCGCTTCACATTTTCGGCATAGTCGCGGAGGACGAGGATCCCGTTGCCGTCAATCGCAAAGACGGAATTCTGCAGTTTGCCAAAAGGCTGGATGATTTGCGCCATCACGCTGGGCTTGACGTATTTCAACTGCACGATGTGCGTTACATATGACCCCAGCTCCGGCAAATTGGTCGCAGCCGAGTAATCCAGCGGCGCGGCCGCCGTGTTCGCGTCGGTGGACGGCAGTGCCTTAACAAATTTGTCGCCAACATTGATGAGTGAGATGCCGTTAAGCGCCAGCACCGCCTGCAACGCCTGAATTGCCTCGCTGCGGGTCAACAGCGATTGGGTGTGCAGCACGATGGACGCCTGCGGCAGTCCCGCGCGTAAAATTGTGCGCCCGACCAAATCCGCGTAAAGGTCCAGCACTTGATTTACATCCACTCCCTGAAAATTGTAACTATAAGCGGGAATTTCGGTTGCCGCCGACGCATTTCCGGCCTGAGCGGGTGCCGCGATGTTATTCGACGCTGCGGTGGCGGGGGGCGTCGCGGGGGTCGCCGGAGTTGCCGGAGCCGGCGACGTGGGCAGACCGGGAAGCGCCGGCAGCACCGGGAGGCCGTTGGTTCCCCTCCGGAGCCGCGGCATGGGGCGCTGTCGTGGCGCAACGTTGGTGGCCGGCGGCATTTGCGCCCAAAGCTCAAAACCGGTTAAAAATAAAATCAGGGCGAGTGTGGTCGTTTTCATTTTGCTTTGGCGGTTGCGGATTTCGAATCGGCCGGGGCGGCTGGGTTCTTTTGATAGCTGGCGACGAGCTTGATGTTCGCGGTCAGATGCTGATGCGCGGCGTCGGGCTGGAGTTCCAGGTCGCGCACGCGGATCATCGAAACGCCGGAGCCGAGTTTGTAAAGGAAGTCCACCAGTTGATCGTCCGTGGCGGTGACGTTGATATTTTGAATCTGCTCGACAAAAAACGCGTCGTTCGTGCGCGTCAATTGCCGCGAGGTGTTGACGATGCCGACGCCGCTGGCCGTGGATTGCGACTGGATGGCGCGTGTGAAATTGATGGCCTGGTCTTCCGGCGCGACGAACTCGCCCTGGCTCTCAAACGTTTTCACCTTCGCCTGATAATCGGGAATTTGCGCCACGGTCGCCTGGTACAGCTTCAATGTGTCATTGGCGGTTTTGAGCCGATATTTCAACCTGCCCCAATCGGAGAAGTGCGGCCAGACCCACCACCAATTCAGCACGACAATCAAAGCCACGAATCCGCCGACAGCCAGCCGGCGCTCCAACGGACGCAGTTGTGAAAAATATTTTTTCATCAGGGCTCCCCCTCCGTGTGCTGCAATTCCAGGCCGAAATTCCACGTCGCCTTGTCGGCCATCGTGCGATAGGTCAGTTGCTCGCTGCTGTTGGGATTTGGGTTGAACATCGGCTGGCCATTCAGTTTTGCCTTTCGCACGCTGTCATAAAAACCGCCCTTCTCGGTTATCAGGCCAATTTGGTCCGACCCGCATGTCCCGTTGAGCGAAAGTTTTCTTCCGTCGGCAAAGCTGAACCGTTGCAACGAGATGCCTTCGGGCAATTGCTCCGCGATGGCTTTCCAGCAGTCCAGCGCGGCATATTTCAACTCCTGCCGTTCCTTGAGCACCCCGTAGCGCGCCTTGAGCTGGATCGCATTGGTGTAATCGTTGCTGATTTTGGCCACCTCTTGTTCGACGTTGTGCGCGCGATAACTCAAAAACCCGGCGGCGGCAAAATAAACCGCCAGCGCCACCGCATACAGCACGCCCGCTATCCCGAGGCCGTGTAGCCATAAACGGTCAACAAATTGCTGGTGATAACGCGCGGAAAACTCCGCCGGCAGGAGATTCGCGCGTTCGCTGGCGGCAGCAGCCCGCCGCGCCGTGTGCCCGGCCAGATCCGCCGGCGGCAGCGGCTGTGAAACCCGCACCGGCTCGCTCAGGACTTCGCGCAATGCATTTTCCCATTCAGCGGCGTTGACCGGATCCGCCACCAGGTGCCAATTTGGCGGCGAGGTCAGCCAGCCATCCAATTCGCCAGACCACGCCAGCAGCGCTAGTTGTTTTTTTAACTCCACCGTGCGGTCAACCGCCGGCGGCAGGGTGACAAAGCTCAAATTCCGCAATGTGCCGCCGCCCCACCACGCGACCAACGCCGCACTCTGACCGCCGAGCCACAGCGGATAAATCCACGCGTCCACCTCCGCTTCACTCCCGCTTTCGTGCAACTTCGACGCGGCAGGCTGGCGCGACGAGCCATCCATTTCCAGTTGATCCAGAAACGGCACCTCGAGCCGGTCGGCCAGAAAACCCCGGCCTTCCAATTTGCCGAGAAATTCCTCGACCGCGTTGCGCGCGGCGATGACAACAATGATGGTCTGCAAATTGCCCGCCGCCGCTTCGCCGCCCGCCGGTTGCGGCAGGGCTTGCATCGTCCAGACAATTTGCGTCACCGGTATCGGTGACAGTTTTTCCAGTTGCAACTCCACCATGGCCAGCGTTTCGTCGAAATTGCTTTTGGGCAGTTCGATGACGCGTAGAAAAACATTTTCCGGCGGCAGCCACGCGACGTTCAATTTCGGCTGCCACAACGAACTCCAGGATTTCGCCACGAACCGGGCCGGCAGCGATGAACCGTGATGTTCGCGGTTCAGCACAAAGCCGCCCCCTTTGGCGTCAAACTGCCAGAGGCGGTTCGCGTCGGGCGCAATTTGCAGAACGTTGCAGGAATTCCAGCGGGCCATGTTAAAAAGTGACGAGTGACGAGTGACGAGTGGCGAGTGGTCGGGCGTCCGAACCAGTCGCAAATCGTAAATCGCAAATCATAAATCTTTCATTTGCGGGGGGTGATTGGTGTGCGGTCGTCGCCGCCGAGGGCGTCCATGTGTTCCTCGATTTGCGTGACGCGCAGGACTTCCTCGATCGTCGTCTCGCCGTTCATGACCTTGTTCCAGCCGTCGGTGCGGAGCGTGCGCATGCCGCTCTCAATGGCGCGCTGCGCGATGCTCGTCGCCGTCGAGCGGTTCATCACTAGCGGGCGGATGGCCTCGGTAACGATAAGCAATTCGTAAATGCCTTTGCGCCCCTGATAGCCGAGCTGCCGGCAATCTTCACAACCGGCCCCACGCCAGAATTTCGCCGTGCTGATTTCATCCGCGGGAAACCCGATTTTTTTCAAATAATCCTTTTCGACCTTCTGCTCGGTTTTGCAATGCGGACAAATCGTGCGCACGAGACGTTGCGCCATGACGGCCTCGACCGACGACGCCACCAGAAACGGCTCGATGCCCATGTCAATCAGGCGCGTGAACGCGCTCGACGCATCGTTCGTGTGCAGCGTGCTGAACACCAGGTGGCCGGTGAGCGAGGCGCGGATGGCGATCTCGGCGGTTTCCAGGTCGCGGATTTCGCCCACCATGATCACGTTCGGGTCCTGGCGCAGAATGTGGCGCAGGCCCATCGCAAACGTCAGCCCGATTTCCGGCCGCACCGCAATCTGGTTGATGCCTTTGAGTTCGTACTCGACCGGTTCCTCGACGGTGATGATGCGTTTGTGGACCGAATTGATGGCGCTTAAAAACGCGTAGAGCGACGTGGATTTGCCCGAGCCGGTTGGCCCGGTGACGAGGAAAATGCCGTGCGGTTTGACGATGATCTCGCGGATCATCGCTTCGTCCTTTGGCGCGAAACCCAGCTTGTCGAGGCTCAGGAATATTTTCCCGCGCGTGAGCAAACGCAGCGATACGCTTTCGCCATAGACCGTCGGCACGGTGGAAACGCGGATGTCCAGTTCCTCGCCTTTGATGCGGACGTTGATGCGGCCGTCCTGCGGCAGGCGCTTTTCGGAAATGTTCATCCCGCTCATCACCTTGATGCGCGAGATGAGCGCCGCCTGAAACCGTTTGAGCTGCGGCGGCATCGGCGTCTGATGCAGAATGCCGTCAATGCGGTAGCGGATGCGCAACTCGTCCTCCGCCGGTTCGAAATGAATGTCCGTCGCGCGGTCCTTGAACGCCTCCCAGATGATCTGGTTCACAAACTTGATGACGCTCGCCTCCTGATCGGCCTCGGTGATTTCCTTGTCGCTGGCGATCTCCAGTTCCATCGGCTCTTCCCCGCCCAGTTCATCCAGCGTTTCGGCGCCGACGCCGTAATGTTTCTTGAGCGCCTTTTCGATTTCGGTTTTTGGCGCCAGCGCGAATTGCACCGGCATCCGCGCGTCAAAACGCACCGCACTTGCCATCGCCGCATCGAACGGGTCGCTGACGGCGACTTGCAACGTGTCGTTGTTCACCGCGGCAGGCAGGACCGAATATTGAAACGCGACCTTCGTGGAGATTTTGTTCCGCGCCTCCTGCGGAATCGTGTGCTTGTGCAGATCAAGAAATGGCCAGCCGAGCGTTGTGGCCAGCCGTTGCAAAAAAACATCCTCCGCCACGCCGCGTTCGCGGGCCACGAACGACAGCAAGGGTTCCGTCGAGCCGCTGTCCGCCGCCGCGCGCCACGCCTTGCGCCAGTCGTCAAACTGGGCCGGCGTCGCTTCGGCGACCGACGCGACGAGGTTCTTTACCGAGCCAAAAGCCATTTGTTACTTTTGTTTTAACAGCCAAAACCGGAAAAAGTTTCGGAAACTCACAGGATTTGCCACACCACACGCCGGTATGGTTTGGCCGCGAATTCCTCGAATTTGCCTGTAAAAATGGATTTCATTTCCCGCCAATTCGTGTAATTCGTGTCTCTTGTGAAACAATTCGCCACCGTCACCGTCATCGGGCGCGACAAAACCGGCGTTATCGCCCGCGTCACCAATTTTCTGTTCGAACAAAAGGCCAACATCGAGGCGCTGGAAGAACAGGTCACGCGCGGCCAGTTCAGCATGACCCTCCAGGCTTCCTGGAAGCCGGAGGCTTGCAACGCCGCCGCCTTGCGCGCCGGTTTGGACCGGCTCGCAAAACAACTCGGCATGGAAATCAAGGTCCGGTTCACCGAGCCGAACCGCCGCCAGCGCTTCGCCATCCTGGTCACGAAGGAAACACATTGCTTCGAGGCGCTGTTGGCCGCGAAATTGAAGGCGGATGCCGCGCTGGTCATCGGCAACCATGCCGACTTCGCGCCGCTGGCGGAAAAATTCAAGCTGCCTTTTGCGCCCATCAACTGGAACGACCGCGCCCGGGCCGAGGCGCAGGCGCTGCGCCTGCTGGAGGAGCGGCAGATTGATTTCGTTGTGTTGGCGCGGTTCATGAAAATCCTTTCGCCGAACTTCGTGTGGCGTTACAAAAACAAGATCATCAACATCCATCCGTCGCTCCTGCCGAGTTTTCCTGGTTCGCAGGCTTACCGTCAGGCCTACGAGCAGGGCGTGAAAATTGCCGGTGTCACCGCGCACTTCGTCTCGACGCGGCTGGATGAGGGACCGATCATCGCGCAAGGCTCGTTCCAGATCCGTCCCGGCATGGCGCTCAAGGACATCATTGCGCGCGGCCAGCAACTCGAAGCCGGCGTGCTCGTCAAGGCCGTGAGGCTTTATCTTGGCAAACGGCTGGACGTTTATTGGGGCGTGGTAAAAGAAGTTTAACCTTGGGCGCTTTTGAGCCACCGCCCTGCGTCTCACCGCACCCGGGCGCGAGTTTGTGGCGGGAACATCGGATTTACAGGGCCAGGGTTAAGCTTCAAGCGTGGACTCTCTTTCATACCATCGTTGTTCCCGCGAACGAGCTTGTGGAAGTCGAGGTCTGGCCTCCTGTGGTTTTCGCAGAATTACACCGTTTCCTTTTTCCGCCGGAAATTTTTCTGAAAAACTTTTCCATTTGGTTGAACTGATTTCCCGTCATGGTGTCAGAACTAAACGGGGGAAAAGTAAGGTTGTATGAATGCCATTGCCATCCGAGACGAGAGTCTTTTTGAAATGACGCTGAAAGCCACCGTCATTTACGACGACTTCGATTTTGCGACGCGCGCCGCGGCGTTGCTGGAGCGCGTCGCCCTCCGCGTGCACGAAGCCATGAAGTGGGACGTCAAGCCCTGGCGGCTCGATGTGCTGAAACAATCATCGCTGGCCGAAGTCGCCGGGGCCGAAGCCGCTGATGCGGACTTGATTGTCTTCGCCTTGAGCAAGACCCATTCGCCGCCGCCGGAATTGGCAGTGTGGCTGGAGGATTGGGAGGCACACCGGCAAATCGAGAACCCCGCCGTCATGGTGTTGATCCCGGGCGAACACGCCGCAGCAACGCCGCTCTGGCACGAACTCAAACAATTCGCCGCGCGACGCGGTCTGGCCTTTTTGAGCAGCCATGACGTGAGGGATAACGGTGATTCAATGCAGTTTGTTCACCAATTGTGGCAACGGAGGCAACCGGCTGCGCCGGCGCTTGAATTGAGTGTCGGTTTGCCAAGCCCGCCGCGCCCGCCGCCGCATTGGGGCATCAATGAATAAACCGGTTTGACGTTGCGTTGTCGCCATCGCAGGCTTAGTTTGCAAACGGTCTGAAAACGGTTTTGCGGAAGCGAAGATTCGAACGGCGACCGTTTCCGTCCAGCGGCATGGAGCGGGCAAGAGACCCGCAAAACGGTTGAGTCCGCTCCAGCCCATCGGTCTGGTTGGAACCGGCTGGTTGGTCGTGGTAGATTTTTGAAGCGTAACAATGGAGCACCAAAGCGCCGCGGTATTGGGCGCTGGAAAGGAAAAATTATGGCAAAGAGAACAGACTCAAAACCTGGCAGCAATACCCGAAAACAAACCTTCGCGTTCAGCGCGCCTGACGCATTGAGTGTGCAGTTGGTGGGCGACTTCACCCGGTGGCAGGAACGTCCCATCAATCTGCACAAGGGCATGGACGGTGTGTGGCGGACGACGGTGGATTTGGATCCCGGCATGCACCACTACCGGTTCCTCGTTGATGGCCAATGGCGCGATGATCCCGAATGCATTCTCCGCGCGCCGAATCCCTACGGCAGTGAAAACATGATGCGGCAGGTCGCGTGAGGGTGGCGGGGTTTTAATTGCGACGGCAGCGGAATGTAATTCTGTTTCCCAGCGGGCGGTTCGCATCTCGACTCGTCACGCGAAGGTGATACTTTGGTTGCGTGAACGAACTTCTCATTGGTCTGGTGGGTGCGTTGGTGGCGACGAATCAGCCGCTGGCTGTCAGCAATTTGATCCAGCAAAACGCCGGTGTTTCGGTTTCCCTTCCCAATCCAAACGACCCGGCGGAAAAGGCATTGCATCAGTTGATGATCGAGGATGACGCGGCCATGGCGGAGGTGGATAAATGGATTCGCGACAACGACAGCTTCGCAGCACAGGGCGCGGGAGAATCGAAGGCGGAATTAAACGCGCGCATCATGGCCCGGCTGAATATTGTCCGCAAGGACTACGAGGATTTGTTGCAGCGTTACCCGAATTTCGCGCGCGGACATCTGGCCTACGCCAGTTTTTTGAACAACCTCAACGACGAAGGCGCCGCGATGCTCGAAAACGAAAAGGCCCGCCAACTCGATCCCCAAAACCCGGCGGCCTGGAACAACCTCGCCCTTTACTACGGCGAGCACGGTCCTATGACAAACGCTTTCGTGTACTTTGGTAAAGCTATTGAACTGGACCCCAACGAATCGGTTTATTATCAAAATCTCGGTCTTGTCGTTTATGTTTACCGCAGAGATGCCATGGCATTCTATCATTTGAATGAGCAGCAGGTTTTTGACAAGGCGCTCGCGCTCTACCAGAAGGCCATCCGGCTCGACCCGGATAATTTTCCGCTCGCGACCGATTACGCGGAAAACTATTACGGCATCCGCCCGCTGCGCACCAATGACGCGCTGGCCGCTTGGACGAATGCGCTCCATACCGCCCACAACGAGGCCGAACGCGAAGGCGTTTATATCCATCTGGCGCGGATCAAAATTGTCGCCGGGCGCTTCGCTGAGGCACGCGCCCAACTCGACGCCGTGACCAATTCGATTTATGCCGGCCTCAAGGACCGGGGCGAACGCAATCTCGCCGAACGCGAATACGCCGCGACCAACCCGGCCGCCGCCGGCATTTCGACGAATGTTCCAGGTTTCCCGACAAACAACCTTGTCGCGCCGGCCAATGCCGCGACCGTCGCCACCAATGCCATCAACGGTCAAACCAACCCGCGGCCCAAACTTCCAGCCGGAGTGCCGGCGCTCACGAATCCGCCGGCCTTTTCTCCGAAGATTGTCACTCCTTTGACGAACGTCCCGCCCGCTCCGTCAGTGCCGTCCAATTTGTCGCGACCTTGAGAAACCTGCCAAATTCGCCTTTTGCCACGACCGCCTTGTGCTAAAATGACCTTCGCATGAGCTTTTACGACGAGTTGAAATTCGACGCCAATGGCCTGATCCCGGCAATTGTCCAGGAGCAAAAAACCGGCCGGGTGCTGATGATGGCGTGGATGAACCGCGCGTCGCTGGAAAAGACCATCGCGACCGGCCGGACGCATTTCTGGAGCCGGTCGCGCCAAAAATTCTGGATGAAGGGCGAAACCAGCGGCCATGTGCAGCAAGTCAAGGACATCGCGTTCGACTGCGACGGCGACGTGCTGCTGATTCAGGTCGCGCAAACCGGCGCGGCTTGCCACGAAGGCTACCGGTCCTGTTTCTTCCGTTCGGTGGAAAAAGACGGAAAATCGTTTAAGATAACGGAGGCGCAACTCGAAACGCCCGGACAAATCTACGGAAAGAAGTAATGGACGACCCGGTCTCATTTGGCAGCCGCGAGTATTTTTTGATGTTCGCGCTGCTGGTTTTTTCTCGCGGCATGGATTTTCTCAGCACATGGATTGCCACGCCGAACCTCGTGCTCGAAGGCAATCCGCTCGCCAAAAAGCTCGGCTGGCGATGGGGCCTGCTCCTGAACGTGGTGATGGTTGTGGCGCTGGCGCTATGGCCGCTGTCGGCAATTGTCGTGGCCACGGCCAGCGTGCTGGTCGCCGCGCGCAATTTCCAGTCTGCGTGGCTCATGCGTTCGCTGGGCGAAGACGCCTACCGCGAGTGGCATGTGCAGCGCATAAGGGAAACACGCGTGACGCTTTACCTGTTTTGCCTCGCCGGGGACACGCTGCTGACCGCCGGCGTGGGCGCGGTGCTGATTTATTTCAGCCGGATGCGGCTCGTGCCTTTCGCCGTCGGCATGGGCATGGTAGCCTATGCCGTTGCCGTCGCGTTCTACACGCTGCTGGCCGTATGGCGAATCCATTGCGCCGCGAAACGTGAAGCACGGCGCTTGCGGGCCGAACAGGACCGGCAGATGAACAGCCGGACTTTGGTGATTGAAACTTGCTCGCGTCCGTCCGACCGGATGGTTTAAGCTGTTGGCCGCATGTATTCGCCAACACCTGATGAATTTCTGAAGCTCGCCGCAGGGGGGAATCTGATTCCCGTCACCCGCCGCATTCTGGCCGATATTGAAACGCCGTTTTCGGCCTACCGCAAAATCCGCGGACAGGGCGAATCGTTTTTGTTCGAGTCCGTCGAAGGTGGCGAACATTTGGGGCGTTATTCCTTCGTCGGCTGCAATCCGCGCGCCATCATCAAACAGACCGGCCAACGCGTCGAAGTCATCGAAAACGGAAAGGTTGTCGAAAGTTTTGAAATTGTGCAAAAGCCCCTCGCCCCGTCCCTCTCCCCATCCGATGGGGAGAGGGTGGCGAAGCCGGGTGAGGGGAAAACCGTTCGCGACGGCCTCGAAGTCGTCGAGCGCGTGATGGGAAAATTCCGCGCCGTACCGGTGCCGAGCCTGCCGCGATTCACCGGCGGCGCGATCGGGTTCATCGGCTACGAATTCATCCATGACGTTGAACCGGTGGTGCCGCGCCCGCCGCAAGACGAACTGCAGACGCCGGTGATGTATTTTCTCATCGCTGATCAATTGCTGGTTTTCGACCGCGTGGCGCAGACGATCACAATTCTGGTCAATGCGATCCTCGACGACGCCGAAAATCCGGCCGAGGCCTACGAAAACGCCGTGGGCGAAATCGAGCGCCTCGTTTCACTGCTGGAACAGCCGAGCGAACATCAGCCGGTGAGCCTGCCGGCGGAAACGCCTTCGATTCCCTTCGAATCGAACATGACGAAGGAGAAATTTGGCGCCAACGTTCTCAAGGCGAAGGACTACATCACGGGGGGCGACATCATCCAGGTCGTTGGCTCACAGCGATTTTCCGCGCCGGTCAAGGCGTCGCCGCTGGACGTTTACCGCGCCGTGCGCTCCATTAATCCGTCACCCTACATGTTTTTGCTGGAACTGGATGGTTTCTCGCTCGTCGGCGCGTCGCCGGAAATTCATGTCCGCTGCGAAGAAGGCAAAGTTGAAATCCGGCCGATAGCCGGAACCCGCCGCCGCGGCAAAAATGACGAGGAAGATTCAACTTTGGAAAAGGAATTGCTCGCCGATCCGAAGGAGCGCGCCGAACACGTCATGCTCGTGGACCTGGCGCGCAACGACATCGGGCGCGTGTGCGATTTCGGCAGTGTGCAGGTGAAGGAACTGATGATTATTGAGCGTTACAGCCACGTCATGCATATCGTGTCACAGGTCGAAGGGAAATTGTCCGCCGCCAAAACGGTTTACGATTTGATGCGCGCGACCTTTCCGGCGGGCACCGTCAGCGGCGCGCCGAAAATCCGCGCCATGCAAATCATCGCCGAACTCGAACAAACCGCGCGCGGGCCGTATGCCGGCTGCGTCGGTTATTTTTCCTTTAACGGCAATCTCGACACCTGCATCACGCTGCGCACCGCGCTTATCAAGGACGGCAAGGCTTACGTGCAGGCCGGCGGTGGCTGGGTGAACGATTCCACACCCGAAGGCGAATTTCAGGAGACGGTGAACAAATCCATGGCCATGCGCAAAGCCGTGGCCATGGCCGAGGGTTTTTCGCGCTGAAGGATTTGCGCCCGTGCAGAATCATGAGAATTGCTGGCGATGGCGGGCGAGGGCGGCTACACTTCGTTCTTACAGATGAACACAATCTTCGTGACCGGCGCGGCTGGATTTATCGGCAGCAATCTGGTTGACCGGCTGCTCGCCGACGGCAAACAGGTTGTCGGCTGGGACAATTTTTCCACCGGCCAGCGGGAATTTCTTCAATCGGCGCTGGCCAATCCGAAATTCAAACTGATTGAAGGCGATTGCCTTGATCTGTCGGCATTGACCCGCGCGATGGCCGGGTGCGATTTCGTTTTTCACCTGGCCGCCAATGCCGATGTCCGTTTTGGTCTCGACCATCCGCACAAGGATTTCCAGCAAAACGCCGCCGCCACGTTCAACGTGCTCGAAGCCATGCGTTCCAGCGGCTGCAAACGCATCGCCTTCAGCTCCACCGGCAGTGTTTATGGCGAGGCGGAAATCATCCCGACGCCCGAAAATCATCCGTTTCCGGTGCAAACTTCGTTGTATGCGGCCTCGAAACTCGCCGGCGAAGGATTTATTCACGCTTATTGTGAAGGGTACGGTTTTGAGGGTTACATTTTCCGGTTCGTCTCGATTCTCGGTGAACGTTACACGCACGGCCATGTGCTGGATTTTTATAAACAACTGCTCGCCCATCCCGACCGCTTGAAAGTGCTCGGCGACGGCACGCAGCGGAAATCCTATCTCTACATCGGCGATTGCCTCGACGCGATGCTGCACGTTGCCAATCGCGCCACGGCGAAGCAAACCAGGCACAATGTCGAAACCTACAATCTCGGCACGGATGAATATGTCGAAGTCAACAATTCGGTGAAATATATTTGCAACGCGCTCGGCCTTAAACCGAAACTGGAGTATTCCGGTGGCAACAAAGGCTGGGTGGGCGATAATCCATTCATCTTCCTGGATACCAAAAAAATCCGCGCCGCCGGCTGGAAGACGACGCTCACCATCGAGCAATCCATCATCCGCACGCTCCGATGGCTCCAAAAAAACCAGTGGGTTCTTCAACGCCGATGAACCTCGTCATCACGGGCAGCAGCAGCGGCATCGGCAAGTTCCTCGCGGATTCGCTGACCGCCAAAGGCCATGCGGTCTGCCGCCTCGCGCGCTCGCCGCAGGACGGATTCAGTTTCCAATGCGATGTCTCCGACTGGCCGGCGCTGCAAAAGTGCGCGAAAACCGCGGCGCGAAAATTGCAGAAGTTGGATGGATTGATCTGCTGCGCCGCGATTCAGGAACCCATCGGCCCGGCCATGGAAATTGATCCGGCAGCCTGGCGTTCTACTCTGGCAGCGAACCTCGACGGGACGTTTTTCACCATCCGCGCGTTTTATCCGTTGCTGCGCAAAACCGGTCGGCAGGCAAAAATCATTTGTTTTTCGGGCGGCGGCGCGACGGGTCCCCGCCCGAATTTCGCGGCTTATGGTGTGTCCAAGGCCGGCGTGGTGCGGTTGGTGGAAACGCTCGCCGCCGAATGGCAGGGCCAGCCGCTGGACATCAATGCAGTGGCCCCCGGCGCGATTTTCACCCGCATGACCGAGCAGGTTCTGGCGCGCGGCGCGGCGGTGGCCGGCACGGTGGAATTTGAGCGCGCCGCCCGGCAATCGCGCGATGATGGCGCACAACTCGAAAAGGTTTTGGGGTTGACCGAGTTTCTATTGTCATCGAAAAGCGACGGCATCACCGGCAAGCTCATCAGCGCGGTCTGGGACCCGTGGGAAAAACTTCCCGAATTCAAGAAGGACCTGGACAGTGACATTTATACGCTGCGCCGTATTGTGCCCAAAGATCGCGGAAAGGCATGGGGAGACAAATGAATTACGCGATCATCGGTTGCGGATTGATTGGGAAAAAGCGGCTGGCTGGCTTGCCCGCCAGTTCAAAACTGGCTGTCGCCTGCGACACAAATCCAGCGCGGGCCGGGGAACTCGTGAAGCTGGCCGGGCGTGGACGTGCGGTTGCCGATTACCGGCAGGCCGTTGCCGATCCGCAGGTGGACGCGGTGATTGTGGCGACCGTCAACGCAGTGCTGGCGGAAGTTTCGGCCGCGGCAATTCGCGCGGGCAAACCCGTGCTGGTGGAAAAACCGGCGGGCGTTTCCGTTCGCCAGATTGATGAGTTGATTGCGCTCGCCAAGAGGCACAGTGTTTGTGTTCGGGCCGGTTTCAATCATCGTTACCATCCCGCGTTCCTCAAAGCGCGGGAGATTTTTGAATCCGGCGTGATGGGTGATTTGATGTTCATTCGTGCGCGCTATGGCCACGGTGGACGCGTGGGCTACGACAAGGAATGGCGCGCGGACCCGAAACTCTCCGGCGGCGGCGAACTGATTGATCAAGGGGTTCATTTGATTGATCTTGCCAGTTGGTTTCTGGGCCGTTTCACAAAGGTCAATGGTCGTGCGGCAACCTTTTTTTGGAACATGCCAGTGGACGACAATGCCTTTTTGGATTTGCGCACGGCCAAAGGCCGGACGGCGTGGCTGCACGTCAGTTGCACGGAATGGAAGAATCTTTTCTCGTTTGAAGTTTACGGGCGAAACACCAAGCTGCATATTGAAGGATTCGGCGGCAGTTACGGCGTCGAGAAACTTTATCATTACCAGATGAAACCGGAAATGGGCCCGCCCGACACGAAACTGTATGAATTTCCCGGTCCGGATGAATCCTGGCGAAACGAGATGGTTGAGTTTGAAAAGGACATTCGACTGAAACGAAAACCTGATGCGGGGCTGGCGGAAGCCCGTGCCGCGCAGCGGGTCGTGGAAAAAATTTACCGAAAGAGCGGATTTCACTTTGACTCCGCACCGCCAAAATCTTAGATCCGGGAACCGAAATGATCATTGTCCGTTCACCTTTGCGTGTCACTTTGGGTGGCGGCGGCACGGACTTGCCGTCGTATTACGAAAAATTCGGCGGCTTTCTTATCGCCGCGGCGATTGACCGGTATGTTTACATCACGCTGCACGAGAATTTCACGCCCGACTTGATCGTGAAATACTCACGCTTGGAACGCGTGAGCGAGGCCGGCAAACTCGAACACCCGATCATCCGCGAAGCCTTCGCCCTGCTCGGCATGGACGGCTGCGGGCTGGAACTGGCCTCGATGGCCGACATCCCGGCGGGGACCGGGCTGGGTTCGTCCGGCAGTTTCACGACCGCCCTGCTCAAGGCGTTGCACACCCACAAAAACAGTCTCGTTCATCCCGCTGACCTCGCGGCACAAGCCTGCGAAATCGAACTCAACCGGCTGAAGGAACCCATCGGCAAACAGGACCAATACATCGCAGCCTACGGCGGCATCACCTGTTTCAAATTTTTGGCGAGCGGGAAGGTCGAGGCGTGGCCGCTCAAGCTTTCCCGGGAAACGCGGGACAATCTGGGAGACAATCTGCTTTTGTTTTTCACCGGCTATTCGCGTTCGGCCTCGGCCATTTTGAAGGAACAGGATCAGAAATCAAAGCAGGCCGATCAGTCCATGATTGAGAATCTGCACTTTGTCAAAGACCTCGGGCTGCAAAGTCAGCGCGCGCTTGAAAACGGAAATCTCCAGGAATTCGCGCGGCTCATGGACGTGCACTGGCAGCGCAAAAAACAGCGCAGCGGCGGCATGAGCAACCCGAAGATCAACGAGTGGTATGACCTCGCGATGGCCAACGGCGCGCTCGGCGGCAAGCTCATCGGCGCGGGCGGCGGCGGCTTTCTCATGTTTTACGCCGAAGACAAGGCCAGACTTCGCCACGCCATGCGGCAGGCCGGACTCAAGGAAGTCCGGTTCCGGTTCGACTTCGAGGGCACGAAACTGGTGATTTCGTGAGTGCGCCGCTGGAAATTCCCGTTGCCGTCCTTGCCGGCGGCCTCGCCACGCGGCTGCGTCCCATCACCGAAAAAATCCCCAAATCGCTCATCCCCGTCGCCGGCAAACCGTTTCTGGCGCACCAACTTGAATTACTTCACTCGCGGGGCATTCGCCGCGCCGTGCTCTGCGTGGGACATCTCGGCGAAATGATTCAGCGCGAATTTGGCGATGGCAGTGCGTTTGGCATGAAGCTGGATTATTCCTTCGACTCGTCGCGCCGTAGCGACTTGCCGCGTCGGAGTGAAACGAAGACGGGAGCGGAGGCGGACGGCCCCCAATTGCTCGGCACCGGTGGCGCGCTCAAGCGTGCGTTGCCGTTGCTCGGCATGGAATTTTTTGTGCTCTACGGCGATTCGTATTTGCCGATTGAGTATCGTCCCATCGCGGAGTTTTTCCGGCGCAGCGGCAAGCTCGGTTGCATGACCGTTTACCGCAACGAAGGCCGCTACGACACCAGCAATGTCGTCTTCCGCGACGGCAGCGTTGTGGTGTATGACAAACAGAAACGTCTGCCGGAAATGCAGCACATTGACTACGGCTTGAGTTTATTCCAGGCCGCCGCTTTCGATGCGTACCCGGCCGACAAGCCCTTTGATCTGGCCGAAGTCATGGGCAAACTCGTCCGGGAAAAGCAACTGGCCGGTTACGAAGTACGCGAACGCTTTTACGAGATCGGTTCACCGGCCGGCTTGACCGAGCTTGAGAAATTACTTCAGGGTGGAACAGCCGTTTAG
>Ga0181538_10002653_pt1 | contig 18224 bp, 14 predicted proteins | sample PEATcosm2014_Bin_40_FD_119773 | JGI IMG/M metagenome (GOLD analysis project Ga0181538, IMG submission 119773) | Peatland microbial communities from MTU Mesocosm Facility, Houghton, MI, USA - PEATcosm2014_Bin23_30_metaG | ecosystem: Environmental > Terrestrial > Soil > Wetlands > Peat | place...
CACTTCGCGGTCGGTCAATTTGCCGAGCAACGCATCCTCCTCCTTTGTCCACGGAAACTGCCGCGTCGAACGAAGCCCCTCTTCCTGGCCGATTTTCCGCTGCGGACGGGGTGGAGGCGGGGCTTTCATACAGGTAGACTCGTTGATGTTAGCCCTGGCGCTGATCCGCCTTGCGCGCGCTTGAACATATGATAATGACGGCGAAGACGGTCAATATAGGCGCGATCCTCAAGGAGAATTTGGCGAAACAACTCCAGCAGCGCCGGAGACAGTTTGGACTGCGTATTCAACGGGTCCAGGTCGGCGCTGGCCAACTCCCGCGCGCTCTCGCGGTCGCCGTGCAGCCATTTAGCGTAAAAATCCTCGCTCTCCCAGCCGTAATTGATCGTGGCCAGAACTTTATTGGGCCGGTCAGCGCGGCAGACCTGAAAGAGGACGCGCCGGCAGTCGCAAGTAGGCTCATTGCAATACAATTCCAGAAACCCATATTCGCCGGCGGGCAACCCGGCGTAGGGTTCCAGGAGCTTGATGGTGCGCGTCTCTCGCGCCGCCAACTCTGGGAAACGCGAGAAAAAAGGGGCCATGTGTGCAAGAGGCTTCATAGTAACTCACTCGCAAAACAGGCGTCGAAACACTTCTTCGGACAGTTGCCGGCCTTCCTGAGACAGCACCACCGATTTGGCCTTCTTTTTCGGATCAGAAATCAGGCCCTTCTTGTGGAGGCGGTCCAGAGCATCCCAATCGAGCCCCTTCCACGCCCGGGTAAGCGCCAATTCGCCTTTGCCTTCGGTGAAGCTGGTCAAATAAAGCAACGCCAGCACCGCGTCGTCAATTTTGTCGGGGTTGGGTTTCATAAATCATCTGTCGCCCTCCGGCGCAACTGGCACGAACAGACCGAGGCCGAAGTGAGAGCCGTAGCCGAAGGCGAGTGGGCCACTGACGGGTTCGGGAAATGTGACAATGAAAGCTTTGCCAGAACTGTTGCCGCGATTGCCGCCGCCGTCGTGCCGGATGGTTTGGAATTGCAGCGAGCGGAGGTAGCGGTTGCCAAATTGAAACGGGCGCTCGCGTTCGTCGCATTGCTTAATGGTAGCGGCAGTGCCCTGCGGGTGCAGGGCGAGAAGGCGGAGCAGGTCATGCGCGCCAGAGCCGACCTGCCAGCCGCAGGCGTCCATCTTCGGACGCCCATCGCGGAAGGTTTTGGCGTGGCGCGTGGAAACGAAAGGCGTAAGTGAGCGCCAGACTTTGGCTTTCCCGAATAAGTGGCAGTCGAAATCACTCGGTTTTCCTATGCCGTGGAGAACGAGGCTTAGGCCATGTCCTTTGAACCCCCAGGTCCATTGTAGTTTGCGAAGTGCTGTCGTTGCAGAGTCGTCAAAGCCGTCAGTCGCATAGACTGTAACGTGAGTGATGTGACCGAGTGGGTTTTCGATGGATTCGCAGAAGATATGCGCGTGCCGGTGGTCCTTACTCTTTGCGCCCGTGAATATGGGATGGCCATTCGAGTGCCTTACCAGTTCCGAATGTATCTGTTCTGCGACGCTTAATGCACGAGTCATGCTGGGTGGAACAGTGCTTGCCACGGCGTAACGGGCCACGGTTGCCAATGCTTTGCTTTGCCGAGGACGCGGCTTGGTGGCCGGAGCGAAGGCGTTTTCCGGACGCGTGTAGTTCACGAATTGCGCACCGGGCGGAAGATTCCATCCGACGGCTTGCAGTTTGCCCGTGTCGGCGTGGAGCGCTTTGAACAAATCAGGCGGGACGATGGATTCTTCAGGCATATCCTCCGTTTTAGCTTTCTTGCTGGTTTTCTTTTTGCTGCCAGCCGATGGCTGCTTGTAAGTCTTGAGAAACTCCTCCCGCCATTTGAGATAGGCATCTGGACTCATCGGCGCGAGCAGGCGGACGAGTTCGGTTTTCTCAGGTATTGGTTCGTCTTGGAGCAATTGTTTGGATACGCGATGTGTTTCCTCGATTCGGGGAGGAATGGCATCCAGCACACAACCTTCTACCAGACTTTCCGCACGGCCCAAATAGCCGAGTCGTTCGGCGAGTTTTTTCAACGCGGCGAGTTGTTCGGGCGACAAATTCACATGCTCCCACACGACAAACACGGCTTCCTTTTCTGCAACTTGGATGAAGGTGTCGAAGACCTTCGTGGTCTTCTCATTCTTGCCCTCATTGTATGGCATGTAGTGCCGCGTGTGCGCGGTGGTGGCGCGAGGCAGGCGAAAGACCGGCGGCTGGCTCGCCAGTGCATCGGCAAGTGCGCGGATAGTATGCTCAGAAATCTCTTCGTCTCTGCGCGCTTTCAAATACCACGTCGCAATCAATGCGCGAACAATGCGCCACGGCGAAGGCGGCCATTCGACTGCGCCTTCGTTCACATGGCGGCCCCACGGCGTCGCATGATAGCGCCCGGCAGGGAAACGCAATTCAAGGACGGTCATGGTTATTCCTCAAAAGTGAGCGCGGTGACAGGCGGATTGGCGAAACCACCAGAAGCTTTTTTGATGACGTCGGGCAGTGCCTTTTTAAGTTCATCCAGGTCCGGCATGGCAAAATTTTCGGGACGCTGCACAGTGAGATTGCCGACGACTTCTAAATCGCAAGCCGTCCGCAAACGCAGTCCGTCACGGAGAAACTTCTGGATTTTGAAAAGAGCGAGCACGATGAGCAGCTTTTCCACGTCTTCGTCGAGACCAAAGCCGCGGATGAGCGCGAGATCAAGGTTGAAGAAGACGGTGACTTTTCCGGTGAACTCTTCACGGTGGAACGGGACATTGCCGAAGCCTTCCTTAGCCGTCTTTCCTTCATCGCCCTTTGCGGGACGAACTCGGTCGTTTTTCACGCCGCCGCTGGCAGCGACTGAAATGTCTTCTGCTTCGATGAAGCCCGTCAGGGCACGAGGCAGCCGGATGACGCCAGCAATCTTCTCCAAAAAGATTCCGTGAAGCAGTGAGTTTGGGTCGTATTTGAGCAAGGCCCGAACAAGCGGGTCTCGGTTGAAGGCTCGTTTATCGTCGAAAGCGATGGCCGTCTTAATCGCATCAAAGCCCTTTGCGTTAGTGATGTATGGGCTATTAATCCGGTGTGCTTCGAGCACAGAGTTTGTGAGCGTTTGCCCGTCTTTATCTTTCACTTTTACGACGGGCAATCCCGTAAGCGGTGTCACCCAATCATCGGCGACGACATCCCAGCAGACGGCTTCTAACCGGTTCGCCATGCTTTGGGCAGACTCCACGAGGAGCATCTTCCGTCCGTCTGGGCCGTCGTAGGTGGCTGCGCCAAGGTCGGGGAAGCCGGTGGGTTGAAATCGTGTGCCTTGAATCGGTTGGAGAGTCGCCTTGAGGAGCAGGCGCGGTTGGTCTTTGAGTGCGGTGAGGTTCATATATTTTGTGTTGTTGATTGTTTAAGAATACTTCGTTCGAGCTGGCGGAAATCGTCGTGGCTGATGGGGAAAAGCATCGCTGCCGCCGTGCGCCGGGCAATGTCACCGCTCACGGGCAGGTCTTTGACGAGCGGCGCTTTTCCCGATCCGCGCAACCGGCCCCCGGCGAGTTTAGACGCGCTCTGGCCGTCGCCATTCATGGCGCGGTGAAGAATCGTCGGCACAACAGGAATGGCATCGTCTTTTCCGTTGTAGGGGCGGAAGCAAAGCCGTAACATGGCGTAGAACGATGACGGAATCGCTTCCGGCGCATCGCGAAATTCGGGCGACAACAGTTTCACCCGCTGCCAGTCGAGCAGGCTCAACCCCCAAATCAGATCCGCAAGCAAAACATCGTTTGTGCGGCCCTCAATGAAATCAGTGATGTCGTCAAGGCGCGCAAATCGTTTCGATTCATCCGGCCAACCTTTCGCACCCGACTGCCCCACGCGCATGAGGCGCCGCGCGAGAATGGCGTTGAGCGCATCGGTCAAATCACCGTCGTGCCAGGCCACGTCGTTTTCGGGATTCTTTTCCGTCCACTTAGGGCTGAAATACTCAGCCCGTTCCGACCTCTTCAGCGGTTCTAAATGTTGCCGAAACCAAAGTTTTTCTTTGCCCCGGCCGAATAAGGCGCACATCCCGGCAACAGATGCCGCGAGCCGAAACTCCAAGGACTGCTCGGTTTCATCCAACCACTCAGGCCTCAATCCGTGAAGCGGATAAATGTTCTGCCGTTTGGACTTATCCTCCGTGGTGGCCCATTTGAAACTGCGTGCGACTGTCCGTTCCATCGCCCCAAGCGCGGCAATTACAGATTGCAGGAGGGTCGGCGAATTGTTCCGGCAAAGTTCGAAGATACGCCGCTCCAGCAGATTGAAGGCGGCGACAACTGAAGCTGGTGGCTTTGGCTTGGAGAAGGGATCGGCCTTATATCGCAACCGGGCGTGCCAGTGCTCAATGTCTGCCAGTAAATCCACGCGAGCATTGCGTCGAACGATAATTCGCTCCAACGGCGTGGCGAAGTTCGACTGACCATTTCGCTCCAGAATCGCGTATCGGTGAAATGCCGAAATTCCGCGATCTACCCCATGCGTCACGGCAGCTTGTGCGAAGTCCACGCCGTTGCGAGCTGGACGCCCACGAACCTGCGCCCGGCCTTCGTTGAACACTGCTTGAAGTTCAGGGAGCATTACTGGCTGATTCCAAAGTGGAAGCCAAATTTCGCAACGGGCCTTTTCCTCATCCGCACGGGCGGCACTGGCGTAGCCGCTGCCGACTTGGCTAACACAAAAGGGATACACCAGCGAACCGTCACCTGTGCTCTCAAGTCGTTTTACTGAAGCGGCAGCAAACAGCAAAGTCCCTTCAATCATAAGCACAAAGTCCCAAGGATTAACTGCTGGCTTTGCGTCGAAGCCCGCTGAGGCGTTGGCACCACCGGCGGAACCCGGAAAAAACTGCCCGATCTTGTCGGGTGTAGTCGAAGCAGGTGTTGCAGCTTGGAACAAGGACGCACGTAACCAGTTATCTGCTCGCAGAGTGGAGGCATTGGTTGCCAAGTCGAGAATCATGGTAAGCCGCTGCATGAAGTTCTTACTGAAATCGATACTCCCGTCGTTGCCTCCACTGCCAAGAAGTGGCGGGTATTTTGGGCCAGAATCGGTCATAACCGCGACTGCATCGATCCAACCGATTGCATCTGATGGCAGAGCGCCGCGGAGTGCCATGAGAACTCTGCTCTTCTGTTCGTCTGCTGGTTTCTCAAGGATTTTACTGCGGTCAAAAACTAACCGGATGGCACCAATTGTAGCCCGGTATGAAGCGAACCTGTCTGACGTGCTTTCGGTGATAGCTTTAAGAATTTCTGCCGCTCCTGCTCTTGAGTCTTCAAAAAAACCACCGTCTCCATTCCAAGGATTGAGCACTGGCGTTGGCTGATACTTGCCAAGGAATAACTCCGTCAGAGAGTCGCAATCCAAATGTGAATTGAGAACAAATTGTTCGCCCTGCCAATGACCAGTCGCGTTCCTATCCGCCTGTTCAGACACCAGCCGCAGAATGCCTAATGCTTTCAAATAGTGGGCGAGTGGAATGGGAGCGCAGCCGTTGAGAGTGATGGCGGGCATGGTGTCAGGTTGTTGTTTCACGCGAAGCACGGGCATCAGCGGCGCGCAGAAGGGTTTCGAGAAACGCCAGGCGGAACGGGCCGAGGCGGTCGCGCAGGGCGACAGTGCGGGCGAGCCATGAAGGGCCGTGCTTGCCTTCGCCCATTTTCATGAAGCTGAGGTCGAGGGTGATTTCTGGCGTGGTGATTTCGCCGAGCGGGACGGCGGGCAATATGTCGTCCTGCCAGATGCCGCGGGCGAAGAGTTTTTCTGGATTTGTTTCATCGCCGGTTTCATCCGGCAGCGAGCGGATGGAAAGGCGGACTTTGCCGTGATGCGCAGCGATGAGGTAAGCGACGAGGTCGCGTTCGACGGCATCTGCCGGGCCTGTCAGAAGCCACGCAAGAGCGGATGCGAGTTCGTGGCGGAAGCCGCGCCGCTTCTTATCCATGGCTTCCGGGTGATAAGGATTCTTGGATTTAGCATAGAACACCCCGGCATTATCGGGCTTGTATCGGCCATAGCGAAGCGCGTCTTGAAACGCTTTGTGCGCCTTTCCGAGGTCGTGCCATAGCGCGGCGGAACGAAGGACACCGCTCAGGACTGGGTCAAGAGAGAGGGAGGAGGTAAGTTTAGTTGTTGCAGTAACAACATCCGCAATGTGTTTATCCAAACCCAACCAATCACGATCATAGGTCTGGGGGTCTCTGCCTTGCCCGTCGGATTTTACATCTTTGGACGGCAAAGGGGTGACCTTGCTTTTAGCGTCACCTGTCCAACCAAGCTCCGTATCATAACCGCCGCTTTCAGCATCAATGCGATATACTCCCCCTGGGCGAACCCGCTCAATTCTTTGCCATAGTTCATCGAGAGCGTTCCATTGCCAAACACGTTTTGGCTTTGGTTGCTTGTCGATAAATTTTTGCGCCTCCACAATGGAAACGCGGCAAAGTTCGTCTCGAAAAGGAGGCTCATCGCCACTGTCCGACTCGGGCTTTTCCGGGATTTTGCGCCAGAAGAACTGCACGTCCTTGTCCTCGCCGTCCCGAATGTAACGGGAAATATCGAGGTCCTGGCCGCAAATATCGGGGGTGGTGTCGAACAAATCCACAAGATCGCGGCGGCGGATGACGGGGCGGATAATGGGCGCTTCCGCGACATCTTTCCGGTCAACATTACCGAGCGAACGCGGGCTGGCATCGTTCAGTTTACCGATGGCGGCGCGCGCTTTCTCCAAGTCGTCTTTCGTATAGGGCAGCAGTAATTCGCCTTTCGCGTCGGGTTCGATGTCCACCCACAGTACTTCCGCATCAGTAATATCCGAACGGCGATTGCAGCGGCCCATGCGCTGCACAAGGGAAGACCAGGGGGCAAGTTCGGTGATGAGCAGCCGCGCGGAAACATCCACGCCCGCCTCGACGGCTTGCGTCGCGATGACAATGCGGTCGCCGTCGCCGAACAATATAGCTTCGTGGCGTTGACGGTCGCGCCGGCGGAAACGGGAATGAATCAGCGCCACCTTTACCTTTGACGGGTCGCACAAAGGTTTTTTGCCACCAACCAGCGCGTCATAAACCTCCCGCGCCCGCGAGACCCGGTTGAGAACAACAAGCGTGAGCGTGCCGGAGGGATGCGGTTTTTGGAGAAGCGCCTGGTGACGCTCGTGAATGAGCGTGGCGAGCCGTTTTGTGTAATCATCTTTTGTCGCTGCGGAAAGTGTGAGCGGGCATGGTGCGACCACCTTCTTTGCCTCAAAAAGCTCCTTTGGCCTGCCAGCCGCGCGTTCGCCTGCGCTGAGTTCCAACTGAGGCGCAGGTTTCGGATGATCTACGGTGGCGAAGCGCGTTTCGTCGAGCGTCGCGCTCATCCACCATGTGGGGCACGCGCCAAACGTCTGCATTTTCCCGCCGTGCCGGAAGCCGTCGAGTTGTGCGCTGGTTTCCACGCCGACGCCCATGAGTTGCGTCTCGTCCATCACCCAAAGGCAATCGTTGTTGAGCAATCCGAAGTGCATGGGCCAGCGGTAGCGACTCATGCCATAGCCGCGATTCAGCGCGCGGCTGAGTAGCATGTCTTGGGTGCCGATGAGAATGGCGGGACGTTCGGGATGGATGTCCCAATCACGATCCACTTCTTCGCCACCCATGAGGACATGAATGCTGACGGCGTCGGCCAGCTTCAAATTGTCCAGCCATTCACGAGTGTTGGTCTCGGTCTGCTCCACCAGCGTCCGCATTGGCAGGCAATAAACGAGACGGCGCGGCCAGTTCGGATTTTGAAGCTGGACACGATTCCACAGCCAGGCAAGCACGACGGCGGCAGTTTTGCCCAAGCCGGTTGGGATGTTGATAAGCTGAGATTGGCAGGCTGTGCCGGAATCGCCAACAGCGAGCCGCCGTTGGTAGTCAAATGGCTCATGGCCCGTTGCGCCACTGAAAAACCGGCCGAAGTCCGGCGAGTTCACAAGTCGCCGCCTTCCGCAATTTCATTCTCAAGATGTCTGCTCCTGAATTGCATGAAATCTCCTCAATCGCGCCAAAGTGGACCCGGATTGCGTCGCTTCCCGGCGTGGTGTCATTGTTGTATCAGAATGGGTTATGGAACGCGAGCACGAAAATTACGATTTACAGCATGATTTAAGTGACGTTGATTTGCCGCACGGTTCATAGGTTGTTTGAGCGATTCAGTTCGGGGTGCTGGCCGACGGGGAATTGATGGGGGGATCATCCTTGAAGTCAAGCGGCCAATCCGCGCTTTGGCTGTCCCGGACTTGCCAGGCTGCACATATGCATCATTCCAGAGGTGGTGCTTGCCGTTCTTGGCCACAAGTTTCAAAATCAGTGCGCGGTGCAAAATTCAGCCACACCACTGCCGGAGAGCCTTTCGGGGCTGATCGAGCGCGTCACGTTTTACGACGAGGACGCCGGATTCGGCGTGCTCAAGGTCAAAGCTCAGGGCCACCGCGACCTGGTGACCGTGGTCGGCTCCCTGCCGTCCGTCAGCGCCGGGGAATGGCTCACGGCCCAGGGCCGTTGGGTTCAGGACCGGGAATACGGCCAGCAGTTCCGGGCCGAGCTGCTGACCAGTACGCCGCCGACAAGCAAGGAGGGCATCGAGAAATACCTGGGCAGCGGGATGGTCAAGGGTATCGGGCCCGTTTACGCCAAGAAGCTCGTGGACAGATTTGGCGAGGGTGTTTTTGACATTATCGAGAAGGCGTCCGCCCGGCTGGAGGAGGTGGACGGCATCGGCCCAACGCGCCGGAAACGAATCAAAGTGGCCTGGGACGAACAAAAGGTCGTCCGGGACATCATGCTTTTCCTCCACTCCAACGGCGTCAGTACCAGCCGGGCCGTGCGCATTTACAGGACGTATGGCGAGGGCGCGATTGAGAAGGTCCGCAACGAAGCGGGGCGTGGAGCCGGAGCAAGAGCCGCCGCTCTCAGGACGCGGGGAAAAGGCCTGTCTCAGACAATTCGAGACGCTGGAACGGAGCGCAGTGGAAGAGCTAGCCGTGGGAGCGGTTCAGCGGCGGCACCGAAATGGAGCGGGTGGAAGCGGCTCGAATTGGCGGAGTCAGGCCCGAAGGGCTTGGGGCCGCGACACGAGAATGCTTTTCGAGGGTGAACGGAAAAAGCGTTTTGGTGTCGCGGCGTGGCACACATATTGCTTGGCTGCGATGAAAATTCGGGGAAAATATTCTTGCATGGCCCGCCGGTCGGTGTTTCCATCGGAATGTCTCAAGAAATGCGTATGTGATTTAGAAAATTTAACAACAGATTTGCGGCTTCGGCTGCTGTCCACGACGAAACTGGTAATTTCATGTACAGGACACGCAACGAGGCACGCCCAAATCGGGCGTGCCCCAAAGCGTTCCTGTAAGGGCATACCAGTGCCTGTCGTGGGGCGTGAGTAGGTCACGCCCCTATTTTTGGACACGCAGGATGCCGCAAGAAAGCTCAATATGAGAAGGATTCAAATACTTGTTGGTTTCATTGCTATTTTGTTGGGTGGTTGCGGCCGATCCGATTCCACCACAACCACAAAGGATGCGGGAGCAAATGTCACAAAGGACGCGAAGATCGATGAAAGAGTGATTTCAGAACCCTTTGGTGGGACTTGGATTGAGGCTCAGGCCGATGGTAAATCCCAGGGTAAACTTATAGTGGAGCCGCATTCGATCACATGGACGCGAGACGAATGCGGGGCACCGGAAACCACGGTAAGCACCAATTACACGCTCATTGACGCGAAGCGCGTATCATTCTCTGCGTCCATCGTCGGATCAAGAGGGGTGTTTAATCCCGCCGACAAAACTGAAGGAAAGGCGACCATTATTATCAGTAACAGCGAGCAAGGATTGGTTCTCTCGGTTCCAGAAGTGAAGATTGACGAAGGCGCAATGGTCCGGACACTCCCTCCAAAGACACAGGTTTACACACGGAAATTACAGGGGGGACAGGCGACCAAGTAGCACCGAACAGGGCGTCGCCCCAATATAACAATCACAAAAGATGAATACTAAATTTAGTCGGCTCTGCCGAAGCCCAATTCCCCGCTGTGCCGCCGTCTTGCTGGCCACGTTGGCCTGGAGCAGGCTCGCCTTTTGCGGCGAGATTCATGACGCGGCTGCGAAAGGCGACTTGGAGAAAGTCAAGGCGCTGGTCAAAGACAATCCTGATTTGGTTTTTAGCAAAAACAACTACGGCGATACGCCTTTGCACGTTGCAGCGGCTAAGGACACGGATGGTCATACTCCTTTGGCGTGCGCGACGCATAAAGGCTACAAAGAAGTGGCGGACTTGCTGCTCCAGCACGGCGGCCACGAATAAACAACACGCAATCCCAAAATAACTATGAGTAATAGATTTGTTAGTGTCCGTTTGCCTGATCTTGTCGCCTCTCCGTTGCATCAGCGCAACCGAACAAAACGCGATGTGCAGCGGACCTTTGGCGACACCCACGGCGTTCAAACATTGGCGGCGGACAAAAATCATATTCCCAGCGTTACAACGATTAAGAGAGTTTTCTTTCATCTACTCGTGGTTTTCGTTGCCTTATCGAGCATGGTCGCGTTTGCCGCTGACACGCTGCCCGAGGCGTGTGATAAGGGAGAATTAGAAGCGGTCAAGAAGTTTCTCAAGGACGGCGCGAACCCAAACATCGCAAATGAAAACGGATTTACTCCCCTATTGCTTGCTGTGCAGAGTGGGAGCCTTCCAATCGTCAAAGTACTCGTGGAGGGGAAAGCCGACTTGGAAGGCAAGCATACGCCGTCCGATGCAACACCTGTTATTTCTGCGTGCTTAGTCGGCCACCTTGACCTACTAAAATACTTAATCGAGAGCGGAGCGAAGTTGGATGTGAGGACAAAAACTGGAGCGACACCATTGCATTATGCAATCTCCCAGAACCACAAGGAAGTCGTTCAATTCCTGATAAGCAAGGGCGTTGACGTAAACGCTAAGGACAAAGACGGGGTGACACCTCTGCATGCTGTAGCTTTAACTGGCAATTATGAGATAGCCAAGATTCTCATAAACGCAGGTGCGGACCGCGCGAGCATTGTTAATCTCGAAAACAAAAGCTACACACCCTATGACATTGCGGTTATGAAGCAACACTCGGTCCTTGCTGATTATCTCAAATCTGGAAAGGAGCCTCCCGCCGAGGTGGTAATTCGAGTTAAGAAAGCTAATTGGCTTGCTGATAAAAATGGTTTAAAAGTGGTCTTCGAAGTCGTTAATAATATGGGAGGGGAGCTTCGACTTGCGGAAGTATCCATCCGGTACGCTTCCGGTGATGGAGCGAATCGGACAACCAATTCAGCCGGTTTGTTTTTCGATCCGTATCATCCCCAGAAGGGTGTCACGCTTGACGCCGACAATAAATGGGTATCGTGGGGCAATATCGACGATCCCAAATCGAATTTTGGAACGCATACGCAATATGAGGAAGGAAAGTTCAAAATCGTTATGGAACCATACGCTACATTCGAATGGCTCACTAGGTTTCCTGTTAATCAAGAGGATGGATTGAAGAATTTTACACTCATAGTTGATAAGCTTAGTCCGGTTTCGTTCAACGTCGCAGCAGAAACGAATGCAACGGCGACCGGCAAATGAGAATTGGAGAAATGACTATGACTAAATACGTTGCTACCGACCGCGAAGATAGAGTTAAAGTTGATTATTATCGGAAAGCTTTTTTGCCGAAGCGCAGACTGGCAAGGTGTCTCTTTTTCGTGCTGCTCACTACGCTTCTTTGCTCCCCCGCCTTCTGCGGCGAAATTCATGAAGCCGCCAAGAACGGGAATTTAGAAAAAGTTAAGTCGCTGCTGGCAGCGACGCCTACTCTGCTTTCCAGCATAGACGATAACGGTGAAACGCCGCTGCACTGTGCGGCGTATCAAGGCCACAAAGATGTCGCACAACTGCTGCTTAACGATAAAGCGGATGTCAACGCGAAAGACAGCCGGGGTGCGACGCCTTTGCACTACGCGGCAATCGGAGGTTACAAGGACGTGGCGGAATTATTGCTGGCCTATAAAGCGGATGTCAATGCCAAGGCCAACGATGGTCAGACACCTTTGCATTTAGCGGCATTGGGAGGACAAAAGGAAATGGCTGAATTCCTTCTAGCCAATAAAGCCGATATTAACGCTAGGGATAACAACGGGACAATACCCTTGCACGGTGCAGTTTATGTGGGTAACAAGGCTCTAGTGGAATTTTTGCTTTCCAAGAAAGCCGACGTGAACGCCGAGAGAAAGGACGGGGACACGCCTTTACGGCTGGCGGTAAAAGGCGGGAAAAAAGATATAGCGGATTTGCTCCGCCAGCATGGCGGTCAGGACACGGCAACGACCAGCGTCGCAATTCTCGACGCGGCCCGGGATGGTGACTTGGCAAAGCTTAGCTCGCTCCTCAAAGACAACCCCGCCAGGGTTCTAAGCAAGAACAGTGCTGGCGAGACGCCTTTGCACTTGGCGGCGGATAAAGGACATAAGGATGTGGCCGAATTGCTTCTGGCGAATAAGGCTGACATCAATGCAAAGGACAATGACGGCGATACACCATTACATGACGCGGCGTTTAACGGTCACAGAGATGTCGCGGAATTCCTCTTGGCGCACAAGGCCGATGTCAACGCCAGGGCACACAATGGCACGATGCCTTTGCACTTGGCGGCCAACAAAGATGTGGCGGATGTGCTTATTTCCTTCAAGGCCCAAGTAAATGCCAAGAACGATGACGGGGTGACGCCCTTGCACCTGGCGGCGGATAAGGGACTCAAGGATGTGGCGGAAATACTCTTGGCTAACGGAGCTGATGTCAATGCCAGAAATAGCAGTGGCTATACACCTTTGCACTTAGCAGCGGACAAAGGTCACAAGGATGCTGCGAGATTGCTGCTGGCCTACAAAGCCGATGCCAATGCTAAAGCCAATGACGGAAACACACCGCTGCATTTCGCGGCAAATAAAGGCGACAAGGACGTGGTAGAAGTGCTTCTTGACAATGGAGCCAACGTCAACGCCAAGGGAAACGATGCCCAAACGCCGTTACATTTGGCAGCGGCTAATGGGCACAAAGACGTGGCGCAGGTGCTTCTGGCGCACAAGGCCGATGTCAACGCTAGGGAGAATCACGACGGAACCCCTTTGAGCGCTGCGGCAATTAATGACCACAAGGATGTGGTGGAATTGCTGTTGGCCAATGGAGCCGACGTCAATGCCAAAGAACGCAGTGGCCATACTGCTTTGCACAACGCGGCTTGGAAGGGCCACAAAGACCTTGTGGAGCTACTGCTGGCCAACAAGGCTGATGTAAATGCGAAAGATATTCAGGGGGAAACCCCTTTGCAGGTCGCGATGTATGCCAATCATAATGACGTGGCGGAGCTGCTGCGCCGACATGGCGGCCAGGACGTAGCGACCGCAATTCATGATGCGGCAAAAAAAGGCGATGTGGAAACCGTCAAAGCTCTGCTCAGAGACAATCCTAATCTGGTTTCGAGCATAGACCAGTATGCCGGGACGCCTCTCCACTATGCGGCTCTTAATGACCACAAGGACGTGGCAGAAGTGCTGCTGGCCAGCAAGGCCGAAGTGAATGCTAAGGACACTGGCGGGCTGACGCCATTGATCGGAGCGTCTGTTAATGGCAGCAAAGGCGTGGCGGAATTGCTGCTGGCCAATGGAGCCGATGTCAACGCGAAGAGAAAAGACGGCTTGACGCCCTTGATTGCAGCGGCGGCGAACGGCCACAAAGACGTGGCGGCGCTGCTCCTGGCTAACAAAGCCGAAATCAATGCCAAAGACAACGAAGGTGCGACGGCTTTGCACGCGGCGGCAGCTAACGGCCACGAAGACGTGGTGGAAGTGCTCCTGGCCAGCAAAGCCGAGCTCAATACGAAGGACAACACCGGTCATACGCCTTTGGCATACGCGGCGGCTAGGGGTCACACGGACGTCGTGGAATTTCTACGCCAGCACGGCGGCCACGAGTAAACTTGATGCCAACCATGAATAGCCACCGACTCCGCCCACACCGCCACAATCCTAAATCAAACCAAGGATCAAAATGAAAACAACATCACTCGTAGCACTTGTCATAATAGCGATGCAGCTCACAGGATACTCACAAGATTCAAACACGAATGCACCAGTGACGAGCAACACAACAACCAACGTTAAGCCGACGGATGTCCCCGCTGGATACGAAGTTGTCGAATCACTGTTCCACAAAGGAAAGAAGCCAGGTGAGGATTTGGACGCAGCACTAGGCAAGGTCGCATCGGACAAGGCCGTGATGGGTGTTATGGTTCTACCGCCACCGGGCGGAATCGCATTTACTGTATCTGAAATCACATGGCAGCCGAAATTAGTCAAAAGTGGTGAGAAAGTATGGGTATTCTTTCCATCACTTTATCATGCGAATGGCGTGATCGTGAAGGTATACGGGAAAGAGGTTTGGAAACCAGAGAGAAATATAGGTGATGGTATTCTCTCTCCCGAAATCGATATTCCAGAAAGAGCGGATGGAGTGGGGGAGAATCCGATAATTTCTATTAGTGTTGGGGAAGGAGGAATTCGTGTAAACGATATAGATGCCATAAAGGGAGGCGTAACAGATATTCGCATTTTACGGAAAATGCCAGGTGAAACATCAAAAGAGAAAGCGGAATCGAACGATGGGATCAACCTGCGATGTGGTGATATTTCCTATAAGCTTTCAGTCACTGGGCAGGGCGCTTCTGGAGCCTCTGATTACAAGGACAACGACATTGTTATATCATTTACAGCAAGATCGGGCACAGCGACATCAACATCTGGAGCAAAGGATATTCAAACTTTATTGGTCTGCACGATCAGCAATGTCTCGCCTAGCACCGTCGTTATTCACTGGGGCAGCGACGAAAAGCAGTACATCGTGAACTCAGTTCCTCAAGTGATGCAGGTGTTACAACTGCACTATAATCCGTTTGCAGGTGGACAGATCGTTGAATTGAAAACAGATATGGATATTGAGCCGAGACAGTCTGAATGGGTCTTTGTTACCGCATTGAGCCTTCATAACGGCCTCCAACAGGAAATACTGCCGTCCGACCCGGCAGAAGCAGAGAGGCTTAAAGGCAAGTCAGTTAAGCTTACACTTCCGCTGGCCATTAACGGCAAGGAAACAAAACGCACTGTCGAATTCACGGTGGACGCGGTAGTGAATACTGGCAAGTCGGCTTCCCCTATAACCGCGCCCACTAAATAACCACAATTCAAGAATATGAACACGAAAGCCGTTATAGCACTTCTCATAATTATCGCCCAGGTCACTGGATGCTCGCGGAAGTCAGAGACAAGCCAAACTCAAACTCCCACAGCAAGCGTCGCTAAGAATGATGTCGTATCAACCAATACGGTTGAGGCGATTGAAGTGACAATCGCAATATCGATTCCACCGGACGGAATGCGTGGCGAAATATCGGACAGGCTTAGAACACTTATCAAGAAGTTCGACGCTGAGACGGTTATGGGCATGATTACTGCCGGCACAGAATTTCGCAATTTAGCAGGCGGCGAAGCGGTTGAGTTAAAAGACGAGTGGAGCGCACCGTTCAGCTTCACAGCAGCCAAGATTCCGCTTGTGAAGTTTAGAAAGGGCGAAGTGGGTATCTATAAAACAGAGATTTTTGTAAAAGAAGGAACTGAAGCACTTGTTGATGAGAAAGCTTATGTGTTCACAAACAACAAGTGGACAGCACTTGGAGAGGCTACTACAGCGGTTCGCAATTCGTCCGAGAAGCTTGCGGTCAGTCCACAGCTCTTACAGCAGGTTCCGCCGACCCGACAAATTGAGAAATTGATAATTGACGCGTGCATCGCTGACAGGGAGCAGTTTCAGGGTTACACGGGGTTCGTCGACATTCAAAGCACGACACCCGACACGCCAGCAAAGGGGAAGATTTTGGTTCTCGCGAACGTCGCATTCAGCATCCCTGGCACAAGAGCGAGTCTGGGCTACATCGATCACTTTGTCCTTTCGCAGCAGACCAACGGCGAGTGGAGTGTCGAAATTGTTAAGAAGAAGTAGTGATTTAGTGAACAACCTGTTACTAATATGCTTTCTTTCCTTAGTCCACTCTATTACCTTTCAAATTCCAGCCGCGCGGCTGTCATGCTGGTCGCGCTAACTTGGAGCACCCTCGGCTTCTGCGGCGAGATTCATGACGCCGCCAAGAATGGCGACGTCGCAAAGGTGAAGGCGCTGATCGAAGCCAATCCTGACCTAGTTTTTAGCAAAGACGAAAATGATTACGACTCGACGGCCCTGCACTGCGCGGCGAGAAATGGTCACAAAGACGTCGCGGAATTGCTCCTAACCAACAAGGCCAACATCAATGCCAAGAACAAAGAAGGCGTGACGCCGTTATTCATGGCGGCTGGTGCAGGTCGCAAGGACCTGGTGGAATTGCTGCTGGCTAATAAAGCGGAGGTGAATTCCAAGGCCTTCGACGGCGAGATGCCTTTGCACGCGGCGGCGGCTGAGGGCTACAAGGACGTGGTGGAATTGCTGCTGGCTAACAAAGCCGATGTCAATGCCAAGGACAATGCCGGTCATACGCCTCTCGATTGGGCGGCGCATAGGGGCCACGGGGACGTGGTAGAATTGCTACGCCAGCATGGCAGCCTCGATCCAAATGTGATTCGTGACTCGACCTTGAATGGCGACCTGAAAAATGTCAAGTTACTAATCAAAGACAATCCGGATCTGGTTTTTCGCCAAGACGACAACGGCGATACGCCTTTGATCTGGGCAGCGTTGCGGGGCCACAAGGACGTAGCTGAATTCTTGCTGGCAAGCAGTGCGAAGGTGAATGCTACGAACAACGCTGGCGAGACGCCTTTGCACTTAGCGGCGGGCAAGGGCTACAAGGACGTGGTAGAATTGCTGCTGGCTCATAGGGCGGAGGTCAATTTCAGGGACAGCCACGGACACACGCCCTTGGAATTGGCGGCGGCTGGAGGTTACAAAGTCGTGGTGGAATTGCTGCTAGCTAACAAGGCTGATGCCAACGCCACGAACAACGCTGGGGCGACACCGTTGCACTTTGCGGCCGAAAATGGCCAAAAGGAGGTTGTGGGCTTGCTTCTAGCGAGCGGAGCCGACATCAATGACAGGGACAACTACGGCCAGACGCCTTTGCACATTGCGGCGGCAAAGGGCCACAAGGACGTGGCAGACTTCCTCCTGGCTAACAAGGCCGAGGTCAATTCCAAGGACAATAACGGTCAGACGCCTTTGCACTATGCTATGGCTCATGGCCAAGGGAACGTAGCTGAATTTTTGCGCCAGCACGGTGGCCACGAACAGGAATTTGACGCAGGCCATCGCAGCGATGCAGTGACGGAGGGCGGTAAAATTGAAGCACCACCCGCAAGTTGGCCTAGTTATTCGAGCGAACTCATGGGCTCGCACGAAGTGCGAGTTAAGAATCCCAATGATTTCAAAGTTCGCGTCGGTTTGCGATCTGATGGCAAGGGAAAGGATTTCATTGTTTCCCCGAATGGAACGGAATCGGTCAATGTTCCAAACGGGCGCTACGACATTTACTTCAACTATTCGAGCGATCCTAGCGGACTCTATCAAGGAGACAGCTTTACTTTGAATGACAACGGCGTGGAAATTACGATTACGAAGGTGGTCAACGGCAACTATGGCATCCGTAAAGTGAAGTAGAAGTTCACGCCGTTTTTTGCGTCTTTGTCAGACGGTACCCTCGCGTCCTGTCAGTGGCGGCCTTCTCCGTCTCTGCGGATTATTGTTGAGCGCTACAGCCCTGGTCGGAGTGTTGGCCCGCGATGTTCCGACTACTGGCGTCCGAGTGAGACGGGGGCCGTCCCCTGGTGGGTGGCGGGCAGGCGTAAGGCCAGCGGCTTGCCCGGAGCGGCAGAGGTCGGACTGATTTTGGGGGCCTTGTGAGGGCGGAAGTTTCGGCAGGGCCCTGATGCGCGGCCTGCCGGCTGATGGGGCTTGGCGAAAGCTTCCGCGCTCACGGCACCGGGGCTGCCTGTCTTCGGCGATTTGAGACGGTGCAACGGAGCGGACCCGCCTTCGCCAGGCTACGGCGCGGCAAGCATGGAAGCGCGGGCCGGTGGAGCGGTTACCACGCACACAAAGGGGTGGCTG
>Ga0181538_10002654_pt1 | contig 18224 bp, 16 predicted proteins | sample PEATcosm2014_Bin_40_FD_119773 | JGI IMG/M metagenome (GOLD analysis project Ga0181538, IMG submission 119773) | Peatland microbial communities from MTU Mesocosm Facility, Houghton, MI, USA - PEATcosm2014_Bin23_30_metaG | ecosystem: Environmental > Terrestrial > Soil > Wetlands > Peat | place...
CGAACGCAAGGCTTATCGCGACAACAATCCCGCCCTGCTGGAATACGTCAAGTCCCATTCGAGGTTCTTCGTTCTTGTGGCGCTGGTCTTTGGAGCGGTGAGCGGCGTCGGCGTCTGGTGGAGCATCAGCCTTGTGAATCCTGAGGCCACGGCGACCCTCATTCACGTTTTTGTCTGGGGATGGGCCATCGAATGGGTTTTCTTCATCGTCGAGATTGCCGCGGCCTTTGTCTATTACTACGGCTGGGACCGGCTTGACCGCCAGACTCACTTGCGGGTGGGGTGGATTTACTTCGGGGCAGCCTGGGCCAGCCTGCTGGTGATCAACGGCATTCTGACGTTCATGCTGACGCCGGGGAGATGGCTCCAGACGCAGACTTTCTCCTCCGCGTACTTCAATCCAGGTATGTTGCCTTCCTTGGTGGTTCGGACCTCCGTGTGCATCGCACTGGCCGGTGTTTATGCTTTGATTACCTCCTCTGCCGTTCGCGACATCGCCCTGCGAACTCAGCTTGTCCCCTACGCCGCCAAATGGCTGTTGCTGGGCGCTCTGATCATTCCTTTTGCGGGAATCTGGTACATCTCCACGCTCCCCGCCATGGCGCGCGAGATTTCGATGGGAGGAGCCCCGGCGGTCAGCGTCTTTGCCGGTCTCTCGATCTTCTTTTCAGCCTTGGTCATGGCTTTCACCTACTTTGGTCCCCTCCGGCGCCCACGCCCTTTCAACCTGGTATTCGCTGTCCTGATCGCTGTCCTCGCCCTCTCCACCACTGCTGTTACCGAATGGGTCCGCGAAGCGGTGCGCAAACCGTACATCATTTACGGCTACATGTACTCGAACGGGTTGCGCTTGGAAGACGTGCAGCGCGTTCGGGCGCACGGTGTGCTCAAGTCAGCGCGCTGGGTCCGCCATCGCGACCTTGATCTCCGGGACCTGGAGCCCGCCGGCGAGGAGATTTACCGCGTAGAGTGTGCGAGCTGCCACACCGTAGACGGATACAACAGCATCCGCCTCGCCGTCCGAGGTTGGAGTTGGGCGATGATTGACTACCAGTTGGACCATCTCAGCTCCTTGAAAGGCTTCATGCCAGCCTTTGCGGGGACCGAAGCGGAGCGTCAGGCGTTGGGCGCCTGGCTGGCGACTTTGAATCCGCTGCCCGCCAGCATTTCCATTGAGCCGGAAGCTGCGGCGGTAGAAATCCCGGCCCAGGACGCGATTGCTAAAGGAGCGCCGCAGCCATGAATCCCATTATCCCGGGACCAGTGCCAGTACCCCTGCCGGCGCCGCCGGGGCTGCTGGAGTTTCTCCTGGTGTTCACCTTCATCCTGCACCTGCTGGCAATGGACTTCCTGCTGGGTGGAGTCATAATCCTTGCTGTCTCCGGTTTCCTTGGCAGGCGCGATTCCCGGCATCACGAACTGGCGCGGCGGGTTTCCCGCGCCTTGCCTCCTGTGACGGCTTTCACGATCACGCTCGGGGTGGCGCCGCTCCTGTTCTTGCAACTTGTATACGGCCAGCTCTTTTATACGTCTTCCGTTCTCATGGCATGGTACTGGCTGGCCGTCGTGTTCTTGGTTCTGCTTGGGTATTATGGCGTTTATTGGCATCACCTGCAGCACGACGCACTTGGGCCAAAGGGCGCCTGGGTAATACTGGTGACTGCCCTGCTCTTCCTACTTGTGGCCTTCATTTTTACGCAAAATACCACGGCCATGCTGCATCCTCAGGATTTCTATTTCCGCTTCATGAACGGGAAAGTGGGCAAAATCTTCGGCCCGGTGCCTCTTCTGAACCTGGCGCGGCTGGCTCACTTCGTAGTGGCTGCGGTGGCCTTAGCCGGCTTGGGGATAGCGCTGCTTTCCAGCCGGTGGCGAACGGATTCGCGGGAGTTCGCGGATTGGGCGAGACGCTACGGCGTGACTTGGTTCATGGGTGGAACACTGGTGCAATTTCTGGTCGGGCTGTGGTTTTTGTTCAGCCTTCCTGCGGAAATCCGCCAGGAGTTGGTGGGCAACAAGCTGGCTGTGGGTCTGCTCGTCGTAGGCATTTTGCTGGCTTTGCTTGCGCTTCTGGCGGCCCCTGCGAGCTTGGGAGTGGCGAGCGTAGCCATCCTGGGCACGGTCTGTGCGATGGCAGAGCTTCGACACCTCGTGCGCGTGGCTTATCTGCGCCCTTACTTCGATCCGCGCTCGTTGCCGGTGCAGGGTCAGTGGGTGGTTTTTTCAATATTTGTGGTCCTGCTGCTGACGGGGCTGGCGACGGTGGGTTGGATGCTGTACGTTTTTTATCGGCCCGCTGCCCATAGCCGCCGCGCAACCGTCTAACGTACGGGAGTGACGCAGGCAGAAGGCGAAAACGATAAGGTTCTGTAGTACCGACGGGTAGTTGTCCTTCCGGAACTTTCCCGGTAAGATGCGACTGGGTAGCAAATCGGCGTTGTAGGGTACCGAGCCGGCAGCGGAGGCAGAATGCGAAAACTCTTTGCAGGCGTGATGATAACATTTCTTCTGGGCTTTCCTGCGGCCCGATGGGCGGCGGGGCAGAACCGAGATCAATTCAGGACGGAAAGTAAAACCGTCAAGGCCCGCCAGAAGCGCGAACGGAAGACGTTGAAGGCACAGCAGAAGATCCAAAGACGTTCCTGGAACAGCGCTCATATGTCGAAGGCGAACCGAGTGCAAGCAAAGCACCAGATGAAGCGTGACCGGCAGAATCTTTACCGGCAACAAAAGAACGAACGCCAGGATCTAAGAGACAATCAGCGATTGGCCAAGGAACGGTCGAGGCAGGTACGATAGCGTTGGTCATGGGAGGTTGCCATGAGACGAATCGTTGTGTTATTGGTTCTAGCATTGTTGTTGGCGCCGTTGTTGAAAGCCCAGGAAGCGCAACCGCAGGGGGGAGATCAAGAACAAAAACCCACGCTCGGTCCAAAGCCCGGACCGGGTGAGTCTGGTCCCCGGACTGCCACTGTCACTGACTACCGGAAGCTGGCGCGAATCCGCACACTTTACGTCGAGAGAATGGACAATGATCTGAGTGGAAGCCTGATGGCAAGCCTTGGCAAACTGGGCCACTTCAAGATGGCTTCCAACGCGAAGGAAGCGGATGCCTTTTTGAGGGGCTCGTGTCTGGAATCGCGCCGGTTGAAACGATTGCACACTGAAGTGTCGATCACAGATCGGGGCGGCGGATCAATCTGGCAAGACATTGTCTTGCGGCCTTACAACCCGCCCTCCCTCGCCCAGGCCGTGAACGAAACTGCGCAAGCGATCGCTGAGCACTTGGGCGAAAGCATTAACCAAGCGGGATTGAAGTAAGACCAGGATTCAGGATTCGGGATTCAGGGCTAAACTGCCGGACTGTTCGAGATCAGGGCCAGTCACCCGGTGGCCCATGAACACAGATGGGCAGGGTAGTACGGAAAGAGGGCTGGCCCCTGGCGCCACGCATCGGGCTTCTTTCATGCGGCCCATGACTGCTGAATCCTGAATCCTGCATTTATGCACCTACGCGATTTCCGTTCCGAGGATCTCGAGACGCTTTACGGGATCGATCAAGCTTGTTTTGCGCCAGGGATTTCTTATTCTCGGCAGGCGTTGAGTGAGTTCATCGGCAATCGGCGAAGCAGGACATGGGTGGCGGAAGAGAAGGGAGCAGTCGTCGGTTTCCTCATCGCCGAACGCCAGGCGCACAAGGCTGCACACATCGTGACGATCGACGTGGTGGAAAGTTGGCGCCGGCAAAGCGTGGGGAGCTTGCTGATGGACGCCGCCGAGGATTGGGCCAGAGAGCAGAAACTGGAGTTGGTCTACCTCGAAGCTGCAGAGAACAACGCCCCGGCACGAGGCTTCTATGAGGCTCGAGGTTACAGGAAAGTAGATCACGTCCCGAACTATTATGCCGATGGCGCTGCGGCGTTGATTATGTTGAACTGGCTGAAAAGGAAAGAACGTGAGTAGGGGCACGCCGTGGCGTGCCCCTACTCTGACTACTGAGCGCCTGCTGTTGTGTTAGGGTTCGAATTCAGAGGAGCCCATGCCCACCAAACTGCAATCTTCCGACAACAAAACCATCGTCATTGCTATCCTTGTCGCGGCTGCTTCGCTGAGCATTGCCATCAAGTACTTCTCGCGTGCCTTTCCCGAAGCGGCGATTGAATTTCGCGTTAACCGGGACGACTCAGCCCCTGTGGCGCAGAAGTTTCTAGCCGACCGCGGCTTCAAAGTGGACGGCTATCGGCATGCCGCGAAGTTCGATTACAGCGATGAAGAAAAGGTCTACCTGGAGCGCACGCAAGGACTGGAACGGATGAACGGGCTGACCCGCGGGCCGGTTCATCTCTGGCGTTGGTCGCACCGCTGGTTCAAGCCATTGCAGGAGGAAGAATTCCGCGCGGACGTCACCCCCGCCGGCGAGGTGATCGGGTTCAATCACGAAATCGCCGAGGCCGCGCCAGGCGCCTCGCTCGATGAGGCTGCTGCCCGCACCATCGCGGAGACATTCCTCACGCAGGTGATGCAGCGGAATCTTGCCGACCTCGAGTTCGTTGAAACCGAGACGGAAAAGCGTCCGGCGCGCATCGACCACGACTTTACCTGGAAGCAGAAGAGCGTGGAGCTGGGTGATGGGAGCCTGCGCGTGGAAGTGCTGGTAGATGGCGACCAGGTGGGGGAATACCGGGAGTTCGTCAAGGTTCCGGAGCAGTGGACGCGCGACTACGAGAAGCTGCGCTCGCGGAACGATGCCGCGCAAGTCGTGGACGAGGTTTTCTGGATTTTGTTGAGCGTGGCCATGCTGGTGATCTTGATTCGCCGCCTGCGCGATCGTGATGTGCCGGTTTGGATGGCGCTGGCATTCGGCGGGGTCGCTGCCGCCCTCTACTTCCTTGGCGAGCTCAACAGCTTCTCTCTGGCTGAATTCGGCTACCTGACCACGGATTCGTATACAAGCTTTATCGCCAAGTCCCTGGGGGGCGCCCTGCTTGAGGCAGTGGGCACGGGCGCAGCGATATTCCTGCTCGTCGCCGCTTCCGAGCCCATGTACCGTGAGAGCTATCCGAACCAGATCTCCCTGCGCAGATACTTCACATGGCAGGGTCTGCGCAGCCGCTCGTTTTTTATCGCCAACGTGGTTGGGATCACCCTCACGTTCTTCTTCTTTGCTTACCAGACCGTGTTCTATCTTGCCGCCAATAAAATGGGGGCCTGGGCACCCGCCGACCTTCCGTTCACCGACTTGCTGAATACAAAGTTTCCTTGGATTACCGTGCTCTTTATCGGCTTCTTTCCGGCCGTATCGGAAGAATTGCAGTTCCGGGCGTTCTCAATTCCATTCCTGAAGAAACTGCTGCACTGGGGGCCGCTGGCGGTGGTGCTTTCGGCCTTCATGTGGGGATTCCTGCACGCGGCGTACCCTAATCAACCTTTCTTCATTCGCGGGCTCGAGGTGGGAATGGGCGGAGTGGTGATGGGCGTGATCATGCTGCGCTATGGCATCATGGCCACACTAATCTGGCACTATTCCGTGGATGCGCTTTACACCGCTTTCCTGTTGATTCGTTCTCCCAATCACTACCTGGCGATCTCGGGCGCGGTCGCCGCGGGCATCATGCTGATCCCGCTGTTGGTGGCCGGGCTGGCCTACTGGCGGAACGGCACGTTCAGTGACAGTGAAGTCCTGACGAACGCACACGAAGGCATCCGCAGGGCCGCGCGCGAAGAGGCTGCCGGACCCGAGGCGAGGCTCGTTTATCATCCCCTGTCTCCGACTCGATTGACTGCGGCGGGGGTGCTCACCCTCGCCTGTGTTTTGCTGGCGCTGATTCCTGCTTACCGGTTCGGGCAGGGCTTCTCGTTGCAGATCACCCGCAGCCAGGCTGTCATCGCCGCGGATACCTACCTTCGTCAGCAACATCTGGACCCCTCGCGTTACCGTCGTGCGGCGTGGGTTCGCGATAACGTCGACCCGCTGGCCCTCCGCTATTTGCTCGAGCACAAATCCATCAAAGAGTCTGACCGCATTTACCGGCAGGCGACCCTCCTGGCAGTCTACGAAGTGCGCTATTTCCGTCCGTTAGAGAAGGAAGAACATCTCGTCTTTTTGGATCCCACCACAGGCCAGGTGTTCGGCTCCCGGACCTTGTTGGACGATAACGCACCCGGCGCCGCGCTATCTCCGGAGCAGGCTCAAAAGCTGGCGGCGAACTGCGTCGAAGAGCATGGCTACCATCTTTCGGATTTCGACGTTCAGAGTTCCGAGGTCGAGAAACGGAAGGCGCGGGAGGACTATACCTTGGTTTGGCAGGCGAAAGCCGGCGATGCACGCAATGTGGCGGAAGCGCATTTCCGTCTCGAGGTCGACGTGGCGGGCGATCAAGTGGTCGGATTTTCGCACTTGTTTAAATTGCCGGAGGAGTGGGAAAGGAAGCAACGCTCCTCGCTCCTGGTCAATACGGTGCTCTCCTTTACGGGTGTGGCGGTGGCTTTGGCTTTGGTAGGGGCCGGCATATTCTTGTTGGTCCTGCAAATCAGGTCCGGTCGGATGCCTTGGCGCCCCGCCGCCAAGGTTGGAGTTCTGATCATGACGTTGACGCTCCTGGCCGAGCTCAACCAGTGGCCGGTTCTGGACGCTCAGTATCCGACTTCGCTTCCGCTGACCACGTATCGGTTGTTTGAGGTGGTTAGCCTCGTAGTTGTTCCTTTGCTGGCAGGTCTGCTTTCCTGGCTGCTGGTTGGCCTTGTCGCGAGCCTCTATCCGCAGGCTTGGCAGGTCCTGAAAGTGAGTGCGCGGCGCCTGTGGCGGCGAGATGCGCTGGTCTGCATTGTATTGGTCCTGGCGGCCGGCGCGGCTTTGAACAAGCTGGCAGAGCTTTTCGCCGGTCACTTTCACGCCTTTGCACCGGTGGACACTGAAATCTTTCCGGCCATGCTCAACGCCTCTTCCCCCGGCGCCGGCTATTTCCTGAGAGCGCTTGGATTCAGCGTGGTGGATACTTGCGGGCTGGGTTTGGCGATTTATGTGATTCGTCTGGGATGGAGAAAGCGGGTTTGGTGGTTGTGGGTCGGAATTCTGTTGCTCCTGTCGGGGCTGGGGCCGGCGGATGCGCATTCGCTTCGCGAGTTCTTTGCCGGCTGGGCGGCGAACTTTGTTCCGCTTGCCGCCGGGGCAGCGATAATCTACTGGTTCTTTCGCGATAACCTCTTGGCCTATCTCGGCGCCATCTTCTGCCTGCAAATAGCTCCGCCCTTGATTTCACTGCTCTCGCAACAAGCGCGCGTCTACCGCTCGAGCGGATTGCTGTTGGCCGGGCTGGGGATTCTGATCCTGGCCTGGATGTTTCTTGGCGGCAGGGAAGGTGAGGTTCGTAGCGAGCCATGACAAAGCTGGACGCAGTCGAAGTACGGGTCCTCGGCGCGCTTCTCGAAAAGGAGATCACGACGCCCGAATACTATCCGCTCTCGCTAAACGCCCTCATTAATGCCTGCAACCAGAAATCGAATCGCGATCCGGTGATGGCGCTGGATGAGGGCGCGGTGCGGGATGCGCTCGATAGATTGACTGGAAAAAACCTGGTCGGCCACGCCTCGAGCGCGGATAGCCGCGTGCCCAAGTATACACACCACTTGCAGGAAGTCTTTAACTTCGATCGAAGAGAGTCGGCGGTGCTGTGCGTGCTGATGCTGCGCGGCCCGCAGACCCCCGGCGAACTGCGCGGGCGTACGGAACGGATGTACAGGTTCGAGGACCTGAGCGTGGTAGAGTCCGCGCTTCATCGCCTGATGGAGCGAGAGCCTCCTTTGGCGATGAAACTGGCGCGCCAGCCGGGTACCAAGGAATCGCGCTATGCTCACTTGCTCTCCGGCGAACTGGAAGAGTGGAGCGCGCTGGCAGAAATACAGGCTGCGGCGTTTCCGTCTGGCCAGGACGACGAGCGGATCACACGGCTCGAGACTGAACTTGAGAGCCTGCGGAAGGAAGTCGCGGACCTTCGACAACAACTCGGCGACTTCCGCAAACAATTTGAATGAGCTGCGTGTTCGAGTCTAGAACCGAGAACGACCGGGCAGAAAGAGGGTAGTACCCTTAGCTTCAGATAAGAGAAGGGCCACTAATCTCGGACCGAAGGCTGTCGTCTTTGGTGTTAGAATGGGGTCAGGAGCCCGTCCGAGTATCCACTTGACGCAGGGTTCCTGAGGTGGGTCCTTGACTGTCACTGCAAAGTACGAAGATGGTGTCTTTAAGCCCCTCGAGGATGTGAGCATTATCGAAGGGACCATTGTGGAAGTTCGTGTACCGTCGTACGCTGACCGCCTCAAGGGCAAAGCCCGCCCCGTTGGGGATTTTACGTTCTACGGTATGTGGAAGGACCGGACCGATATCGGCGACAGCGTCGAGTACATCAGCAATCTTCGGCGTGATCTGCGAGGCTGAATACTCTTTCCCCCGAGCTTACATGCCTTACCTGATCGACAGCGATGTCCTGATTGACATCTCGCGTGGCAAGCAGGCGGCGCGTGAATACGTCGATGCGCTCGCAGAGGGGTGGGCGATCTCCCAGGTTTCTGCCCTGGAACTTGTCGTCGGCGCACGAGATAAGAGGGACATGGCCGACATCGATACTTTTCTATCGGGATACGTGATCGTACCGCTTCGGGACTCTACGGGCAGGCGCGCTTACGAACTCCTGAAGCTGTACGCGAAGCCACAGGGCCTACACGTCTTTGATTCCCTAATCGCAGCAACTGCGATAGAAGAGGGCCTGACGCTGGTGACCAGAAACCGTAAGCACTTTGGCGCCATCGAGGGGCTGAGCCTGGAGATCCCTGCGTACCAATGAAGTGATCGCGCCCCACACCTCGTCCAACCTTATTGAGGAGAAGAGCGTGAGTAGTACGATTCGAGCGCGCGTCACCGGGGGCGTGTTAGAGCCGTTGGAGAAGCTTGACCTTCCAGAGGGAAAGGAAGTAACCCTGACGATTCTCATGGTCCCCTCAACTCTCGACTCTGAAGCCTTTGCCCGCGCAGCCGGCGGATGGAAAGGCACTATTGACGCCGAGAAACTAATCCGCGATATCTACGCTGATCGTTTGATCTCTACTCGAACACTCCCTCGCCTATGAAGCATCGGACATCCGAATAACAGTGCCCACCCCCTCATGCTTATTCTACTGCGCCGGTAGTTGCTGCTCGATCCACGGGGAAAACCTTCAGCGCGACCGGGTAACCACTCGGTTTCTCATTCGGCAATTCGACGACGAGGCCGTCGTCGGTGCGGGTCCACTTGAGTTGAGCCTTCGAGCCCACCATCTGGACTGTCTTAATCTCTCGCTTCGTCAACTCCGAGCCCGCGGCCAGTGACTTGATCTTCAGTTTGCCATCCTGCGGCGATGCCAGCGCAATCGCATAGAGCGTGTCGCCCTTGGCGGTAAAGCGGATGTCTTCTGCGGTGTATCCGCTGGTGGCAGTGTCTTTGAACGAGCCGCCCACCACTTTAGTCGGACCCTCGCCGTAGATTTTCCACGGCCGCGTCGCGTAAATCGCCTCGCCGTTGACGGAAAGCCACTCGCCCATGTTCAGCAGGATCTTCTGGACTTCGTCAGGAATAGTGCCGTCAGACTTCGGTCCGATATTCAGCAACAGGCAGCCGTTCTTGCTCACGATATCCACCAGTTCATCGAGCAGCGATTCCGGGGTGCGAAACTTCTCGTCCTTGATGTATCCCCACGACTTCTCACCCACGGAAGTGTCCGTTTGCCAGAAGATGGGGCGCAGCAAATCGAGTTGCCCGCGTTCAATGTCCAGCACGGCGGCGCTTTCGGGAAACGCCTTATTCTTGTAGTTGATGGCGACCGCACTCTTCCACTCCGCGGCGCGGTTGTAATAGAAGGCGCCAAATTTCTGGAGATAAGGTCGGAACACCGGCTGCTCGATCCACCAGTCGAACCAGACAATCTCCGGATGGTATTTGTCCACAATCTCGCTGATGCGCGCCAGCCAATTGTCCAGGTAGGCCTGATCGGGCTGATCCTGATCAGACTGTGCCGGACCATAAAGACCCGCATAGCGCGGATCGTTGACGTCGGAGTCGAAGTTCCTGCCGCCGTTGAAAAACCACCAGTGCTCGGCGCGGTGCGAAGACGCTCCGAAATGCAAGCCTTGTTTGCGCACCGCCACGGAGAGTTCGCCGACCACGTCGCGCTTCGGGCCCATTTTCGCGGCGCACCATTCCGTCAGATCCGAGGCGTACATCGGGAAGCCATCGTGATGCTCCGCGACCGGCACGACGTACTTTGCTCCGGACCTCTTGAACAGTGCCGCCCACTGGCCGGCGTCGAACTTCTCTGCTTTGAACCTGGGGATGAAGTCCTTGTAGCCGAACCGGGACTGCGGGCCGTACGTCTCCACATGATGCGCGAAGACAGGACTCTTTATCAGGTACATGTTGCGGGGATACCATTCGCTGTCGAAGGCCGGCACGCTATAAACGCCCCAGTGGATGAAGATTCCGAACTTCGCGTCTTCATACCATTTTGGAACTTGAAATTTCTCCAGAGAATCCCAGGATGCGCTGAAGGGGCCTTGGGCAATTACGCTGTCCACATTCTTGACCATGTCTCCAGCACTTTTATCCGCTGCTATAGCTGAAGATAGTATCATCGAACATAGCAACATTGAGAATATGACAACGGTTGTCCAAGGACCGAAGCGGGGGTTCGGCGCCTCCGATAAGACCCGTGTAGCGGCTGTCTGTTGACCGTTTTGCATATGAGCCTGCCTCAAGATGTGGTTTCGTTTCAACTCAAACCTGCCAACTTGCTGCGCTAAGCGAACTGTCTGCGGCTGGCCCTTGCGGACCCGTGGAGATAACCGCCAGCGCCCGGCAGAAAAATGCTGACGACGTTTGCCTTCCGCTTCTTAACCCGCAGGATTTTGCCATAAGGTAGTACTAACGGCTACTCCCAGGCTGCGAATTGGGAATCGTTTTTAAATCCATCATTTTGATTCTAAGAGACTTAGACGAATTCCGGTGGCTTGTCATAAAAAAGTAGTGGAAGTCGAAAAAAACCTTGACAAGAAAGGGACGAAAACGTATGTTTGTGGAGCAGAGTAGTCATTAGTGGAAAAAAGTGGCGCTCAGGGGACGTGCCCCTTACGCCCAGTGGCTTTTCGGGATTCCGCATGTTCCGTGGCAATTATCCCGCGACCGTCGATGGCAAAGGCCGATTGAAAATCCCGGCCGCCATCAAGGCCGTTCTGGACGACATCCACGCCACCGATTTCTACGTTACGAGTCATGATGGTCAATCAGCACGGATCTACCCCTTTCAGGAGTGGCTGAAGCTCGAGGAGAAGTTGAAGCAGCAGCCCTCCATGAATAAGTCAGTGAAAAAGTTCCTCGACAGAACCAACTACTATGGTCAGGCCGCGCACACCGATAGTCAAGGGAGAATTCTCATCCCCGCTTTACTGCGGGAATCGGCCGCCATGCAAGGTGAAGTCGCGGTGCTCGGTTATTTGAACTATCTCGAGGTTTGGAACAAGCAGCGGTATGTCGAGCACATGGAGAAGGAGCCGTTCACCGACGAGGACATGAAGGCCTTAAGCGATTTAGGGATCTAGCCCGATGCGCGCGCATGTGCCGGTGCTATGGCGAGAGGCGATCGAGATTCTGAATGTGCGGCCTGACGGATATTACATTGACGCGACCCTGGGGGCAGGGGGACATGCCGAAGAGATTCTTCGGCGTCTGGACAAAGGGAAACTGATAGGAATCGACCGCGACCCGGCGGCGCTTGCTTTCGCCGGGGAGCGGCTGAAGGACTTTGGGGAAAAGCTGATCACGATGCCTGGGAACTTCGCACAAATCAGCGACCTGTACGCGGCCAGCGGGTTTCCGCCAGCCGACGGCCTTCTGGCTGACCTGGGCATGAGCACGATGCAACTCGAAGACGCATCGCGCGGGTTCTCCTTCAGCACGCCAGGGCCTCTCGACATGCAGATGGGTCCGAATTCAGGACCCAAGGCGGCAGACCTGGTGAACGAGATGAGCGAGCAGGAGCTGGCCGATGTAATCTTCAAGCTTGGGGAAGAGCGCCACTCGCGCCGAGTCGCGCGAGCCATTGTGAAGGGCCGTCCGTTTCGACTAACCACCGAACTGGCGCAGGTGGTGACGCGAGCGATCCCCTCCCGGACGGCCCTCCGCCACATTCATCCGGCCACCCGCACTTTCCAGGCGCTGCGCATGGCGGTGAACCGGGAACTGGAGTGCCTGGAGTCGCTGCTCGCCCAGGCGCTGGGGGTGCTCAAGCCGGGCGGGCGAGTGGTGATCCTGAGTTTTCATTCTCTTGAAGATAGGCTAGTAAAATGGGCGTTTAAAGCCTGGCAGCGGGAAGGGCGGGCCAGGATCCTGACGCGGCGAGTGCTGCGTCCGAGCGAAGCAGAAATCGCCGCTAACCCGCGCTCGCGCAGCGCGAAGTTGCGGGCGGCGGAACGGTGTGCCGGGTAATTCGAGGGGTTGGGAACTACCCGGAACCACTTTTCGGGGCCACAGCGAGCGACCGGCGAAACGGGCATACATCGGAAAGGAGGACGGGGGGAAGATGCGGCAGGGGCTTGAGCTTCCGCCTCTTGCTGATGAGCCCCCTGGGTCTGGAATATGGCGACAGTGGCAGTCACATTGCCGAAGCTAAGGCGGCGTCCGATCAGCGGATTGGCGGCAGGCCGTGCGAGTTTCCCCGAGATCTACTACACCAAGCACATTGACAACTCCCGTCTGGTGCGGGAGGCGGCTTTGGGGAAGTGGCGTGAGTACTGCAAGCTGGTCGTGTTGGTGGCGCTGGCCTTTGTCCTCGGTTTGCTTTTCTCGTGGCAGCATTTGCAGTGTGTGCAGGACGGGTACGAGATACAAGGGCTGAAGAAGGAGTACGCCAAGCAGCAGGAATGGAATCACCAGTTGAGGCTTTCACAGGCCAAGCTGGCTGATCCGCAAAGAATCGCAGCCTTGGCCGTGAGTCTCGGCATGGTCTCGCCCAGCGCGAAACAAGTCATACAGTGGAGCAGGGCGAGCGAGCCGGCACAGTAGACTCCGGAAAGCGCGCAGGTTGCTTGCCTCTCCCCAACGTCGGCGACGGTATTCCGAGCGGGCTATAGTCTCATGGTGCTTCGCATAAGCCACTCGCAGCCGAAAAAAAACCAGAAGTCCCACCCCGCGAAACGCGATCTGATCTTGGGTGGCTTGCTGGTTTTCTGGATGTTCGGCCTGGCTGCCCAACTTTACCACCTCCAAGTTATTGATTATGCCGATCTCCTGGCGAAAGCACAGCGCCAGCAACAACACGTGATTGAAATCGCGCCCCGCCGCGGCGAGATCTACGATAGGCAGATGAATCCACTGGCCATGAGCCTGGCAGTGGACTCCATCTTTGCGGATCCTAGTGAAATGACGGAGCCCAAGACGGCGGCTGATTTACTCGCGCCGGCCTTGGGCCTCGATGCGGATGAACTCCTGGGGCGGCTCACAAACTCTCATTCGTTTTGCTGGGTGAAAAGGAAGGTCACCCCCGAGGAAGCCAATCGTGCCCGCGAGTTGAACCTGAAAGGAATCTACTTCCAGCCGGAGAGCAAGCGCTTTTACCCCAAAGACGATTTGGCATCCCACATCGTGGGCTACGTGGGTTTGGATGACAAAGGCCTGGCGGGCCTCGAGTACGGCATGGACAAAATCGTTCGGGGGCGCCCGGGCCGTGTGCTGGTGGCCGCGGATGCCAGGCGCAAGTCATTTCAATCCACGGAGTGGGCCGGGGCGCCGGGCAAGAATGTTGTTCTGACCTTGGACGAAAAAATCCAGTATTTCGCAGAGAAAGGCCTGGCGCAGGCAATGGAGAAATGGCACGCTGCCGGCGGCGTGGTCGTAGTCCAGAACCCTAATACAGGCGAAATCCTGGCCATGGCCAGCCAGCCCACCTTCAATCCCAACCAATTCTCCAAGGGCCCTACCAGCGCTCTGGAAAACCGCGGCGTGGCCTGGGTCTATGAGCCCGGCTCAACCTTTAAGCTGGTTACGCTGTCAGCCGTCCTGGAAGAGAAACTGGCTAGACCCGAGGAAATCATCGACTGCCAGATGGGAAGCATCGTTCTTGCGGGCCATGTCATTCACGATCATAAACGCTTCGGGGCGCTGACGGTGCAAGACGTGTTGGTGAATTCCAGCGACGTGGGCGCCATCAAGCTGGGAATGCGGTTGGGACAACAACGGCTCTACAAGTATATTCGCAGCTTCGGATTTGGCGAAAAGACGGGCGTCGAACTTCCGGGCGAGGAACACGGACTGCTGAAGTCCCCCACCTACTGGTCAGGACTATCAATCGGCGAAATCTCCATGGGGCAGGAAGTTGGAGTGACGGCCGTTCAGCTCGTCAGTGCGTACTCCGCGGTGGCGAACGGGGGAGTACTGTTCGAGCCGCGCATAGTCCGTGACCTCTTTCTCGGTCAGGCACACGACTCCATGCCTCCGGTTCCGGGTCACCGCGTGATTAGCGAACGGACATCAAACCTCATGAAGGAGTTTCTAACGGCCGTGGTGCAGAGGGGAACAGGCAAGCCGGCGCAACTCACGGGCTATACGTCCGCCGGCAAGACTGGAACGGCACAGAAGATTGATCCTTCCCGCGCCTACTCCCATTCACACTATGTGGCCTCTTTTGTTGGCTTCGCTCCTGTCGGGAAACCGGCGGTAACCATTCTGGTGGTTATCGACACGCCGGTAGGAGCAATTTACGGGACTGATGTGGCAGCCCCGGTGTTCAAGTCCGTCGCAGAGCAGACTCTAGGATACCTGAACGTTCCGCAAGACCTTCCCGCCCCAAGGCCGCAATTCATAGCCTCAACGCCCGCTAGGGTCCCGGGCCAGAAACCCGGAAACCTGGTTGGGAGCCCATCCCAGGGCACTGAGCACCGACAAGCTGCCACTTCACCCGTTCAGACCGCGTCATTCTCGACGACTGAGCTGGCCAGAGTTTCGAACGAGCAAGAGCCGGAGGCGGCCGCCACGCCCCCTACCGTGGTATTGGACAACGGCCCTCATGTTAGCGTGCCGGACTTCTCCGGGCTGGCAGCTCGCAATGTCGCCCAGGAGTGCCAGAAGTTGGGCCTCGAGCTGAATCTTCTGGGCAGCGGATTGGCCGTCGAACAGAGCATTCCCGCGCGTTCGCAGGTAGCGCCCGGAACAAGATTGGTGGTAAGGCTGTCAAGATTCGCGCAGTGATATAATGCGAGTGGGCAATGAAACTGAACGAGTTGTTGCGAGGGCTGGATGGCCTGGATATAGGCCTGGAAGCCGAAGGCGAAGTCACCTCTTTAGCTTACGATTCTCGCCAGGTGCAGCGGGGAAGTCTTTTCTTTGCGATTCAGGGGGAGAAAGCCGACGGGCACACATTTATCCCCCAAGCCCTCAACCGGGGTGCAATCGCCGTGGTCAGCGAGCGTCAACCTCCCGGCGAACTGGCCTCGCGCTGGGTGCGAGTCTCTCAGCTCCGCCGGGCACTCTCGACAGCCGGACGCCGCTTCTACGGCCTGCCTGATTTACACCTGAAACTCGTCGGAATTACCGGCACAAACGGAAAGACGACCACAGCCTTTCTGGTGGATAGCATTCTGCGCGCAGCGGGAATTCGCACCGGCCTATTCGGGACTATCGAGTACCGAGTTGGCGGCCGGGTGCTGCCCGCGCTCAACACCACACCGGAGTCGCTGGAGTTGTGGTCTTACCTCGCCCAGACTGTCGAAGCTGGGGGCGACGGCGCAGTGATGGAAGTCTCGTCGCATGCGCTGGCTCAGGAGCGGGTTTGGGGGTTCCCGTACTACGTGGCCGTATTCACCAATTTGACCCGCGACCACTTAGATTATCACAAGGACTTCGAGCACTACTTCGAAGCCAAGCGTCGTTTGTTCGAGGGTCTTGGCACTGCTCCACCCGCCTCTGCGGTGATTAACATCGATGACCCTTGGGGCAAGAAGCTTCTTGACCTGCGCGGCTCGCGGCAGTTGACCTACGGCATGAACTCGAATGCCCAGGTCAAAGTGAAACGTCTCGACAGCCGGCACAACGGGCTGGAGGGCACGATCCTGACCCCGGCCGGCAAAATGGAGCTTGCGTCCTCACTGGTGGGCCGGGCCAACCTGGCGAATATCCTCGCCGCTACCGCAGCCTCGGTTGCCTACGGCATCCCGCTTGAGAAAATCGAAGAGGGACTGAGGAATCTGAAAGCGGTTCCGGGACGCTTCGAGCGGATCGACGAAGGCCAGTCCTTCCTCGTCGTGGTGGATTACGCGCACACCGATGATGCGTTGCGGAATGTCTTGAGTACGGCGCGCGAACTCACACGCAACCGGCTCATCGTGGTTTTTGGGTGTGGAGGCGAGCGAGATCGCGCGAAACGGCCCATGATGGGCGAGGCGGCAGGTTCGCTAAGCGATCTTGCCGTACTCACCTCGGATAATCCCCGCAGCGAAGACCCGCTGCTGATCATGAATGATGCCCTGATCGGCTTACAGAAGACCGGTAAGCCTTATTGGGCCGAAGTGGATAGGGAAAAAGCCATCCGCAAGGCTCTCGAAGAAGCCCGCGAAGGAGATGTGGTCGTCTTGGCTGGAAAGGGACACGAGACGTACCAGATACTGAAGGACGGGCCAATTCCATTCGACGATCGTGAGGTAGCCCGAAGAGTGCTGAGTGAAATGGGCTATCAAACTCCGAAATGATCGTCATTCGGAGTGTTGATGGGTCTTTGGCCCGACCGAGGGAATGAAAATCAGCGTCGTCCCCGCGAAAGCGGAGACCCATCGTCGGTCCAAATGGATTCCCGCTTGCGCGGGAATGACGTGACTTTCAGGAGCGAGGCGAGGAATGACATCGCGGCTCCGGTGGGGGATGACACGGGTCCTGTAGGGCTTGAGAACGCATGAAACTCAGCTTAGGCGACATCGCGACACAGCTTCATTCCCAGTGCGGCGTCCCGGAACGAATGGTGACGGGGTATTCGCTGGACTCCCGCTCGATCGCGCCGGGTCAGCTCTTTTTTGCGATGCGGGGGCCACGGTTCGATGGACACGAGTTCATTGCCCAGGTTATGGAGAGCCAGGCTGCCGGAGCGGTGGTCGAGAAGGGTTTTTTTGACCAGGCGCCGCCGGACCTCCGGCCGGCCCTCGTCCCAGTCGAGAGCCCACTCCTGGCTCTCCAGAGTTTGGGACGGGCCGTACGACGAAAGTGGGGGCGACCCCTGATCGCAGTGACCGGCAGCACCGGAAAGAGCACCACGAAGGAGATGATCGCGGTGCTGCTGGGCCGGTGCTTGGTAGTGCATCGGTCGGCCGGAAACTTGAATAACCACTACGGCCTGCCGCTAACCCTGTTGGAACTCGAGCCCCAGCACGAGATCGCGGTAGTGGAACTCGCCATGTCTGCCGCCGGCGAGATTGCGCATTTGGCATTGATCGCTGAGCCAGAGACCGGCGTGGTGACAAACGTCGCCCCCGCACATCTGGAGTTCTTTGATTCTGTGGATTCCATCGCCAAAGCAAAGCGGGAACTAGTCGAAAACCTCTCGTCTCGCGGCGGACCACCCACTGCCGTCCTGAACAACGATGATCCCCGCGTGCGGAAATTCGGGGAGGGTTTTGAGGGGCAAGTGGTTACCTTCGGAATGGGATCCGGCGCGGACTTTCAAGCCGCCTGGGTCAGGCCCGGCCAAGGAATCGGTAGCGAGTTCCGGGTCGTGGGGCCGAACTTGGATTGCGATTTTTTACTCCCCGCTCTGGGACGCCACAACGTCCAGAATGCACTGGCCGCCATCGCCGTGGCCTCGGAGTTCGAAATCCCGGCGCGGGAAATGCGCCGAGCCTTGGCCGAATTCCACAGTATGCCGCAAAGGGGAGAGAGTTTCACGCTGCCGGGACCCGTGACGATTGTGAACGATTCCTACAACTCGAACCCGCAGGCCATGGAGTGCATGCTTGAGACGCTGCGGGCATGGCCCGGCGCTCGCCGCCGGATGGTGGTCGCCGGGGAGATGCTCGAATTGGGTCCGCAGTCTCCGAAATTGCACGAAGAAGTCGGCCGCAAGTGCGCGGAGGCCGATCTGGCGTGGTTGATCGCGGTCCAGGGCGATGCGAGGTTCTTCCTGGAAGGCGCAGTGGCGGCCGGTATGCCGTCCGCGCAGACTCG
>Ga0181538_10002656_pt1 | contig 18220 bp, 19 predicted proteins | sample PEATcosm2014_Bin_40_FD_119773 | JGI IMG/M metagenome (GOLD analysis project Ga0181538, IMG submission 119773) | Peatland microbial communities from MTU Mesocosm Facility, Houghton, MI, USA - PEATcosm2014_Bin23_30_metaG | ecosystem: Environmental > Terrestrial > Soil > Wetlands > Peat | place...
TGAAGAAAGGACACTACCGTTCGTCGGGTACTTCCACATGAACAATCCGGAGCTGGCATCCAGGGCGTACAGGTAATCGTCGCCGGACCCGAAGTACACCACGCCGTTGGCCACTGCAGGCGAGGAAAAGACACTACCGTTCGTCTGGTACTTCCACAGGAATGCCCCGGTGCTGGCGTTCAGGGCGTACAGGTTATTGTCATTGGATCCGATGTACACCACGCCGTTGACCACCGCAGGCGAAGAATCCACCAAGGAACCCGTCCGGTACTTCCACAGTAGACCTAGGGTTCCGACCGTAGTGGGGCTCAGAACAAACTCATACGGGTTAAAACCTGTGTGGCATGACACGAAGCGATACTGTGGCCAATCTATAACCGCCGTCGGGGCCGCTCCAACACACTGGGCCTTAGCCATAACGCTAATTACCATGAGCAGGCCCAACAAGGCAGTATTAATCACTGCCGCAGTCGCTCTCACCTTGATCGACTTCAGATGGGGTGTAGACTGATTGGCCATGAGTGATCTCCTCTGTGGTTCTAGTTTGTGGCCTACCCGGACTTTTCTTTCTGACCCAAGAACGGATAAAAGCCATTTGCCCAGTTGGCCCATTAGCCGTAGCGTCTTGCCTGCGGTTGCCAACCAAACGGCGGCTGGCAGGAAACAGATACACCAAGAGTTGTTTGGATTTCGCCCCGGCTGACTTTACACCTGAGATCCAGGTCTCAGCAATCACAAAAGCTGGCTGGGGTCGCATCGCAGGTATAAGCCCCTTCCTGTCCAAGTGCGGCAATGTGTGGCAGGTAAAGGAATGTGTAGACACGGTAGCGGTTGCAGGCTGCTTACCCCGGAAAGATTGTCATCAAGTCAGATACTCACTGGCGTGCGAACGATTTCTACGGAGCACTTGGCATGGCGAGCGACGAATTCCGCCACGCTACCAAGCAAGAAACGCTGAATGCCTCTCTTCCCATGCGAACCAACGACGATCAGATCGGCACCCCACTCTGCTGCGGAATCGATGATTGTGTCTCTGATGTCACCTACTTCGACGGCGGTGTTCACCACCTTGAAACCTGCACTACGCAGCTCGTTCGCAATTCGCTCGACCAACTCCCGGGCTGGCTTTTTCTGATCGTCCAACTCAGGAGCGTAGCCAGCCGCCATTTGCGGAGGAGCCACCGCAATCGGCTGCAACACATGCAAGACACGCACCTCAGTATTCTCAGTCCGAAACTGTGTGACAATAGCTCGTAACACATCCTCTGAGAACTTCGAATCGTCAATCCCCATTACGATCTTCATGACTCCTCCTTCTCAAGAAGCGCTGCCAGTGCGGGGCAGTCCTCAGACCATGTCACCGGCCTCAACGATTCTCTCCGGCGGACACCTGTGCGGTCGGCCTGATGGCCGGATTGTGATACCGAGGGGGTGTGCTGTCAAGCTGAATCATGGCTTAGCTGAATCATGGCTTGTTGGCAGGGCGGAAGCCGACCTAATGCCCAACGTGCGGGAATCTGTGGCAGGGGTAGTTGTTGCCCACCTAATATGCAACACGGTCGGCGCTACTCAACATATTCTGCGTAGTAGCTCAACCAAACGTGTGCCTTAGCCTGACCGGTGTAATGAATGTCCACATCACCACGGGTCACAATTAGGAACGTCTTGCAATCTTCCGGTGCCGAAAGGACGATTGGTACGACCGCCTCAATTCCCGGAAGTGAGGGCGTGGTTGTGCCAAGTTGATATTCGAGCCAAAGGCTTCCGGCAGGCTGAGACGGGTCTCGATACTCTTCCCAGTGAATCGTGAGCGTCAGCCTGAACTCCCGTCCATTTATGTTGGGGGTATCAACCGATTGATCGGTGTTAGCACTCGTCAGAATGAACGCATTGCTGCCGGTCATTACTTTTATCATCTGATTACCTGCCTTTCATTTCCTGTGCTGCCATTGGGCGTGAGGATGATTGCGGTCTCATCATACTAGCCCAAACATGCGACTTGTGGAACTCCGGATTCCATCAGGAGCGTTATTTGTCGATTCGCCATGGGTGAAATCTGTTGCAAGCCGACTTCGTGTCCAAAGTGCGGCAAGGTGTGGCAGGGGTAGGGCCGGGCATACTTCTTCCAAGTTCCCGGCAGAACGCTTGCCGCAAAACATGACGTTCACAACCTATTTCCGATGTGATGTAGATACGCTCATTGATTTGCCTGTTTACGCCTGTGACAACAGCACTTGCATTGCAGATTAGAATGGATATGTTAACTGATATTCGAGAAAAACGATGACTGTGTCTAGCTTATCGGAGTACATCGCACATACCTCTTCTCTTAGGCAGGAATGGTTCCCGAACGAGCAGACATGGGGCCCGTGGTTTAGTTAGCGCCTTGCCGCTGTCCACCATTAGAACGTCGAGACGACCTCCAGCAGCTGTAGGGTTCTGGTGGGCCACATATACGAGACCCGTCTCAATCAGTTCGGCATTACGCTGACAAGATCCTCGAGTTGCTGCTCCGAAACCGTGGCCTGCGTAAATCGCTTCATTCTGCTACGTCCTCTTCAGCCTTCAGTTCCTAGCTCCCAACAGCCTCACACTATATACCTGTCAAGGGCTCACCACGGCACTTTTCTTTCGTGGCCGGGCCCGGGGGCGGGGGCAGGTTCCACGGTGCCAATTAGAGACCGCTCGCCCGAGCCTTCCCGTCCGGTGCTTTCGAACACGTTCCTCCGCTGCGGTCATATTTTTCCCAACTTCCGGGCAGAACGCTTGCGCAATCATCATGGCCCGCAACCGTTTGCGAGGAATCGGGATGCCTGAGTGCCCGGGTAGGGGCGATGGGTGCAAGCGTAGGGGGTAAACGGCTTCGGTTTGGGGGAGGGTGGGGGACTGGACTGGAGATTGATTGCGAGGTACCAGCCGGAAGACGCGCTGGTTTGCGACTACCGTAACGCATCGCAAGGAAGCTTCCAGTAGCACGAAGTGACTACGATAGACCAAGCCAAAGATTTCTAGAAGATTTCGCTTGATTTTTGGGAAATAGGATGGCTAGATAGAAATAGGTTCAATTACAACCTTGTAAACCGACCGCAAGAATCGCACGGTCGCGCAGCCCTTTAAGAGTAGTTTTGACAGGAATGTCCAGCAGCCGGCGTGCTTGGTCCTTGAAGAAAGAGAGCGTCGAGCCTTCCTCGCGGTTAATGGCGGGCCGCTCGGCTTCGGAGACGGAGTTTTTCTCGACGTGGTTGTGGCGGACCAGATGCTTGAAAAGACTGGAGAGCGCCGCAAGCCGGCGGCGGACGGTCGAAGGAGCACGCCGTCAATCTCGCGCATGATGCGCTCACAGGCAATCACGGCGCGGTGACCCACCTGGCGCAGCTCGTCATCGGACTTGATCATCAGCGTGCGCATGAAGTGCTCGACAGCGAGCTTGTAAGCACAGCGGATGCGCTTGCTTTTCTGCTGGCGTGCCAAATGTATTCCTCGGGAATGTCGGCGAGGGCTGCGACCGGGAAAAGTTCGCCGGGAGAGTCAATCAGGATTTGTATATCTTTGTTTATTGACAATCACCCATAGCTGCTTTATCAGAGCCCCCCGCCAGTGGTTATCCACTACGTGATAAACCGGATTATCGCGTGCCGAGCGGAGCTACAAGGAGCCGTGCGGGGACCCGCCCAAAGGATTATGGGTGCGGTGCTTCGATGCAAAGCCGTGAGCTCTCATCCGTGGTGTAACCTTCGGCTTGTGACAGTGCTGAATCTGCAGCAGTCGAGACAGAGTGCTTTCGGATCATCACGGCAGTAAGCGCATCATGGGCACGAGAACCCTGAAGCAGGATTGACTTGGCGGATCCGAGATGTTGCGCCATTCCGGACAGTGATGGTGCAGGGACTGTCGACCGCGTCGGTGCCGGAGTACCGCAGGAACGGGTTGGCCTGGCGGCTTTGCATTCGCCTTAGGACGGATTTACAATGTAGCTATGTGTCTACATTGAAGAGGTGCAGGGATATGGGCATTACCAAGTTGTCCGGCCGGGAGTTCAACCAGGATACAAGCAGGGCGAAGAGAGCAGCGAAGAGGGGTCCGGTCTTTATCACGGACCGAGGCCGTTTATCCCACGTACTGCTCACGGCTGAGGAGTATCAGAGGCTTACCCATGAAGAGGAGAACGCGGCTGATTTGCTGGCAATGCCGGAAGCTGCCGCGGTTCAGTTTGAGCCGCCTCGGTTGATGGACAATCTGCACAAGCTTGAGGATTTGTCCTGATGTACCTCGTTGATACCAACGTAGTCTCCGAACTAAGAAAGGGCAAGAAGGCGCAGCGCAGCGTCAGAATATGGGCGCAAGCCCTTCCTGTGGCGAGCCTTTACTTGTCTGCAATCTCGATCCTGGAATTGGAAATAGGCATCCTTCTTATCGAACGACGAGACCCCAACCAAGGTGGGGTTCTCCGCACATGGATGGATAGACACGTTTTGCCCACATTCGTTGGTCGGATTTTGCCAGTTGACACTACGGTTGCCCAGCGTTGCGCTGCTCTCCATGTGCCAAATCGACGTTCAGATCGTGATGCTCTCATCGCGGCTACAGCACTGGTGCATGGCCTGACAATCGTAACCCGGAACGTGAGCGACTTTCAAAACACGGGGGCGACGGTGGTCAATCCATGGCAAACTTGAGCTCTATGGACACATTCGAGCACCAAGAGATAGAACCTTCCGAAGTAACATAAGTGGCCGGCACGACCACTCGTTGGACTGGAGGGAAGGTTTGAGTGGTGAACGGGATTATCATCCCGTGTTGGCTAGCGAGATTCGAAACCGATCATTGACCGCTTCCCTGAACTTCTGCCTGCATCCGATGTACCGTTCTGTCGTTTGCACCGACGCGTGGCCGAGCAAAAACTGAATTTGTTCGAGTTCTCCCCCAGCGCCATGACAGAGACGGGCACAAGTGCGACGAAGATCATGGGGTGCGAGATGATCGAGGCCGATTCGCTTGGCATATCGTCTTACCGCATACCAGACAATGTCAGTTGTCACTCCAACGTCCAGCCCCGCCCCGTGTTTCGAAACTCGCCTGAATACTTTGCCTTCAGTCACTCGTGAATCGTGGAGCCAAACATCGATCAAGTTCTTACACCAGTCCGGCACAGGTACCGTTCGCAGTCGTCCGCCCTTGCCAACCAAATCGACGATGACCCAGTGGTCCTCCCTCAATTGCAGTTGATCCAGTCGCAACGCCACGGCTTCTGATCGCCGCAAACCGCACCCGAGCAGCAGTCCAATCAATGCTGCGTCCCTCCTACCGCGCAGGGTGCTTCGAGAAACAGCATCTAATAGATTTTGGGCCTGATCACTGGATAGCCAATTGCCAATCCTCCGGCCTAGCCGCTTGACTCCCTTAACTCGGCGAATTCCGATCGCCATTTCCGGGCTCAGTAAGTTACTCTCAGAAGCTTCATCGGCTAAGCGGCGGATCGCGCACAGATGAAGATTGATCGTAGCTGATGACAGCGAACGACTTTCGAGGAACGAACGGTATCGCAACACTATGGACCGGTTAAACCCAAGTCGAGGCTCGGAGCAATACCAGGCGATGAACTCATCTATTGCGTGTTCGTAGGCCCGACGAGAATGCACGGAGGCCAATGTATTGAGCACGGCTGTCTTGGATTGCTCCAGTTCAGGGACAGTGGGGATTGCACAGGGGCTCGCAGAGGTGTGTGAATGTTTTAGCGTGCGCATAGGAGGCGGCTCCTTCGACCACCTCCCGTGTTGGGTGATTACGAAACCCAAATTGCGGCACGGTTGTTTAAGTTGAATGTCTCTGGTGACCGAAGGCCAGCAGTTTTAGGCGACAGAATACATTATCGCGTTAGAAACAGCACGGGCTGGGCGGTGAGCGATCTTGTTCCTATTAGTAAAGAGACGTTAACGCCTGCGCAGTTTGCTCAGCTCGCCGATGTGCCTCCCGAGCTGGAATGGCTCGCCAACATCACCAATCCGAAAACCCGCCGGGCCTACAAACTCGATGTCGAGGAGTTCGTCCGGTTCACTGGACTGAAAACTCCGGCTGGATTGCGCACCGTTACACGCGCGCACGTCATCGCCTGGCGCAAGGCGCTCGAAGACCGCAAACTCGCGCACTCCAGCATCCGGCGCAAGCTCTCGGCACTCTCCTCCTTATATGACTATCTCTGCGAACGTAACGCCGTAGTTGGCAATCCCGTGGATGGCGTCAAGCGACCGGCGGCCGATGGCAATGAAGGCAGCACGCCCGCCCTCGGCGACGCCCAGGCGCGGCGGCTGCTGGAGGCTCCTGCCCCTGACGCGCTGAAGGGCAGACGCGATCGCGCGATTCTGGCTACCCTGCTCTACCATGGTATCCGCCGTGAGGAGTTATGCTTGCTGCGATTGCGGGATTTGCAAAGCCGCCAGGGCGTGATGCATTTCCGGGTGAAGGGAAAGCGCGACAAAATCCGTTTCATCCCGGCGCATCCGACCGCGCAGCGGCTCATTGCTGAATATCTCGAAGCGCTGAAACAGAGCGCGGGGCTGACCGAGCTGGATCTCGACGGTCCCCTCTTTCGTCCCGCAAGAAACAATCGCACGGGCATATTGGAGAAACCTCTTGATCCCGGCTCCATCTACCGCAATATCGTCGTAAAATATGGCCGCACAACCGGCATACATGCTGAAGTGAACGGGCTGTGCGTGCATTCCATGCGCGCGACAGCAGCAACGAATGCGCTCTCGCATGAAGCGGATATTGCCAAAGTGCAAGAGTGGCTGGGACATGCAAATGTGTCTACGACGCGGCTGTACGACCGCCGCAAGAGCAAGCCGGAAGACAGCCCGACCTTCCATGTGAAGTATTGAATTTGGTGAGCCAATCTGAACCGGCTAGCTATAATATCGTCGGAGCCTCCTCCAAAACGATTCCAGCGCCCAAGAGGAAGGAGAGCGGATGGCCGACTCTAATGTCGCGCAGTTGCTGGCAGAAGAGTTCTTCCATAAGGTGAGGTCTGTTCTGATCAGCGCAGAAAGCAGGGTCCAACACATGAAGGATCGCGTAGGCAATAGCGAACCTTTGCTGCGGGAGCTGGACCACATGCGTCTCGATTTGCGACTTGTGAACACAATGGTGGACCGCGCGCGGATTCAGAATCGCCTGCTCACCGAGGAAGAGAGCCTTATCCGCTTTACATCGGTTTCTACCCAGGAGCTAATTAAAGGAATCGAAGCTAGCATTAAGGAAATGCAATTTTTAGCCGCTCATCCGAATGCAGTTCGTTATGAGCTTGACAGGCATAGTTTGGGAGCGATTGGCAACATGTGGACTGACATGCGGTTGCTTGTCGTGGCCATCGGCAATATTCTGGATAACGCTCGAAAGTACAGCTTTGATGGCACGGTAGTACGTATACGAGCGAGCAGGCATGAACGGCATGCCGAGATTGTTGTTGAGAATACGGGTATTCGCCTCGACACCGAGGATGTGGAGCTCTGCCGACAGGAAAGATGGCGAAGCACATTAGCACAACGCCACACAGACAAAGGGCTTGGCATAGGGCTGTGGCTCACAGATCGAATACTGCGATCGCTCAATGCAGAACTCCTCATCTGGCCGACGGATATGAGTGGCATGACCAGGTTTGGCATCCGGCTGCCTGAGAGTCGTGAGGGATGACCCGAAGGTCAATATGGTGCTGCCAGTCGATCTCAAGATTACCGTTGCATTGATTTCAGCGGCGGGAGCCTTGGCTGTGGCCTTGATTCAGGTATTCGCTCAGAAGAAGAATGCACAGGCTATAGAGAACCTCAAATCGCTGCTGGAACGTCGCCGAGTAGAACATGCCGAATATCTCAAGGCGTACATGGGGCTAGTAATTGATGGGCGGGAGCAGCAGCTCCAAGCTTCGAAGGCGATCCTACAGAAAGTGCAGCTCCTGCGGGATAAACTTCGGGCCGTTACGGCTGATCCTACGGCGTTTGATCGCCCTAGACTCTATCAGGAACTGAAGGAACTTGTTGACGGGGTGACCCACGCCTTTGCGGAGCATCAGACGGCTCTGACTGATGAAGGAAGAAGTCTTGCACATAGGTTGAAAAACGAATGCCTTGCGTTACGGCAGCGGCTAGCCCGTCTGGCAATCGAAGGCGGCAGTCGAGTTCACAATGACGACCTCAGGGAAATCATGATGATCGAGGATGACCTTCGGAACCTACAGAGCGCATTTAGGGAGCAAGCCTTGCGAGCGAATGCGGCAATTGTAGAGTCCTTAGCGCAAGAGATTGGAGCTAAATAGTTATTGGCTATCGAGCTTGCAGATATTAATCCAGCCTTGTCTTCTCCGGCTGACCTCCTCCAGATGCACCTTTCTGTTGCATACTATCCTGGACCAGGCATAAGCGCGCAACGTGTGCGCGAGGAACTATGGCATCTCCATAATGAGGGCCAATTAGCATGGAGTGCCAAGATATTCGACTCGGCGATACATCTAAACGGCGTACTTCAGAGTTGGAGTCCGCAGCTTCTCATCACCCACTGGCATGGAGACAACCGTAATGCGCCGAGTTTTGATCTCCCGACGCAAGTTGCACAGCGACTGCGCCGCATGCGTGAAGGTCTCAACCTAAGTGGGGGTCCTTATCTTGTGGGGCAGTTTAGCAGAATGGACTCTCGCTTCATGCCCGACCAGCCAAACAATCTGATCAATGATCTTCTCACGATTTATGACATGTTATTTTGTGAGGCTGGTTTGCTGACAACACTCCGTAATGTTTCTATAGCGGTCTGGAATCATTTAAGTAGAGCGGCCGGAAAATCCTTTGTGGCGCATCCTTTCGACGTGGGCTTTCGCGCTTTTCTCTAGAACCATGATAGCTGACCTATAGCCGCAGGCCATTGCACCTTTTTCCGACAGAAGATGCGAGTCCAGGCTGCTAGGCCGACGGCCCGGTGAACAGCCGGTTATGGTCGGGCGATTCGCTGCGTCATAAACCGGATTATCACGTATTGAGCCGAGCTACAAGGAGCCGTGCGGAACCGGCTAAAGAATTCTAGGTGATGGTGCGTCGATGCAACGCCGTGAGCTTTCATCCGAGGTGTAACCTTTCGACTTATGACAGTGCTGAATCTGCGGCAGGAGACAGAGTGCTTTCGGATCATCACGGCGGGAGTAAGGGCATCATAAGCAGGCGATCCTGAAGCAGGATTGACTTGGCGGAGAGATACTGCCCCTTCCATCTCCTGTTCTCTCCACCTTGATCTCTGCTGCTACACTGTCCAACAGTCCAACAGTTGTTCCCTCGAGAAAGGAATGTCGTGGACCTACAAAATATATTGGCAGAACTGAGGTCACAACGCGCTCGCATTGACCATGCGATTTCAGCGCTCGAAGAAAGTGCCGGTCCATCCGCTCGTCGCCGTGGTCGGCCGCCAGAAGCCGCCGCAGATGCGGGACGTCAACGTCGCCACATGAGTGCGGCGGCCCGCAAGCGGATCTCGGAGGCCATGAAGCTGCGATGGGCAAGTCGGAAAAGCAAATCCGCGCCCGGGAAGGCCAAACCCCATCGTGGTATGAGTGCCGCCGCCCGCAAGAAATTGTCGGCCTTAATGAAGGCCCGTTGGGCGATAAGGAAAAAACATGGGTAGTGTCCGCAATTGTCGATCCAGGCCGGTACTGACGGGATAGATCGGCGGTGGCCCGCTCAAGCAGCGGAATCTGTCTACAAAGGGCTCGGCAAGGAGGAGGAGTGTTGCAAAAGTGGCGGAATATCGGGCAGTTTCGGCGGTGCGGGTTCGGACCTCGGAGCGTTAGGCGGCGGTCCGTAATCAAAATTGTTTCACACTACCGGCGAAACAGCGGAATGGGTGTATGATTAGTGCCGTTTCTGAACCAAACAGGAGATTCCGGTTAAAGCGTCAGAGTAGAGGAAGGATCGAATGCTAAATCCACTTCGGCCTCAGACTGCAGTCGTGCTTACCCTTGTGCTTGGCCTGACACTCCTCGCGTCTCAGCCGATGGGCGGCCAAACATTCAACGTAATTCACAGCTTCAGTGGAGTCGACGGGGTAGAGCCGATTGGGACCTTGGCGATGGACGGCGCAGGACGCTTATATGGAGCTGCCTATGGGGGGGCAGCGATGGACAGGGTGCCGTCTTCATGCTACGACAGTCACATGGCGCTTGGCTGGTGAGCACGCTATACAGCTTCATGGGGTACCCTGGAGACGGAAGAAATCCGCATGGGGGGCCGACGGTTGCCGCGAACGGCATTGTGTACGGGACGACAACACAGGGGAGCGGCCACGACGATGGAACTGCTTATGCCTTGGCGCCGCCCGCCCATGCACCCGCCTCGGCGATTTATTCCTGGAACGAAACGATCATACATTCGTTCTCAGGATCCGATGGTGTGCTTCCCTACGACAGTCTGATACTGGACCAACGGGGAAACCCCTACGGAGTTACCGAGCAAGGCGGCGCCCATAATGGCGGGGTTGTCTACCAATTAGTCCAGTCGGGCGGCGCGTGGACGCAGAATGTCCTTTATAACTTCTGCCAACCGGCCCCCGCCTGTCCGGACGGTGGGGGTCCCGTTGCAGCACTCATCTTCGATTCTGTAAGTGACCTTTATGGCACTACGGCGGGAGGTGGGGCAAGTACTGATGGCGTTGTTTACCAGCTTTCCAACTCTGGGTCAGGCTGGACAGAGCAAGTTCTGCATTCGTTTAATCGTTATATCGATGGAAGCGAACCTGCCGGCAGTCTGATCTTCGACCAGATGGGCAATCTGTATGGCACCACAAGTAGCTCCGGCCCAAATGGCGGGGGCACAGTGTTCGAACTGATGCCGTCAAACAACGGATGGCATCTGTCACTGCTTTACGCCCTTACCGGGACATTCGGAGCGTCAACAGGCCCTTATGGGGGCTTGCTCTTCGACCGCTCGGGTAATTTGTGGGGCACAACAAATGCAGAGGGCACTTACGGTTATGGAAACATCTTTAAACTTGCGCCCTCTCAAGGTGGTTGGATATACACGGATGTCTACGACTTTACGGGTGGAGACGATGGAGGCAATCCGAACGGCAGTCTGATAGCCGACACCTCCGGAAATCTCTACGGTACGGCAGTCCATGGTGGTACGCATGGATTCGGCGTCGTGTTCGAGCTCACCCCGTGACAAGCGTTTCGTAACCAGAGACAACGCTCAACACAGCCCCTCAATTGCAGACTGCAACAAAGCAAGCTGAAGCGCGTTTACCGCTTCAGTAACCTGCTGGTCAAAAGCGGTCTGCGAATTTCGAAAATTCCGCCTGAATAGTAATGTCAGGGCCGCCGACGACGCTTCCACTGGCAGGGCGTCACATGTCTGCACGAAATGAGCATGGCACCTTAATCACCGGCTGCATGGAGGTAGGCAGCAGCCGAGGAACGCCCGAAGCCATAAATCCGGCGCGTACCCCATGCTGAAAAAATATCTCGCTTTAGGTGACAAAATACATTATCGCGTTTTGCATGGCCTCTCCTTTCCCATGCCTGAGACCTGGGCCACGTGCCGTGGGATTTCCATAGGCGGCAGGCTTGACTTGCGGTAAACTCGGCGCAACATGGCCGCTGCCAGTCCCGCGCCCGCACCGTCTGCCGCCGACGGAGCCGCCGACTCCGCCGCCAGCGGACTCGACCGCTTCATCAATCGCGTACTCGGACTCGCCAAGTCCTGGGTCGGACTGCTGACGGCGTACGTGGTCGGCGTCACCGCTGCGGTGGTCGCGTTTCAGAAATTCTCCGAGCCATTGAACGGCTCGTCTCGCTGGATATTGCTGACTCTTCTCGCCGCGCCGCTAGTGGTTGCGCTCGTCTTCCAGGCGATTCCGGAGCTGATCGACCGCAGACGAAGGAAACGGCTTACCGAAATCACCGGCCATCTGCAAGCAGGCTACTTCCAGCTTGCGCCGCGCGAGGACGAAGCCTCCTTCGCGCGCGCCGACGGCAAGCATGAAGAAATTCTGCGCTGGCTCGAGCAACGCAGCGCACCCATCCTTTATCTCACCGGCCTCTCCGGCTCGGGCAAAAGCTCGCTGCTCGCCGCCTGGGTCCTTCCCCGGCTGGAGCGCGCGGGCACCGTCGTCATTCGTCTGCGCGGCTATCAGGACCCGGTTGCAGTGCTCGAACAGGAGCTGCTGCGGCCCGGCGTCATCTGGCAGAAACCCACGGCGGAGGCCGGGGACATCAAGTTGCTGCTGGAGCGCGCCTGCCGCTACTTGGGTTCCCGGCGCCTCCTCGTCGTCCTTGACCAGTTCGAGGAATTCGTCATCCTGCAGGACCCGGACAAGCAGAAGCGCTTTGAACAACTGATCTCCGCTCTGCGTGAGCAGCTCATCGCCGGGCTCACCTTTCTCTTCGTCTTCCGCAACGAATACACCGGGCTGATTGAGAAGCTCGCCCTGCCGCCGCTCAACCAGAACACCAACTGGCAGGAGGTCCCGCCCTTCACCGAGAGCGCGGCCCGCGACTTCGTGCAAGCCTCGGGCCTGCAGGTCGGCGACGACGTTCTGCGCAATGTGCTGCGCGAGGCTGCGGAAATCGAGCAGACCAAAGGTATCATTCGCCCGGTCACCATCAATCTCTGCGGGCTGGTTCTGGGACGCTTCGCTATCGGCCTGCCGCGCGGCTTCCGGCCCGGCGGCCTGATCCGCGGCTTTCTGCGCGAGTCGGTGTTGCTTCCCCAAATTCGCGACATCGCTCCCGTGCTGCTTCCGCACCTGATTACCGGTTACGTCACCAAGCGTCCGCGCACCGTATCAGAATTGGCCGCCGATCTCTCCAGCGATCAGGAGGCAGTCCGCGGCTGTCTGCGCGTGCTGGGCCAGAGCGACCGCGCCATTGTGCGGCCGCTCGATACGGAGCAGCAGACCTGGGAAATTTCCCATGACTTCCTCGTCCCCCTGCTCGATTCCATCGTTGGGCGCTGGAGGGCGCCCTTCTGGCGAAGGCTCCGCTCCTGGCTGCCGTGGATCGCAGCTACGGCAATGGTTGTGGCGGTGCTTGTGGCTGCAAACGGGAGGAGAGATCTTATTCTCGAACTGGAAGATTTGGGATGGAAGGTACAGAAAACTAATAAGGCTTTAGAACTCCAGTTCGATGGCGTTCCGCCGCCTCAAAGTCTCAAGGTACTCCAGCGCACTTCCCAACCGCTGCACGTGAGCCTAAACAATTTCGATGACCTTAGCAGCATTTCCGGCTGGTCGGTTGTGAAGAATCTGACCACGCTGGAGCTCAGAATGTCCAAGGTGAGCGATTTGGCGCCGTTGAGGGAGCTGACGAGCCTGACCGAACTCCACGTCGCCGGGATGCCCGTGAGCGATGTGTCGCCGCTGAAGGAGCTGAGGAGCCTGACCACGCTCGACCTCGGCGGTACACGGGTAAGGGACGTGTCGCCGTTGAACGAGCTGACTAACCTGACATCGCTCAACCTCGGCGGGACGCAAGTGAGCGATGTGTCGCCCCTGAAAGGGCTGAAGAACCTGACCTCGCTCGACCTCGGCGGCACAGATGTAAGCGATGTGTCGTCGCTGAAAGGGCTTACGAACCTTACGACTCTGTACCTCACTAATACCAACGTGGGCGAGGTCTCGTCGCTGAAGGAACTGACGAACCTGACCACGCTTAACCTCAGCGATACGAAAGTGACGGATGTGTCGCCCCTAAAGGAGCTGACGAACCTGACCACGCTCAACCTCTACGGAACCAACATGGCCGATGTGTTGCCGTTGAGGGGACTGACGAACCTCACGACGCTTCACCTCAGTAATAGCGAGGTGAGCGATCTATCGCCGCTGAAAGCGCTGACGAATCTAACCACGCTTGACTTTAGCGATACTAAAGTGAGCAATGTGTCATCGCTCGAAGGACTGAAAAAGCTGAGCACACTTCACCTCAGCGGTACCAAAGTGGCGGATGTGTCGCCGTTGAAGGGGTTGATGAACCTCACCACGCTTAACCTCTACGGGACCAGGGTGAGCGATGTGTCGCCGCTGAAGGGGCTGATGAACCTGAAACAGCTCAATCTCGGCAGGACCCGGGTGAGTGATTTGTCGCCGCTCAAAGACCTGATGAACCTGACTGAGCTCTACCTCATTAATGCCCCGGTGAGCGATGTATCGCCGCTGAAGGGATTGACAAAGCTGACCGTGCTCAATCTCCAGGGTACCCAAGTAACGGATGTGTCTTCCCTGAAGAAGATTAGAAACCTCCACCTATACGGCTCTCAACTGTGATGGGCGCCGAACGGCGGGAGCCTGTTGCCAGCCCGGGATGGTCCGGTGAAAGATCGTTTCGTGATGTCCCAGACAAGGAGCAAGGGATATAATGATGCGCTTTTTGAGGTCAAGAAGCGAAGTCCTGTGGAAAGTCAGTAGCCGTCGTAATGGGCCGTCAGAAGGGAAGAGGGCGAACAGATCTGTGATCTTCGAGAATAGGAATCGCCCCGCGCCGAAACGGCATCTTGGGAAAAACCAACCGTCAGCATCCCATTGTACGGCTCCTGTCTTAGCACGACCTCCCGCCGTCAGTGAATCGGCTTGGCTGCTTTGGGCCATTGCCATTCCAATGGTCATGCTGAGTTTGTCGTTCATATCCAGCGACTGGCCAAAGCATCAAGAGGTAAATTTCTGGTGCCTTGCTTACTCGACGAAGCTAATAATCGAGTGTGTGGCAAGCTGTTTTGCTGTGTTTTACCTGTTGGTGGCGGCTTATTATCGCCCCCCTCAGACTCAACATGCCGACGGTGCTATCTTTACTGCTGCAAGCACAGCGATAGCTGTAGCTTACCTTTGCTGCGACGACATAGATCCGGAAGCTTTCGATAATGTTGTTTGCTTCTGTGCTCGACATAATCTAGCACTATATGTTCACGACGATTCCACGGCTCTTGCATCTCGTAACGGCGTCGACTTGGCGGTTGAGCGACTAAGCGCCAAGTACAGAAAAGTAATCCACGTGCTTCGTCGCAGTGTTCGGGCGGGCGGAAAACCAGGAGCAGTCAACAACCTCGTGAATCACCTTGGTCGGAACACTGATCTCTTACTCCTGTGTGATAGCGATTCCTTCCTACTCGCTCCCGATCTCTTAAACCACGCGGTCCCTCAATTCAGGGACCCCAACGTCGCCCTCGTTCAGTTTCGCAATATTGGATATCTTCTGCGCTCGGACATACACTCCTATCGGACTCTTGCAAGATCCGTCGATTTCTACGATTCTTTTGTTGCATTCATCGATCGCTTCGGCTGGTCGCCCTTTTTGGGTCACAACGCCCTTATTCGCCTGGCGGCATTTCGGGAAGTAGGTGGCTTTACGCCCGGCCAGCTTGCTGATGACATCGATTTTTCAGTTAAATTGCGGCTGGCCGGATACAAGATTCAATACGCACGGTCAGCGGTCTGCGGTGAGCGCCATCCGCTTACCTATGCTGGTCTGCGGCGTCGGACAGCGAAATGGTCCTATGGCTGCACACAGGTTCTCTTGAGATGGGCAGCACCTGTGTTGTTCTCGCGGCATCTCACTGTTACCGAGAAGGCTACATTCTTTTTGACTGTTGCTTACTACCATTTCCAGGTCTTATTGTTTATATACCTCGTAATATTCTATATTCTGCTACCGTTTGAAACCCCACGCCCTGTTGGACTGAGGTCCTTGGCACTGTGCGCTGGTCTGATCTTGCTGCTCACCTTTCTGCCTTCAATTACTTATTTCCTTCAGAATCGGGAATTGCGGCATTGGCCGAAGACAGCATTGATTTGGGGGCTGACATATGGAAGTCAAGACTTCGTGATTGTCCGAGCAGTTATTCAATGCCTCCGCGGGAGGACATTAGTATGGACTCCGACTAACAGAGATAGCTCAGATGCCAGTCAGGGCTTCTTCGCGTGGGAGGTAGTCTTCGGAATTCTTATTTTGACAGTAGGAGCGTGGAGACGTCCTGCTCTGCTGATTTTACCGACTACTGCTCTCTTCGCTGGGAAGTTCCTGATAACACCGTGGCTCGATGCGTGGGTCTTCGGCAATACGAAACTGATCCCAAGAGAGCGGTTAGACACGCGAGTGGCTACGCTCCACGCTACAACGACTTGCTTCGACACCGCGGAACCATTGGCATCGGTTGACCTCAAGGGCACCAGCGGCTTATAACCCAGCGCGTCATATCGGCGCTGCGGATGCCGTGTCTTCTTCGGGAAGATCGGCAAGCTTGGCGACCGGAGAAAGCTTGCCGGAAGAGTCGATGAGGATTTTTAATTCCTTGCTGCTTCCCAATCCTCTTTAGCTGTTTTGACACAGTCTCCGCCTGTGTTTATCCCCTACGTGATAAACGGTATTATCACGTACTGAGCGGAGCTACAAGACCCGTGCGGGACCGGCTAAAGAATTCTAGATGATGATGCGTCGATGCAGCGCTGTGAGCTTTCATCCGAGGTGTAATCTTCCGGCTTAACCAGTGCTGAATTTGCAGTAGTCGAGACAGAGTGCTTTCGGATCATCGTGGCGAGCCTAAGGGCATCATAATCAGGCGACCCCTGAGGTAGGATTGACTTGGCGAGTCCGAGATATGGCCTTTTTGGACCTCCTGTTCTCTCCGCGTTGATCTCTGCTGCTACACTGTCCAACGGTTGTTCCTTTCGAGAAAGGAATTGTCGTGGACCTACAAAACATATTGGCAGAACTGAGGTCACAACGCGCTCGCCTTGACCAAGCGATTTCAGCGCTCCAAGAAAGCGCTGGTTCATCCGGTCGTCGCCCCGGCCGCCCGCCAAAGGCCGCCTCAACAACGGCCGGTCAACGCCGCCGTCACATGAGTGCAGCCGCCCGCAAGCGGATCTCGGAAGCCATGAAGAAGCGATGGGCAAGTCGGAAGGGCTAATCCGCGCCCGCTAAGGCCAAGCGCCCTGGCATGAGTGCCGCCGCTCGGAAGAAATTGTCTGCCCTGATGAAGGCGCGTTGGGCCGCGAGGAAAAAGGCGAAGGCTTAGTCCATGGCCTTTACAGCGCTGTCCGGAGGCTTGTTTTAGCCTCGCCTTCCATCCCGTGACAATGAGCCTTTCGAGGACCGCGTGGCCTCGTGCCGGGAGATATCATCACATGGTCGGCTGAATAGCTGAATAGCCGCGAAAGTGATCAACGATGTCTTCCTCATCCGTCGGAAAACATGCGAGTGGCGCTACCAGTGGCCAGCCTGCGGTCCCCGAGCCTTCGTTTGCCGAGCGAGCGCGCACCTTGATGCATTCGGGCCGTATTGGCAGCCTCTCGACCTTGTCGCGGAAACAGCCGGGTTTCCCATTCGGATCCTTGATGCCTTACGGGCTAGACGACCAGGCGCGTCCAATTTTCCTGATCAGCACGATGGCCATGCATACGCAGAATCTGCAGGTGGACCCCCGTGCCAGCTTGTTTGTGACAGAGCCTGACGCCAGCGGCGATCCGCTCGGTGTGTCGAGGGTCACATTGATAGGAACTGTCATCAGAATACCGGAGCCAGAGCTACTGGCCGCGCGTACGGTCTACCTGGTGGGTCATCCAGACAGCAAGTACTGGGTCGATTTCGAGGACTTCTTCTTTTACCGTATGGACGTATTGGACGTTTATTACGTAGGCGGCTTCGGAGTGATGGGATGGCTGACCGCCTCAGATTACTTCCAGGCGCAACCAGATCCGCTGGCTGAGCACAAGAGCGCCATCATGCAGCACATGAATGCCGACCACAAGGATGCCCTCATCCTGCTCGCGAAACGGTTTGCTGGGATTGAAGCACAGGAGGCGGAGATGACCTCAATCGATCGCCTCGGCTTCCACCTACGCCTGAAAACCCAGGATGGCGTGAAGGGAGCCCACATCACCTTCTTACGAGAAGTGAGGGATCCGGCACAGACCAGAGAAGTCTTCGTCGAGATGGTACGGCAGGCGCGCCAAGGGTAAGCCGGATGGCGTTCGCGGTGGGCTTGCCCAGATCTGTAAAGGTGTGGCTATCCCTGTGGGCATCGGGAGAAGTCGAACAAGCGATCTGCAACCCTACCCGAAAAGGAAAAGGCTGTGACTCTGGTTATGCTCTAGCCGACAACTCCCGCGAGAGAGTCCCCAGCGTGGACGCATGTACCGTCACAGCCCTTGATGCGATCACCGCTTTCGCAGTTCCAAACCCCGGCTGACACCTCGCAATGCA
>Ga0181538_10002657_pt1 | contig 18217 bp, 15 predicted proteins | sample PEATcosm2014_Bin_40_FD_119773 | JGI IMG/M metagenome (GOLD analysis project Ga0181538, IMG submission 119773) | Peatland microbial communities from MTU Mesocosm Facility, Houghton, MI, USA - PEATcosm2014_Bin23_30_metaG | ecosystem: Environmental > Terrestrial > Soil > Wetlands > Peat | place...
ACCACGGGCACGCCCTGGTCGCCGGCTTCGCGGATTTCAGTAAAAATCGGCACCTCGCCGAGGAAGGCAAGGTTTTGCCGCGCGGCTTCCTGCCTGCCGCCGCCGTGACCGAAAATTTCCACGCGCTCGCCGTTCGGCGTGGTGAAGTAACTCATGTTCTCGACGATGCCGAGAATCGGCACGTTCACTTTGTTGAACATCGCGATGCCCTTGCGCACGACGCCGAGCGACGCCTCCTGGGGTGTGGTTACGATGACGCCGCCGTCCAGCGGCACAGTCTGGCACAACGAGAGTTGCGCGTCACCCGTACCCGGCGGCAAATCCACGAGCAGAAAATCCATTCCACCCCACTCGACCGCGAACAGAAATTGCTGGATGGTTTTAGCGATCATCGGTCCGCGCCAGATCACCGGCTGCTCGTCTGTCAGCAGCAGGCCGATGCTCATCACTTTCACGCCGTGCCCCAGCGGCGGAACGAGCCGCTCGTCCTCGCTGACCGTCGGACGCTCGTGCACGCCCATCATCAAGGGAATGCTCGGACCATAAATGTCGCAATCCAACAGACCCACGCGCGCACCAAGGTGCTTCAATGCGCAGGCAAGGTTCACGGAAACGGTGGATTTGCCGACGCCGCCCTTCCCGCTGGCAATGGCGATGACGCGTTTCACGCCGGGAACTTTGCTCTGGTTGGCAAACGGATTTCCCGGCGCGGCCTGGCCGGCAACCGGTTGCAGCACTTCAACCTGAACGCGACTGACACCCGGCAAATTTTTCAAAACGCGCTCAACTTCGACTTTGATTTGCTGCGCGGCGTCGGGATTCGGCGAGGTCAATTGCATCGAAACGCCCACCGTGCCGCTGGCGATGGAAATCTCTTTCACCAATCCGAAAGAAATGATGTCGCGCGAATAGCCGGGATATTTGACCGCCTTCAGCGCGTTTTTAATGTCCTCTTGCGTAAGCATGTCCCATCAGATTGCCAGCTTCGGGCGCGAAAACAAGTTTGCGGAGTGCGGACATCTTGTTGGAATTCAAGCTTTAGCTTGCCTTTGGTGCTGCAGGCTGAAGCCTGAACTCCAACGCGCGCGTAAGCTGTCCGTGCTCCAGACTTGCATGACGGCACCGGGCATGGGAGATTGCTGATCTAATTTTAAAGATTGGACGATTAAATCATGATTCAAACGACACAAAAAAAGCCGGGCAAGACCGCCGAACCGTTTTTGGAAAAATTCCGACGTCACGAGTCGGAATTGAATCAGCCCTCGTGGTTGCTGCCGCTCCGCAAGGCCGGCATGACGCGCTTCGCCGAACTCGGTTTCCCAACGTTGCAGGATGAAGACTGGCGTTTCACCAACGTCGCGCCGATTGCCCGATTGCCATTCAAGCCGGTGTTCGCACCGGTCAGGACCGACGTGACCTTCGATCATGTCAACGGGTTTGCCTTCAGCCGGATAAAATGCCGGCGTCTGGTTTTTGTGGACGGGCATTATTGTAAGGATTTCACCCCGGACCGGCCGGAAGACGAAGACAAGAAACTTGAGATCGGGTCCTTGCGTCACGCCTTGGCCGGGGGGAAGGTTGAAAAATATCTGGCGCAGCACGGGACTGGTGAGGGCAATCCGTTTGAGGCTTTGAACCAGGCATTCTTTCACGACGGGGGATTCATTCACATTCCGGCAGGGCATGTCGTGCAAGAGCCCATTCATTTGCTCTTCATCTCGACCTCCCGCGAAACCGGCACGACGGTGCATCCGCGCAACCTCATCATCACCGGGGCCAATAGCGGGGCGACAATCATTGAAAGCTATGTCAGCTTCGGCGGCGCGGAATATTTCACCAATGCCGTCACGGAAATTTTTGCGGGCGACAACGCGAACTTGGAGCACATCAAGTTTCAGGACGAAGCCGCCGATGCCTTCCACATCGCGACCATCGCCGGTGAATTCAGCCGTTCCAGCAATGTCAGGCTGCACTCGTTCGCCCTTGGCGCGAAGCTTTCGCGGAACAACATCCGAACCAAACTCGCCGGTGAAGGTTTGGAGTGCATCCTCAACGGCCTTTACCTCACGCGCGGCGAGCAATTGGCAGACCATCACATGATTGTCGAGCACGCGCAGCCGCATTGCGCCAGCCACGAGTATTTCAACGGCATCCTCGACGACAAATCGCGGGGCGTTTTCCACGGACGGATTTACGTTCATCCCATCGCGCAGAAGACCGACGCGAAACAGACAAATAAAAACCTTTTGCTTTCCGACGACGCGACGGCGGACACCAAGCCGCAATTGGAAATTTACGCCGACGACGTGAAATGCACGCACGGCGCGACCATCGGCCAGTTGAATGACGAATCCATTTTTTATTTGCGTTCGCGCGGCATTCCGGAAAACACCGCGCGGCGGATGTTGATTCACGCCTTTGCCGGTGAAATCATCGAGCGCGTGAAATGCGAGCCGGTGTGCGAGCAACTGGATAAAATCGTGTGGGATCGGTTGGAGGCCAATCTGCACCTCGCCGGAGCGAAATGACTAAACCATGTTGCTGACGCGAAAATGTCTAAACCATAATGACGGATGACTAAAGAATTCCAAATGACGAATAACGAATGTCGAATGGGATATCGCTGTCCAACCTGCCATTGGTCATTTGTGCTTCGTCATTCTTTAGTCATTAGGATTTAGTCATTAGTCATTCCATTTACTGGCCATGTTTGACGAACTGAACGACCTTTATCAGCAGGTCATTCTTGACCACTGCAAGAAGCCGCGGAATTTCCACGAGATGCCGCAGGCGACCTGCTCGGCCCAGGGTTACAACCCGCTTTGCGGCGACCAGTTGAAACTTTTTCTCGCGTTGGACGGCGACATCATCAAGGACATCAGCTTCGTCGGTTCGGGTTGCTGCATTTCCAAGGCATCGGCGTCGTTGCTCACGGAATTTGCCAGGGGCAAAACGAAAACCGACGTGGAAAAAATGTTCGGGCAGGTCCACGAAATGGTGACCACCGGCAACGTGAAAGGGGATGTCGGCAAACTGGCAGTTTTTGCGGGTGTGTATAAATATCCCGCCCGGGTGAAATGCGCGATTCTCTCGTGGCACGCGGTGATGGCGGCGCTCAAAGGCGACGCCAAACCGGTGAGCACAGAAAACGAACAGACCTGATTGATTTCGGCACCAACAACGGCGATGATGTCTGAGGTAAATCAAACTTAAGCGAGTTTTTATGAGTTCCAATGAAGCAAAAACTTTGACCCGCGACGTGGAGGCTGCCGTCGTGCCCGTGGGCACCAAGGTCACGCTCCAGAAAGGTGAGACTGCGTACATCACCCAATCGCTCGGCGGCAGTTACACGGTCGTCGTCAACGGCAACATGTTCCGCATTGAGGACAAGGACGCCGACGCCCTCGGCCTTGAAGTCCAGGCCAAACCCGCGGCGGCCGCGACCGGCCCGGTCTCGCAGGAGGGACTTGAAAAACAGGTCTGGGAGGCGCTCAAGACGTGTTACGACCCGGAAATCCCCGTCAACGTCGTTGACCTCGGTTTGATTTACGATTGCCACCTCACGCCGGCCGGCGAAAACAGTTTCAAGGCCGACGTGAAGATGACGTTGACCGCGCCCGGTTGCGGGATGGGCCCGACGCTCGCGCAGGACGTGCAAAACAAACTGCTCTCGCTCGAACCAATTGATGAGGCCAATGTCGAACTGGTCTGGGACCCGCCGTGGAACCAGGGCATGATGACCGAGGCGGCCAAGTTGCAACTGGGGCTGATGTAAATGAGACACCGCAGATGTCGCGGACAACACGGATTCAAAATAAGCGCCCCTCGTCCCTGCCCTCCCGCCGCCCGGCGGGCAGAGGGTGGTTGAGCGAAGCGAAACCGGGTGAGGGGGGTTCCGACATATCCGCGCAATCCGTGTAATCCGCGGTTAGAAGTTCTTAAATGGGTAATGTAAAAATAGATTGGGCTGCGTTGCGAAAGGATTTTCCAATCCTCGACCAGCAAGTCCACGGCAAGCCGCTGATTTATTTTGACAATGCTGCCACGTCACAAAAGCCGCATGCGGTTATTGATGCGTTGGTGCATTATTACGAACATGACAACGCCAATGTCCATCGCGGCATCCACGAATTGAGCAACCGCGCTACGGCCGGTTACGAAGCCGCCCGGGCGCGCGCGGCCAAATTCATTAATGCAAAAAGCGCCGAGGAAATCGTGTTCACGCGCGGCACGACCGAAGGCATCAATCTCGTCGCCAGTTCCTGGGGCGCCAAAAATCTCAAATCCGGCGACGTGATTCTGCTCACAGAAATGGAGCATCACAGCAACCTCGTTCCGTGGCAATTGCTCGCCCAACGCACCGGCGCGAAGCTCGCCTACGTGCCCGTCACTGGCGACGAAGGAATTCTCGACTTGTCCAAACTCGATTCACTGCTCACAAAGCAGGTTAAGATTTTTTCGATGGTCCACATCTCGAATTCGCTCGGCACGGTGAATCCGGTCGCCGACCTTTGCGCCCGGGCGCGCAAGCTGGGCATCACCACCCTCGTGGACGCCGCGCAAAGCGCCGGGCACATGCCGGTGGATGTGCAGCAGATTGGCTGCGATTTCCTTGTGTTTTCAGGCCACAAGATTTGCGGGCCGACGGGCATCGGCATTCTGTATGGCCGGCAGGAATTGCTCGACGCGATGCCGCCGTACCAGGGCGGTGGGGAAATGATCTTGTCGGTCGAATACCAAAAGACCGAATTCAAGAAAGCGCCGCACCGGTTCGAAGCCGGCACTCCGGACATCTCCGGCCCCATTGGTTTGCACGCCGCAATGAATTACCTCGACGCCATCGGGCGTGAAAATATCTGGAAGCACGACCAGGAACTGGCGAATTACGCCTACGCGGAACTCGCCGCGCTGAAAAACATCCGCCTGTTTGGCCCGAAAACCGGCCGGGCCGGGCTGGTAAGCTTTCTGCTCAAGGACGTTCATGCGCACGACGTGGTGACGCTGGCGGACCAGGCGGGGGTTGCATTGCGCGGCGGACATCATTGCACGCAACCGCTCATGCACCGGCTCGGTGTCGAATCCACCGCCCGTGCCAGTTTCTATTTTTACAATACGAAGGCCGAAGTGGACCGGTTCGTGAAAGTGATAAAGGAAACCCAGAAATTTTTCGGTCTATGACAGCCATCGAAAAAATCGGGCTGGAATCGCCGATGCGCGAAGTGCTGGAAGCTTTTCCCGGCGCGCAGCGGGCGTTGTTCCGGCGCTATCACATCGGCGGGTGCAGCAGTTGCGGGTTCAGCCAGGATGAATCGCTGGCGCAGGTTTGCGCGCGCAACGGCAATCTGGATGTGGCCGAAGTGCTGGCGCATATCCAGTCCAGTCACGAGGAGGACGCAAAGATTTTAATTTCGCCGAAGGAACTCGCCGAACTTTTGCCGCACGATAAATTGGTGAAACTCGTGGACGTTCGTTCACGCGAGGAGTTCGAGGCGGTGCATATCGAAGGTTCGGTGTTGCTGTCGCAGGACGTGATGCAGAAACTCATGGCGAGCGGTTCAAACGCCGAACCGATTGTGGTCATTGATCATCAGGGCAAAAACGGTCTGGATGCGGCGGCGTATTTCATGGGGCACGGTTTGCAGAATGTCCGTTGTCTCCGCGGTGGCATTGACGCCTGGGCGCAGGAAGTGGATCCGAAAATGCGGAGATACCGGTTAGGAACGTAGGAGCCGAGGTGACGAGGCTTCGACTGAATTTACGATATGGGATTTGCGATTTACGAACTCTTCCACCATCCATGCCCGCCGCGTAAATCGTATATCGTAATTCAAAAAACAGTGAACCTCCTTACGTCGGCTGCGACAAAGCATCAGACGTCAAACAGCCGACCATTACCGGGGCAACGGACGATTTACTCGCGTCCCGCCGCCGCGATAAACGGCTTCAATTCCTGCATCAGCTTCGCGAACAGGTCGCAGGGCACCTGCTGCGCGCCATCGCTCCAGGCTTCCGCCGGGTTGGGATGCACTTCGATCAACAACGCGTCCGCACCCATCGCCACCGCGCCCTGGCACATCGCCGTCACCAGGTCCGCGCGCCCGGCACCCTGGCTCGGGTCAATCACGATCGGGCAGTGCGATTCGCGCTTGATGATGGGGATGGTCGAGAGGTCCAGCGTGTTGCGCGTGTAGGTTTCGAACGTCCGGATGCCGCGTTCACAGAACAGGAGGTTCGGGTTTTCGTTGGCGAGGACGTATTCGCCCGCGAGCAGCCATTCCTCGATTTTCATGGAAAGTCCGCGCTTGAGCAGGACGGGCTTGCCGGTCCGGGCAGCCGCGATGAGGAGCTGGAAGTTCTGCGAATTGCGAGCGCCGATCTGGATGATGTCCGTGTATTCGGCCACTATTTCGGCGTGGTTTTCGGAAAGCAGTTCGGTGATGACGGCCAGTCCGGTGGCGCGCCGCGCCTTGTCGAGCAGCTTCAGGCCCTTGTCGCCCAGTCCCTGGAACTCGTAAGGTGACGTGCGCGGCTTGAACGCCCCGCCACGCAGGAAGGTCGCCCCGGCGGCCTTCACCGCCTCGGCGGTGGAGAGCAATTGTTTCTCGCTTTCCACCGAGCACGGCCCGGCCATGACATGCAATTTTTTGCCGCCAATGACATGTTCGCGGACGCGAATGGTGGAGTTGGCCGGGTGCGCCTCGCGGCTGACAAGCTTGTAACGCTTTTGGATGGGCGTGACACTTTCAACCGCACGCGGGAATTGCGAGACCAGCGTCTCGAGGTTGGCGTGGGTAAGTTCGTCGCCGATGGCACCGATGACGGTGCGCGCCACGCCGCGCATGACGTGGGGGACGTAGCCGAGTTTGCGGATTTCCTTGAGGACGGCCTGCTCCTCTTTCCTCGAAATCCTGGGTTTGAGCACGATGATCATGGGTTTTTTATGGGTTGGCCGAAGGTCGCAAAAACATAAACGCCGCAGGCGTTTGGCGACCTGCGGCGATTGGTTTGGTTAAAGTTTTATCGCAGCCGCAAGTGCGCGCCGACCTGGCTAAACCAATAAAAGAAATATTGGCTGCTCGCTGCGTTGTTCACTTGCCTGCTGTTCACAAGACGAAGGTAACAGAACGGAAGCCGCTGTCAAGCATGGCGTCGGCGCCTGCGGGTGAAGTGATGTAAATCGCATACCCCAGGATAATGAACCTCCTTACGTCGGCTCCTACAATAAATCAAAATCAGACATTGAACTTGAACAGCAGCACGTCACCGTCTTTCACAACGTAATCGCGGCCTTCGATGCGGTAGTGGCCGGTTTCGCGGGCGTGGCCGACCGAGCCGCACTTCACCAGGTCATCCCAGTTCACCGTCTCGGCCTTGATAAACCCGCGTTCGAAGTCGGTATGGATGGTCCCGGCAGCCCTGGCGGCCGAGTCACCGGCATGAATCGTCCACGCCCGGACTTCTTTTTCGTTGAACGTGAAAAACGTCCGCAGGCCGAGCACGTGATACGTCGCGCGGATGAGTTGGCCGAGACCAGATTCCGCAACGCCGAGCTCCTTCAAATACGCCGCAGCCTCCTCGGGCGACAGATCAATGAGATCACTCTCGATCTGTGCGCTGACGACCGCGGCTTCGCAGGCGAGGTGCGTTTTCACGTAGTCGCGCACTTTTTGGACGAACGGATTTTGATCCGCTGTAGCAAGGTCGTCTTCTTTGACGTTGCAGGCGAAAATCACCGGCTTGTCGGTCAGCAGGAAGAAGCTGCGCTGGACGATTTTTTCATCCGGACTCAACGGGAGCGCCAATGTGTTGGCTGGTTTACCCGTGTTCAGGTGCGCGCCCAGCTGTTCCAGCAGGTGCTCCTCCAGCAATGCGTGCTTGTCGCCGCGCTTCACATCCTTGGAGATTTTTTCACGCCGCTTTTTGACGGTTTCGATATCGGCCAACACCAGTTCGGTGTTGACGATTTCGATGTCGCGCACGGGATCAATGCCGCCGGTGACGTGCACGATGTCAGGGTCTTCAAAGCAGCGCACGACGTGCACGATGGCGTCCACTTCGCGGATGTGGCTTAGAAACTTGTTGCCCAGACCTTCACCGTGCGACGAGCCTTTCACGAGGCCGGCGATGTCCACAAATTCAATCGTCGTCGGAATCAGCGTGTTGACGCGGGCGATTTTGGCGAGTGGTTCGAGCCGCGGTTCCGGCACGGTGACGACGCCGAGGTTCGGTTCGATGGTGCAGAAGGGGTAGTTCGCCGCCTCGGCCTTATGCGAACGAGTAACGGCGTTGAACAGCGTGGATTTGCCCACGTTGGGCAGACCGACGATTCCGGCTTTTAGCATAATGGGGGCGCAGTAAAAATCCCGGCACGGGTCACATTCTATGTTTGGCCAACTGCCACGCGATGTGCCCGCCGTTAACCAGTCCGATCACAATGAGGCAAATGCCCGAAAATTGTTCCATGTGCAGGAGCGTCCGCTCGTTCAACCGCCCGTGGCCGCGCGACGACAGCCAGCTAACCGCAAAAAACCACAGGTTCGTCCCCAGCACGACGCCGGCGATGCAGGCGGACTTGCCGGGCAGTGTGTCTTCGACCCAGTCGCGGGACAGGAAGTTGGCTGCGAGCACGATCCAAAACAGCAGGACCCCGAGGTTGCCCAGCACGCGCACGAAGCCGGTCATATACGCCGAGTGCGGATGGAATTTTTCGTCAATGCGCTTTTCAATCCGGCTGGCGGCCCCGCCGAGTTGCATGGGCGCGGAGACCGTTTTGGCCGAGAGAAATTTCACCCCCAGAAACAGCATGAACGCGAAACTGAACACTTCCATGGAGGTCTTGACGATGCGAATGCCGAAGAACGACGAAAAACCGGTAAACGCAATCGTGCAATAAATCAGGTCCATCGTTGCCGCGCCGAGGCCGACGAGCATGGCCCGCAAGAAACCACGTCGTGTCCCTTCATTAATGATGGTGAGATTCACGGGTCCCACGGGCATCGAAAGCAGCAATCCGCTGATGAAGCCCGTCAGGGCGGAAAGTAAAATGGGCTGAAGTTCCGGCATGGTTTAATGGGCCGTGTCCGGTTCGTCCTCGTCTTCCTCCTCGATTTCCCGGCGCCACGCGCGCGAGATGCTCGGTCGCACGAAACCATAGACGAGATAGAGCGTGAAGAACGCCGGCAACACGTAATAAAGCACTTTTTCGCGCAAAATCAGCAGACAGCCTAGAAAGAGCGCCGCACCGATGGCCTTTGCAAACGTGCTTCGGGAGCGCAGGCCGAGCGATTTGAAGCTCGGATACCGCACCGTGCTGACCATCATGGCCGACAAAAAGATGAGCACGATCGCCAGCAGATAATTCCAGTGACCGAGGTCCTTCGCTTTTTCATTGAAATGAATGATGAGCAGTGTCAGCGACGCCACCAGACCGGCCGCCGAGGGGATGGGAAAGCCTAGAAAATCTTTGCCGCCGCCGCTGCCGGCCATCGCGGACAGACAGTTGAAGCGCGCGAGCCGGAACGCGCCGCAGAGCAGATAAATGGACGCAATGAACCAACTGATTTGCCGGTACTCGCCGAACACATTTGCCAGCACGACGCGCTGCACCAGAAACGCCGGCGCCACGCCGAAGGAAATCAAGTCCGCCAGCGAATCGAATTCGCGTCCGAACGGGCTGTCCGCGCCCCCCAGGCGCGCCACGCGCCCGTCGAGCAAATCGAAAATGCACGCCAGCAAAATAAAGGCGAGTGCGAGTTTGATTTGACCGAAGTATTCATCGGCCAGCGGATCAGCCTCAACGATTTTCGTCAGCGCCACAAAGCCGCAGAACAAATTGCCCGCCGTCAGCAGGTTCGGCAGAAAATAAATCTTCAATTTTTCGTCCGAATTGTCCGGCTGCGGTTGTTGTGATGACGGTTCGTTCATTATTTGATTTTTCTGCATTGGAAAATGACGAATGACGAAGCGCTAATGTCTAAAGAATGACGAAATCCGAACGATAAAAATTCCCAGGCGCCTCGCTTTGGGAAATTTGCGATTGGGATTTCTTTAGTCATTATGGTTCAGGAATTAGTCGTTTCAGTCGAAAGATGCAATCATGGTTTCACCGCCGGTCACCGTGTCACCGAGCTTCACCTGGATTTTCGCGCGGGGCGGCAGGTAAACGTCCACCCGCGAGCCGAATTGAATCAGGCTGATGCGTTCGCCGCGCTGGACAGTGTCGTTTTCCTGGATCCACGGCACGATGCGGCGGGCAATCACGCCGGCGATGAGGCGCACGCCGATTTTCTCGCCAGGCGGTTCAGCCGCGTCGAAACCAATGAGTACATTTTCGTTGAACTGCGCCGACTCGGCCTTCAGCGCGCTGAGATACTGTCCGGGCGTGTGTTTGAAACAGGCGACGCGGCCCGCCACGGGCGCGCATTGCACGTGCACGCTGATCACCGAAAGAAAAATTGAAATTCGCCGGCATTCGCCGCCCATGAATTCCGGTTCGTTCACGGTGTCAATCGCGTCCACCTTGCCGTGGCCGGGCGAAATGATTAGGTTGGGCGCGGTCGGCACCAGCGGGTCGGGGTCGCGGAAGAAATAGAACGTGAAGACGGCGAACAGTACCCAAAGGCCTACCAGCACCCAAAGCAGATAATGCAAAACCAACTCGCCAATGACCTTGGCCAGAAAAGCAACGACCAGCAGCGCGAGCACCGCCACCGCGGTGAGGCCGATAAGGCGGAGCGCGGCGAGGAGGGCTTTGCCTGAGTTTTTCACGCCATCAAAATAAAAATTTTCGACGCCACTTGCAATTCGGCATTTTCGGGGCAATTTAGGCAGTTGCAAAAACAAACTTTAACAAAAACCAAATTCAAAAACGATTATGTCATTACACACACCGGATCTGACGAAATTCCCGCCGCGCAGTCCGCGCGTGCGGCTGGGCGGTTACGTGATTCTGCCGCGCATGTTGGACAAGGGCCGGGCAACGGTTGCCGGCAAACACGGTGAATACCATTACGCCTGTCCACTCGACGAGGGATTTCTGGAATTCGTGGGCATTGATTCCAAGGCCTTGAAAAAGGAATTGAACAAGAGCGATACTGAAATTCTCAAATGGATTCAGAAAAACGCCAAACACAATCGCACGGGGCCGGAAATTGCCGCCTGGTCGGCGTGGCAGGAACAGCGCACGCCGGACAATCCGGATTCGCGCGAGTATTTCAACGGCCTGCACAAAAACGCCGCGCCCAGGCGCACGGACATTGCGACGTGGTTTGACGTGCTGGATTTGGACGATTACGTAAGCTTTGGCGGCAAAGGCTGAACCCCGCACAATTCCGTCGCTCCTGGAGCGATTGCCATAAAGTCGCTTTGAGAAACCAAGGCGGCTTTTTTCGCGCCGTCGCAAAAGCGGGCTTTTAAATCATTCCCCCTTCATTTATGAACCGAGTCCTCAGCCCACCGGCAAGTGTTTTTTGCCGTTGAAGTGTTCAAAACGGCAATGGGTTGGCTCTTCGTTGCGAAAATCAAATCGGATGGCCCGCTCACAAAATCACCTCATCTATGGATGCTCCTTTTGAAGAAGGGCCTTGTCCAGATTGGTGCGGGCCAGTGCAAAGTCGGGCTGGAAGGCCAAAGCCTCCCGAAACTGAACGATTGCCTCGTCCACCATTCCCTTGGTGAGCAAGGCCATCCCGAGGTTGTTGAGGGTGGACACATCGTCAGGCTTGATTTGCAAAGCTCTTTGGTAAAACGCCACCGCCTCGTCCATCTGCCCCTTTTGGAAATAGGCGTTACCCAGGTCAAAAGAAGCCATCGCCTGGTCAGGGTACTGCTCCCGGATCTTCTGAAACTGGGCAATGGCCTCGTCCACCTGCCCTTTATGGAGCAGGATGAGCGCAAGGCCATGACGGGCATCGGCAAAATCGGGAAAAAGTTCCAGGGCCTCTCTAAATTCAACAATGGCCTCGTCGTCACGTCCCATCTGGACGAGCGTATTGGCATAATCGCCATGAGCCTTGGCGAGCGCAACAGCAAGATTACTGCGGATTTCCGCGTAGTCGGGTTTGATTTGCAGCGCCTTTTGGTAATGGGCGATCGCTTCGTCCACATTGCCCTTTTTGAACAGAGCGTTGCCCAGGTTATTGTGGGCTTCCACGTAGTCGGGTTCGATTTGCAGCGCCCTTTGGAAATGGGCGATCGCTTCGTCCACGCTTCCCTTTTTGAGCAAAGCGCCGCCAAGATTGTAGTGGGCTTCCGCGTTATTGGGTTCGATTTGCAGCGCCTTTTGGGAATGGGCGATCGCTTCGTCCACGCTTCCCTTTTTGAGCAGAGCGGTGCCGAGGCCATTTTGGCCAACAAAGTTGTCAGATGTGCAGGCAAGCGTGCGAGTCCATAATGTTTCACTGTTCTGCCAATAAGAGGTCTGAGTGCGCGCGCAGCAAATCGAGGCAGCCAGAATGATCGTGGCACAGCCGCCCAGCACCACGTGGCGGTGACGCCAGCCAGCGGACAGATCCGCCGCCGCCCAGGTCAGCAACAGATACAAGCCGATCTGCGGCAGATAGGTGTAGCGATCCGCCCGCGCCGGCGCTCCCACCTGAACAATCCCAATCACCGGCACGAGCATGATGAGATACCACAGCCAGCCGGTCATAAAATAGGGGTGATGACGACGCAGAACAAAAGCGCCCGTGGAAATGCCGGACAACAGAACCAGTGACAGCACCACCTCTGAAACCCCGACACCCCCGGCCGCAAACGGGTAAAAAACCGCCAGACCCGACGGCCAGAACATCTGGCCCAAATAGGTCGCATAGGAGATCACGGCATTACCCACACGTAAGGACAGGGACATCTGCTCGAACGGCTGGATGGCCTTTGCCTGGGCAAAAAGCGTGGCCATACACGACGCGGCGGCCAGTCCGAACAAGGGCAGCTTTTCAAGGATCAGACGTCGTTGAATCGGGAAATGATTGCGGCGGTCTGTGACCGTGGCATCGGTGACATTCGCCACACGATCCAGCGGCCAGTAGTCCAGCAGCAACAGGACGAACGGCAGCGTCACCAGCATCGGCTTGCACATCAGCCCCAGAGCAAACAAGAACATCACCGTCAAATAGCGGCCCAGTGACGGCGGTTTGCGCACATACCGGACATAAGCCCCAAGCGTCATCATAAAGAACAGTCCGCTCAACACGTCCTTGCGTTCTGACACCCACGCCACCGATTCCACCCGCAACGGATGGATGGCAAATACCGCCGCCACAAACGCGCTGCGCCACAATGCCCCCGTCATTCCCCGCAACGTCAGAAACAGGAGAATGGCAGTTGCCGCATGGAACAGGACATTGGTCAGATGATGGCCACCGGCATGTAACCCGTAAAACTGGCAATCCAGCATGTGCGACATCACCGTCAGTGGATGCCAGTTGGCCATCACGCTATGGGTAAAAGCCCACTCTATACCTTTCAGATTCAGGCCTTGAATGATCTGCGGGTTTTCATACACGTATTGGTTGTCATCGTAGTTGACGAACTCATGCCCGAGCGTCTGGCCAAACACCGCCCATACAGCGGCCACGAGAAACGCGCAAACACCAACGACCGCCCGGCAATTGCCTGACCCAACCGGAGGGGCTGGCTGAGTTGTGTCATTGGACGGAGCCGGTGGAAGCGTTTTTTGTTCCGGGCTCATGCCTTCAGAAGTGTTGCATACTCATTAACTTCGTGGGACGCACGAAACACAATTAAGAAATTCCACCCTGGACAACGAGCAATAAATACAACCACATATGTTCATCTGCGAATCTGCTTTTTGTAGTCGAACTGCAAATTCCGCGAACCAGCAGGATTGGTGTAAATCTCCACGCCGAAACAGGTGGGCGGCGGCAAGGCCTCAACGAATTACGATATGCGATTTGCGAACTCTTCCGACAATCCAACGACCGCGTAAATCCTGTATCGAAAATTAGATTTTCAAGCCGACGCCTGGGCCTGGGCTGGTTGCACGGATGGCCCGTTTGAATTTTCCATTTTCCACGGCTCGATTTTTTCGATGCGATGCCGGTGTTTTGCGCCGTGCACTTCAAATTCCACTTCGTCCCCGATCTTGCGGTTCAGCAACGCCTGCGCGACGGGCGAAAGATAGCTGATAATGCCCTTTTCCGGCTCGGAATCCCAGGCCCCGAGGATGGTGAAGGTCTCCGGTTCATTTGTATCGAGGTCGGCGGCCCGCACCACGGTGCCGATGCCAGCGACGTCGGTGCGTGCATTCGAGAAATCCGTGCCGCGGGCACGGGTGAGTTGGGTTTCCAGCTCGTCCTTGCGGCGCATGAGGATTTTTTGCATTTCCTTGGCGGCTTTGTATTCGTGGTTTTCGCTGAGGTCGCCGTAGCTGCGCGCGAGGGCGATTTCCTTCGAGTTGGCAGGGATTTTTTTCTGCACCAGTTCCTCGTATTCGAGCTTGCGGCGTTCGAGACTTTCCCACGAAACGAGCAGCGTGGTGTCCTGTTTGGTCTGTTCGCCGCTGACGAGTGATTGCACGGCGGGATGCGCCTTGACCAGCCGCGCGAGGAGCGAGCGCTTGTCCATGTCGTCAAACACAGGTGAAAATTGCAACGCGCGCGTGAGGTCTTTGATGACTTCGATGTCGGCGGACGCGGTCAGCTCGGCGAGTAATTCGTGGTCGTCGAGGATGAATTCGCGAAGGCGGTTGGAGCGTTTTTCGTTGAATTGATCGCGTTCCATGGCGGTGAGCATGGCGCGGAAGACCTCCGGGCCGAGAATGTCGGCGTAGGCATCGCTGCGGTCGCGTCCGAGCCAGAGCAACACTTCGCTGCCCGCGGTGTGCTGGTTGATGAGGCGCGCGAGGGTTTCCTTGAGCGCGTCCATTTTGCCTTCCTGAATCAGCAGACTGGCGAACTCGCGGCAGAGCTTGGCAGAAACGGCATTAAGCGACCCGCGCAGGATTTCAATCCAGCGGTCGGGGTTCGCGGCCCTGAACGATTCGAGCGTGCGATGATGCTTGGCTGCCGGAATCAATTCCAAGACCGGGCCGAATTTGACGCCGTCCTGCGCCCAGATTTGCGCGGTGGTGATTTCGCCCTCGACGGGGGAAACGCCGGCCACGGCACGCAATTCGTCGCGGGCAAAGACCGCTTCGAGCGCAACGGCGGGTTGGGTGCGCTGATGCGAGGCAATCTCGGTGTTGAGTATGGCAATGATTTCGTTGGCCGCAGCCGCTTTATCAGTCAAATCGGACGCATTTTTGAACACTTCCCCGGCCACGGCCACCCGCGCTTTCAATCCCTTGGCCTTGCGAAAATCCGCCAGCAAACGTTCCTGCAGCGACGTTTCCTGAACCTGATAAACGACTGGCTCGGTTTTTTTCAGCGGCACGATGAAATGACCGTCCTTTTTCATTTCGCGGCGCGCGGTTTCCCACCATTTCTTCCAATCGTCACGGATGACATCGGGCACGAGCACCTGTTGAATCTGGTCCGCCGTCGCCCGGCCGTCGTAGCTGTTCAACACGACCTTGATTAAATCCAGATGATGCGCGGCCATCTGGCGCAGACCCTCGAGGTCGGCGGCCTTGCGCGCGAGAATATGCTCCTTGGAAATCGGCTTGAGCGATTCGGCGGCGAACGCCAGATCCATCGTGTGACCCGGCTTGCCTGGAAAATCAATCGTGAACCGCGCGAAAACCGTGTCCACCGTTTTGATCCGGCCAAAGCCCCAACTGCGGTGCATGCAAAAGCCGCCGGTTGCCAGTTTGGTCAGCGGTTCAACGTGCCGCCCTTCAATCTTGCCGGCGGCGGCCAATTTCTCAAATTCCTCTCTCATAAAAGCATCGTTTTTGTCGCATCATAAAAGCACAATGTCCTTATTAAAAAACGTGAACGGCAAAAATCCAAGACAAATCGCGGTGCGCATTTTGCAGCAACGGCGCGCTGATGGCGGATTTACTGAAGATTTGCTCGAAAACGCGCTGGCGGGAGTGCAGTTTGCGCCCGCCGACCGCGCGCTTTGTCAGGAGATTGTCTATGGTGTCGTTCGCTGGCAGGCCACGCTCGACTGGCTCATCGCCCGCAATACCGGCGGGCGCAAGCAAAAGCCCACCCTGCAAAATCTCTTGCGGCTCGGCCTCTACCAGATTTTCTGGCTTGACCGCATCCCCGGCCACGCCGCCGTGAACGAAACCGTCGAACTGGCCAAACAAAATGGTTTCGGCGCGCAAGCCGGTTTCGTGAACGCCGTCTTGCGCGGCTATCTGCGCGAAGCCGACGCCACCAAAAAGCTTCTGGCCGATTTGAAAATTTCACAACCCGCGCTCGGTTGGTCCCATCCCGAATGGCTGGTTGCCCGCTGGCAACAACGCTGGGGGTTGAAACGAACCACGCAACTACTCGCCTGGAACAACACGCCGCCGAAAACGTTTGCGCGGGTCAACCGTTTGAAGACCGATGCAGGCAGGCTGCTCGAAAAATGGCGCGAGGAAGGCGTTGAATATGATTTCGTCCGTAGCAATTTCTTTGGCAGGGCCGATCCCGCATTGCGGGACCAGGACGCGCGGCCGCGCGTCCCTACCGACTTTGAAAATCTGGTCTTTGAACTGAAATCGCATCCGCCACTGGCGAAACTGGAAAGTTTCAGGGAGGGCTGGTTTTACATTCAAGACCCGAGCACGCTGCTCGCCGCGTACAAACTCGGGGCACGATCCGGCGAGACGATTTTGGATTTGTGCGCCGCTCCCGGCGGCAAGACGACGTTCATTGCGCAATTGATGAATAATCAGGGCCGGATTGTGGCGATGGACAATTCCAGGGATCGTTTGAAATTGCTTGAAGAAAACTGTGCGCGGCTGGGGGTGACTTGCGTCGAGTTGGCCACTCATGATTTGCTTCGCCCTCACCCTGCCCTTCTCCCCCAAGAGAGGGAACCGCAACGTGCGACCCATGAAAATTCAAACCAAGGTCGTTCTGCCAACCGGCTGACTGCGATTCCCCCTCTCCCCACGGGAGAGGGCCGGGGTGAGGGAAAATTGTTTGACAGAATTCTCGTTGACGCTCCTTGCTCGAATACCGGCGTGATGCGCCGGCGCTTGGATTTGCGCTGGCGGATTCAGCCGGCGGAAATTCAACGGCTGCGCGACCTGCAACTCGACCTGCTCAAGCGGGCCGCGCTGCATGTGAAGAGCGACGGAGTCCTGGTTTACAGCACTTGCAGTCTGGAACCCGAGGAAAATAGCGAAGTCGTGAAACAATTTTTGCGCGAACACAAAAATTTCGAATTGGAAGGAGAATACGAACTGTTGCCGTTCGCTGACAACGTGGACGGCGCATTTGTAGCCGCGCTTGTCAAAGCGCGGTAATCCGCGTTCTCACGAACGCGGCTACGTCCAGAGTTGACTTCAATCCCATTGCCACGACACAAACCTGTGGCATTTTAGTCCCCATGGAACTTGATCTTGAAACTCAATTTGCCGACCGCGCATATCAGATTCTCGCCAGTCTGGTCACGCCACGTCCCATCGCCCTCGTCACCACTCTCAGCGCCGATGGCAAAGTCAACGCCGCGCCGTTCAGTTTCTTCAATCTCATGGGTGCAAATCCGCCCATCTGCGCGTTTGCGCCTGGCGACCGCGACAATGGCACACCCAAAGACACCGCCTTGAACATCCGCGCCACGCATGAATTTGTCGTGAATCTGGTGGACGAAAAAATTGCCGAAGCGATGAACCGATGCGCCGCGTCGTTGCCTTACGGTGAAAATGAACTCGTTCACGCCCGATTGACCACCGCGCCGTCGTCGCTGGTGAAACCGCCGCGCATTGTTGAATCACCGGCGAGCCTGGAATGTGTCGAATGGGGCACGCTGCAAATCGGTAAAAACCGCGTGGTGATCGGTTTGATAAAACGACTTCATTTGCGCGACGAATTGTTCGACGCGGAAAAAAAGAGAATCCACACGGATAAACTCTTTCTTATCGGACGCATGTCATCGCCGCACTGGTATTGCCGCACCCGCGACCGGTTTGAAATGATCCGGCCGGCGTGACGATTTGCGATTTACGCGCCCAGAGTGAATAGGCGGAGAGATCGGAAATCTGAAATCGTAAATTCTACATCCCCATGATTTGGTAGCCGCAATCCACGTAAATCACCTGGCCGGTGATGGCCGCCGCGCCGTCGCTGACGAGAAATAGGCCGGTCGCGCCCAG
>Ga0181538_10002658_pt1 | contig 18211 bp, 8 predicted proteins | sample PEATcosm2014_Bin_40_FD_119773 | JGI IMG/M metagenome (GOLD analysis project Ga0181538, IMG submission 119773) | Peatland microbial communities from MTU Mesocosm Facility, Houghton, MI, USA - PEATcosm2014_Bin23_30_metaG | ecosystem: Environmental > Terrestrial > Soil > Wetlands > Peat | place...
CTCTCCCACCAGAAGGAACATCGTCAGTCCGCGATAGAAGTCGAGTGAGGTCAGCCTGCCTTCCGCGGACAAAGACTCTCCGGGTTTCCTGTTTGTAGCAGTCTGCCGCAACTCATTGGTGACGCGCGTTCCCATAGTCAGACTTAGACCTCCTGTCGCCGAACTCACATCTCAAGGGAGAATGTTTTTAGCAGGAATAACCGCGGGCGTCGAGCAGATTCTTTTCGCCGGACGCGCTTGGAGAGGCACGTGGTCACTCCATGTCGTCGGCGAGGGTGAGCGCCTTTCGAAGGAATTCACGGCGCGCCTCCGTCGAAAGGTTGTGCGATGCTTGAAATTCCGGATGGGCCGCGGTTAAGCCTTCCTGCTGCGGGTATATTCGCGCCTCCATTTCCAGAGTCTCTCGGGCCTTTTCATCTTGTCCAGTCTGAAGATAGAGCATTTCAAGCGTTGTATAGCCGCCGCGCCATTCCGGCATCAACTCCAACGCTCTGCGGAGGTAAGACTCAGCGCGATCATTCGCGCCCTCGAGAACGGACAAAACCCCCAGCCCCCAAACTATTGCCCCCGAATTCGGAGTTTGCTGCAAGCCGCGCTTGAGAACCTTGGCCGCGGCGACGGTCTCCCCTGCGCGTAATTTGGTCAGGGCAAGAGAGAGATAACCCTGATCGTTGTCGGGGTTCTTGGCGATGGCTTTTTCGAAAGCGTCCGCCGCCTCCGAGGTTCTCCCCAAGTGCGCGTAGATATCTCCCAGCAAGGATAGAGTGGCGCCGTCCTGCTCACCCTCGCGCGCGGAGGGCAGGATAGCGTCCAAGGCGCGGCCGTAGTCCTGCAACTGGAAATACGCATTGGCCAGGTTATATTTGGCATCATTCGAGGTTGGGTCGGCCTCTTCCGCAGCCTGAAAGTGCTGCACGGCATCAGAGAACAATCCGTAACGAGCCAGCAGGGTCCCAACCCCCAATTCGGTTCTCACGTCTTTTCCGCTTGCGTCATCAAGCTGGGAGACTCTCCGGCGAGCCTCCTCGACGTCCCCCAGTTTCAAATAGGTTTCAATGAGCAGGTAGAGAGTCCTCGGATCATTAGGGTTTCGGGCGTCCATGCGAAGAAGTTCCTGGAGGTCGATCTCCGCCTTTTGCCGGGGCGGGAGGGACACGCGCTGGTCCAAGGCCTCCAGGAAACGATGAAACGGATACGGCGCGTTCACCTCGTCCTTCGAGAGCGTCTCAAAGACCTTCATATCTCGCGCGGCGGCGGCGTCCTCGTGGGCGTGCCGCTCGGCATTGGCGAGATTGTAATAGACTTGCGCCTTCTTTGAAGCGAGTGTCGTACACTTTCGGAGCAGGGGAATGGCCTCGTCATACTTCCTCTCTGCCATCTTGACCTTCCCGAGTTCGTAGTAGGCGTCGCTGTAATCGGGGCTGGACCTTAACGATTCTTCCAGAAACTTTTCCGCCTCCGGATATTTCCCCTGTTTACTTTCAATATACCCCAGATTAAACAGACAGATGCCGTTGTGCGGGTCCTTTTTCAACCCTGCTTCAAAGTATTCCCGGGCGTCATCGAACCTGTTGAGGTGGCGGTAACACAGCCCCATGAAGGCATAGGATGAAGCGGATGGATCAATCTCGATTAGTTTTTTGAATTCCTCAGTAGCTTTGGGAATCTTCCCGGCACTGAAATAGCTTTCCCCGAGAGCGGCGCGCATGTCCGGCCGGCGTGGATCGAGCTTCACGCCTTCTTCGAGGACCTGTATCGCGTCCTCATAATACGCCTGCAACATGCTGAGCCGGCCGATCAGGAAAATCACATCGGTGTTATCAGGAGCCAGCTTGCGCGCGCGCATCAGAAGTTCGAGTGCCTGCAAATCCTTTTGCTTCGCGGCGTAGACCTCGGCGAGGACATAGAGGGTATCCGGCGAGTTAGGGCTGAGCGACAGGGCGCGATCCAAGGCCTCTTCCGCTTTGTCGTAGTCTTTCTTCCGGAAGTATGCCTGCCCGAGATTGTGGAGGATCTCCGGCGTCCGCGGGCTGAGCGAGTCTGCCAACTCCAGCTCATGGACCGCCGCATCGTATTCCTTTTCACGAGCCAGGAGTATTCCAAGCGAGAAGTGCGGAGGGACGTCGTTTTTAGCCTGCTGCGAAACTGCGCGGCCCAGTGCGAGTGCTTCGTCGCGACGATGCGCTTTGAAGTATGCCTGGACGAGTGCGATTTGAGTGCCGACATCCGGCGGGCGGATTTCTTTCAAAACGAGGATAGCATGCTCCGCGTCGCCCCGCGCCAGAAGTACCATCCCCAGGTTATAGGTTGCGTCGCGATCCTGCGGGTTGTCGCGCAAGGCGGCGCGAAACTCATTTTCGGCAAGAGCCAGCTTGCCCAGCGCAAAATAACTGGTTCCCAGATTAATGTGGGTCCTGGCGGAATGAGGATCGATCTCAAGCGCCCGCTCGAGCGCGGCCACGGCTTGGGTGAAATCCTGTTGCTGATGGTAAGCGAGCCCGAGGAGGTTCCAGCCTGCGAGGTTCTTAGGTGCGATCTTCAACCCTTCACGGACCGCGACAATAGCCTTTCCAGCATCGCCTTGGCGTAGATACCGCTCAGCCTGTTGAAATAACAACTGAGCCCGCGCGGAGGGGTTCTCACCGGGCGTCCCTTGGGCCGCCGTTCGGGGCAACAGGGGCTGTGCTTGAGAGGTTAGAATCGCTCCCGACAACAAGCCAATACACAACAGCCGGGCGAAGAGTTGCGCCGATGGCCGCCTTACCGGATTGCAAAATCGATAGCGATTACGCCGCATCGCCCATCTCACCCATCAAGACAGATCCTAACAAAAAGGGCGCCCCGAGGGCGCCCAAAAAGATGATTCTGTCTGTGGAGTGGCTGTCAGAAATAAAACTTGAACGCAAACTGAATCTCCCGCTGGTCGTTTTGCAAGTCGCGTGTCGAAGCAATTTTCCCGAATGTCGTCGGCGAAGTGTAATCCAGCGAGCCGGGTGCTGCTTGTACGCCGTTCCCACTAAACCCAGGCGGGGAGAAGTTGGGATGGTTAGTGATATTGAAGATTTCCGCCCGGAACTCCAAGCGCGTCGCTTCCGAGGTCCGAAACTCTTTAAAGAACGAGGCGTCCATGCGGTGAAAACCTGGTCCCAGGAACTGCGATGGAGCTCCACCCAGAGGCGCGTAATCGCTTTGGCCGACGGTTGTGGCCAGCGGCGGTGTCGCGAAGGCATTGGGGTTGATCCAGTGGTCGACGTCGTGCGGGCCGGCGTAAACATTCTGGCCCGGAACCAGCAGCGCATCGCACCCGAAATCACCCGTTGTCTCACTTGCGCAGGGGACCGTCATGGGCTGGCCGTCTTGCAGGGTCAGGATCCAGTTGGTGTGCCAGCCACCCAAGACCGCGTTGGTGATCCCATGAGCAGAGTTCAGGAATCGTTTGCCATTTCCCACCGGTAACTCGTAAATGCCGCTGGCGTGGACAACGTGGGGAATTTGGAAGTCGCACTGGCCGTAATCCCCTTGGAGTCCGAAACCAGGCAAGAGCGGGGCGCGGTAGCCGCCATGGGCCGTGCCGTTCAGCACGTCCACCGCGTCCGTGCGGCATTGCGACCAAGTAAAGTTCGCCAGCATCTGAAGCCCGTGGCTGAAACGCCGCTCGTAGTTCAACTGCATGGAGTTGTAGTAGCTGTCGCTCGCCATGCTCGTATAGGTGGTGCTAGTGGAAAAATCAGGGTAGGGATAATAGGCGAGCGGATTGGCGAAGCTGGCAGGCAGGATCACGTTGGGCTGATTCTCGTTGATGTAGCTACCCAGGTGTCGCACCGTGTTTCCGACATAGCCGAGCGAGACGGTTTGATTCGCCGTCAGCTCGTACTGAAGCGTCATGTTGTAGCCCTGCGTGTACGGCGTCTTCATGTGATAGTCGTTGCCGGTAAACGAGACCAAGCCCGGGGCCACGGCGTTCGGTGTTAATGGTATCGAAGAGAATCCGTTGTGTATGGTCGCGACATTCGTGGGCGTCGGGGTGGACTCGCCAGTAACAATGATCGGCTGGTTCGTAACTACGGTTCCGTATTGGAGGACGTATTGGAACGGGAAATCGACGTAAGTTTCTACGACCGAGTTCTCAAACCCGCCGTAGAAAATCCCGTAGCCTCCGCGCGCCACCAATTTGGGAGTGAACCGGTAGGCGAATCCCACCCGCGGGGCGAAGTTCGTGTTCTGCGAGTGGCCGAGTCCTGGCACGTCGGAACAAGCGTAATTGACGTTATCCATTGCCAGAGCGGTCTGGAAAGGTGATGAGGAAGAAGTGGAGTCGCAGCGCGACTTGGTTACCAGAAATTCGGAAGGCGCCGAGGCGCTCGCGGGTTGCCAATTCGACTGGGCGCCGTATCTCTCCACAATTTGCCCGAAGTACTCCCAGCGCAGCCCCAGGTTCACCGTCAACTTGGGCGTAACTTTCCAGTCGTCTTGAATGTAGCTGGCGTAGTAGTGGCGTCCCATATCCGTATTGGCAAAGTTGGACGCGGCCACGTAATCTGCGCCGCCAATGTAATCCCCCGCGCCCGGGGCCGCCGAAACGGTGCTGGGAATGGGCGTCAGGAGCAGTTGGGCCGGACCAGTATTCCCGGAAGGCAAATCCGGCGCGTCAGTGTAAGTTCCGTCGAAGGCAAAATCGCCGCGGCCCCACGCAGGTTGAAGAATCGTGAACCGGATGTGTTGACCTTCGAACCCGGCTTTGAAGGTGTGTTTTCCGTGGATGTGGGTCAGATTCTCAGTAAGCTGGCTTGTGGAGTTGATCTCCACAGAAGGCAGGAACCCATTGCTCCCAAGTTGATTCAGTCCCGAGATGCCGATGGTGGGTAGCCCGCCGTTCAAAGGCACTTGGGGGATTCCCTGAATGCCGAATTGTCCTGGAACGTTTGAAGTGTCGCTGGCGAAGGGCTGATTGCGCGACGTGCCGATCCGGGTGAAACCCAGTCGAGCTTCATTGATGGTGGTCGGAGAAAAGGTATGCGTCTCGCTGAGGGCGAAGTTAACCGAGACGGCCGTCTGATAGCCTTGCGCAAAAGCCCCGCCGTCGGCGATTCCTGTGAAGGGACCTGGAAGATACTGCGGGTTGTCGGAATAGCTGGCGCGGGCAAACATGGTGTCGCGGTCGCTAAAGTTCTCGTCACCTCGAATATCGAACTGATCGACCTTGTTCCTGATGACAGGGTTACTCCCGAAATTGTTAAACAGTCCCGGCACGTTTTGACTCGGGTACAGGTTTAAAAGCTTGATGGAATTGGCATCGAGCCGGCCCGCCGGAAGCTGATTGAGGTAGCAACTGTTGGCGCTGGGGCAGGCGCCCGCGAAGTTCGTGGTGCCGGCAATGGCCGGGCCACCCGCGGCGACAAACGGGTCGCGGACGAAGCCGGTTCCGGTAGCGGTCAGCCCCGTGACCGGATCGGTGCTGCCCGCTGTAACACTGCGCGTCGTCGCCGGATCGAAGATGGTTCCCAAGGGGAACGTCCGATTCAGGTAATCGGTCGGCATTGGAGTTCCCTGGCCGACGATCAAGTCGGCAAAATCCGTATACCCGCTGGAGCGTTCCAAGTCGGTCGGAACACTTGTTAGGTAGGGGAGAGCCTGGCGAATCCGAGTCCCTTCGTAATCGCCAAAGATAAATGTCTTGTTCTTACGAAGCGGGCCTCCGAGCGAGCCCCCAAATTGGTTCAGCCGATACTCGCCCTTCTGTTCGTTGCCGGCATTTTCAAAGAAATTGGCGGCATCGAACTTATCGTTGCGGACGAATTCGTAGGCGTCACCGTGGAATTGGTTTGTGCCTGACTTGATGGTGGCGTTCATCACCGCGCCCGCCGACCGCCCTACATCCGCGCTGTAGTCGTTCGTCTGGATCTTGAATTCCTGAATGGCGTCAATGGGCGGAAGAACGACGTAAGCCGTGCCGTTGAGGAAGTCTACGAGTCCGGCGTTGTTGTCGATTCCATCGAGGACGTAGTTGTTTTGGGCCGGCCGCTCGCCATTCGCCGAGAAGCTTCCAGTCGCACCCAAGCCGCGCGTATCCTCCTGGCCCTGGGTCACGCCCGCAGAGAGCTGCGCCAGGAAAGTGAAATTCCTTCCGTTGAGAGGCAGGTCATTGACTTCCCGCGTTCCCACGACTTGTCCGACCGAAGCGTCCTGGGTCTGAAGGGCGGGAGGCGCGCCAGTCACTTCCACGGATTGAGTGAGCTGGCCGGGGAGCAAAGTGAGGTCGACAACCACCTGTTGCTGGACATCAACTCGCACGTCCTGCTGTTCGGTTTTGCGGAAACCTTGAAATTCGGCGGCCACCGAATAGGTTCCGATCTTCACCGGCCTGAAGACGTACCCTCCATCGCCGCCGGCTTTTGTGGTCCGGGAGATCCCCGTCCCCGTATTGGTCAGTGTCACCGTGGCTCTGGGAATGACGCCGCCGCTCTGGTCCTTGACGGTACCCAGTATCGCCCCAGTATCAACCTGGCCGTAGACCCTGGTTGTGATTGGCATGAAGAAGCTTACAAGAACCGCGAGTAACACCAAACGACGAGAGAACCCATTCCGCGCGCTCATGTCCATTACCTCCCCATTAGACACTGCTAATTCGAACCTCGCAGCAGGAACATTCCTCAGTGATCGTTGCAAACGCAGCAGTGAAGCTATGACTCCCTGGACCTCTGACCCGTAACCAAACGCAAGCGCCCGAAACCAAAGCGCGAAAAAATCAACTTGCGGTTAGTATAGCATAATCCACATTGTCAATTCCGCGAAAGCAAGGGCTGGTAGTGTCTCAGTTCGGACTTGCTGCGGCGATGCCGCGTCCGCGGGGTCGCCATGTGGCGGCGTAAGGCCGCCTCTGCATCAAACTGAGACACAACCGAGCCACGGCAGAGAGTGTTCGAAGTTCGAGAGTAAAGCAGCAACTCCGCTGCCGCACTCCAGGTGCAGGCCCTTCGCCCTCGCAGACGAGTTTTTGACAGAGGGCCTTCGTGGCCGACTTCTTGTCACTTGCCCGGCCTCGCCTTGCCGCTGGAAACCCTTGACTTCGTTTGCGCAAATTGTGCTGTTTTTGCTCCTTTCAGCGCGTAATTTGCGCCAATTTGCACGCAAAACGCGCATAATTTGCAGCATTCAAAAAGTGATGTGCTTTGTTTTCAAGTACTTCTTAGCTTCGTTTCCACTATTCTTCATTTTTTGTAGTTCCCTGCATTCCCCACACGCCGCCAGTGTTCCGATTTCCCTTGCGCCACGGCGCGCCCTGGCGCCCGCCTGCGACAATGTGTCCACAACAAGACCATGATGATAGGCTATCACAGGTCCGTAAAGCTGTCAAGCGGAAAATGCAAGAAGTAAGCGGACTTTCCCGAATTCCCTGGCCCTGCCCGGCCGGACCGCGACAAGATGTCTGACTATGACGAAATGTCGTAGCGTCTCAGTCTGAGGTTGTAGCGGCGAGTTTACCTCGCCAAATGGCGGCGTAAAGGCGCCTCTACGTCAGACTGAGGTACTACGCGAAATGTCCTTTGGCGGCCCGCACGCGGAGCAAAACTAGACTGCTACCCGTGACCTTGCGGAGAAACAGTGAACGCTTGCAGATGCGCCCCGAAATATCCATAATATGATTTTGCCTTCGACCCAACCCTGGGCTTAACCCCTAAAGGAACATACCATGACGACGAATGTCGGTAATCTCGATATTGGGCTCGTAGTGGGCTTTATCGGCGGGATCGTAGCGTTTTTCCAAGGCTTCCGCGCCTATCGTGTGGCTCGCGTTCTTCAGGACACCCCCGAGACGCCCATCCGCAGCATTGCCATGGGCTTTGTGCGCATTCACGGCAAGGCCAAGAGCGACCAACTCGTCACCAGCCCCGTTACGCACACGCCCTGCTGTTACTACATCGTGCACATCGCGAAATGGGAGGAATTCAAGGATAGCCGAGCATATTCTTCGGATGAAGCGAGGGGTCCGAGGGGTGGATGGATGCCTTATGGGGCGGACGCTGACGGCGGCTGGTTCTACCTTGAAGACGCCACGGGGCACGTGATGGTGGCTCCCCGTGGCGCAAAGTTTGAGCTGGACATTACAGGGACGCGTGAGGTCGGGAGTGTAGGAGCTTCCAGTTTCGCTGCCGGGGGCAGTTCCGAACAGGAGTTGCTCGCCTATGTGGCCCGTGTGGGAAAGACCCCCTCTCCATGATGCCGGGTGTCGTCCCCGGGCTCGGTCCCCTGAAGGCGCAGATGCAGCAGACGCAAACGCAGATGCAACAAAGGCTGGAGGCCCAAGGGCCACAGTCCGATCCCCGCGCAGAGGAGCTTCGGCTCACCTATATTGAACTCACTAAACTTGCCCCCTGGGATTCAAAGTACGGGCCGATGAGCATACGCGTCGCGAAAATGCAGGAGCGGAACAGAAAGCTGGGTGTGGTCTCCACCGTTGCCCAGCCGCAGCCAAAGCCGCCGAGTACCGATGTGGCAGCCCCGGTTGCCAGTCCGCCGGCTGCCGCCGACCTCCCATTCTCCTCCGACCACCCAATCGCCTCGGGAAGGTATCAACTCACCGAGTACTGTATCCTGCCTGACCATGACTACGATATCAGCGGCACCTGCACCCAAAATCCCGCGGCCAAGGATTTGAATGACCGCAATTTGATACGCAAGGGGAAAGACGAACCCACTTACTTCATTTCCAGCCAGGGCCGGGAACGAATCAACACAGGGATGCAACGGGGATCCATGCTTTTTGTTTACGGAGGCGCCATCGTGGCGGTCTTTTGCCTGGGGCTCCTGCTCCTTCGCTTCGGCCTGTCATAGGCGCGTGCTAGTTCTCTAGCTCAGCGTCTCGTCCGGCTTTCAGCTCTTCAATGACGACGTATTGGGGACTGTCGACCACAAAGGAAAAGACGCTCCAGACCCTTTCTGGAGAATTGGCCTCATGCCGCGGTCCTTGGGGTCCCCAAAACCAGATCCAACGAGATTTAATTCCCATTCCTCGATGAATGCACGAAAAACTGCGCTCCGTGCTTCAAGTCGCGGTTCGGAAGGCTGCGTATGCTTGAACTTTGCGTTGGGAACGCCCTTCCCACGCTGGAAATGGAGTCGGCGCAGCGCAACCTGCCCTTCGATGGGATGCCGACTTTTCAGGCCGAATCCATCCCTGGGCTATTGGCCACCTGAAAGTCATTGGGGGGTTGGGATTTATCAGCGGGAATCGGCGGTAGATCCACCACATACCCAAGGCCGTCGTGTGCTTAAGGAGTAGGCGGACATGTATTCATGCCCAGAAACTTCGTGCACTCCTCGGGTCGCAGCTTTCGCCCTATGCTACGTATGCGATCGCGCGCCTGTTGCATCAAGTCGCCTTTTTCGAGAATGTATAGGTGCGGCACGGTGTCCTCGCTGGCCACAGCAAGGCGCTTTCCGTCGTGACCGAAGGCGACGCCGTTAACGCTGGTCTCCGTCTTGAAACTCATCTGTTCCGCGCCCGACGTGACATCCCAGATCCTCGCCGTTCTGTCCCAGCTCCCGGTAGCCAGGTACTTTCCGTCCTGACTGAAAGCCACGTCGCTCACCGCGTTGGTATGACCGCTAATGGTGCGCAATTCCTTCCCGGAGGCGACGTCCCAAAGCTTCACGGTGCCATCCAAACTGGCCGAGGCCAAGGTCGAGCCATCGGGGCTAAAAGCCACGGCCATGATATTGAGTTTGTGCCCGGTCAAGGTATGAACTACGGCCCCTGACGCGGTGTTCCAGAGTTTCACCGTGTGATCTTCGCCCCCACTCGCAACCAGCGTCCCAGCCGGGTTGAACTTCACCCCGGTTACGGCACCGACATGGCGGCCCAGCGTGCGGGGAAGGACGCCTATTTTCACCTCCCAGAGCTCCACAGCGCCGTTCTGCTCTCCCGTCACAACTACCTCGGCGCCGTTTGGGTTAAACGCGACCGCGTTCACCTGGCTGTTCGCCGGTAGAAACATTCGCAACTTGCCGGACACCGTGTCCCAGATGCTGGCTCTCTTGTCGTTCGAGGCGGCCGCCAGCAACTGTCCGTCGCGGCTGTACGCTAACTGGTTCACCTCATCGGTATGGAAACTCAACGTCTTCAATTCCCGTCCTGTCTTGGTGTCCCAGAGCTTCACGGTCTTGTCTCGGCTGGCTGTCGCCAGTTGGCTGCTGTCGAAGTTATAGGCGACGCTCGTGATACCGTCTCGGTGGCTTTCGGCATCCCAAATCTTAACGGTGTGATCCCAACTGGCGCTCGCCGCCCGCTTGCCGTCCGTGGTGAACGCCACACCTTCCACCGGCCTGGTGTGACCGGCGAAGTTCAGCAGTTCGCGCCCGGAGTCCGGGTCCCAGACCTTGACTCGAGCGTCCGCACTCGCGGACACCATCCTCCCCGCTGAATCGTATGCAATCGCAAACACGGTGTTCGTGTGGCCCGTCAGGATTGTGTGCCGGTTTTCGCCTTTGGGATTCCAGATTCGTACCGTGCGGTCCATTCCGGCGCTAGCCAGGGTTTGACCATCGGGGCCGAAAGCGATGCCCATCACTTGGTCGGTGTGGCCCTTCAGCGTGAGGGACTCTTTGCGGGGATCGCTCAACGCCCACACCCTCACAATACCGTCGGCGCAAGCCGCAGCCAGCGCGCCTCCGCCGATACTGAAGGCCAGCGCCTTGACCTGAGCGGAGACGTTCCACTGCTTGATGGCGCGCACGCCGGCGCTGGCATCTGTGGCGTCCCATAGGTGAATGGTACTAATGAGCGCGTTGTTGACGAGGCTGACTTCCGCCGTGGCTACGATCGGCTGCTTCGGATGGTAGACCGCGGCGATGATCCAGCCATTGGCTGGAACGGCGCTCAACTCCCTGCCGGTGGAGACGTCCCATATTCGAAGCGTCTGGTGCTTCAGGCCTTGGCCGTTCCCAGCCGTTGCCAATCGGTTCCCATCCGGACTGAACGACACGGCAATGACACCCTCCGAAGGATCGGGCGAGAGTACGTGCAACACCTTCCCGGTGTTTGCGTCCCAAATCTGGGCCGTGTGGTCCTGGCTCCCGCTAGCCAGCAGCTTGCCGTTAGGACTAAAGGCGACCGTGGTAGCCATGTCGGAATGTCCGGTGAGCGTAAACTCCAGGGGTCGCAAAGCCAATAGCGCCCGATTCAGGGCCTCGATGGCTTCCGGCGTGGCCTCCGCGGCCAGCGCGTGCATGGCCAGCAGAACGCTCAGGTCCGGGGCCGTGTCGAGCTGATTCACCGCCACTGCGGCGAGCCGGTGCGAGGTCATCCTCAGGTCGAAACTCCGCGCTTTATGCCGCTCCCACAGTCCAAAGAGCGACGCCGCACAGGCTATCACCGCCACCAAACCCAATACCAACGCAAGCTGGCGCATGCGCCGCGCCACTTTTGCCTGTTGCTCGGCGCTCTGCCTCTGCTCCGCCGCTTCCGCCTGCGCCTGCTCAACCGCCCGACGATTCTCCGCCTCGCGCCGCTTTTTCTCTTGCGCCTGAACTCGTGTACGCCAGGCATCGTTGGCGCGCAAGACGGGCTTCACAAATCGGTCATGGCTCAGCTCATACCAACGGTCCCGGCCTCGAACTTCGGCGCGAATGATATGCAGCTCTTCCAGAACGTCCACCGCATCGTTGGGAATCCCGCCCGTCGACGTCTCGCCCCGGAAGACGAGTCCTCGGGTGCCGGCCTCGGTAATCAGCTTGGCTTCGAACCATTGCCGGAGGCTGTCTTCCTCAATCCTGGCCTTCCCGGCCGCTTCTTTCAGAGCGCTTTGATAGAACTCCTGTAACGCCTCATCGACATCACCGTAGGCTGCAAGATGCTCTTCGGTGATTTCCGTCGCCCCTTCGTGCAGATTCCTGAAGAGGCTGAAGCAGACCACCTGAAGCTGGACGGGTTCGACAAACTCCTCTACCATGTATGCGTCGCCGGCCGGTTCAGGAGGGGCGGAACCCGCTTCCTCCGCCACCGTCCGCTCGGCTGAGCTTGTAGGTGTCTTGAGCAGGTCTTCGACCAGCCGCTCTGGGACCCCGGGCTTGAATCGAATACCGGTTCCTTCCAGCGGTTTCGCCACGGCCGCAAGGGCAGCTTCGGCCCGCAGTCGCTCAAGCCGGTAGCGGGTGCGGAACTCTTCGGGTAACAGATCTTCGTAAGGATCGACGTGGGCGACAAAGTCCTCGCGCATGGCGAAGAGCACTCGCAAGGAGGGGTCGGCGCTCATCGCGTGGTCGAGTTCTTCGAAGAACCCTCGCCTCTCCTCCCACCTCTCCGGATAAGTCGTAAAGAGCTCCTCAAACTGGTCGAACACAAGGACGCGGGGCAGCGATTCGTCATTGGCGCCAATCTTTCGCGGGCGGTTCTTAAGGACGTGTTCAAGTGTGGCTTCCAGCAGGCCGTCTTCTTCATCAGTCGAGTTTGGCGCCGTCCATGCCAGGGCGACATTCAAAATGAAGACGTTCCTGATACGGTCGTGGAGTGCGCGGTCCCCGCTGAGTCGTGAAACGCGCGCCGCCGGAAGGACGTCGAAGCCGCCTTTCTCGAGCAGGGGAATGAGGCTGGCGTTAAGCAGAGAGGTCTTCCCGGCGCCCGACTGCGCGTAAAGCAATACGGTGCGGTGTGCGGCGACCAAAGAGTACAACTCCGCTACCTCACGGTCGCGGCCGAAAAACCGGTAGGCATCTGTCCGGGCAAAAGGGCCCGGGCCGACGTAAGGGTTCGCGGCCCTTCCTGTTTCACGGGCGGGAGGCGCTGGCGTCAAGGGAATGCCCTCCAGCGGTCTCGAAGCTCTTTGGCAAACTGCGCGGCTGTACCCCAGTAGACTCTTACCTTGAAGTCGCCGAAGTATTCGGTGAGGTACTCTTGTGCTGCATCCTCATCACCGGCACAATCGTCCGGCGGCTTCATCTGGACCGTAACACTGAGGCGGCGCTGGCTGTTGTCCATGGATTGCACCAAGCCGCGGTGGATGACCCTGAAGTTGATATCTTTCAGCCGGTAACCCACGAAAAGCAGCGAAGCATTTGTCAACGCTTCCTGGATTCGCGGAGGCAGGATCTTTTGGTTCCTGGAAACGTTGACGAGGAAATCCAGGTAATCGTCTTCCGTTAGGACGAGCGATTCGACGTATTCGTCGGACCCGTGCAGATGGAAGACAACGGGATTGGCATAGTCCGGCGTGTAGTTGGCGGTCGCGGCGAACACCGAGGGAAGTGACTTCAAATCCTTGTGCCACCGGCAAACTTCGCGGCGCGGATTCTTCTTTGTATCAGCGTGCCGAAGGGCTTGGACCATCAAATCGTCGTAATTGGTTGTCAGGTACACTGGCAAGGGGAGCTGGGCAAGCGCACAGAGGCAATCCAGGCGAGCGTCGGGCTGGGAAAAGTCCGGCTTTTTCTCCAATCCTAGCTGCTTGAGGATCCTCTCCTTGGGGAACATTTTGTCGTTGTATTTGACCGCAAGGAATTGGGCCACACCGGCGAGATCGTCACAAGAGCGTAGCGGGAATTTCTCCTCCGTTGCCCACTCGCGAGCGATCTGCGCGCCCAGAGGCAGTATTCCGTAGTTCACTCCCGCGCCCAGAAAGGGCGTACATTTGCCCTCCTTGATCCTGCCCAGAAGGACTTTCCAGTCATCGTCGTTCATGGCTTGTGAACCGTCGGTTGGGGTAACTATATAACTACTTACTTCTGAATTCAATTGCAAAAAATCAAGGACAAAAGGTCATCTTATTGGACATTCTCTTGGAAAAGGCGGGAGCGCTGGCAGGCCAAGGGAACGTCACCTCGGCGCCAAGCCTGCCGGCGGAACCGGAAAGGACCTCAGGATAGGCTCGCTGGCGGGCGGAAACTCTTGATTCCCTTTCTGTGCAGTGCCGGAGTCTTGTCTTTGACACGACTAGTCTCGCCCTCAACCCAAGGGCGGGGTAAAATCGAAGGGTATGGCTTTGTTCAATCTAGATCCGGACATTACCCGCCAACCGCCGCCCGATGTGGAACCGAAGCGGCCAGAAAGCAGGTCCCAGGTTTGGGGCTGGTTGCTTCTAGCGTTGCTGGCCGTGCTGGTCTTTTTCTTCGTGCGCGCGCTAAGGCAGGTGCGGATCGAGGTCGCACAACTGGCGCGGCAAACGGAAGAAATGAACCGGCGCCTGAGCGAGGTCGAACAGCGTTCGCAAACTGAGGCGCAGCAGGCGGCGCAGGCGGCGCAAAGCGCCCAAGTGGCCGCTCACCAAAGAGACCAGGCTGACGCGGCTCGAACCGAATCGCAAAATCAGGCCCAGCAGGCCCAGCAGCAGGCGGCTTCCGCCAGGCAGGAGGCAAGCGCGGCCGAACAGAAGGCGGAAGAGTACCGGCAGCAGCGCGAACAGGAACTCGCCCACCTGAAGGACGTTCTGAGCCACATCGCCGACACGCGCCGAACCGTTGATGGACTGGTTGTGACTCTTGGCAGCAACTCAATTCGGTTCGATTTTGACAAGTCCGACATCAAACCGCAATACCGAGAAATCCTAAGCCGGATCGCCGGCGTCTTGATGAGCGTGCAGGGATACGCGATTAGCGTCTACGGCTACACCGACGACGTCGGCACTGCGGACTACAACTTAAAGCTCTCGGAAAAGCGCGCACAGGCCGTGCACGATTACCTCGTCGAGTCAGGGCTCGACCCAAAAATCATCACCACCAAGGGTTATGGCAAATCCGACCCCAGGGTGCCCGGTGACAACGCCGCGGCGCACGCCACGAACCGGCGAGTTGAAATTGGGATTGTCGATACAACGCTTCGAATGGAAGGGCCCGCAAATTGAAGACGTAGGGCAACTCGGCAAAGTCGCGACGCAACTTCGCTAGGCGGCCGCAGAATCCAGCGCCGGTGCAACCGTCACACGATTGCGCCCGCGGTGCTTGGATTCATACAGGGCTTTGTCAGAAGCTTGCATGACCTCCTCCAGCGTTCCCCCGTGTTCCGGAAAAGCCGCCACTCCAACGCTTACCGTTACCGCGGCCATGGGCTTCTCCGTGTCGGAAGGCACCCTCATAGTCATTACGGCTTCTCGGATGCGCTCCGCCACCAGCAGGCACGATTTTGCGCTCGTATCCGGCAGCACTACCAAGAACTCCTCGCCACCATAACGCGCGATGAGGTTCGTTTCCCGGATCGATTCAGTCACCGTCTTGGCAAAGTGACGGAGAACGCAATCTCCAATTTCATGCCCGTGAGCATCATTGAGCTCCTTAAAGTGGTCCAAGTCGAGCATGGCCACGCCCAGAGGCTTCCCGCTGCGTTTGGCAATGGCGAACTGCTTTCGAGCATACTCCTCCGCAAAGCGGCGATTATAGAGCCCCGTCAACATGTCGAAATTAGCTTGCGCTTTCATCGTATCGCGCATGCGGAGATTGGAAAGTGCCGTAGCCGCGCCGCTCAGATAACTCTCGACCAAGCGCTGACGTTCGGACGTCCAGATATCCGGGGCAGCCTCCATACGCACGGAGCCGATGATAATGCCGCCCGCGATCAAGGGTCCGCAAAAGTAGCTCCCTTCGGAGGGCAGAGCAAAGTTGGAGGGGCAGAGCGCCTGAACGCGCACGTCGTTCACTACGAAGGAGCGCCCGGAGCGAACGGCTTTGCAATTGTGCGGATCTTCGATGACGGGCAGGGCTCCGGCTTCCTTGGGCAGCGGCGCAAGCGTTGCCGCCGCCTCCAGAATATTCTCCTGGGTTTGCATCTTGAAGATAATGATTTGGCCTGGTTGGAAACGTTCCTTCAGAGCGTGCAGAAGCAGGTCGTAGACTTCCGGTTCCGAGGTGCACTGGGTGACCGCCTCAGAAAACCGGTTTAAGGCGGCCATCTCCTCCCGCTCGCGCCGCAGCGCGTTGGTCATTCGGGAGAAGCTACGGGAGAGAGTACCAAATTCGTTATCGGCCGTGGGGGGTAAGGTGGGCGCAAAATCACCCCGCCCTACCTGCTCGGCAGCGCGGATGAGTTGCTGTACCGGAGCCACAATCAGGCGTGTCCACGCCCCGTTCAAGAATACCAGGGCGCCGCCCAGGAGGACGAATAGGCTGGCTCCCACCACGAGCATTTGCCACATCATCTTCTCCGCACCGAGCATCTGGCTTGTATTCCCCGCCTCTTCCTCTCTCCGCAGTTTGTACGTCTGAGACACGATCGCACTCCTGCGTTGCTGCCCATCCGCCATGGCCGCAGTGGCATTGTAGTTGCCGCCGGCACGAGCCATCGCAATGGTGGGCTGAGCCCACGAAATCCGGAACGCCTCGAACTCCATCCTCATCCGAGCGATCTCTTGCAGCTTCCCTGGATCAGTCGCTTCCAGTTCGTCCAGCGCGTTGAGGTCCTCCACACCATCCGTCGCAGCATTCTCGTAAGGCACAAGAGCGTTGCCCTGGTGCCCGACGACGTATCGCTGTACGGATTCGAAAGCCTGCCCGACGTGGTTCCCAAATGACTGAATTCGCGCCACTCTTTCTTTGGATTGCTGCGCCGCTCGATTGGTGTCGACGACACTCCGGTACGCAACGAAGACCAGACCCACCGCGCAGAACAAAACAACCAGAGGAGGAAGGGTCATCACGAGAATCTGATTACGAATTCTAAGATTGCGGATTGAGAAGGCCATAGAAGAGGCTCGAGCGGCCGAAGTTCGGAAACCTGCACCATGCAAAATAGCGCGATTTGCGAGGCTCGTCAAATAGGATGGAATGGAGAGCGCAAACGCGCCGTACTCTAGCTTGTCTGCGGCCTTTAAAAGGTATAACGAGTTCAATCGACCCTCGTCAATCGATAATCGGGCATCCCGGGTCCTTAGCCCCTTTTCCTGACGATGGTGTGGATGGGTTCGCCGACCAGCACATCGGCGGCTTCCATCCATGCTTCGGAGAGGGTGGGATGGCAGTGGATGGTCTGAGCGAGTTCGGTGGCGGTGAGCTCGGCGCGGATGGCGGTGGTGGCTTCCGCGATAAGGTCGGTGGCCTGGAGGCCGATCACTTGAGCGCCCAGCAACTGCTCCGTTTTGGCATCCGCAATCCACTTGACGAAGCCGCTCGCGTGGCCGATAGCCTGAGCTTTTCCTAGCGCCCCAAAATTGAATTTGCCGGTCTTGACTTCGATGCCCTTCGGTTGGGCTTCCTGCTCCGTCAGCCCGACTGCGCCAACTTCCGGCGAGGTGAAGACGCAATAGGGAATGAGTTTTTCATTCTTGCGCCGCTGCCGAGTGCAGGCGTTCTCTGCCGCCACCAGCCCTTGCGACGTGGCGGCATGCGCCAACTGAGGACCTCCCGTGACGTCGCCAATCGCATAGATCGTTGATACCTGAGTTACGCCGAATTCATCGACCTCGATGAAGCCGTGTTGATTGGTGCTGAGTCCGGCGTTCTCGAGCTGGAGTTCCTGCGTCACCGGTTTACGCCCTAAAGCGGCCAAGAGCAGATCCGCCTCGAGCGCTTCTCCGCCCGCGGTTCCCCGCACGGCATGTTCATCTGCAGTGATATTCTCGAGACTCATGCCCGTCAGTATGCGAATGCCCAACGTCTTCTCCATCTGGCGACGCAACTCGCGGCGGACGTCCGCGTCCAAGAATGCGACGATATCCTCGAGTATCTCGACGATCGTGACCTGAACGCCCAATTGCGCCAACATGCAGGCAAACTCGCAGCCGATGACTCCACCGCCCAGAACTAACGCACGACTTGGGGCTGATCTCAGGTCGAGGAAGGCGCGGCTCTCGATCACCCGCCCGTGGCGCGGCAGAAAGCCAGGCATCGAGGAAGACGCGCCGGTAGCGATGATGGTCTTCTCGGCCCCGATGACCGCGTTTCCGGTTTTTGAATTCACAACAATGCGCTTGCGGCTCTCAAACGACGCCGTCCCCTCGAAGGCCTTCACGCCGTTCGCTGCCAGCAACTGCTTCACGCCGTTGCGCAGGTTACGGACCACCTGATCCTTCCGCTCGGCCATGGCGGAGTAATCGAAGGAGGCCGATTCGGTCTTGAGACCCAGGCTTGCCGACGACCTCATCTGCGCATAAAGGTCGGAAGTGTGGATCAACGCCTTGGAAGGAATGCAGCCGTAATTCAGACACGTCCCGCCCAGATACTCCCGCTCGACCAGAGCGACGGAAGCACCCAATTGCGCGGCTCGAATCGCTGCCGGGTACCCCCCCGGCCCTGC
>Ga0181538_10002659_pt1 | contig 18209 bp, 15 predicted proteins | sample PEATcosm2014_Bin_40_FD_119773 | JGI IMG/M metagenome (GOLD analysis project Ga0181538, IMG submission 119773) | Peatland microbial communities from MTU Mesocosm Facility, Houghton, MI, USA - PEATcosm2014_Bin23_30_metaG | ecosystem: Environmental > Terrestrial > Soil > Wetlands > Peat | place...
CCCTGCCGCCCGGACATCCCGACACTTCGGGGGCATCCGCACCACGGCTTGAGTATAAGCGACCGGCGGATTGGCAGGAGGCCGCCCCGGGCGAGATGCGGGCCGCCTCGTTCCGCGTTCCCGACAAGGATGGCAAACAGGCCGATGTGAGCGTCATCCCGCTGCCTGGTCTGGCCGGGAGCGACCTGGACAACGTCAACCGCTGGCGCGGCCAGGTCGGTCTGCCGGGCGTGTCGGAAGGGGAATAGGCCAAACTCGCCCAACCGGTCGAGATTGCCGGTCAACCGGCCAGCCTCTATGAGCAGGCCGGCGCAAATCCCGGCTCGGGCGAAAAGACAGTCATCCTGGCCGCTATTACGCGCCGCGACGGAGTGGCCTGGTTCTTCAAAATGACCGGGGACGACGCGCTCGTAGCACAGCAGAAGCCGGCCTTCGTTGAGTTCCTTAAGTCGGTGAGTTTCCCGGCACCCACGGCCCAGGCGCAATTGCCGGCTTCACATCCTCCAATCGATGCCGGCAGCATGATGGGGCAAGCCGGGCCGGGTGCTGCTTCCGGCCAGGCTAAACCCAATTGGGAAGTGCCGTCCGGCTGGAAGGAAGTCCCGGGCGGGCAGTTTCTCGTGGCTAAGTTTATCCTCACCGGCGCCGCCGACACCCAGGCCGCCGTCAACGTAAGCAAGTCACCCGGCGACGGCGGCGGTCTCCTGGCCAACGTCAACCGCTGGCGCGGTCAACTCGGCCTCGCGCCGGTGCCGGAGGCTCAACTGGCCGCCCAATTGCAGTCCCTCGACCTGCCAGGCGGCAAAGCGACCCAGGCCGATATCGCCGGCCAGGATGCCAGGACCGGGCAGCCGTCGCGCCTGCTGGCGGTGGTCGTACCGCGGCCGGGCGAAACGTGGTTTTACAAGTTGATGGGCAACGCGCAGGTCGTCCAACAGGAGAAGGAGGCCTTCATGAAGTTCGTGCAGGACGCCAAGTACTGACGCTGCACGCTGGATTCGCATGCCCTTGGATCATTTCCTCGATCGCCTGATCGACTTCTTTACATCGTTGCGCCTGACGGTCGTGTGTTTGGCGTTGGGTTTGGTCCTGGTCTTCGCTGGAACTCTGGCTCAGGTGGACCTGGGCCTTTACAAGGCCCAAAACGAGTTTTTCCGTAGCTTCTTCATCTACTGGGGTCCGAAAGGCGCCTCCTGGAAACTCCCCGTTTTCCCGGGAGGCTATCTCATCGGCGGAGTGCTGCTGATCAATCTCCTTGCCGCGCAGGTCAGGCGCTTCACTTTCAGCGTCAGCAAGATCGGACTCTGGATGGTGCATGGCGGGCTAATCCTGCTGCTGCTCGGCCAGCTTCTCACCGATTTGCTCTCCCGCGAAAGCACCCTCCACCTCCGCGAAGGCGAGGCGAGGAACTACTCCGAAACCGAACGCGAGGCGGAGTTGGCGGTCATTGATGCCACTGACCCTGACGCGGACAAGGTTTTCGCCATCCCGCAGGACATGCTCGCGAGCCAGAAGAGCATTCACCCAGGCGACCTGCCGTTCACAATCCAAGTGAAGCGGTTCTTCGCCAATTCCCAGGTGAATAATCGTGCCGCAGACGCCGCGGAACCCCCGGCAGCGACGCAGGGCCTCGGCCCCCGCGTGACCGTCAGCGAGGTGCCGCGCGTGACCGAGATGGATAAACGCGACGTGCCCAGCGCCGTCGTGGAGATCGTGACTCCCCAAGGCTCGATGGGCACGTGGCTCGTTTCCGAGTTCGTTGAGCAGCCCCAGCAATTCACCGTCAACCAGAGGACATATCAGCTCGCGATGCGCCCGCACCGGCTTTACAAGCCCTTCAGCATCCAGCTTCTCAAATTCCAGCATGATGTGTATCCGGGGACCGACATTCCCAAGAACTTCGCGAGCCGTGTCTTGTTGCATCGTCCCCAGACCGGCGAAAAGCGCGAGGTGCTGATCTACATGAACAACCCTCTGCGCTATTCGGGCGAAACCTATTACCAGGCGAGCTTCGATCAGGACGATCACGGCAGCATCCTCCAAGTAGTTCATAACCCGAGCTGGCTCACGCCCTACTTTTCCTGTGTGCTGGTGGGAGCGGGCCTGGTCGTCCAGTTCGCCACCCACCTGCTGGGCTTTACCCGCAAACGGAAGACCGCATGACCCACCTCTTCACGCATCACCCATCCCGCGTCATGTTTCACGTTTCACGTTTCACACTCCACCTGCGGAGGACAACATGAAGCTTCTGCTGAAACTCATCCCCTGGTGCTTCGTCGCCCTGTTCGGCTGCGAGATCGTCGCCGTAATGATGCCCAAAAAGGACGGCGAGTATCACGTCCGCGAATTCGGCCGGCTGCCCGTGCTCCTCAGCGGTCGCATCCAGCCCTTTGACTCGGTCGCGCGCAATTCCCTGCTCCAAATCCGGAGCACGGGGGATGTGCCGCTCGAAGAGGTGCCGTCGTGGCAGTTCTGGCACCACCCGAAGAAGCTCAAGTCCACCGAGTGGCTGCTGGAGGTGATGGCGCGGCCTGAAACCGCCGACACTCGCCCCATTTTCCTCATCCATCATGCCGAACTGCTCGGCGAGCTGAAACTCCAGGACAAGGGCGTCGATAAGTCCGGCTTGCGCTATTACACTTACAACGATTTGAAGCCCCTGGTCCCCGAGATTGACGAACAGGCCCGCAAGGCCGGCGAGATCAAGACCGAGGACCAAACTACCTTCCAGAAGCAAGTATCCAAGCTGGCCAACGCTTTGTCCCTCTACGAGCGGCTCAAAGTCACCCTCCAGCCCGAGGGCGTGGACAACTTCGCGCAGCAACTCGCCGACTTCCAAAAGAACATCGGCCCCGCCGAGGCAGCCGCGCAAGCCAGCGAGAGCGGCAAGCCTTTCGACAAGGATGCTCTCAGCCGGGTGGCTGGCGTGCTCCAGGAATTCCAGTTGATGGCCAGGTTCGGCTACGCCCTCACCGTGCCGCCGCTGACCTCGAGCGAGGCGCGCGATCATTGGCAAACGATGGGTGGCTGTCTCCTCGGGTCCGGGCACGCAGCCGAGTTGCATCCCGCCGTGACGAACCTCGCGGCGATGACCACCGCCTACCGCCAGCACCAGCCGGAAGCCTTCAACCGCGCCGTCGCCTCTTACCAGAACTGGCTCGCGCCTGCATTCGACCACGAGGTCAGTAAGGGCAGAGCCGAGTTCTACTTCAACGATGTGAAGCCCTTCCTCCACGCCATGATCATCTACCTGTTCGCTTTCGTCCTGGCGTGGAGCGGCCTTCTGACCCTTTCGCTCGCACCCAACCTGTCGGAATCGCTACGGCGTTCGGCCTTCTACCTGGTCATTCTGGCTGGGCTGGTCCACACTTTCGGCCTGGTCTTCCGCATGGCCCTGGAAGGCCGCCCGCCGGTGACCAACCTCTATTCCTCCGCCATCTTCATCGGCTGGGGGACAATGCTGCTCGGGCTGGGCCTGGAGCGGTTTTACCGGGTTGGCATCGGCAGCGTCGTCGCCTCCTTTGCCGGCTTCGTCACACTCATGATCGCCCATAACCTGGCCCTGGGCGGCGATACGATGGAGATGTTGCGCGCCGTGCTGGACACCAATTTCTGGCTCGCCACCCATGTCGTCGTTGTCACCCTGGGCTATGCCTCAACCTTCGCCGCGGGGCTGCTGGCGATTCTCTACATCTTCCTTGGCGTGTTCACTCCCCTGCTCTCCCAAAAGATCGGCGCTGGGGCGCGGACGTCCTTATCCACAGCGGGCTCCATGACCGCCCCCGCCGGGGTGCCGACAGGCGCAAAGCGGATGGCAAGACAACCTCTCCCTGGTGGAAAGGACCGAGGCGAGGAGGGACGGCCTGGCCTGAAACAAACATCCGTCGCAAGCCTGGACCCGCAAGACACTTTGGGCCAAGCCTTGACCACTATGGTCTATGGCATCGTCTGCTTCGCCACGCTATTCAGTTTCGTTGGCACCGTCCTGGGGGGCATTTGGGCGGACCAATCTTGGGGGCGATTCTGGGGCTGGGACCCGAAGGAGAATGGGGCCCTCCTCATTGTGATCTGGAATGCGATCATCCTGCACGTGCGTTGGGGCGACCTGCTGCGCGACCGCGGCATTATGAACCTGGCGATCTTCGGCAACATTGTGACCAGCTTCTCCTGGTTTGGAGTGAACATGCTCGGCATCGGGCTCCATTCCTACGGTTTCATGGACGCCGCCTTCAAATGGCTGATGATCTTCATGGGCAGCCAGGTCCTCATCATCGCTCTTGGCCTTCTGCCGCTCAGGCTGTGGCGCAGCTTCTGCAGCGACGCAAAATCCCCACCAACAAGTCTCCCCGCGCCCCCCGCCGGCAAGGCCGGAACCCCCGCGCCAGCCCGCGCGTAAGTAATCGCGCCTGGGCTCGTGTACTCTTTGCTCCACCTGCTTAAGCATCGTTCAGTTCCCGAGCGGCTGGGAAATCAGCCTTCGCGAAAATTCGCGTAATTCGCGGGTCAATTACCCCCTTTGGTTGGGGCTTGCGCTCGGCAGGCTTGAGCGCTAGAACGGTCTCGACGTGTATTTATTCTCTGATGGTCGGAGCAACCGGATTGCGCGCCCACCAGCATTCATGCCGTTTATCAATCGGTCAGTTCGAGCGGTAAAAGCAGTCAACAAATTAAACCAAACGCAAAGACAAATCATGAAAAGACATCTCCTGTTCGGCACCATGGCCTTGCTGGCGGGCTCGCTGCTTGCAGCGAACGCCGCTCCCAAGGATGAACTTACTGCCGCGGCCAAAAAGCTCGCGGACAAAGACAACTACGCCTGGAAGCAGACAACCGAGAACGCCGGCGGAGGCGGATTCGGCGGCGGGACCTCCGAAGGCAAGATCGAGAAGGGCGGCAACCTCTGGCTCTTGATGACCATGCGCGACAACACTATCGAGGCGGTCAAGAAGGGCGACAAGGGTGCCATCAAGACTCAGGACGGCTGGCAGTCTCTCAGCGAGGCGACGAGCGGTGACCCAGGTCCAGCCATGTTCATCGCTCGCCGCGTGGAGAGCTTCAAGGCGCCTGCCGCTCAAGTCCAGGACCTCGTCGATAAGGTCAAGGAACTCAAGCAGGACGGTGACGTCTATTCCGGCGAACTCACGGAAGACGGGGCGAAGTCCCAGCTCATGTTCGGGGGTCGCGGTGGCGGCAACGGGCCCGAGATCAGCGGCGCCAAAGGCTCCGTGAAGTTCTGGGTCAAGGACGGCGTGCTGTCCAAGTATGAAATCAAGGTGCAAGGCAAGGTCAGCTTCAACGGCAACGACCGTGATGTGGACCGCACGACGAAGGTCGATATCAAGGACATCGGCTCGACCAAGATCACAGTGCCCGAAGACGCCCAGAAGAAGCTCTCTTGAGCCTGCCCCTGAACCTGTGTTCAAAGATGGTAAGGACGCGTTCCACCGCGTCCCTGATTTGGCGCTGAACGAACGGGACGCGGTGGAACGCGTCCCCACCAAATTCAGGGGCTCAAGTCGCCTCAACAGATCGAGGGGTTCCCTTCCCAAACTCGGCGTCCAGCCCCTCGCCCGCCCGGCTGATGAGCTTGCATAGCGTGGGCATCGCCAGGCGGTTAAGAAGCGGGCGTACAAGTCAGTCGCGCCACATCGCTTCAGGGTTCCGCCAGAAGCGTGATTCTCACTCATGCGCCGCACTTTTACCAGGTGTCGGATAGGTGTTGGATAGGTGTCGGATAGCTGTCGGATAGGTGTTGGATAGGTACTGGATAGGTACTGGCTAGGGGTTCACCAGATATACGCTAGCTAAACACCACGTAATGACTAGCGCCCATGCCTTCCGCCCCGCGCAAACGATCCACCGCCCCGCCCTTGCGCAAGCCCTCGGGCGTCCACTGGCCAAGCTCATGAATCTGGCGCGACAGAGCATCGGTCGCCACCGCCACCCGGGCGCGTTCATCTGCGAAGTCCGTCTCCCGCCCGGCGCGCAACAGCGAATTGCGGCTGTTCTGGAGCTTGCCAGCGATGCGCGGCTGCGCTCCTCTCGCGGCAAGTCCTTCGGGTACATCGGCACCTACACCTGTAGCGTCAGAGGGTCCCGTGCCACATAACTGCCGTGGGTAGTCAGATACAGCGTGTTCTGTTGAATGTCGGGCATACGCTTTGGCCTTTGAAATCTCGAATCTCGAATCTCAAATCTCACTCCAGGCTTCTTTCCGCTGCCTCGCGCACCAGCGGGTGGTTCGGCGGGAGCTTGCTCAGCAGCATTTTTTGGAAGGCCGCCGCCCGCTTCCGGTCCACGTCGGCCTGGCGCGTGCGGCGGTTCAGATGCCTTTGGCCTTTGATGTCCGAGTCTTGCAGCGATTCCGCCCAGGCTCGCAACTGGCGTGAGCACGACTCCGCCACCAATTTCAAATCCGCAATCTCAGATTTGAACTCCGCCAGCCGTGGCCGCCTCTCCATGAAGCAGAGCTTGGACCGCGATTCCCCGGCCGACCCGCGCGCAATATAGAGAAACGCCAGCAACTCGTTGGTCGTGCCGCGCTCGAACCCTTCGGCCACATTGTCTGAAATGGACATGACGCTCCGTTCGATCTGATCCCGAAGGCTGAAGCTGATCTTGAACTTGGGGTTTTCGGTCAGGTCGAACACCCGGTGAGCCAGGCACATGGCCTCGTTCCAAACGGGCAGGTCTTCAAAGCGCTTATAGGTCATGGTTAGTTGATAGTTGGTAGTTGGGGGTTGATGGTTCGATGTCCGAGTGGTGAATCTCAAATCTCTGATCTCAAATCTCAAATAGCCGATGGGCGGCGCGGGCCACGCCCCCAGCCGCGCCGGTCACTTGCGCCAGGCAGATTGCGTACAACGAACCTTCCTCGCACGCCGGCTTGAACACCGCCGGGGGCAATGCCGGCGTTTGAAATCTCAAATCGGCAATCTGAAATCCCCTCACCAACCGATGCAACTCGGCAATTGCCTCCTCCGTCAATTTGCGCAAGTGCGTGGTCAGCAGTTGCCATTTCGCCGTATCCCGATCCAGCTTCCCGTCCGCCCTTACCGCCGTATGCGCGTAATGCTCCACTTTGTGCTCAGGTTTCCTTCCGACCCTGCGGTAAGGTTTGTAATCCTCGCGCTCCCTGGTGGCAAGCATTCGTTCTCGTGTGGTTGGTGGCGCCGTCTCCGTGGTGGGCTGTCGCGGCTTGACGCCCATTCCCGTGCCGAGTTCTGGACCGGTTCTGCGTGGCAGGCTGCGCCACGTCCGCTAATGGAGGAATGGAACTGAGTGTTAGCTTGCACTCCGCCGGTACGGCTGTTAGAAGCAGGTCCATGAACATCCATTGGCTGTCGGATCTGGCGGCTTGTCTGCACGGGCCCCTACATTCACACCGTCTTTCGCTTCTCGCCGTCTGCCTGACGATCCCTTTGGTCTCGGCGAGAGGCGCCGAGGTAGCCCAAGCCGGCGCGCCGGCCGCATTGGCCAAGAGCGACACGGGCGAGGACCCGTATCTTTGGCTGGAGGATGTAACCGCCGAGCGGTCCCTGACCTGGGTGCGGGAACAGAATGGTGTCAGCACCAAGGAACTGGAGAACTCTCCCGACTTCGAACCGATCCAGTCACGGCTGCTTGCCATTCTGGATTCCAAGGACCGGATTCCCTACGTCAGCAAGCACGGGCGTTACTACTACAACTTCTGGCGCGACCAAACGAACGTGCGCGGGCTCTGGCGTCGAACTACTCTGGACGAATACAAGAAGGCGGAGCCGGCGTGGGAAGTGGTGCTGGATTTGGATCAGCTTGGCGCGGCAGAAAAGGAAAACTGGGTCTGGAAGGGATACGACATTCTGTATCCCACTTACGACTGCTGCCTGATCCAGCTTTCCCGAGGCGGGGCGGATGCCGTAGTCGTTAGAGAATTTGACCTGACGACCAAGGAATTCGTGAAGCATGGTTTCACTTTGCCCGAGGCGAAGAGTCACGTGGCCTGGCGGAACCGGGATGCGGTCTATGTGGGCACGGACTTTGGGCCGGGTTCGCTGACCGACTCCGGTTACCCCAGGATCGTGAAGGAATGGAAGCGCAAGACGCCGCTCGCGGAAGCCAAGGTGATCATGGAGTGCAAGAAGGAGGAGATGAGCATCGGTGCGGGCGTGGTTCATGATCATGGCCGGACCTACGAGTTTGCCAGCAAGGCCGTGACGTTCTTTACCAACGAAGAGTACCTGCGCCAGGGCGATGAGTGGGTTCGCATAGATAAACCCGCCGATGCCTTGGTGAGCACCTTCGAGGACCAGTTGCTGTTGCGCTTGCGCTCTGACTGGAAGGTGGCCGGCACGACTTATCCGGCTGGGTCCTTGCTGGCGACTGACTTCAAACATTTCTTGCAGGGCGAGCGACAATTCAAAACCCTGTTCCAGCCGACCGCTCGCAAGAGCCTGGCCGGCACCAGCCCCACCAAGAACTATTTGGTCGTCAACGAATTGGACAACGTGAAGAACCGTCTCTATGCGCTGCAGCACAAGAATGGTCAGTGGACACGGACAGCGCTGGACACACCGGCTTTTGGCTCCGTCAGCCTCAGCGGCATAGACGAAGACGAATCAGACGATTATTTCATGACTGTCACGGATTTCCTCACGCCTTCGAGCCTTTACCTGGGCACCTTGCCGGGGGCTGGGAGAGAGCATCTCAAGAGCCTGCCGGCATTCTTCAAGACCGCTGGTTTGGAGATCACCCAGCACGCGGCCACTTCAAAGGACGGGACCAAGGTGCCTTATTTTCAGGTTGGCCGAAGCGACCTGGCCATGAACGGGGCGAACCCGACCCTGCTGTATGGGTATGGCGGATTCGAGATTCCCATGTTGCCAACCTACAACGCCGGCGTCGGTTCCGCCTGGCTCGAGCGCGGCGGCGTGTATGTCCTGGCCAATATTCGCGGAGGGGGCGAATTCGGTCCGACCTGGCACGAGGCGGCCCGGAAGCAGAACCGCCAGCGCGCCTTTGACGACTTCATCGCCGTGGCGGAAGACCTGGTCGCGCGCAAGCTGACCTCGCCGCAACACTTGGGAATCCAGGGCGGCTCGAACGGCGGCCTGCTGATGGGAGTAATGCTTATCGAACGGCCGGACCTGTTCAAGGCGGTGGTCTGCCAAGTGCCCCTGCTGGACATGCGCCGGTTTAACCATCTCCTCGCCGGCGCAAGCTGGATGGATGAATACGGCAACCCCGATAAGCCCGAGGAGTGGAGTTACATCAGCAAGTACTCGCCATATCAGAATGTGCACGCGACTACGAAATACCCGCGTGTGCTGTTTACCACTTCCACCCGCGATGACCGGGTCCATCCCGGGCACGCGAGGAAAATGGTGGCGCGCATGAAAGAGCAGGGGCACGACGTGCTTTACTACGAGAACATCGAAGGCGGCCACGGCGGAGCGGCCAACAACAAGCAGGCCGCCTTTATGTCCGCCCTGGCTTACACCTTTCTCCTGAAGGAACTGGCGCCGCCCAGCGGCACCGTCAAACCGTAGCGCTCCGCGCCCTTCAAGGCGAGAGACTGATTGCCGGAGATTCACGTGGTCCAGGTTTTCAGCAAGAGAATGCTGCACGCGATGGGGTTCCTCGCCGCAGTGGGCTGGCTGCACGCGGCCGAGGTGGCCGTCAATCCGGACCTTGACCGTGAAACGCTGGACAAGTGGACCGGACCCGGTGACAAGGGACAGGTGGCTTGGGAAGACGAGACCCAGGATACATGGCACGGTTACAAGCGGCACAAGTTCAGCGTCAACGGATTGCCCGCCTGGGTGGTGGAGCCCGAAAAGCCGTTGCCGGGAAATGCGTGGTCATGGTGCCTCGAGTTTCCGGATGCCTTCAGCGAAAGATGCGCTGCGCCTGCCCTGTTGGAGAAGGGCTTTTTTCATGCTCACATTGCCGTGGGGAATACTTTCGGCTGCCCGGCGGCCGTGCGCTCATTTAATGCCTTTTATGTTGCTCTGATCTCCAAAGGACTCTCTCCCAGGCCCGTTCTGATTGGCATCAGCCGCGGGGGCTTGTATGCCTACCGTTGGGCTGCGGAGAACCCGGGTAAAGTGGCCGCGATTTACGGCGATGCCCCAGTCTGCGACTTCAAGAGTTGGCCTGGTGGCAAAGGCAAAGGCGACGGCAGCAAAGGCGATTGGGAGGCATTGCTGAAATGTTACGAGTTCATGGACGAGGCTGAAGCCCTGGTTTACCAGGGCAATCCTATTGACGTTCTGAAACCTCTCGCCGATGCCAAGGTCCCGCTCATTCACGTCGTAGGCGATACGGATACCGTGGTCCCGGTCGCGGAAAACACGGCCATCGTGGAGCAACGTTATAAGGCTCTGGGCGGCACAATGGTGGTTATCCACAAGCCGGGCGTTGGCCATCACCCCCATGGGCTGGAGGATCCAACACCTGTCGTGAACTTCTTGTTAAAAGCGGCAGCAGCCGGCACAGTCCCCAGACAATGACCCACGAAGTGACGGCTCACGAATAACCCGGTTCTTGACCATGAACTCTCTGGCACGTCTTAGCCGAAGCTTCGGGCTCTGGGCGCTTTTTTCGGCTTTCGCGTTCCTGGTAGCGCCAGGCTTCGCCGGAGTTCTGCCTGAAGCCAGTACCAACGAGGTGGTCGCACTGCAGAATGCCATCAAGGACCTGATGGCTACATTCGGCGGCCAGTATCCCGGCGGCAAGTCTTTCCTTGCCCGGCTCGACGCTATGGGGCAGGGCGCTGAGTTTCCACGGGCAGCGTTCGAGAGCCTGAGACGCGAAGCCCTGATCGCCAATCCGCTTGTCAGCGGGCGGCCCCTGATCTACGTCGTTCGCAGCCAGTACCGTCCGGATCACCACAACACGGAGACGATGTTCCAAACCGGCGAGTGCAACACCAGCAGCTACGAGCCGGGCGGCCCGCTCAAGACCCTCGAACTTGGCCGCAACGGGGAGACGCGGGTTGTAGTTGACCCCGGTCCGGAAGGGCGGCTTCGTGATCCGGATATTCACTTCGATGGCCAGCGGATCCTGTTTGCCATGCGGAAGAACATCCGCGACAACTACCACCTTTACGAAGTCAACGCCGATGGCACCGGCTTGAAGGCGCTTACCTGTGCCGGGGGGGTCTTTGATATCGATCCCCTTTACCTCCCCGACGACAGTATCCTTTTCACCTCCTCCCGCGAGCCGAAGTACTGCATGTGCAACATTCACATCATGGGCAACCTGTATCGCATGGAGGCGGACGGGGCGAACATCCACCAGATCGGCAAGAGCACGCTGATGGAGGGGCATAGCTCGTTGCTGCCGGACGGGCGCGTGATTTATTATCGCTGGGAGTACGTGGATCGCAATTTCGGCAATGCGCAGGGGCTCTGGACCGCCAACCCCGACGGGACGAGCCACGCGCTTTACTACGGAAACAACACGCCGGCGGGGGGCGTGGTGCTCTTCCCGCGGGCCATCCCTGATACCGAGGAAGTCCTCTGCATCCTGGGCTCCTGCCACGACCGTCCCTGGGGGGCACTGGCGATCCTCGATCGGCAGCGCGGTCTGGATGGCCGTGCTCCAATCCTCCGCACCTGGCCGGCGAGCGCGATCAAGCTGGTGAGTGATCCCGGTGCTCCCAATGGCGGGTTTGACAGCTTTACCGCGGTCGCTCCGAAATACGAAGATCCCTATCCGCTCTCAGACAAGTATTTCCTGTGCTCGCGCATGACCGGCAAGGGCGAGGAGATGGGCATCTGCTTGGTGGACGTCTTCGGGAACGAGATCCTGCTGCACACCGAAGGCGCGGGCTGCTACAACCCGAGGCCGCTGGGCCCGCACCCGCGACCGCCGGTGATTGCCTCGCACCGTGATTTCGACAACTCGGACGGCTACGTGTATGTCGAGAACGTCTATCACGGCACGCACATGAAAGGCGTTCAGCCCGGCAGTGTGAAGCTCCTGCGGGTCGTGGAGTCGCCGGAGAAGCGCTTCTGGACCGAGCCGGGATGGAACGGGCAGGGCGTCGAGCGGCCAGGCATGAACTGGCACGACTTCAACAACAAGCGCATCCTGGGCACCGTCCCGGTGGAGTCCGATGGCTCAGCCTACTTCGCCCTGCCCTCAGACCGGTTTGTCTTTTTCCAACTGCTCGACCAGCAGGGCATGATGATCCAGTCGATGCGCAGCGGCACCATCGTCCAGTCCGGCGAGCAGGTGAGTTGCGCCGGTTGTCACGACGAGCGCCGGGCCGCGCCACCGCCTGTGACCGGCGCAATGCCTCTGGCCTTGAAACGACCGCCGAGCCGGCTGGAGGGATGGCAAGGCCCGCCCCGGATGTTCAACTACCGGACGGAAGTCCAGCCGGTGTTCGACCAGCACTGCGTCAAGTGCCACGACTTCGGCAAGGAGGCGGGCCAGAAGCTGAACCTGGCGGGTGATCGGGGCTTAATCTTCAATGTCTCCTACGTGAATCTGTGGACCCGTGGCGCGCTCACCGTGGTAGGCGCCGGTCCACCCGAGGTGCAATTGCCTTATTCCTGGGGCTCGCATGCCAGCAAGCTGACCCAAGTCCTAACCGGCACCAACACACACTACGAGGTGAAGCTCACACCGGCCGAACTGGACCGGGTCGTGACCTGGGTGGATCTCAATGCTACTTACTATCCGAGCTATGCCAGTGCTTATCCGCAAAATCCCTACGGTCGCAGCCCGATCAATGACGCCCAGTCGGCCCGGCTAAAGCAGCTCGGCATGGACACGGGCATTATCGACATCGACTTTGATCGGCCGGAGATCAGCCCCGGGCTGGCCAAACTGCCGCAGAATGAATCGCGTTACGCGGAGGCGCTCGCCATCATTCGCGCCGGGCAGGATGCCTTGAAGAAGAACCCGAATCCCGATGCTGACGGTTTTGTCGCCTGCGATGCGGACCAGCAGCGCAACCGGAAGTACGAATTGCGGGCCCAGATCGAGCGCCGTAACCGCGAGGCTATCCGCGAAGGCCGGAAGGCATACGACACCACCTCGCTTACCAACACCGTCTCAAGCGTGGGGCGTTAACCATGTCCCGATCTGCTGGTTGGTTTGCCGGCAGGCGAGGTTGGGAGAGGTCAGCCCAGCGGGCGCTTGGACCGCGTGCGATTCAGCAACAAGACGATCACCGCCAGCAGACAGACAAGACCCAGCCATGTGGCCCAGCCGGGTGTGTTGGTGCCAGAGGACACCGGATTGGGCGCGAAGCCAAAGGGAAGCCCGACCGCAGGCAGTGCCTGGGCGAAGTTATCGGGCACCGTCCAAGTGAGGACCGGCCCGTCAGCAGGCCCCAATCCGTCCAATTCGGCCCGGGCGGTCATGACGACCTCCCCTTTGAGATTGGCAGGCACTCGCCAAGAGTGCGCACAGTTGCCGCCTCAGCCAAACTCGAACTTGCCGTGGCCGACGACGGTGTCACCCTGCCGGATGGTCAATTGGGGCGGGGCCTTCTCATCGTGGATAGCCAGGTGGAAGCCAATGTTGGCGGCATTTGCAAGCCGGTACTGCAGGGAGACTGTGCCATGAGAAGCGCTTGCGACCTCCACTGTGTTTCGCAAAGGCCCGCCCGCATCCAATCGAGCTTCGCCGGTTCCCGTCACGGTCAGCCGATTGGTACCCAGGCCGACGGCGACGTTGGTGCCTCCCGCGCGTTGGAGCAGCACAAGCTGGCGCGTATAAACCCCGACGGGGACTTCCACGTCGGCGGTCGGGGCATCGAACACGGCGGTAATACCCTCCGGCGCGCCGCCGCCGTCGAGCACGAGGCGTTGGATGAACTCGCCACCGAGATGGAGGTTGCGGAGCGGAGGCTGGAACGGTTGGAAGCTTAGCGCCAGATCGGCACGCGGACCGGCGTGCTCGACCTGGCATTCCAGTCGATAGGCCTGGCCTTCGAGGAAAAGGCTGGCGGGGAGGTTAAAGGCATCAAAGACTTCAGCGTTACCGGCATAGCGATAGGGAAAGGTGACCAACTTAACATGGCTGAGGTCGTGCATGTGCTTCAAGCTGGCGTGCCACCACAGGAACGGCTGGTCCCGCTGCGCCCAGGGCCGAAGCAGCATTCGGTCACTGATCTCCTTTGCTCCGAGCGCGGGTCCGAGCCTCCCGTCCGGCCGGTCGATTATCGCCACATACCACTTCTTGCCGTTCAGTTCGACGGCGCCGTCCCACAGAGAACGGACATACAGGAAGACACGGACCGCTCCGCCCGGTCCGCCTTGCCCGAAGACATGCGCATCCACCCTGACTTTGTAGGAACCCTGTTTCGAGGGGAACTCGAGGAGGATGCCCGGAAAGAGCTGCAAACCCTGGTCGGCGGCGGTGAACACCCCGGCGGGGTCGTCCGTGAGGTCACGGTTGCGATTGAGGTCAAGGTAGAGCCGCTGCTGGCGCTCATCCCAGGCGAAGGGCATGAACGCGTTAGTGTCGTTTCCCAGCCGCATAATGCCGCGAAACACACCTGGCCCGGAATACACCGGTTCTTTGCTGAAGCGTGCGCCGCTCTCGACACCAACCTCCCAGGCGAGCGGCGCGAAATCCACCTCGCGGTATTGCAGGTGAGCGACGGGGGCCGCCGGCGGCGGCTGGGAGCCCACTACAGATTGCCCTCTGCCGGAAAGGGCAGACAGCATCAGGAAGAGGGCGATCTGCGTGCCTAAATGCGACGAGGAAACGACAGGGATTCGTGAACTGGCCTGCCGTCCATGATTGTTTATGGCTGTGCCGCTCATTGGCTTTTGGCTACGCACTATCCACGGTCCACTCTCGCCGCGGCTATCGCTTCATAGTCCAATGCCGCCGGGCCCTACGGAGAGAGTAAACTGCGCTGCGGGGGAAATGTCACGCACAATTTGTGCCTGCTTGGGCCGTGCTTGCGGCTTGCGCTCCGCGGGCTTGAGAGTTAGAACGGTCTCGATATGTATTCATTCGCCGTCGGACGCCACAACTCGGTTGCACGTCCGCTAGCATCCGTGCCGCTTAACAATGTATCGCTTATGACCACCCATGCTCTATTCCGGCTTCCGGCCTTAATCATTCTTCTCACCCCTGCCCTGCTGCACGCGGCGGACGCGGCGCCGGCTCCCACCTGGCACGCCCAATCCCTGGGCCAGGCGCTCGCCTATATGCTGCTGTTCGCAGGAGTCGGCATCGTGGCGGCGATTGCCGGATACAAGATATTCGACAAGTGCACTCCAGGCCACTTGAACACGGAGATCCTGGAGCACCGCAACGTTGCCGCGGCCATCATCGCGGCAGCGGTGATCCTCGGGGTGTGTATCATTATCGCGGCGTCAATGTTGAGCTGAAGGCTATAAGCGCCAGTGAAGCGAAGCCGGAGCATACGCCTGGTGTTGATCGGCGGCCTGTCTGCCGGGGCGCTGGCCGGCTGCGGACCTGAGCAGCCGCCCGCGCTGAGTTCCGAGGCGGTCTATACCAATAACTGTTACGTGCCCGGCGTGGGATATTATCACGCGCCGTTTCGGGCGTGGTATGCGCTGCCGTACAATCACTTTGATCCCCAGACGCAGCGGTATTTCTACGGCGGCCAGTGGGCGACGACGGCTTGCCAGAGCATCACGAATATCTCGTCGCCTGCCCCCGGCGTCGTGCAGCAGGCGGAGGCGCAACGCACGGATGTGCTGCGCGGCGGATTCGGGAGCTCCTCGGGGTCGCATTGGATCGGCTCGTGATGCAACGGCATCTTTCTATTCCCAGGCCAGGCTGGCGCGAGAAGGTCGAGGAGGTCGGCTTGACCTATCATTCGCATGAGGCCGGGCCGTATTGGGACGAATCCGCCGCCTACGAGCTAAGCGCGAAAGAGGTGAATGCGCTCGAAGCGGCGGCCAACGCGCTGCATTACCTGTGCATCGAGGCGGCGGAGGCGGTGATCAAGAATGAGTGGTGGCCCCGGCTGGGCATTCCCGAGCTGGCCATCCCCAGCATTCTCGGCTCCTGGAAACGGGACGACTTCAGCCTCTACGGACGGTTTGACCTGAGCTTCGACGGGCACACGCCGCCCAAGCTGTTGGAGTACAACGCCGACACGCCGACGGCCCTGGTGGAGGCATCGGTGGCGCAATGGTTTTGGCTGCAGGACCTGCACCAGGGCGCGGACCAGTTCAACTCGATTCACGAGCGGCTTATTGCGGCGTGGGCGCGCTGCCCGGCCAGGACCATCCACTTCAGCAGCATCAAGGAGAACCTGGAGGACGAGCAGACGGTGCTCTATCTGCGAGACACCTGCGAACAGGCAGGCCGCCGGACCCTGCCGGTTCATATCGAAGACGTGGGTTGGGACCGGCGCCAGGATTGTTTCGTGGACCTGGAGAACCGCCACATCGAGCACTGTTTCAAGCTCTACCCATGGGAATGGCTATGGCATGAGGAGTTCGGAGCCCACCTCGCGAAGGACCGCGTGCGATTCATCGAGCCCGCCTGGAAGATGCTGCTGAGCAACAAGGGATTGCTGCCCATCCTGTGGGAGCTTTTTCCCGATCACCCGAACCTCCTGCCCGCCTACGATTTCGCCGCGCCGCTGGGAGGCCGCTACGTCCGCAAACCCAAGCTCAGCCGGGAGGGCAGCAACGTGACGTGGGTTGAAGGCAGCGTGGTGGTTGAGGAAACCAGCGGCGATTACGGCCACGAGGGGCATGTCTATCAGGCGCCGGCGACGATGCCGGAGTTCGACGGCCAGCGACCGGTATTCGGCGTCTGGGTGGTGGACCACGAGGCGGCCGGCCTGGGCATTCGGGAGGACACACGACGCATCACCGGGAATCTGAGCCGGTTCGTGCCGCACTATTTCAAGTGAGACCAGCCAACCGCCATTTGCCTTGAGCTACAGCAACCCCACACCCATCCGCATCGGCATGGCCGGGAACATATCCGGCAAGCAATATCGCGTTGTGGGCCGGGTGGTGCTAGGAGAGCAGGAAGAGGGCGGAACCTATTACTGGAACGAATTCAATCTAGAGAGCGACGGCGGCGAAGTCGCCACGCTGGTCTATGAGGAGACCGAGCGCGGTGGCGAATGGCGGCTGTTCCACCTTTTCGAGCCGGCTTGCCCGATGACCGCGGCGGATGCCGCCACCAAGCGCGAGGGCGACCCGCTGGATCTGGAGGGCATGCACATGTTCGTGCGGCTGGTGTCCAAGTCGCGCGTCTATCACATTGAAGGCAAAGCGCCAGAAGGGGTCGAGGTCGGCGAGGAGGCGCACTACTTCAACGCGGTCACCGGCAACAACATGATCGTAGTGAGCTGGACCGGCAAGGAAGTCGAGTTCTACAAGGGGCTGGACCTGTCGCCGACGACGGTGTCTTCCGCGTTTAACGTGCGGCTTGTCGATTTCAGCCGCTTGTTCCGGGCGCCGGGTGGCCGCAGCCGCCTTCCAGGGCTGGTGGCAGGATCGGTTGGCGCCTTGGTCGTCGTGATTCTCGCGGTTGCCGGCTTCCGCTCTTTCACGTCGAGTCGGCGCGCGCTGGCCATCGTGAGGATGGGTGCTCCCGCGTCTCCCCTGGCGGTTGGAAAGGCCGGCAGCTTGAGCGGAACACACTTCCAGTTGCAGAGTCATCTGCTGGTCGAGATGGCAATGGTGGGCCGGAAGTTCGACCGCCACGAATACCTTCTCTCCAACGACGACGGAACCAAGGCACTCCTGGTCCGCGGCTCAAAGCCTGGAGCCGGGGATTGGTGGCTCTTCAGGCCGCTCCAGCCCTCGACTCCGCTGAGTCCGCAACAAGCCGCAGCCGTCAGGTGGGGCCAGACGGTGAACGTCGATGGCTTGGTCGCCATTGTCAGCGGACTCTTCCAATCCACCATTCGCCAGGTGGAAAGCCCCGAAGCATCTGACCTTAACGCCAGGGACGTGTTCTTCGGATTCAGCGGCAAGACACAAAGCGCGCAGTTGCTCGTGCGCTGGAACGCCAACTACATCAATTTCTTTCAGGGACATGCCCTAGTGGAAAAGGACGTCGTGGCCGCCTTCGGGCTTTGACATGCATGCAGGTGCAAGTTCTGCCTCAGCAATGGATGGTTGGGCCGAGTGGTACTACTCAAGACGCTTGCGTTACACAGGGATTAAGAAACCAGCCTCCCTGAAAACCAAAACGCGAGCCTCTCAGCTCGCGCTACCCAATCCCGGCGGGGCCGTAAACCGCCAATGCGAAATCTC
>Ga0181538_10002661_pt1 | contig 18186 bp, 16 predicted proteins | sample PEATcosm2014_Bin_40_FD_119773 | JGI IMG/M metagenome (GOLD analysis project Ga0181538, IMG submission 119773) | Peatland microbial communities from MTU Mesocosm Facility, Houghton, MI, USA - PEATcosm2014_Bin23_30_metaG | ecosystem: Environmental > Terrestrial > Soil > Wetlands > Peat | place...
AGCCATCACAAAACGGGAGCCGTTGGCGGTGGAGGCCGGCGTGTCCAAGCTGGCCCGCGTGGAGTTTGCGCGGCATCCGTATCCCGCCTTGCTGAAGGAGCCGGCCCATTTCTGGGACGAGATTTTCATCGCCAACGAAGCCTATGTGCTGGGGGAGGTGACGCACCCGCGCATCCGCCGCAAACTGGCGTATGACGCCGCGGCACACCGGCTTTTCCTGGAATACATCGAGGGGGCGACGTTGCATGAACTGGTTCAGGCGGGTATCACCCGTTCGAACCCGGGCCGGACGCATCGTCTCCTGCAAAGCGTGGCAGAAACGGTGGCGGATATGCACGCCGGCATCTTTTGCGGACGCCCGATCGTCCACAACGATTTGAAGAGCAAGAATGTGCTGGTGCCCGTGGCCACGCCCGGGGAAACGCGGCTCATTGATTTTTCGCACTCGTATTTCGATGGGAACCTGCCGCCCTTCATCACCGACAAGAAAAACAACCCGGCGGGCACGGCCAAATATTCGGCCCCGGAGAAATGGGAGGGAGATTTCACGAAGGGTTTCAAGGGCGACGTCTTCGGCTTTGGCGTCATGGCTTATTATGCATGCACGGGAAAACATCCGTTCGACGGCAGCAAGGCGCAAATCGAGCGGGCAATCCGGGAGGCGACGCCGCCTTCCCCTCTGAAACCAGGGCACAATCTAATCCGCAACACCGTGGTCATCATCATGGCATGCCTGGAGAAAAATCCCGACCGCCGACCTGCCATGGAACAGGTCGCCCGGGTCTATGCCGATTCCGCTTCCTTGTTTAAGTAAACCTGCGCCGACGGGTGAACCAACTTAGGCCTTCGCGCAAACCGCCAGAGCCGCGCACCGAGACACGGCGCCAGTCGGTTGACGCGGAAAACTGCCAGCGGCAAACCCGCCAAACCTGCTCCGACAGTTGCACCCGGACCCAAATCGGTTCCAACGGCCCGACAGAAATTGGGCGACGTAAATCCGTTGCCGGCACCTGACGTTGCCGCGTCTTCCTTTTCCGGCCAATAACTGACGGTTGCCTGTTCATCTGGTATTCTTCAACTCCAGTGTCGCAAACTTCCCCCAACCGGTATACCCATTGCCGCCCGGAAGGAGCATCGCCGGCTGCCATTGCTCGTCGAACCAGCACGCCACCCATCCAATCCCGCGCTCGGCCAGGTAAGACATCAACGGGTCGCCATACGTGCCGGCATTGCCGCTGAGATAGCTGTCGGACGGATTGGGCGTTTCCTTCTTGTCAATGAAACCCCACTCGGTAATCACCACCGGATAACGCGCCGCGACCTTCCCAAAATCGTGGTCCCACCCGGATCGGGCATGGCTCGGAAAGATGTGGGAAGCATAGGCAATGTTCTTACCGGCAACCGGCTCCCGCAGGACCCAATCAAGTTCACGGCCGTAATTCAACCCGCCGACGATGATGAGTTGCCTGGCTCGCTGCGCCCGGATCACCCGCACCAGCCGGTTGGCGCAACGACGCCAGTCCGCCGCGGATATGTTCTGCGGTTCATTGAAGATCTCGAAAATCACATGCGGCTCATCCTTGAAGTGAGAGGCCACCTGCTCCCAGAAGTTTGTCGTCATGGCATCGGTGTGACAAAAAAGCTCGGGAACCTGGGGCGCGTACCCGGTCACTTCATTGCCGATGGAGTGCCAATCCAGAATGACGTACATGCCGAGTTCTCCCGCCCACTGCATCGCCGGATCGAGATAGTGGCGTACATAATCCGGGTCCCTTGCCCAAAATTGAGGATGCACCGGAATCCGAATCACGTTGGCCCCCGTCGCCCGCACCTTCTCGAACAACGTGCGTGCGTAACGCCCCTCTCCCGCCAGTCTGGCCGGGTCTGGAATCATCAGGCCTTTGAGACGGACGATTTCCTCAGTCCCGTTGACGATGCGGGTGCCTTTGGTCTGAAGCGGGGAGGGGCGGCGGGAGAGCAAGGCGGGTTCGAGCACACCAGCCTCTTTGGTTTGAATGTTCGTCCGGCCATTAACGGCGTCCGTGGCCGAACAAGTGATCCAGCAACCAGGCAGAATAACTGTCAGTAAAATTATGAAATGCGACTTCATGACGCCCAACGCAAAGGCCAGCAACGGCAGCCGGCCATCGATGACATTCGCCGCTCATTATAGTGCCTCGCTGAGTTACAAGCCTTCATGTTGATCTGAATCTTGATTTCAACGGCCATCGTCATTGATATGATTGCAATGCCGCGCCTCTGGAAAGCCTGGTTTTGAAGAATCCATGCCGCCACGATTCCATAATCCAACGCCGGAAACAAGACGTGGTTCGTCCGACGCATACGAATCACCGTTGTCCCGCAAATTACGGCCGTCCGGAAAAAGCAGCTTATGCCGTTGCGGAAGCTTTCACCTGCCGGATCATGTTTTCTCCGCCGTAAGGATTCGGCACCCGGAGCGTGCATTCGGGATCATCGTGCCACTCTCCATCCACGAAGAAGCGGTAGTGATGCGTGCCGGGCGCCAGTTCCACCGTCGTCCGCCAGACGCCCTGGGCGCCTTTTTCCATGCTGATGGGGTTCTTCTGCCAATGCGTGAAGTCGCCCATCAATTGCACGCTCAACGCGCCGGGCGCGGTGATGGTGAAGGTTTGTTTCTGGCCAATGCTGCCATTTTTAGAACTCATCTTCTTTGCCATAATTTTTTCCTTTCCTTGGTTCGCTTTGACAAAACCCCAACCCAATCGGAAGAACAGGTGTCATCCCGCTGCGTTGAAATTCAGGCCATGAGTCAAAAATGGAACTGGTGCCGGGAAAGCCACCAGTTCCACCATCGTCCATGACTGAGCGTTTCTAACTACAGTTCCAGCAAACCATACTTCCCCAATTCCGTCAAAGGCGGGACGGAAACAAACCGGTGACATTTCGGAGACCGACGAAGACGGTAAGGCGACACAGCAACCTGCTCCAACACAGTAAACTCCCAAAGATGACTATGTCGCATTGACAAATTAATGCAGCGATTTTTTTTAATTAGAACTGCAACGCATCCTGGTCCCAAGGTCCCTCCTCTCGTCTTTGGCCGCGACGTGGCATGGGAAAAATCCCGAAGAATGTAAACAGTACAGGGCGCATGTTTTATATCTAACGCAAGCCAAGCGGAACAAAATTTTATATTGAATTGTAACTTTCTATTCGATTGGGCAGCCGTTAAGGTGTGTGTTTTCAGTGGAAGTTGATTTTGTATGGGTGACCGTCTTGAGCCAACGCATTTTCTAAACCGCGAATTAAGCTGGCTGGAATTTAATCAGCGTGTGCTTGACCAGGCGCTTGACCCCGCAAATCCTCTGCTCGAACGGCTCAAATTCTTCACCATCGTCAGTTCCAATCTCGACGAGTTCTTCGAGGTGCGCGTAGCGGGACTGAAACAGCAGATTGAAAGTGGCCGGGCCGATCGTAGCGTGGATGGCCTCACACCAACGGAAATCTTTCAGGCCATCACGGGCCGGGTGCGCAAAATGGTCGCCGACCAATACGCCTGCTGGCACAACGACCTTCGGCCTGCCCTGGCGCGGAATGGGATGCGCATCCTCGATTTCAGCGAACTCACCAGCCAGGACCGCGAGTGGCTCAAAGAATTTTACCAAAACCAGGTCCGTCCTGTGCTCACGCCGCTCGCCATTGACCCGGCGCATCCTTTCCCGCAACTGCTCAACAAATCGCTCAACATTATATTGCGTCTGGAAATAGTTAAGAACGGCGAGCAACTTAAGCATCTGGCTGTTGTACAATGCCCCGCCATTTTACCGCGTCTCATCCTGTTGCCACACAAGGGTAAACGCCGCGAGTATGTTTTCCTTGGCCACCTGGTCGGGCATTTTCTGGCGGACCTTTTTCCCGGTACGAATATTCTCGGCTATTGGCTTTTACGCGTTACGCGTAATAGTGAGCTTTACGTGGACGAGGAAGACACGCCGAACCTGCTTAAGGCGGTCGAGGAGGAGCTGCACAAACGCCGTCGCGGCGATGCCGTACGGCTGGAGATCGGGCACGATTGCCCTGGTGAAATCCGCGAGGCGCTGCTTAAAACCTTGCAACTAAGCGAGGACGATTTGTATCTGATTAACGGCCCAATGAATCCAACCCGGCTCATGGCGCTGTATCAAGGCGACCATTCACCAGAGCTGCGCGACCCGCCGTTCCTCCCCTTGGTCGCAGCTGCGCTGCGCGGCAAACAAGATGTGTTCGCCGCCATCCGTGAGCGCGACATTTTACTGCATCATCCCTACGAAAAATTTTCCAGCGTCGTCGAGTTCCTGGAAACCGCCGCCATCGACCGGGATGTGCTGGCCATCAAGATGACACTTTATCGTACCGGTGGCGACCAGCGGATCGTCAGCGCGCTAATGAATGCTGTGAATAACGGCAAGCAAGTCACTGCCGTCGTCGAATTGCGGGCACGGTTCGATGAGGCGAATAACATCGAATGGGCGCGCAAACTGGAAGAAAACGGTGTTCACGTGGTCTATGGCCTTTTCGGATACAAGATTCACGCGAAATGTGCGCTGGTCGTCCGGCGTGAAAACCTCCAAATCCGCCGCTACGTTCACCTCGGCACTGGCAATTACAATCCTGCCACTGGAAAACTTTACACCGACCTCAGCCTGCTAACCTGCCGCGCAGAGTTCGGTGAAGACGCGACGAATTTGTTCAATCTCCTTACCGGCATCTGTCAGTTTCAGGGCATGAAACAACTCATCGTCGCGCCGTTCGATTTGCACGCGAAGTTGCTGCAACTTATTGCCCGCGAAGCGGCGAATGCCAAACGCGGCCTGCCCGGACGCATCATTGCCAAATGCAACTCGCTTGTGGAGCCGCAAATCATCGAAGCGCTCTACGCCGCGTCGCAGGCAGGTGTGAAGGTTGATCTCATCGTGCGCGGCATCTGCTGTCTGCGCCCCGGCGTACCGGGCTTGAGCGAAAATATAGTCGTGCGCAGCATCGTGGATCGATTTCTGGAGCACAGCAGGATTTTCTACTTCGAAAATACAGGACAGCGGGAAGTGTTTGTTGGGAGTGCGGACTGGATGCCTAGAAATTTCTTCCGCCGCATCGAGGTCGTGTTCCCCATCAAGGATGGCAATCTCTGCGAACGCCTTATTTCTGAAATCCTTCGCGTGACACTCGCGGATAACGCAAAGGCACGGATACTGGGCGCGGATGGATTTTATCGCCCTGCGGAAATTCCCGTTGGCGAAACGCCACGTCGGAGTCAGGAGGAATTCATTGCTCTGGCCGCACCACAAATTCTGGCGAAAGCGAAGGGAAAATTCCAACGTGTAAAAATTTGCACTGCAACCGCCCAAAATTAGAAATATAATCCGTTCTCTTGGATATATCTGCGGCCCCTATCGGTTAAGCCCATCATGGGAGGGTTTCTCATCTTTCTTTGCAGCCGCCAATATCATTGAAGTTAACACTTCCATTTGTTTCAAAATATCCTGACGCACTCGAAATAGTTTTGGCTGGCTTTCGCTGGTGGAAGGAGGAATCAAATCAAGCGTATGACGCAGTCTATCGTAGATAATCCTTAATTCTTTAGAAGTCACCACTTGCTCGGCAAGCAAGGACGACTTCTTGTCAAGGAGGCCAATCACGTTCTTGGTGAGTCCGGCAGTGGTAACAACACGGGCAAATTCTTTGACAGTATTGGCGGCACTCATGGTTGGATTCTATTATCATTGCCCGTGATTCAAAGTTACAAAACGGAAACTTTCCGCGGTTTATCCACGGAGGATTCCACGCGGAAAGAACGTGGAATTTTCGATTTCCACTTCTATATGTTGCCTGCGACGGTTTGTGCCGAGCAGGCAATGTCAGCTTGTCGGGTATTGCTCCCGGGCAACAGCACGGACCACTTCCATTGTCCCGCCACGACCACAACGTCGGCGCTGGTTGCACGGCGGTAATTAGCCCGGAACCAGCGCCGTCGCGACGTTACGGTTGACTCAGGCGGAAAAACAAATTTCCGGTCGGCGGTGCAATGGTCAAATAATTCGTTCCGTTGGATGTCGTCACGCCGCTGCTGGCCGACCAACCGGCGGGCATGGCCAGGTTGCCATTCTGGTGCAAACTCCAGCCGGAAACATTCTGCCAATAGACCGTTACAGAGTTGCCCGAACCGCTGATGTAAAGCGTCGGCGCGCCGGGTGTTTGGACGACCGAAATCAACGCCCAGAACCCGCTGGTGAGCGAATAGCTGCCGCCAGTCATCGGACCGCTGGCGTCGTGCTGACCGATGGTCCCAGTGACGGAATACACGCCACCCGCACTCGTGCCTCCGCCGCCGGCGATTTTGTACCAGTTAATGGCATAGGGTTGCGCCGTGGCCCGAAGGCAGAAGGCCAAGGACAGCAGACAGAAAACCAACAATTTTGTTTTCATGAATCACCTCGCGTTTTGCTATTGGTTGTAGCTTGAGGTAACTGTCCCCACGATGTAGTTGTCGTTGTCATAGCGGTCGAGCACGACATGCGTTGTGTGCCACTCAACGTACGTGTTGCCGAAGGCGATGTCGTAATGCGCCACAGACTGCGCGTTGTTGAAGACGGTTGCAGTGCCGGTCGAAACGGGATCGCTGATCGCATAGTGGAAGCCGAGCACCGCGCCGGCAGTAGTAACCCCGGTGGCGCTGACTGCGCAAAAACCCGGGCTGGCCGACCAACGGATTAACAAACCTCCATTCGATCCGTCGCGTTCCAAGGTCAGGACATCCGTTCGGGCTACAATATTGCTGGCAGTACTGAAAAGGCTGGCCACCCGCCGGACCACCATTCCGTTGGGGTCTGGATAACCCGGATCGGCGGCTCCGGTTTCTGAGCCGAGGCGGACCATGCCAGTTTGACGCAAGGAATTGGAGAGGATGAGGCTGCCGGTGATATAGACGCTGGTCTGCCCATAGCCGATGCGGATGATGTTGTCGTCGGTGAAACTGCCCGGGTTTCCGATGTCAATGTTGTTGTTGCCGGTTAAGATCAAGTCGCCCGCTAAATAGCCCAGGGCGATGTTGTTGCTGCCGCTCGCACTGTTGTAGAGGGCAACCGGCCGCTGAATCCTCTTTCCTGCAGCCGCGGCACCAAGATTTCGAAGTCAGTCTTGCCGCCTGATCCGATGCGCACCTTTCCGCCGACGATTGTTGCGATGTGCCGGCCCGCAACGACGACCGGTATGACCAACTGGATCATTCCCCAGATGCAACAAGCCTGTTGCGGTTTCATCTTCCTTTCCAATCGCCTAAAAAGTGCCAACTGAATCTTGTAACAGTTCTGGCAGGCGTTGCGATTACACACCGCGCGGCAAAAGTCGTGTTCCTTTCCGCCCGGTTTTATGGCGTGAATCGGCATTTTCGCGGCAACCAGTTTCGCGCCAAGGCCGGTCTGGCGCTGGAATTCGGCAAGAAATCGTCGAACTAACGGCAATTGCACATAACGTCGTTGAAAATCCTCATCCAATACGAAGGCAGCGGCGCGGGCGATTATCCGCGGAACCGTTCTGCTCCCTGTTTCAGCATTGTCTGAACCATTCGGTTTGCGTTTCTGCGTTCCACTGGTGCGGTCTTCGCCTGGCCGAAAAGGAAGACTCACAAGCACATTTTGATCCCCTCGGCCGGGATTGAAAATTCGGGCATGCGCCATACCGATTTCCTGCTTTACTCATTCCTTCAGCTTTAGAAACACTATTCCGCATAGCACTCGATTGAAGCCTTTGCCATGATTGTAGTTTGAATTGCCAATTTGGAACTGGTCGTGTTTCACAGTTCCCGAACCGCATTTGCGTTGCCTTTACTGTAAAACTTCAGAGTGCAGACTTTCATCAATTCCCAAAAGCGAATCTCATAAGCCTTTCTCTGAATGTGATGATTATCTCGATACTTCCACTAATTGTCAAAGACGGGACGGAAACAAGCTGGTGACGTTTTGGAAAACGACGAGGGCGGTATTTAACAAGGGTGTTGGCGGCAGCGTCGCCCCGGTTAGATCCCGTCGGTGTTTATATTACAAATCAGCAACCAATAAGTTTTTCGCATCAAACGTAACGTGAATGTAACACTGCTGAATTTACTTTTTTCGGACTTGTGTTTTAATACCGACAATATGCGTCTGGCTGTGAGAATTGTTATTTGGACCCTTGCTTTGATTCCAACTGCGGTGACAACCGTTTTCAGCGCCGACCTGACCGTCACATCGTTCTCCGACTACGCCGGGCAGACGAACATTGTTCTGCAAGCCACCGACAACGTTATTTTTGGCGGCGGTTCCATGAATCTTCCGGCCCTTCCGCCTGGCGCTTCCAGCGGCCTGCTCTCGGTTCGAGCTGGAAACGACATCATCATCCAGGATGGCACCAGCATCTCGGCGGGACAGGGTTGGTCGCTTTCCTTTCTGGCTGGCAACAATTTGAGTTTGACGGGGACAGGTTCCATCACCGCCGCAGGCGACATCATGATTCAAACCGGTGGGCAAATTGAAATGGCAAATACAGGGAGCGAATTGCCCATCGTGAGTGCAAGCACGATAGTTATTTCGGAAGGCGGTCAGCCAATCACGATCACGAATTTGGACAGTCAGCCAATTCAGCCAACACAGCTAATTATTCTCAATACCCAGATCAACCGCACCAACATCACGGCGGTGGCTGGCACAAATGTTCTAATCGCCTTCATTCCTCCTGCATCCATTACGCCGCTCCGTTTCCAATGGTTCAAGAACGGCAGAAAACTCAACGGCGAAACCAATGACTTTCTTTCCCTGACAAACATTCGCCTCGCTGACGCGGGCAATTTTTCCGTGGTTGTCCCGGAAAACGGCGGCCGGATCACCATCAACTTCCAGTTGCGCGTCCTGCCACGTCCTCGCGGCGCTGAACATCAGCGGGAAACGCGCTTCAGGATTTGGTGAATGGAATCGCCGCTGCGAATCACCAACGCCTCCGGCGCAAGGTGTTCCCGCACCGACGGTCTTGCCAACTGCCGGACTGTGACGTTTAGGCAACTAAACCCCGAACCTGAATGTCACCGCTTTGTTTCCGTCCCGCCTTTGACCGAATTGGGGAAGTGGGGTTTACTGGGATTGCAGTTGGGGAAATCAGGGAAACAGGTCTGATGATGTATAAAAAAACTGGAGCTGGTGGCTTGTTTGGCACCAGCTCCAACTGTCAGGCAATTCACGCGGCCAGAAATTACATGGATTCAATTTTACTCGTAATACCAAAACCGGAACAAGACAACCTTGGTACAGAGCAAACCTGGAAGTCGGTTGCGCCAAGTCTGCAACAATGTGCCGCACAAGCTAATGGCGTTATAACGTTGTACGAAAATTGCTGGCTGATATCTGCGGAGGAAAATGGATTATTGTTTTTCGACCGCGCAATATCAGTTGCCGCCACTGCAAACCTTCGTTGCAGAATCTGTTTGTTGAGAACGCATCGCAACGAATTTGCTCGCTGGCCTCCCAATACCAGGCTGAAACATTCAAGCGTGGCAACCATCCGCACTTTTCAAGGAGCAGTCAGATTTGTTTTTAAACCGCCGGTCTTGCGTGGTTTGGCTCGTTGAAGATCCGCGGTCGGGAAAGCCTGCCGCCACGCCATATTTTTCGAGACCGACCCGGACAGTGAGTAAAATGTGAATAGAAGTTCACCTGGCCGTCACACGACTGTAACGCGTTTGGGATAAGGTTTAAGCGTGAAAAAGTTTTGGCATGAAAAAAATCCTCATTTTGACGGCCGGATTCGGTGACGGGCACAATGCCGCCGCCCGCAGTTTGCGCGACGCGATTGAATTGCTCGATGAGGACGCGCGGGCCGAAGTCCTCGATCTCTTTGCCGACAGCTACGGCGTGTTCAACACACTTGCCAGAAAGACCTACCTCGGCGTCGTGCAATATGCCCCGAAACTTTGGGGCGGCATTTATTCACTGCTGGAAAATCCGTTTGTCGAAAAACAACTCGGCGGTTTCACCCGCCTGCAAAGCACGCTCGAAAAGGTCCTGGCGGAAACCCAGCCCGATTGCGTCGTTTCGACCTACCCGGTCTATGCGCACGTGATCAAAAAGATTTGCCAAAACCACCACGAACGTCCGTTCCGCCTCATCACCGTCGTCACCGATTCCATCACCGTCAACTCCGCGTGGTTCCGCGCCCCGAGCGATTTCTTCTGTGTTGCCAACCATGCCACGGCGGATGTTCTGCGCCAGGGCGGCGTGATGGAAAAGCAAATCAAGACCCTCGGCTTTCCCGTCAACCCCGCCTTCGCCAATCCGCCGGCCGAATTGCGGCCGCCGGTCGGACGCGAACCGCGCCGGGTGCTTTACATCATCAACACCGGCAGGAAAAAAGCCGGCAAAGCCATTGACCGGCTGCTCGAACTGGACGACGTGCATCTGACCATCACCGTCGGCCGTGATCCTGATTTGCGCCTCAAACTGATTGAGCGCACTCGCAAACACACCAACCGTGTCCGCATTCTTGGCTGGACGAACCAAATGCCCGAATTGATGATGTCCCATCATCTGGTCATCGGCAAAGCCGGCGGCGCGATCGTGCAGGAAGCCATCGCCGCGCGCTGCCCGATGATTGTCAACCAGGTCATTCCCGGCCAGGAGGAAGGCAACGCGGAACTCATCTGGCGCTGCGGCTTGGGCGCCATTGCGGAAAAAAACCGCGAAGTGGCCGAATTGGTCGAAAACGCCTTTGCCAAAAAGGCGGCGCGATGGTCGGAATGGCGTGAAAACCTCCGGAAGGCGAGCCGGCCGGATGCCGCGCTGCGCATCGCCGAACTGATTCTCGCCGAATCCGGACACGACAAGCCTGGCCGGAAACCGGTCAAGTTGTTTGAGATGGCGCCGGTGCGCGTTATGCGGCCCGCACCGGCCAGCAATGCCAACGGCAGCCATCCGCAGATGCTGCTGTGCGATTTTCACATTCACTCGAATTACTCCGACGGTAAGCTCAGCGTGCCGGAGATCGTTGATTTTTACGGCGAGCACGGTTTCGATTGCATCTGCATCACCGACCACCTCGCCGACCCGAAGCGTTTGATCGGAAAACTGTCGGAGCTGGCCAGCTTCACCCTTGGCCGGGAACAGGTGGAGGAATACTTCGCCGTGATTGAGCGCGAACGGCAGCGCGCCTGGCGGCGCTACAAGATGCTCGTGATGGCCGGCATCGAATTCAACAAGGACGGCTACACGCGCAAAACCTCCGCGCATCTGCTCGGCATTGATTTGAAGTCGCCGATAGATGCCTCGCTCGACCTCCCGGAAATCATCGCGCAAATTCATTCACAGGGCGGACTTGCCGTCGCCTCGCATCCGCACATCATGAAAAGCGAGTGGGGCAAGAACACGCTTTACCTTTGGGAAAACCAGGACCGGTTCGCGCCGCTGCTCGACGCCTGGGAAATTGCCAACCGCGACAACATTTTCAACGACGTCGGCCTCAAGCGCCTGCCCTTCATCGCCAACAGCGATTTCCACAAGCCCAAACACATTTACTCGTGGAAGACACTCATCCACGCCGGGAAGGATTCCGAAGCCATCAAAGACTGTATCCGCCGCAACGAACACGTGGCCATCACCCTTTACCGCGACTTTGCCGGCGCTTCCCCCGGCCACACACGGCATGGTTTCGACGCCCCCGCTCCCGCCGTTCATTATTTCCAGGACCGGCTCCCCTTGCTCGCAGTCAATTTGTGAATCGGCTGCGGCAAACCGCGACACCGTTCACCTGTCGCCGTGGTAAAATGTGCCAACGCGGGGCAATCCAGATTTCACGTCAGCATTCAACAGCCATTTGATTGGCGAAAACTGGATCGCGAACTTGTAACCGGTCCTTAACATTCACTTTTGAACGCAACGCCCGGATGCCGGTCAAATTTTCTGATTTTATGACACCCGATTTTGGAAAGTTGCTGTTCCCACGTTTGCAACCCGATCAACAACAGCGCGAAGTGCGCAACCTGCTTTTTGCGATATTGGCGGGCTTGGCCATCGCCGGCACCGTTGCGCTGGTGATGCTCCTGCTGGCCAGGGCAAGACTGCGCTGATGGCCGGCCGATTGCGGGCCGGGTTTCAGTGACCGGCGGGGAGATTTCAGGCAATTTCGATGGCGGCTTCCCGCAAAAAAGTCACGTTGCGCACGGGCTGTTTGCGGGCCAATAACGCTTCGACACTGTCCGTCAGCCAATAATCAGCATCCGCCATTGCATTCCGGTCCATCCAGTGCCAGATGAAATTCCGGTCCATTTGCCGGGCGCACCGCAGGAATTGTTTCACCGTCCAGTCCAGTTCCATCGCCCGGCCTTTTCCGTCACCGAGCAGGCCGATGAACAATCCGGTCCCCGGGCGGTTCGCCTTCCCGGCGGCCAGGCAATTCAGCCATTCGACCAGTTCCAGTTCGCGCCAGTCCAACGAACTCATCGCAATGACGAGCACGTCGGCATCCGCCGCGTCCTGGACGATCATTTTCCGGATGGGTTCGCTGGTCGTCAGGGTATCCAGGTTCCACATTTCCGCGGAAGTTTTCCACTGTTCCCCGGCCAGCCGGGAGATCTGGCAGGTTGCCCAACGGGCGCGCACGGCTGCGGGAAAATCCACATACAACGAAAACAAGCGCAGTCTTCCTTCCACCACCAGCTCCGGTTCAATCAAAGTTTCAGTATTCATAGCCTTGAATCTAATTGCCGCAAACTTGAACCTGAATCGTTACGTCCGCATGGAGGCCAGGTGCCAATTCGGGAACTTTTTAACCTGAATTCTGGAATTGAAACTGTGGCCTCCTCCCAAAAATAGAAAGGCCGGCGCGAACAAACTCGCACCGGCCCTCTGCGATGACCGATATCAATTGAACGGCGGGTAAATGATTCCGCCAACCGACTGGCGGTAATTTTCCATGTCAGAAAGGCGGATGGCTGTGGCGCCGCCGGTCTTGCTCAATTCGATTTCATTTTCGATGCTGCCAACCAGGGGCGAACCACCGTTGATCACGGTTTGGCCATTGAACACACCCATGAAGCTGCCGGGCGTGTACTGGTCGCCCAACTGGATCGCCGTGATGTCTTGGTCGGCGATACTGGCGGGGTTAACGGGATGAACCAGCACTTCCAAACCCCACAACGGATAGAAGCCAAGGGTGATGGGCGAGAAGTCGTTGGTGCCGGAATTGCCATGGATGCCTGCGCCGGCGGCCGTCGGCCACAAACCATTGAAGGAAACCACATTGTTCCAGTTGGCGCTGCCCACGCCCTTGGAGTCGGAGATTGACAACATGGCAATGGCCTGGTCGGCAGCGTTGCCGTTGTTCAGTGAATTCTTGATGTCGCCACCGGCAACATAACCATATCCCCAGTTCAGATTCGCATTGTTGAGACCCGCCGAACCGACAACGCCGTTGGGGGAGGAACCGAAGGCAGTTGCGGCCAGAACGGTGGGAGTATAGAAGTTGTTATTGGTATAGTCGTAGATATAGATGCCAACGGTATCGTTGTATTGATAATAATTCCCGGCGGTTTCGCAGCGGCGGGTGCCGGAGTCCTTGGTGCGTTGCAACAGATAAACAAACGTGTTGGTGTCCGTAATCTTGCCCGTCCAAGCCGCGAGTGGAATGCGTCCCTGCGGGATGCCGTATTCAAGTTGTTCCCAACTGACGTTGCTGATATTGGTCACTGCACCAACGGAGGCCGTTGATTTGGCCATGACGAAAGGCTGAACACACACCTGTTCTTCAACGAAGTTGAGCGGCAGCGGGTAGGGCATGGAGGCGCTGGACGCATCGGAAAAGCCGATGGTCGGGCTGTTCGTGGCATAGGTGCTGCAAAGGCTGTTATTGGCGCCGTCGGCGTTCGGGAAAGTGAGCTTGGTGCTTTGTTCCGTCGTCTGGATGCCCTGAACCGAGCCGGTGAAGAGACCGTGGATGATCAGCGTTTTGCCACTGAGGTTCGTGAGCGCGGTAATCGGGGTTCCCGTCATGGCCCAAGCCGCCGTGCTGGAACTGAAGCCCGAATTGGCGCCACCATGATTAGCGTCGCCATAGCAGATGGTGGGAGCAGGATTAAAGAGTTTTTGGCAGGCGGTATAACAGTTGGCACGGAAGGCTGTGGACCCGGTGATATACACATCAACGTTGCCGGCCAAGAGCGACGGGGCGCCGGCTAGGCCGAGCGCCAGGGTGAGGAGCAGTGTTTTTTTCATATTATTTGTTTTTTGTTTTGGTTGATATTGTTTGATAAAATGTATTGTTGTTTTGATGGGTTGGTTATTGGGCGGTGATGGTGTAGAATCTGACATTGTCCGTGGTGGTATCCGTTATGGTGTGGGTTGCCGTATCGCCACTCGTCAGGGTGGCAATGGCCGGCCAACTGGCCATCGCCGTCCCGGAAGTCAGATTGTTGATTCCCCGAAGGGTATAAGTGCCGTAGAGGCCGGTCGTGTAAGTAATGGTGGTCAAATTACCCGAACGGGTCATGGAAGCAATGACCGGCGTCGTGCTCGGATACGCCACATAGGTCGTCGTACCATTGGTTGACAACTCAAAATAGCCCAGCCATTTCCCCTGCTGCCCATAAGCGGTGGTGGGCGTCAACTGATAAAAATCAGAGCGAATCACCTGTCCCGAAGTGGTGAAATTATTGAGCGTGGTATTCTCCGGATTGCCCGCAAAAGCGCCGTCGAAATTGCCGCCAAACGCGCCATTCAGGGCATCGCCATAACTGGTGCCGTCCGGATAATTGGCGTTGTCCGCACTGTTGTCCTGCTCCACCACGGCGGTTGGTGTGCTGACGGGATATATGTGGAGTGTTAATTGATCCAGCGCACCGGGCGGAATTGTCACCATGCGCGCGACCGTGCCTGCCTGGACACTGGATCTTTGGGCTGTCCACGGGGTGGTCTGAACATTCAGGGAAGTCCGGGCCCTGGTCACAAACAGCGTGTTGTCACTCAACCAGGTGAACGCCGACCAACTGACGCCGTTGGTGCCAACCGCGGCGAGCTGGGTGCCGGTGTATTGGGTGATGGGTATCCTCTGATTGGCCGCCGCATTGGTGAGCGCGGAAAACGGGCCGGCGTCAACGACCATGTCGTTGCCACCCTTTCGGAAGCATACCAACACGTCCCCAACCGCATAATTGGTGAGTGTGCCTGCCCAGACTCCGCTGGCGGCAACACTGGTGAGCAAAGCAATAAGTCCAACCTTTTTGTTTAGCATATGATTTATTTTTAAATTTTAAACGGTTAACGGTTCAAATTTTCAACCTTCTTAACGGCGACATGTTAAAGATGTTTCACCCAACCAGCCTCCATTAACCAGCCAGCCGCACACAGTTTCGTGACAGGTGGTTGCGCCATCTCGAAAGTTCAAGCCGCCTCGTCACAAAAGGCTTTTGAGCGCAATGTGTCAGGCATGTGACATCTCATCCGTGTGCGTCACCAAAACGTGACAGGACATTTTTCACAGCACTGTCGAAATCAGGGGGCGTGTCTGATTTTTCCCGGCCGGATGAACCGGGATCATCCGCCCGTGTTCCTCTGGTTCACGACAACCAAAACCAGGGTGTCATTTTAAGTTCCAGGAAAGCCGGCCGGAAACCGCCGGTCCGCCCGCCCGCTTCGTCACCCAATTGTCACAGGGTTGTCACCGAACCGAAATTGTGTGATGATTGCGCGCGTGATATGCAATCAAGGGTGAAACTGCGAATTTTAGTGGTGGATGACGAACCCGAGGCGGTTGAACTTGTGGAGTTCAATCTCAAGCAGGCCGGCTATGCGGTGAGCACGGCGGCGGACGGCGCGGAGGCGCTGAAAAAGGCGCGGTCGCAAACGCCGGACCTGATCGTGCTCGATGTGATGCTGCCGGAAATGAACGGCTTTGAGATTTGCAAGACGCTGCGGCTCGAGCCGGCCACCGCCAAAGTCCCCATCATCATGCTCACCGCCAAGGCCGCCGAGATTGACCGCGTGCTCGGCCTCGAACTGGGCGCGGATGATTACCTGACCAAACCCTTCAGCCCGCGCGAACTGCTGCTCCGCATCAAAAAAATCCTTTCGCGCGGCGAACCCGGTGAAAAACTGCGCGACCAGATGCGCTTCGGCGATTTGCTGATTGACGTGCCAAAACATCTGGTGACGTGGCGTGGCAAACCAATTGATGATCTGACCGCGACCGAGTTCAAATTGCTCACCACCCTCGCGCAACGCTCCGGCCGCGTGCAATCCCGGGACGCCTTGTTGCGGGACGTGTGGGAATACGACAGCCTCATTGACACGCGCACGGTGGACACGCACATGCGCCGCCTCCGCGAAAAACTCGGCCCGGCGTCAAAGCATCTGGACACCGTCCGCGGCGTCGGCTATCGGTTTGTGGAATGAGAAAAGGTTGGGAACATCGAACATTGAACATCCAACATTCAACGCCCAATTGTCAGCAGCCGGACATCATTGGATGTTGGGCGTTGAATGTTGAATGTTGGATGTTTCTTCAATTTCACTTTCCCCAGCCATGTGGCCATTCCTGACCATCCTTGCCCTCGTCGCCGTGACCGTGGCAATCCACTTCCGCTGGCGGCATAAATTTCTCCGCCAGCAGCGGCAGGTGCAGGCCGATATGGAGGAGCTGCAACGGCGGTACCAGCAAACGACGATTGACGCCAAGGCGCAGCAACAAGTTTTGTTCAACAGCATGCTGGAAGGACTGCTGTTGCTGGATCGCAACCGCCGGATTTACCTCGCCAATCGCGCGTTCAAAAATCTTTTCGGCCTGAAAACCGAGTTGCGCGGCAAAACCATCATGGAAGCCCTGCGCGTGCATGAACTCGCCACGCTCGTCGAGCGGGTCGAAAGCGACGGGCAGGTGTTCGATTACGAACTGAAACTGCCGGAGTTGAGCGAACGCTGGTTGCAGGTCAACGCCGCCGCCATCTCCAACTCCGCCGGCGAACGCGAAGGCACCATCCTCGTCTTTCACGATCTGACCCGGCTCAAGCAACTGGAGCGCACCCGCGAGGAATTTGTCGCCAACGTCAGCCACGAGTTGCGCACGCCGCTCTCGCTCATCAAAGGCTACGTCGAAACGCTGCTCGACGGCGCCCGCAACGACCCCGTCGTCACCGAGCGCTTCCTGAAAATCATCGAACGCAACGCCAGCCGGCTGGATCTGCTCATCCAGGATTTGCTCGCCATTTCCGCGCTGGAATCCGGGCGGATTACATTGAACTTGCAGCCCGTCCCGCTGCGTCCGCTCGCTGAAAAAGTTCTGGCCGACCTCAAAACGCGCACCGACGCGAAGGGCGTGAAACTCGTCAACGATCTGCCCGAACTCACCGCGACGGCGGACGCGAACCGGCTCGAACAAGTCCTCGCCAATCTCGTGGACAACGCCATCAAATATGGCCGCGCGGACGGCACGGTCATCGTCGGCGGAAAACAAGCCGACGCCGAAAAACTCGAAATTTTTGTGCAGGACGACGGGCCGGGCATTCCGCCCGAATCGCTGGACCGGGTGTTCGAGCGGTTTTACCGCGTGGACAAGGCGCGGTCGCGCGAGCAGGGCGGCACGGGCCTGGGTTTGTCCATCGTCAAGCACATCGTGCAAAGCCACGGCGGCAAGGTCTGGGTGAAAAGCGAGCCGGGCAGGGGAGCGACGTTTTTCTTTACGCTGCCGCAGTCGCGGTAAACTCCAACTGTGGCTTGATTCATTACACGCCTTGGCCGTGGCAAAAGTAGGCAACGCGAACTTGCTTACCGCGCCGATTTTAGCAAAATCCACTCACAATGCCGAGCGATGCCACGTTTGGGTCTTTTGAAAAAGAGTTGAACCGTCTCGTCGAATCCTTCGGCCATCGCCTCGCGGAACTCTACCAACTCACCCCCGAAGAAATCGCCCTCGTTGAATCGTAGGAGACGAGGTAACGAGTCTCTAACTAAAACGAAAGGGATTAAAACACCCGAAAGTTTGAGACTCCTCACGTCGTCTCCTACAAATATAACGAATAAATCCCCGGTAGGGCCGCGTTGCCGAGACTGTCTCAAAAGTTTTTATAGGATGGGGGCAAAGGCAAAGGAGAACCCGGTTGGCCGAACTCGACTCCGCACGGCTGCCAAGGCCAATAGCTTCTGCCACCACCGCGCGAGTTGA
>Ga0181538_10002662_pt1 | contig 18184 bp, 16 predicted proteins | sample PEATcosm2014_Bin_40_FD_119773 | JGI IMG/M metagenome (GOLD analysis project Ga0181538, IMG submission 119773) | Peatland microbial communities from MTU Mesocosm Facility, Houghton, MI, USA - PEATcosm2014_Bin23_30_metaG | ecosystem: Environmental > Terrestrial > Soil > Wetlands > Peat | place...
AACAGACGCGCCCACCATCGTCGGCGTGCCAAGCAGCTTCAGGTCGAGGATCGGTTTTCTGGCCCTCCGCTCGATGGGCGGCAAGATCGCCAGCAGAACCGCAGCTGCGAACAGCGGGGCGAGAATGGTGATGCTGCTCCACCCGTCTGCGTTTCCACGAAGCAGGGCGAATACCAGTGCTCCGAGCGCCAGGGTTAGAGTGAGAGCGCCCATCCAGTCAAAGGGGCCGTGTTCGGGTTCGCGCGCATCCCGCATTGCCGTGAGCGCGAGTAGCACCAGGCCGGCGCCGATCGGGACGTTTATGAAGAAGATCCAGTGCCAACTAAGGTATTCGACGACGACGCCTCCGACCACCGGCCCGACCGCTACGGCGGTGCCGCTGACCGCGCCCCACACCGCGAGGGCGAACTGGCGTTCACGCCCCTCGAAGGTCACGCCAAGCAACGCCAGCGAGCTGGCAAGCGTGGCGGCGGCCCCGAGTCCCTGCACTGCACGCGCGTAGTTGAGCACCGCCGGCCGGTGCGCTATCCCGCAGACGAGTGACGCCAGTGAGAATATGGCGACACCGATTAGAAAGGCGCGACGGTAGCCAATGTGGTCAGCCATCGAGCCGGCGACGAGGATCAGGGCTGCCATGCTGACCGCGTAGGCGTCAACGATCAGCTGTAGGTCGGTGAAGCTGCCGCCGATGTCGTGATGGATCGCGGGCAGGGCCAGGTTGACAACCGTGAAGTCCAACAGCAGCATGAAGGTGGCCACCGAGGCGGCCACGAGCGTCCACCAGCGCGACCGGCTAGGGAGGGCTGGCTTGGCGTCTGGCGTCGTTGATCTTGCTGGCTCGCTCACGTAGTGGCCTTTCTGAGAGTCACGACGACAGTGCGCCAGACAGGTGCCCCGAAGCAGCTGTTTGCTCTTCGAGGGTGCGCTCGTAGACGATTTGGTGTGCGATCTGCTCGAAGCTCGGCTCGGTTGGCTGATTGATGTCATCGATCCCGGCCTGCGCGGCGACGATGCGTACCACTTCACGCATGACGGTCTGGCCGGCGATCGGATTGCTTGAGAGTTCATGCTCGACGTAGGGCAACTCGATCAGCTGCCTCGGTCCGCCGTCACCGATCGCAAATGCGCGCTCGACGTCGGCTATCTCTACCCAGTCGTCGGCGGAGCCGCAGAAGTTGGCCACCGGCTGGCTGATCCTTCTCAGCTCATCGATCGTGCCGTCCATGCTGACCCAGTTGCCGGCGTTCCAGTCGCGCATCCATGTCTCGCCACAGACGCGCTTGCGCTCGAACTCCGCGTACGGCGGAATCTGCTCGTCGGGCATGGCGACCCAGTCTTCGCCGAACACTTTGCTGATCGTCTTGCGGGAGTTGACAACCCCGACGATCCCGACCAACCCGACGGCTCGTGCGTTCTCCGCCAAGAGCCTGATGGCGACGCGATTTGCGAGGCTTGCAGCCACGATGAGGGGATGGCGCTCCTCGCGCTCCTCGATTGCTCGGAGCGTCGCGCGCAGCGAGTCATACATCGCGGTCATCGTGAAGTTGTAGATCTCGCCATCACTCAGGCCAACGTGGTCGAGGTAGTCGCAGCGGTAGACGTTGAAGCCGGCGCTGGCGAGGTATAGCGCCGCTGGCGCCATGTGTCGCATCCGTCGGGCGAAGCCCGGCGCTACGAGCACGACAGGTGCGTCGGGGTCTCGCGTGCCGGTACGCCACACAACGACGTGACGGTCGGCGCCGGCTCGGCCTTCTAGCTGATCGACATCGTAAGGCGGGCGAGCGCTCATCGCGAGCCACCCCACGCGCGGTCCATCTTCAGTGCGCAGCCCCAGCTCTCAGCACGGTCCAAGCGCCGCTCGATTTCAAGGGTCCGCCCAGCCCAGCCACAGTCACACGGCCCTCTGCGCACGGTCCCCACATCGTCGGCGAGGATGAAACATGGATAGCTCGATGCGGAGGGGTCCAGATACGACAAGAGTCCCTGCTCGCCGTAGGGCAGCGGCTCCAGCGTCCTCAGTGAGCGCGCAGTGATGTGCAGCCACGGCGGCACATGCTTTCGATGGTGTTCACACTCAAGCATTACCGTGTTGAGCTCAACCTGGTTGAACGCATCGCGCACCCTGCACGTGTTCTCGAGATCGAAGGCGCGCAGCAGCAACTCGTTGAACTCCCCGCGAGCGATCCGCTGTGCGCCGGCTCGCTTCCAGCCGCCAGCGGTCACGATCGCTAGATGCGGGATCGAGAGGCCCCCGCGGTCGAGGGCAGCCTCGGCGACCGCCATCACCACGGCCGGGGCGCCGGCCAACACGGGAAAAACTGTCGCCTGCGAGAGCGAGGTGAGGGCCTCGTGCGGGTCGAAAGTTCCCGCCCGTACAGCATGGTGCGTTGGGTAGTCCACCCCGATGAGGCTCATCACGTAGGCAAACCACAGATCGCCGGCCTCGGCCTGGTCGGGCCCGAGATTCACGACATGAATCTCGTCCTCATACCAGTCACCGACGAGGAGCTCCAGGCCGCGTCGCGTACTGCCGAGTAGGCGCTCGATGGTGAAGCGGTCGCGATACACCACGCTGATCGTCCCCTGCGTTCCGCTACTGGTGCAGCGCTTCGCGGTCTGCTCCGCGGGAACGCTGAGGATCGCGGAGCGCTTGAATGCGCTCGTTGGGATCTGTGGCACGTAGTCGAGCGCCTCGGGGTCGGCAAGCGAGTCAAAGTCGAAGCCGACCTGCTCAGCGAAACGCGCGTACGCAGAACATTGCGCCAGATGGTGGGCGACGCTTTCGCGGACTAGCTCGAGCCTGAGCATCTCATCGTCCTGCACGGCCGCTTCTCGGCCGTGCTCGGTGAAGATGAGTCGATCTAGCTCCGATACCGGCGAGAGCACTTCGTGTTGGGCGAGGCTCTCGGTCGTCGTCACAGCACTAGGTCTTTCAGATTCCCGGCCTTTAGCAGCTCCGTCTGGTTGACGGCCACGACCATCCCCTTGCCGTGAACAGCCGCAGGCGCCTCAACGGCCACCATCCGCACGAGCGCCTGCAGCGGGTTCACCGCGTCGTGCGTAGCTCCGATCCGAAACAGATTGCTCAGACCAGGCTCGACAAGGCGCGACGCTCCGCACCGCGCCAGCGCGTCGCGATGTTGGGAGAGGATCGCCCACGGCGCAACCGAGACGGTTTGCACGTCGGGTCCGATGAACGAATATGCCTCCTTGAGCGACTCGACCGGATGCACATAGAGAACGCGTCCGAGCGGATGTTCGGACGCGTCCGGGGGACAGCGCTGCACGACGATCGTCCAATGTTCACCGCTCTCGAGCACCGCACCGTGAAAGGTGTCCTCTAGGCGTGCGAGCTGAACGCGGGCGAGTTCGTCGTCGCTCTGGCTCGCTGGCCCGATCAGCCGGCAGTGCTCATCAAGCTCGTCTCGAAGCCCTTCTACCAGACGGCTGGTGTCGCCTTCTGCGAAGACGCGCTGCGTGGAGAAGCAGGCGCGCTGGTCGTAGAGCACCACGTCGTGTGCGATCCCGCGCGCCGCCGCGACGATGTCCGCGTCGCGGCCGACGAGCGCAACGCTTCGCTTAGGGCCGAATGAAAGGACGGGCACATCGTCGCCCGCGTGCCGACGCGCCCAGCTGATCGCCTCTTGCCCGCCCCATGCACACACAGAGTCGGCTTGGGAGACGAGCTGGATGGCGGCCGGGTCGCTGGGGCGCCAGTAGACGGCGCTCGTTGCACGGGCGACCGGGTGCGCTGGATCGACGTCGAGAAAGCTCAGAGCCAGCGCGCTCGGCGTAATGGGGTCCGCCGATGCGGCCTTCGCTATGCACACGTTTTTCGTGACTAGCGCCCGCACGATCGAGATGACGCCAGAGAGCGGGACGTTCCCGGGGAGCACATGCACCGACAAGCCGCGGGGGAACGCGCGCACCCACGCCTCCTCACGGGCGATCCATTCGTCGAGTATGAAGCGACTGCCTAGCTCGGCGGCGACGATGTCGTACATCCGAGCGTGCGCCGTCAGCAAGATGCCGATTCGGTCTGCCTCGGCGGCGGCAGCCTGTGGCGAGTACCCCAGGAGCTCCTGTAGCTGGCGTATGTAGATGCGCCGCCGTGAGTATTCCTCGCTCTTCCAGTGCTTGCCGACGCGGTTGAGGAATGAGAGGATCTCCTGCAGGGGGACATCGGCCAGCATCTGCCGCTCGAAACAGTCGATCTCCAAGAGCGCCGACTCCTCGAACGCCGGAAAGCAGACCTCCCCGCTCGGGGTCTGCACCACGACGTCGGCCCCGGACGTCGACTCGATGCGGCGTCCACCGAGCACGAACGGGACTCGGCGGGCGGTCGCAGGCATGGTCGCGGGGGTGGCAACCTCGTTCACTGCACCCCGATCCGGGTGCCGACTCCCTCGTGTGCTCGGGGAATGACCTCCTGCGCAAAGCGGCGCATCGATTCAAGCGTTCGCGCTCGGTCGCCCGCGCCTTCAAATCCCACGACGAAGTGCCGCACTCCGGTCGTGTCGAAGATGTCCTGGATCTTCTCAACGCATTCGTCGGGGGTGCCGATCAGGTTGAGGTCGAGTAGGCGCTCGAGCGTAGCGCGCTCGCCCGCGTCGGGATCGCCTTGGCCGGCGAGCACCTGATCCTCCCAGCGTCGCAGCACGAACTCGTAGTTATCGAGCTTGCGTAGCTGCTCGAATTGGAGAAAGGCTTCCTTAGCGACCTTGCGCCACCAGCCGAGGCTGTCGCGAATCTGATCCTTTGCTTCCGTCTGAGAGTCGGCGACGCACGCGATCGCGGAGAGCACGTGTTCCGCCTTGGAGGGGTCATGTCCGTGAGACCTTGCAACTTCATCGTAGAGCTCCACCTGCGCGCGGATCGCCTCCCGCTCAAGCCACCAGGAGAGGATCATCGGGTAGCCCTGCGACGCCACCCATTCGGTGCTGCTGGGTGACTCGCACACGACGTAGATGGGTGGATGCGGCTTTACCCGCGGAGTTGGGTAGAGCGGCACGGGAGGGAAGTCGATCAGCTCGCTGTGAGCCTCAACGGCGTCCTCCGTCCAGGCGCGCTTGATGATGTCGAGCCACTCGCGCATGATCACGTGAGATTTGGACGGATCAACCCCGAACGCCTCAAAGTCCTTCTGGTATGACCCTCGGCCGACCCCAAAGTCAAAGCGCCCATTGCTCAGTTGGTCCACCATCGCCACCTGCTCGGCCATCTGCAATGGGTGATAGAACGGCAGCACGCACACGGCGGTGCCAACGCGTAGTGTCGTCGTCTTGCCGAGAATGTAGGAGGCGAGCGTGACAGGATGCGGGGTTAGACCAAACCGCGTGAAGTGATGCTCAAGTAGCCACGCGCCATCGTACCCAAGCCGCTCGGCCTCAACCGCGTACACGCCGGTGTTGTCGAAGACTTCCTCCTGCGTCCACTTCGGGTAGTACGCCGTCGTGAGGAACACGCCAAACTTCATTGGTTGGTCCTTTCATCAGCGAGCTGTCGACTCGCGCTCGCGGTGCTACCCGTTAGCACTACTGAAACGCACAGCACCATCGAGCTAACCGCCCGTTGCGAGGTTGACGCTGGGTTCTAGAGGCTCAGGTACTTGCACGTCGCAGAGGTGTTCTGCAGCCGTGCGCGAGACGAGGCTCTGAAAGACTTCGCTGTAGGCCGCAGTCTTCTCGCGTACCCCACCGAAATGCCGCGACAGGCCATCCTCAACGCCTGTTCCATGATGGAGGGCGAGCTTCCGGCGCCACGCGACCGAAGCTGGGACGCGAGACGCCATCGCTTCGCGCAGGTGCTGCTTCTCTCGCGGCCCATACTTGCAGCGCGGGTCAATGCTCAGCGAGGTCTCGACGACAGCGCGATGCCAGTAGGGGTGGCAGAGACGATGCCCGCAGATCCCGCCGGCGAAGCTGCTGAACTCCGAGCTGTACTGCGTGCGCCGCAGTCCGGCGAGCAGTGCTTGACTCATCGCAACCGGGGAGCAGGGGCTGGTGAAGAGACCCGCATTGAGAAGGTCGCTGCCCCATCCGCTGAGGACGGTCTGCTCGGCGATCGCGCCGCTTCTAAGCGCGGCCACCACATTCAGCACGCTGTCGACTGCCTCTGGCTCGGCGTGCCCTAGCTGTAGGATGCTCGGTCCAATAGCGTCCTCGAGGTCATCGACGGTCAGCTCTATGCGCCTCTGGGTGATTCCGCAATGCGAGGCCAGCTCGCCGGCCGCGTCGTGCTCATTGCCCCAGCTGGTCCCGATGCTGTAAGCGATGGGTGCGAGACCGAGTTGGTGAGCCGTCCACGCCAGCGCGGCGGAGTCAACTCCACCGGAGAGCAGCACCGCCGGCGGCGCCTGGTCTGCTGAGGCGCACGCGGCGACGCTCGTCGCCAACGCGTCAAGCAGTCGCTCGCCGGATTCGCGTGCGTCGCGGATCGTCGGGTCGCCCCACATTCGTGCGATCGGGTCGTTCGCCAGCGGTTCGCTGTAAACGCCAGGGCAGTGGTCCGTGAACGGGCCAATTCGCGTCACGTCGGCGAGCGCGGTCAAACCATGATCGTCGATTGTCGTGACCCGATCATGCGCAAGCCGTTGTCCGTCGGGTAGCAACGCCGCGAGCAGAAACAGATTGCTGGCCAGCATCCAGTGTCCGTCGTAGGTGCCCGAGTAGATGCTGGACGGATACATCACGGAGGTAAACAACCGTCCGTCATCGGTATTCAGACGCGTGGCCGGCCAGTCGCCGGCGTAGCAGTCATCGACGTCAAGCCATGCCCCCGGCGCTCGCGCCGAGCAGTAGAGATAACCGCGGTCCGTAGCCACCGTCGCCCGATAGGCTGCCAGCTCGTCGAGTTCCCGGCTTGAGAACACGAACCAGCCGCCCGCGCTCAATATCCCGCTAGTTGGCGACACCTTCACCCCCGCCCGTCCGCTCGCCGAGTATCGCCCGCATCCGTACCTGCGCCTCCCCAGCGAGGAAGGCGCGACGGTGCGACTGCTTGCCTTGCTGGCGTACGGTCTCGAGGCCGCTGGCAAGAGGTTCGTTCATTCGGGGACGTGTGCCACGCACGGCCGCCCGTGTGTAGCCAGCGATTCGTCGCGCATCGCCAATCGCCTCGTTGAGCAGCTCATCCGTACCCACCACGCGGTGCAGCAGACCGTCATGGAGTGCACGCTCTGCTGACCAGTCCTCGCACGTGAGCAGCATGGCCTGCATGACTGCCCGACTCGTGACCTGTTCCAGCAAGAATGCGCCGAAGTTACACGCGATGCCAAGCTGAAACTCTGGCATCACGAGTTTGGCCCGAGCGCTTCCTACGCGGTAATCGCAGCACAAGGCGACCTGAAGGCCAAGACCGATCGCGTAGCCGTCGATCGCCGCGATCACCGGGCACTCGATGCTGGCGATCGCCACGTAGAGGTCGGTGATCCGGTCAATCCAATCGTCGATCTCCGGGCCGCCGGTGAACGTTGAGGGCTCGTTTAGGTCGCCGCCGACCGCAAACGACCGTCCCGCGCCACCGTAAAGGACGATACAGCCGATTGCCGACTCGCTGTCGAGCTCTCCGACGAGCGCAGCCAGCTCCGCCATCCGCCCCATACTGAAAGGGTTGTGCCGATGGCCAGCTGTAAACTCCACGAGCGCCACATCGGCATTTGGACGTGACGTAGTCAGAGAGCTGGTAACGCTCGAAGCTGTTGCGGTGTCTTCGCGGCTCAAGAGGTGCACTCGCTTAGGTCGATATGTACTGAGATGATGCCATCGCGCCTTACCCAAGTCCCCGACTCGCATGCCAGCCACGGGCGGCTCACCTCAGAGACCTCGTTGAACATCAGCTCGTGAAGAGCTTCATGCGGGTTCTTGCCGGCGGAAAGCCTCACCACATGCTGACTGCCATCCACCAAAGTCACATTGAGCGTGCCGAGCGAAGGGGGAGCTGCGACATGTCGATCTGCACGCACCTCAGAGAGCTTTTCGGTCATTGCCTACTTTCCCAAGCCCTAAACCGACATGGGACCGCTGACCTGGGCGCTCAGAACGTAGCTCCCGCGGTGAAGCGTCCCAGTGATATTAAGCCGGCTGCCAGCCGACTTGTGGTAGTGCCCACTCCCGTGTGCAATGACGAGAGTGCCGTGGAAATATCCCGTCTCTCCGGAGACGTAGAAAGCGGTCGTGCCATTTCCGGCCACCTCACTCCCACAGGAGAATCCGATATTTGCCTTTGTGTACGACAGCTTGATGTTGATCGTCACCGGGCAGCTGAACGTTCCACGGACTGAGCCTCGCTCTGTCAGTTCTGTCGCGCCATGACTGGCGGTCAACTTCGCGCTTACCGTCTCATGCACCTGTTCTGTGCGAGAGGCGTACGCGCGTGGAGACTTAGGATGCTCCGGCTGGGCGTGCGCTGGCGCAGCACTCATTCCTATCAGAAAGATTGGGAGAAGGACCGAGACAGCGAGCGATTGCGGCGACCGTACGTGCATTTTCCTCCTTCGGCGATAACGATTGAACAATGCTTCCCAACGAGGTGGAGATGAATGCGCCTCTCCCTGGACCAACATCACTGTGAGTGTCCAGCCCGCCGCAGACTTCGCGGTACGAAGTCTAGCCGGGTTCTGAGTGGGCGTGAGTGCCCAATATGCGAAATGCTCGCCACACAGATTTCGCGTTTCGGAAATCATGCCCTTTTTCGCTTGAAATGACGCGCCCTGTGGACGTCAAAGGACTGCCGACACCGTTACGATCACTGCTGATGCACACAGCGCCGGGTTCCGCTATCACTAACAGACGTCTCGGGCGAGGGCGGCCCCCATCCGGCGCGATTCCGAGCTACCGGCCTTGGGGCATCATCATGATAAACAGGACATCCACATGTGCACGGTAGCCCTGAGTGTTACCCCCGACAGTCGCTGGCAGATCCGCCTGGTGGCTGTGCGAGATGAGCTCTACTCAAGGAAGACACTGCCTCCGGCAGCTCATTGGTCTGAGGTTGATCCCATGCTCTTGGGGCCGTTGGACCTTCAGGCTGGAGGAACGCCGGTGGCCCTTCATCGCGAGCGACTCTCGGTCGCGGTTGTCGTGAACGCTCCTCCACATCGCACTCCCGCTCAAGCGTCCTCAGCGCGCACGCGGGGACGACTCCCGTTGCTTGCTGCGGCGGGTGAGCACATTGGGTTCGCGGATCTGTATGATCTTCCCGGCTTTTACCTTCTAGTCGCAGTCGCGGACCCGAGCCCGATGCGTGACAAAGAGTGCGATCGTCCGATCGGCGCGGGTATCGTTGACCCCACCGTGCATCTACTGAGCTGGAACGGCGCGGAACTTACCCGGTCCTTGGTCGCACCTGGAGATCACGTTCTTACTTCCGCTGGGCTGGATGTACCGGGACACCAACGCGGCGAACGAGTACGTGCGGCGCTCGGTCGAGTGCGCCGGGAAGCTCCCGTCGACTCACCTTCGTGGATGGCGGTCGCGTCCGCCGCAGTTGTCGAGGCCCAGGATTTGCCCGACGGCCGCTATGGGACGGTCGGCGCTGCGGCGATCGCACTATCGTCTTTCAGCCTGCACTATGCCGTGAGTCCGCGACCCGGCCACGCAGCATGGGCTCCCGTACTGACGGACGAGGCGTCAGCGTCAGCACGATTCGCAGACGGGAGCTTGGGGGCCACATGCCAACACTGACGGCGCGTTCCGCAACCAAAGCGAAGGAATCAACGACATGAACACCCAAGCGGTCCCAAGTGCCGCTGCCGCCGTTGCGCCGAGCGACGTTGTGCGTCGAGTTGCTGACGATGCGGTGGAGATAGCGGCCGTGCTTGCCGGTCGCTGCATGGCCTCCCAGACCCGTCCTTTGAGCACTCTCGCAGGGCACCCTATCCGAGTCGCTGTGGCCAGCGAGCTCGTTCAACAACAGATGCTCGAACGTGCTCGGGACACCTCAGAAGTGCTTCGACAGTTCGCCGACAGACGATGGTGGGCGATCTTCGACTCGGCCGCTGACCAATTGGAGCAGTGGGTCGACCACGGAGTGCTCGACTTGGCTCTCGCCACAGCGTCGGCGTGCGGTGGCTTGCCGCCGCGGCGGGTAGAGCGGGGTATCCTCGGCGTGACCCGCCACCTGCGACGCTTGCCCGAAATCCTGGCCGCGCAGGCGCCAGGCGGCCGGCTCACGGCTTTCCGCGACGGCGTCTCCGGTACGAGCTGGTCATGGCGCCCAGCGGGGCGAATGTGTGCCATTCGCGTGCCGGGCAACTTTCCGACGATGGCCGTAGAGTGGTTGCAGGTGCTTGGTGCGCGGCGCCCTGTCGTCGTCATCACAAGCGACGACGATCCGGTCGTCTCGTGCCTCATCGCAGCAGCCCTGTACGGCGCTGGCCTGCCTAGCGATGCCCTGTCGGTGTGCCACGGGTCAGCCGTAACCGTGTGGCGTGGCGCCGATCAGCTGGTCTGGCCGGGCGAGGACGTGCCGAGTGGTGTGGCCGTCAATCGTGTGAAGACATACCACTTCGGTCGCAGCAAGGCGATACTGCTGCCCGACGGCGCAGAGCCGGAAACCTGGCAGCGGCTGAACCGACTGGCATTCGCAGGTAGCGGTCGACTGTGTACGAACCTCAGTTCTCTCGCGGTCATCGGCGATCAGCATGACGCCGCAGCGGCAGCGAGGAAGCTCGCCTTCGCTTTCTCCGCGATCCCGCCACTCGATCTCGACGACCCCGCCGCACGGGTGCCGGCCTGGCCGCAAATTGACGGCGCCAAGGCAGTCGAGGCGTCGATCAAGCGGGAGATTGCCGCTGGAGCCGTAGACGTCACTCAGGAGGTCATGAATGTGCCGCTTCTACTGGAGCGCAACGGACAGACTTTTCTACGCCCCACCGTACTCTTGACTGGGCCTGAGTCCCCTCTCTTCGGAACGGAGCTCCCCTTCCCTTTTGTCGCGGTCGCATCCGTCGCGCGGGACGAGGTGCTCGCTGCGGTTCGGAACTCCCTCATCGTCTCCGTCCTCGACGCGAATGGCTCCGACATTGAGCTGCTTGAGACCCTGGCCGCCGAGCCAACCATCAGCAAGGTCTTCGCGGGCGACCATTTCGATCGAGGCTATGAGCCGATCGACCCTCATGAGGGCTATCTTTCGGACTTCCTGTTCCAGAAGAAGCCGGTATTGACTGGCATCGTCGAGCCGAGAGCGCTTTACACCCCATGAGTAGCACGCTACTTCGGCCGGTCACAGACGACGATGTCGTCCGCTGCGTCCGTGCCCATCTCCATCCCGACACAGGTTCCCCATACTGGCTGGAGCGCGATCGCGCGCTTGGCGCCAACGCCTACGAGACAATCACGGGACTTCAAGATGCGCGCCATCTTGTCGGCTTGCGTGACGACGCTGATCACGCTAGATACGAGGAGGCGGCGAGACGGCGGCCGATCGAGGACTTCCTGCCACAACCTATCCGCCTCATGCGCGATCGGCTGTGGGTCTCGCAAACAGGCGGGACAACTGGCCCGCCGAAGCACGGCACATGGTGCGGGAGTTACTGGGACGACACAATCGCGTTCAGCGATCAAATGCTTGACCTTCACGGCGTTCCCCGTGACGAGAATTGGCTCTACATAGGCCCGATGGGACCTCATACCACTGGCAGACTCGTCGTCTCAATTGCAGAGCACCGCGGCGGATCATGCTTCACGATCGATCTCGATCCTCGAATCGTGAAGATCTTTGGTGAGGAAGGGATGCAGCAAGCATACGATCGCTACGTCCAGCACATCTGGGACCAGGTCGCCGCAATTCTCATGTCGCAGCAGGTTGGTGTGCTCTTCTGCACATCCCGACTTTTGGAGATGCTGCCCTCACAAGCCGCGCTTGCCACGTTGCGGGGAAGCCTCCGCGGCATCGTACATGCCGGAACCACGATGACGCCCGAGAGCCACGAGCTTCTGCGCGAGTCTGTGTTCCCCGGCATCCCAGTCGTTGGCATGTACGGGACATCGACCACAGCTATTAGCTATCAGAAGCCCTTTGAGCCAGACGACCGATACAGCGTTGTGTACATCCCTAGCAGTCCTCACGTCCTACTCGAGATCGTCGATGATGATGGCAAACAGGTCGAGGCCAACGCCGAGGGGCAGGTAAGGGTATGGCGCTTTACCGCCGACCAAATGATCCCCGGCTTTGTCGAGCGCGATCGGGCAGTGCGTATCGCCCCATATGGCGCTGTCGCTGCCGATTATCCGTGGTCGTGGCTCGGAGACCCTTTTAGCCCCGAGTTCACAACCTACGGGAAGGTCGAGGGTGTTTATTGACGATCAGAGCAATGGCCTGCGCGGCCTGCGGGTGCTCGTCACTGCTGGCGGTACACGCGAGCCGATCGACAGCGTCAGGTTCATCGGTAACAGCTCATCCGGGCGCATGGGTTTCGCCCTTGCGCGGGCCGCGCGGGCGCGCGCCGCGCACGTCACGCTGGTGGCTGCCAACGTCTCCCTACCGACGCCGCGCGGGGTCGTCCGCCGCAACCTCGTCACAGTGGCCGAGCTGGCGCAGGTGTGCGAACAGGAGTTCCCGCGCTGCGACGTGCTGCTGATGGCCGCCGCCGTTGCCGACTTCACTCCCGCGACGCCCGCCAACGGAAAGCTCAAGAAGGCCGATCGCGAGCGCTTGGAGCTCGTGCTGGAACCGACGGCTGACGTACTCGCGGGGCTCGCAGCGCAGCGCCGCGCGGACCAGACCCTGATCGGCTTCGCCGCCGAGCACGGGTCCGGCGCAGTCGAGCTCGCGTCCAGCAAGCTCGCCGCCAAGCATCTGGATGCGCTCGTCATCAACGACATCTCCCGCACCGACATCGGCTTCGACGTCGACGCCAACGAGGTCACGATCCTCACTGCCGCTCACCACGACGGCCGGTCGTCCGCGCACGCGTCACAGGCCGGTGAGGAGCCTGTAATCGCCGAGCGCCACGTGCCGCGCGCAAACAAGGCGCAGGTCGCTGAGGCGATCCTAGACACCGTTCAGAGCCTGCGGCGCGGGCCGCTGCAGCGAACTAGCAGCCGACTTGCGCTGCAGCATACGGCGCAGCCTGCCGCTGCGACATGAACGGCCCGGCGACCTGGCTCAGGTCGAATACTCAGCGTTGATCTTCACATACTCCTCAGTCATGTCACACCCCCACACCGTGGCTGAGGCATCGCCGATGCCGAGATCGATCCGAATCTCGACCCGCTCGTTGCTCAGCAAGTCCGCGAGCTCGGGAAGCCGGTCTTCGACATCGGCGGGAAATACCTCTAGCCCGCTGATCGCAATCGTTGTGTGCTCCGGCTCAATGTCCGTATCGTCTTCACACTTTCCGATTGCGACCGTGATGCGGCCCCAGTTCGGGTCTTGCCCGTGAATCGCCGTCTTCACCACAGGTGAGTTGACGACGCTCTTGGCAACACGCTTCGCTTGCGCGTAGTCGCGGCCCCCCTGCACTGTGACTTCGAGCAGTTTCGTTGCCCCCTCCCCGTCTCGCGCGAGCTTGCGCACCAACTCGCCGGCGATTCCATCGACGGCACTCGCGAACTCACTCATCTCGACTGGCCCCGCCATGCCATTCGCGAAAATAATGGCCGTGTCGCTCGTCGACGTGTCCGTGTCGACGCTCAGGCAGTTGAAGGTCCGCTCCACCGCTCCACGGAAGATGTTCTTGAGCTCGTCCGCTGGCACATCCGCGTCCGTAAAGAAGTAGACGAGGACAGTCGCCATGTTAGGCTCGACCATCCCAACGCCCTTTGCTACGCCAACGATGGCGGCATCACCAACTCGCGCTGACACAATCTTTGGAACGAGATCGGTCGTCATGATACCTTCCGCAACCGCGTCGAAGTCTGCTTGCTGCATACCCCGGCCGACGTCACCAAGGTGCTGTCGTACCTCATCCATCGGCCACCTGCGGCCCGTGGTTCCTGTCGCAGCAACGAGGATCTTCTCTGAAGGTATCTCGAGCTGACTCCCTACAGCGTCTACGACCTCATGCGCGTTCGCTAGGCCCTCCTGCCCAGTCGCGACATTAGAGTTCTTGACGACCGTGACCACCGCCTGCGCGTCTTCGGCTGCCGCCAGCTCCCGACTTACGATCACACATGGTCCCGCGAACCGGCTCTGCGTGAACAGAGCATGAGCGCGACATGGGCGACGCGAGGCCACGCACACAAAGCCGACCGCGTTGCCTTTGCTGCCGGCCTTAACGACGAAGCTCTCGAAGCCCTGTGGAATCCAGTGGTCGCCTTCGGTTCGGATGGTCATGTATCGCTCCTGATGTCGGTTTCACGGAATGTCGGCGGCACTGGCGGACCGCGATCGAGCCGCGACAATACCGGACTCTTGCTCTCGATCAACCGATGAGCAGGGATTAGTCCGCTCTGCGGGACTTCGCATCGCCGGCATCGCCCAACGGCACTGCCAACCCCGCGCGCCCCAACCCGCCGTCGCGTGGCGATCGAGGCTCAACGCTCGTGGCGACGCGCTCCACCCACCTCCGTAACGTACCCGAGCTCCTCCAGGCGGAGTGCTAGCTCCAACGCCGTCATGTTTAGCGGTGCTTCAAGAACCTTCCTAGCCTCGTTGAGATGGTTCTGGATAGTGCGAGGCGTCACTTTGATCGCTTCGCCCGCGCAGGAAGCACTCCGGCCGTGCTTGAAATAGGCAAGTAGCGACTTTCGAGCGGGCTGCCCCCGTTTGTGCAGCCTGTTCAGCGGCAAGAGATACGTTCTTTCATACATCCTGACGAGTGACTCATCCTGTAGCGCCCCAACGATCGGTAGGACATCAGCACATCGTGTGAACCCTTGCTGTTCATGGCGGGCAATCAACGCCGCCGCTCGCGCTTCCTGGTGGGTCTGGCGCCATCCGTCAAGTCCGCCCGCCGGGTCTCCGATCGCCAATGGCGTCTTCTCACACCCGCTGACCGCCAGCAGATGCTTAACCGCTTGGATCGAAACCCTGTCCTTTCCGCCGATCCATACCCAGACGGTGCCGTCATCTCCCGCAACGGACAACACACGAAATTGATTCGCAGACTCGAGGCACCGCGCAACCTCCTGTCCAGCTGAGCCAAACGCGATCAGGGCAAGATGGCTTGAGAAATGTACCTCATAGCCCAGTTCGGCCAGTTCCTCGGCATTGAGGTCTTCGCCAAGCAGTCGCCGTGCAAGTCTTTCACGACGCCGCGCGGGGGCGCACGCGAGCAGTGTTTGCTCCTCCTCGTACTCGTGTTCTACCGACACGACCATGTGGTCGAGCAGAGATCTGGCTTTCTCACCTACGTGCTCAAGCACAGCCTCGCGGTCAGCGTTGTCACGCCGGATCTCGTCTCGGACAAACTCCATGAAGCGACGGTGCCCCGCCAGATACAAGCGCAGCACTATCCCCATCCGTACCCCGGCACGCGCAGCGCGCCGCACTTGCTCCGCTAGCGCCGGCGGGATCGGACCCCACTCCCCGCCTTGCTCGATCGCCTTCAGACCGTACTCAACGGCCGCTGTGATCGCAGTTGCACGGCCAGTCTGGTACTCCCCGTCGTTTTCCAACACCACACCAAGCTCAGCTGACGCGAGACTGGCATGGATCTCACCAATCAGCTCTACGGTACGCGATCGAACGCTGGCCGCGGCGCTCGCATACACTTCCTCCGGCGATACTGGACGGTCCAGCAGAAGATCGCCGCTCATTCAGAACCTCTTGCCTCCACGCGGGCAGGGCACGGCCGCCCGACTCGATACAACGCTCCCGTCCTGGAACGTGAACGTCCCACGAAACGGAAAGCCTCCCTTTGGGCACGTACTCGGGGTCACGAATCCTTTCGGCGTAAACGACACGACTCGTCCACGCACGTGCTTTATGTATGTCAGACCTTCAGGACCGAAGCTAGTCCTAACGTTCACCACCGACACGTATTCCGCACCTGGCAATGTCGGTGTTAGAGGCACCGTAGTATCCAACTGCCCGGCACTATCAGGACCGTCGCCCGGTAGGAGCACGGTCGGAAAAATAAGCTGCGCCGAAACGGGCGTCTGAGCATTGACATAGAACAGCAAAGATGTATGTTCATCCAAAGGTTCACCCATCAAAATAGTAATCGGCGCTGCCTGATGTATGATTTCAGGGCCGAATGCCACATCGCCAACGCCTTCGCCGAAACCCATGACTGCATTTGGCGAGCAGCCCACTACGCCCAAAACTTCCAAGGCTTTTGTGCTGCATGTACTCAGGCCGAGTTCAGTCGTCGCCAAGCCCATGCCGGCCGGCAAGGCTAGATCAACATTTAGCAGCGGAGGCGGCACCCCTCCGGTAGTTGTACGGATGTGAAAGTCGGTCTTGATCGTCGTACTCGTTGAGAGCCGATCCGGCTTGAATCTAACTTTCAGTTCGACAATCGGCGCACCCCACGCGCTGCCCGCGTTCAGTGCTCCCAACGCAATCGTGAATCCGACCACAAGAGACAGATACCGCCTACCCCACCGTGCCGCCTTGACGCCAGCGCCCATCGAGCGCCTAGCTTTGCCCCAGGTGCCCCCGCTCATGTCGACCGGCTGCTCAGCGTCCACGGATCAAAGCCGAGATGTATGCGTGGGCAGTAAACATTGGATTAGATAGTGAGATAAGTCACGAAGCGCGCCGATAGCTCGCTGCAAAGCGCTGGGTACTTCTACCACTCCCGAGTGTTTGTGGGGCGGCCTATGTGGCCTACGCCACAGGCCACATTGGACGCTTGAACATATATGAACAGTGCAAACGCGCAAAGACAGACGTTACGGGCACCGCTCATCGACGTGGCTCAGTTCATCCAGGCGGAGAGCCACAGCTAGCTCGGGCAGACAGGTGCGGAGTGGACACCCAATCAGCTGCTCGACGGCATGTATTCGACCTTCAACTGTGTGCCGGCCGATGCGCAAGCGATGGGCGGCAGAGGTAGCATTGCACTGCAGCTCGATGTAAGTCCGTAGCGTACGGCGCAGCTTTACGCCATCGCTCGTGCCGCTTAGGGGAATCAGATACTTCTGTGTCAGAGAGCGTGCGAGCGTCTCGTTCTCTAGTGCGGCCGCGAGCAATCGATGGTCTGCGTACCAAGCGATTTTCTCGGCCTTACGAGCCGCCACCGCAAAGGCGGCCCGCGCCTGACTATAAGTGAGGCGCCATCCGTCAAGATTCGTTCCTGCTTCGCCGACGGCCAGCGTGATGTCATCGGCGCCATCGAGAGATAGAAGTCGAACGTCTATAGCCTGAACGCTGAGCCAGAGGCAAGTTCGTCCGTCCAGGTGCACAGAGAGAGACTTGCGCGGATAAGTGCCTCTGAGTCGACGCACAATCTCTCCGACATCAGCTCCGGACGCCACTATGCCTATGTGGCAGGAGGCGCGGACGTCGTAGTCGAGTGCCGCGAGGTCGATCTCGTCGACCTGCTCTCCCACGAGTAGTCGTTGCACAATCTCGGAGCGCCGCGATCCTTTGAGCAACTCGTGCTCGTGCTCGTACTCGCGCTCGATGGCAGCCGTTACGTGCTCAAGAAGCGCCTCCTGTGTTCTTCGCAAATGGTGGATGACCTCGCCATCATTCGAGAATCCGCTGCGCTCTAGTTCGCGCGCCACGAACTCGCCGAACTCTCGATGCCCAGCAAAATAGCGGCGCTGAACTGTGCCGAGACTCACGCCCAGTCGGGCAGCTCGACGCGCTTGGACGGCCGCAGGCCCTGGAATCGGACCGGACCAGTCTGGACCTCGGGCGATTGCGTCAAGGCTGTAGCTCACGATCGCGGAGATCGCCTCGAGCTGGCCGGCTTCATATTCAGAAGTCCCACTATCACCAGCCGCTGGGACCGCATCGCGAATGCGCTCCCATATTGCCTGCTCAACCTCGCGGCGCTCCGGTCGTAGTCCTCTGACAACCAAAGCGCGGACCTGATCAAGCGATCTTGCGCCATCGCTCATTGAGACCACTCCATGTCCGACCGCCCTATGCGATCAATCGGAATCGCGGATGGGCGGCCGTCGCGCGGCGGCAAAGCCGCCGTCTGGCGCCCCTATCGGGGGGGGGGGGGGGGGGGGGGGGGGGGGGGGGCCCGCGGGGGGGTCCCTTTTTTTGGGGCGGAGGGGGGGGCCGGGGGCTCCGGGGAACCCGAAAAGACCGGGGGCTGGGACCGCGACCCGCGAGGGGG